>Ga0207969_100045_pt1 | contig 88122 bp, 83 predicted proteins | sample LakWasMet25_LOW6_2_FD_183869 | JGI IMG/M metagenome (GOLD analysis project Ga0207969, IMG submission 183869) | Freshwater sediment methanotrophic microbial communities from Lake Washington under simulated oxygen tension - Sediment Metagenome... | ecosystem: Environmental > Aquatic > Freshwater >...
CACAGGGCCGACCGTACCCATCGTTGCCGCGGGTTTCCAACCCGCGGGCACAGCGGGCACCGCCATCCATCGCACGCATCGGCTTGAATTGAAGGCGAATCGTGAGATGTGTACCGAACGGAGCCGCCTCGGGGGGGGAGGGCTCTGGGGATCGACGGCTGGTGCTCGAATTGGCACCGCGGAAGCCCTCCAGTACGACTCCACGTTCGCAGACTTCGGAGCCCGCCCCCCGAGGCGGGGGGAGGGCGCGCGGCAGCGGGGAAGGGGGCCTCGCGCTCGTACTCCGAACTCCAGGCCTCCTCCGCGCCCGTTGCGCCCGCGGGGAAGCGAGTGCAGTCTCCGCCGCCATGGAAATCCTCTTCGTCAGCCCGGAGGTCGTGCCCTTCTCGAAGGTCGGCGGCCTCGGGGACGTCGTCGGCGCGCTCCCCAAGGCACTGCGCGCCCTCGGCCACAAGGTCACCGTCCTCTCGCTCCGCTATGGCAGCATCGACCCCGCCGAGCACGCCCTCGCGCGCCGGCTCGTCAAGGTGAAGGTCCACCTCGGGGGCGAGCACGTCGACGCCGAGGTCTACGAGACCCGGCTGCCGTCGGGCGTCACGGTGGTCTTCCTCGGCGCCCCGCGCATCAGCGACCGGCCGGGCGTCTACGGCGAGGGGGCCAACGCCTACGAGGACAACCACCTGCGCTTCGGCCTGCTCTGCAAGGGCGCCGTGGCGTGGATGCGCATGCAGCCCAGAATCCCCGACCTCGTCCACCTCCACGACTGGACCACCGGGATCATCCCCGCGCTCCTCAAGCAGGAGGCCAAGGATGACCCGCGGCTCGGCCTCGTGCGCACGGTCTTCACCATCCACAACGCCGCCCACCAGGGCAACTTCCCCGTCTCGACCCTCGCCGACGTCGGCCTCCACCACGCGTCCGCCGCGCACATGGAGTTCTACGGCCAGGTGTCGTGGCTCAAGGCCGGGATCATCGACTCCGACCGGGTGACCACCGTGTCGCCCACCTACGCCCACGAGATCGTCACGCCCGTCGGCGGCGCCAACATGGACGGCGTGCTGCGGGCCCACGCCAAGGGCCTCGTCGGCATCCTCAACGGCATCGACCCGGGCGTCTGGAACCCCTCCACCGACCCGCACATCATCTCCCGCTACGACGTGGTCGACCCGCTCCCCAAGGCGCGCTGCAAGACCGCCCTCCAGAAGGCCCTCGGGCTCCCGGTGCGGCCCGACACCCCGGTGCTCGGCATGGTGGCCCGCCTCGACACCCAGAAGGGCATCGACCTGCTGCTGGGCTGCGCCTCGCAGCTCCTCCGCCAGGACGTGCAGCTCGTGGTGCAGGGAACCGGCGACCCGGAGTTCACCACCGCCCTCGCCGCGCTGGCGAAGGACATGCCCGAGAAGGTGGCGTTTCGCACGGAGTTCGACGACGGCCTCGCGCACCGCATCATCGCCGGCTCCGACCTCTTCCTGGTCCCTTCGCGCTTCGAGCCGAGCGGGCTCACCCAGCTCTACGCCATGCGCTACGGCACCGTGCCCGTGGTGCGCAACACCGGCGGCCTGCGCGACACGGTGGTCGACTGCGACGCCTCGCTCGGCACGGGCACCGGCTTCGTCTTCGACGAGCTCACCCCCGACGCCTTCTACGGGGCCGTCGCCCGGGGGCTCTCGGCCTACGCGCAGACCGACCGCTTCGCCTCGCTGCGCCGCCGGGTGATGCGCCTCGACCACGCGTGGGACCGCGCGGCCCGACGCTACGCCGCCATCTACCGCGAGCTCCTCCCGGGCTCCGAAGATGGCCCCTCCGCGACGGCGTGACCGTCCCCCGCCCTCGCATCGTCGTCGTCTCCGGGGCGACGGCCACGGGCAAGACCGCCCTGGCCGTCGACCTCGCCCGCGCCCTCGACGGAGAGCTCGTCGGCGCCGACTCGGTGCAGCTCTACGACCGCCTTCTCATCGGCTCAGCGCGCCCCACCGAGGACGAACTCTCGGGCGTCCCCCACCACCTGCTCGGCACCCTCGACCTGAGGGCCCCCTACGACGCCGCGAAGTTCATCGACGACGCCGACCGGGCCATCGCTGGGATCACCTCTCGGGGCAGGACGGCCATCGTGGTGGGCGGCACCGGGCTCTACCTCCGCGCGCTGGTGAAGGGCCTGGCCACGGGCATCCCCGCCGACGCCGGGGTGAGGGCGGAGCTTCACGCGCGCATCGCGGCGGGCGACGCGGAGACGCTGAGGGAGATGCACCGCGAGGTGGCGGCGGTCGACCCGGAGTACGCCGCGCGCATCCACGTGACCGACCCGGTGCGCATCGTGAGGGCGCTGGAGGTCTACGCGGTGAGCGGGGTGCCGCTGTCGGAGCACCATCGCAGGCACGCCGCGCTGGGTCCTCGCTACGAGGCGAGCTGGTGGTGCCTGGAGATCGAGCGCGACGCGCTGCGGGCGAGGGTGGTCCCGCGCACCCGGGAGATGCTGGCGAGGGGCTGGGTCGACGAGGTGCGGGGCATCCTGGCGGACGGCTACGAGCACGACCTGAAGCCGCTGCGGAGCGTGGGCTACGCCGAGGTGGTGGCGCACCTTCGGGGCGAGCTCCCGGCGAGGGCGCTGTCGACGGAGATCGAGCGGGCGACGATGTCCTTCGCCAAGCGGCAGCGGACGTGGTTTCGCGGCGAGGAGGGCGTGGAGTGGCTGACGCTCGCGGCGGCTCGGGAGCGCTCGCGCTGGGACGCGCTCTCGGAGTGGCTCGAGCGCTGAGCGGCGGCTCAGTCGGCCGGAGGGCCCGCGTCGGTGGCGGCACCCGAGTCGGTGGCGGCACCCGAGTCGGTGGCGGCACCCGAGTCGGTGGCGGCACCCGAGTCGGTGTCGGCGCCGGTGTCGGCGGTGGTCCCGGTGTCGGTGTCGGCGCCCGCATCCACGCCCGTGTCGACGACAGAGCCAGTGTCGGTAACGGCGCCGGTGTCAGTGACGACCCCCGAGTCGGTGCGGCCGACGCGAGGGAGGCAGGCGGTGATGGCGGCGGCCGCGGCGGCGTTGGCGGGGCAGCAGATGCACGAGAGCCCGTTGCACTCACGCTCCGGGGCGGACTCGTTGCGGCAGAGGTCGGTCTCCGCGTTGCAGTCGGAGTTCTGCTGGCAGCGCTGACCCGAGGCCTGCGTGGTGCAGCCCAGCATCGTCACGAAAAGAAACAAGAACGCGGTCCATCGCATGATCGTCGGGCACTCCACGGAGGCGAAACGTCGGGTCGTTCGCGGCGGCGCAGTCTATCCAGACGGCCTCGCATGGCAATGGGTAGTGCCGTTGTCCCCGCGCGAGGCCAGTGGCGGGGAGTCTGTCGGTACGACCGAGAGGTCGATGGCGGGGAGTCCGTCGGTGCGACCGCGAGGCCGACGGCGATCAGAGCCAGACCCCGAGCGTTAGTGAGGGGGAGAGCCCACCCAGGCCTTCCCAGCGCGGCCTCGCCCGGAGGGGAGAGTCCACCCAGGCCAGCCCAGTGCGGCCTCGCCCGGAGGGGAGAGCCCACCCAGGCCAGCCCAGTGCGGCTCGTTGGCGACGGGCTCCAAATCCGAGAACCGATCATCGTCGGTTCCCCACTTGATGGCGTCGCACGTCGCGACGAAGACGCACTGGGCTGGCCTGGGTGGGCTCTCCCCTCCGGGCGAGGCCGCACTGGGCTGGCCTGGGTGGGCTCTCCCCTCCGGGCGAGGCCGCGCTGGGAAGGCCTGGGTGGGCTCTCCCCCTCACTAACGCTCGGGGTCTGGCTCTGGTCGCTGACGGCCTCGCGGTCGTACCGACGGACTCCCCGCCATCGGCCTCTCGGTCGTACCGACGGACTCCCCGCCATCGGCCTCTCGGTCGTACCGACGGACTCCCCGCGCGAGGCCCCCTGTCAGCGCCCCAGCGCCCCGCAGAGCAGCGCCCCCGAGGCCAGCGCCAGCGCCAGCGCGTAGCCCTCCCGCGAAGGTCGCGCCGTGGCACCGAGGGTGAGCGCGCACGACGCCAGCAGCAGGTCGACCGAGCGGTCGAGCCAGCGCCCCCGCGCCTGGGAGGCGATGTACACCGCCCGGCGGACGTCCGCCTCCCAGAGGCTCCTCGTGGCCAGCACCGCCGCCAGCGCCCCGAGGGCGCAGAGACCAGCCAGCGCCCTCGACCAGCGCCCCGGCAGCGCCAGCGCCAGCGCGCTCGCCGCAAGCGCCACCCCGATCGGAGCCATCGGGATCACGCTCACGGCCACAGCCCCAGCAGCGCACCGGCCGCGCCCAGGGCCAGCGCGATGTGCTGGGAGCGGTCGCCGCGCAGCCAGCGGGCGCGCCTCGCGAGGGCGGTGAGCGCCACGGCGAGGGCCACCGTGAGGTAGGCGGTCACCAGCATCCGGTCGAGGAAGGGAGAGCGCTCGGCCCAGACCACCATCGCGGGGTCGGGCTCGGGGTGCGTGCTGCGCTCGACCAGGGCCACCAGCGTGCGGACCATCGGGGCGACGGAGAGCGCGAGGGAGACGCCCACGCTCCAGGGGCGGGCGCTCACCGGCAGGCGCTCTCTGCGTGAAAGGCGATCACCCTCGGGCACTCCGGGTCGGGAGAGAACCCGTGGCCCAGGTGACGGCTGACGACCTTGCAGCCGCCACGGCACACCCGCCGCAGCGGGCACGACGCGCAGGGCTCCGGCGGGGCCGCGACGAAGGACCGAAACGCCGCGATCCCCTCGTCCCCCGGGGCGTCGTCGAAGCTGCACCCCCCGGCGCTGCCGTCGCGGCGCACCGACCCGAGGTGCCCTCCGGCCTCGCAGCCGAAGACCCCGAAGCGCTCCAGCGTCGCCGCGTCGGGGAGCGCCCCGGACACCAGCGGCACCAGCGCGCAGTCGACGCGCACCGAGAAGCCCTCCCCCAGCGTCGGGGAGAGCGAGCGCAGGGTCTCTCCGAGGGCTTCGCACTGGGCGGGGGTGAGCCTCCGGGCGAGGTAGTCGAGCGAGGCCGCGCGCCCGGCGGGCTTATAGCGAAGCAGCTGCAGCTCGCGCGCCCCGAGGGAGCGCACATGGTCGACGGTGGCCCGGAGCCCGTCGACGTTCTGCCGGGTGAGCACGTGGTTGACGCCCACCGCGACCCCTTGGGCCCGCAGCGTGGCGATGGCCCGCTCGGCGACCGCGACCCCGTCGAAGCCTCGCACCGCCTCGTAGCCGCCGAGCACCCCGTCGTGGGAGACGTTCACCTGCGCGAAGGAGCGCAGCGCCAGGGCGCGGGCGGGGGTGAGCCCGTAGCCGCTGGTGGTGACCACCGGGGTGAGGCCCAGCGAGCGGGCCTCGTCGGCGAGCTCGCCGAGGTCGTCGCGCAGCAGGGGCTCGCCGCCCCCGAAGGCGACGGTGAAGACCCCGGAGGCGCGGAGGTCTCGCAGGGTGTTACGGAGCTGGGTAAGAGGGACGTGGGCGCCGTCGGTGCTGGCGGACTGGTAGCAGCCCGAGCAGTCGACCGGGCAGCGTGCGGTGACCGCGACGTGCACCTCCAGCGGGGCGGAGACGTGGCCCGGAGGGAAGGTCGCGGGGGGGAGCCCCAGGCGGTCGGCGCGGCGGTGGTCGAGGGCGACGAGGGTGTCGTCGCCGAGGCGGATCCAGGCGCCGAAGGGCTCTCGGCGCGCCCTGGTGAGGAGAGGGCTCACAGCGCCTCGGGAGGTGGCTCGGGGGCGGGCTCGTCGGGCTCGTCGGGCTCGTCCTTCGGGTCGAGCGAGGCGGCGACGGCGGCAAGGATGGCGGTGCCGAGGGTTGCCGAGAGGAAGAGCATCTCCACGGCGCTGCCGATGGAGGAGCAGTTGGCGCCCGGGCCCCGGCGCACCACCAGCACGCCGTCGGTCGGGTCTTCGAGGGCCTCGCTCATGGGGCGGGGAGCACCTCGACGTCGAGCACGGTCTCTCCCACGTCGCTGTTGTTGGCGCTGCGCTCGCACACGGTGTAGCGCCCCGCCCGAAGGTCGCGGGCGACCGAGAACGCGGGGCTGTCCGCGAGGGTTCCGTCGATCAGCGGGCAGGCGAAGGGCCCGTTGGCGTTGACGGTGGTGAGAAGCCTCCCGTCGGGATCGAAGAGGTCGAGCACTAGCGAGGTGCTGGGGCAGAGCCCGTTGGCGCCGGCCACTCGAGCGACGAGCCGCGCCCCGGCGGTCGCCTCCACGGAGACGCAGTCGAGGTCGCCCGGGCCGAGGCTCCCTCGCACCGACGAGGCGCCGGGGAGGGCCTGCGCGAGGCTCACCCGGTCGTTGGGCTCGACCTCCGCGGAGGGAGTCGCGCAGCGGCCCGTGTTGAAGCCCGTGGCGTGGCAGGCCTGCCCCGAGGCGCAGCCCAGGGAGAGCGTTCGGGGGTCGCAGGCCCCGGACTCGCCAACGCCCTGGCAGACGCCCGCGCCCGAGGCGGCGCTGCAGCGGAGCTCGCCGTCGCAGCGGGGGGCGGCGGCGCGGCAGGCGGCGCCCGGGGCGCTCCCGTCGGCCCGGCAGCGGCCCGCGGTGGGGGAGGCCCCGTCGCGGGCGCAGGTGGTCCCGGTGCCGCAGATCACGCCGGAGGAGAAGAGGTCGCAGGGCTCACCCACGGTGGCGACGCGCACGCAGCGGCCCGAGGCGGGGGTCGCCGCGTTGGTGCAGACGAGGCCGGCGTTGCAGGCGGCTCCGGTGGCGCGGCAGCGGCCCGCCTCGAGGCCGTCGGTGAAGCAGCGCCCCCGGGTACGGTCGGTCGGATCGGTGAGGAAGCACACGTTGCCGGTCATGCAGGGGACGAAGGCGGTGCAGACCTCGCCGGGGGCCGCCGCGGCGCCGTTGCAGCGAGCGGGGGTGACGCCGCTGTTGCAGGTGAGCCCCGCGCCGGTGCAGGCGTTGCCGGCCGCGCAGGCCATGCCCGGAGCCGTCGCCGTGTCAGTGCAGCGCCCTACGGACTGCGCGCCGTGGGCGAAGTGGCAGGCCTGGCCCGAAGGGCACGCGGAGTCGGCGAGGTTGCACTCCCCGCCGCGGGCTACGGTGACGCGGCAGGCGGAGGTACCCGGCTCGCAGGCGAGGCCCTCGCCGGTGCAGCGGTCGCCCGAGGCGCAGGCGGCGTTGGCGACGGTGCCCCGGGCGCGGCAGACGCCCACGGCGCCGGGCTGGGTGACGCACGAAGCGTCGGCGGAGCAGCGGCTCCAGGCCGAGGCTCCGGCCTCGCAGGGCATGCCGGGGGGCTGCGTGCGGAAGCAGAGGTTGGTGCTGGTGTCGCAGGAGAGGCCAGCCTCGCAGGCGTCGCTGGCGCAGGCGGTCCCTGGAGCGGTACCGGCGCGGCGGCACGAGCCCTCGACGGCGCCGGGGGTGGGGCCCACGCAGCTGAGCCCTGGGGAGCAGGCTCCGGTGAGCTGTCGTCGGTCGCAGCGGGCGCCCTCGGCGAGGGGGGCGACCTCCTCGACGGTGAGCTCGAAGGCGCCCTGCACCACGCGGCCCGGGAGGGCGGCGGTGGAGGCGAGGCCGCCGAGCGCGACGTGCACCACGGCCCCGGCGGGGAGCGCTGCGGTGGCCACGCGGGAGGCGAAGCGGTTGCGGCTGGCGGCGGTCGCGGTGGGGTCGTCGTTGTTGCAGAAGAAGTCGCGGGGGTTGGCCACGCAGGCGCGCATCGCGAGCACGGAGAGGGTGGTGTCGAGGGTGGCCGCGGTGCCAGGGTTGGCGGTGCTCACCCGGAGCGATCCGGCGTGGCGCATCACATAGCGAAACACCCGCTGGTAGGTCGTACGGAAGCCGCACTGGGTGCTGAAGGCGGCGGGGGGCTGGAGGCCCAGGGTGTTGCTGTTGCGAAGGCCCCGGTTGTCGCCGGTGAGCCGGGTGACCTCGCCGTCGAGGGTGCCCAGCTCGACCAGGTCTTCGACCTCGACGTCGTTGCACTCCGAGGGCAGCGGCACGTCGGGAGAGGTCCGCTGCACGTCCACTGCGGGGACGTCCGCCGGAGGGACGTCCATCGCTCCCGAGTCGGGCCCGGCGTCGAGGGGGCTTGCAGGTTGGGGGTCGGTGCCACAACCAAGGAGGGCCGCCGCGACCAGGGGCGCGAGGAGTGGGTATCGCATGAGGGCCCGCGATGATGGTGCAACCCGGGTGCGGGTGTCGAGCGCCGCTGCGGGGCCACCGCCCAGTACCGACACCCTGAACGAGCACTCAGACAGGGCGCTTTTCGGGTGAGGTGCCTGCTAGGCTGTGATGACCCCAATGACAAACACGGTGGATGGCCTCGTGGAAAAAATACGCGAACAGCTTTCTTCGAGGAAGCGCGAGTCCGAAGAGCGGGTGGCCCGCATCAAGGCCGCCGCGGACGAGTACCTGAAGGCGATCGAGGCCGACCTGGTGGCCGACGTGGCGGTGCGCGTGGGCTTGGAGACGCAGCGCAGCACGTCGGCGGTAAAGGCCGCGCTGACGCTGCGCTCGCTGATCGAGTCACTGCCCGAGGCGAGGTTGAGGACGGAGCCTGCGCAGCAGCCGACGGCGGAGGCGGCGGTGAGCGAGGTCCAGGAGGAGGCCCATGAAGAGCCGAGGGCGCCGGTGGCCCCGCGGCGGGTGGAGACCGACCCGGAGATCGAGGCGCTCTACAAAGAGTTTCATTCGATGGAGTTCGATAGCCTGAGCGACGGGCTGTTCAAGCCGTGGGCGGAGGAGTTCGCGTGCCGGGCGAGGGGGCTACAGGCGAGGGGGCTTGCCGACGGCAACGACCTGCTGACACGGATGTTCCGGGTGCTGACGGCGAAGGCCTTCCAGAGAAACACCCGGGACATCTTCGGGCTGGCGCGCAGCCACCACGGCGACTGGGTGGCGCGCGCCGAGAGGGCGAAGCGGGAGCGGGAGCAGGTGCAGGCGGGTCCGGCGCCGCGCTCGGTGTCGACGCGCATCGTGATCCCCGAGGCGCTGCGGGCGGCGGTGGCGGCCCCGGAGGAGGACGAGGGCGCCGCCTGGCCCGAGCTGCCGAAGCTGCTGGCGCTCTGCGCCGAGCGGCCGCTGGTGCTGCTGGGCGGCGTGGTGAAGCAGGAGAAGCTGGAGCGCTTGAAGAAGCACCTGGGCGCCGAGGTCGAGTGGATCGCCACGGACAACGGCAACCCCCAGGGCATCGCGTCGCTGGAGCGGCGGGTGCGCGAGGGCCGCGTCGGGGCCGTGGTGGTGCTGGAGGAGCTGATAGGCCACCGGCACTTCTCGCCCGTGGTCGACGCCGCGAGGCAGGTGATGATGCCCATCGCCTACGGCGCCAAGGCGGGCAAGGCCTCCATCGTGAGGGCCCTACAGGACATCGAGGCCATGCTGGGCAAGGAGCCCCCGGCCGCGGGGGCCTGAGCTCCCTCGCGACTACCGACCCACGTAGCCGGCGCCCGTCAGCAGCCCCTGGCCCGCCGGGCTCGTGGCCAGCGCGGTGAAGCCCTCCATCGCCGCCGTGGGCGCCCGCGAGGCCTCCCTCGCCAGCACCACCGCCAGCACCAGCGGATAGCGCAGCGTGCGCACCGCCGCCGCGGTGGGCGCCACCGCCGGCGCTCGCCCGCCCGCCAGGCCCAGCGCGCGCACCGTCGCGTCGACGGCGCCCAGCGACACCACCGCCACAGCGCTCGGATCGGCCGCCACCGCGCGCACCGCCGCGGCCTCGTCGGCCACGGTGGCCAGCGTCGGCGCCAGCGTGAGCGATGGGGTCGCTCGCGAGAGCACCAGCGCCCGCAGCGCCGAGAGCGCGGAGGTCTCGCCCGAGGGCAGCACCAGCCGAGGGGTCACGTTGGCGCCGCGCACCGCGCGCCAGGTGGTCATCCGCCCCGAGAAGAGCTCGCCCAGGGCGGTCAGCGTGAGGCCCCGCACCGGGTTGGACGGGTGCACCACCACCGCGGCGGCGTCGTAGCCCACCACGCGCTCGGTCGCCGCGCGGGCTTCGGTCCCGGCGGCCAGGAAGAGCCCCACCATCGCGCGCCCGGAGCTCACCAGCGCCCTCGCGTCGCCCGGGGTGAGCGTCACCCTCGTCCCGCCAGGACCCTGCGCGAAGGCCCTCGCCCACGCGGTCGCCAGGGTAGGGGAGAGCGTCGGGTCGGCCGCTACGGAGAGCGTCTCCATCGCCGCTGCGCCCCCGGGGGACGCGTCGATCAGGGTCGAGGGCACCAGCACCGTCGAAGGATCGGGGGGCGGAGGGGCCGGCGTGGCGGCCACGGCGTTGCGCAGCGCCAGCCTTCGCTCCAGCGCGTCGGCGCGGTGGCTCTCGCTCACCCACAGCCCGAGCGTCGCCGCCGCGGTCGCCCAGCCCGCGAGGGCCAGCGCCACCAGGGCCGACTTCATCCGCCCCGATATTCCCGAGGGGCCGTGCTCCGGCGAGGGGTGGTCGGCGGCGGGCGCGTCCTTCGGGGCGCCGAGCTCGTACGCGGACTCCGGCGGCCCCGGGGGCAGCGAGCCCAGCACCATCGACGACGGGGGCGCCGGGACCGCGGGCGCCGGGGGCTTCACCCTCGCCGCGTGGAGGGCGCCAGGAAACACCGACGCGGGCCGCAGCAGCGAGAGCCCCCGGCCGCCGCCCTCGGCCGGGGCGTCGTCGACCATCGTCGGCATGTCGTCGCCGCCCGGGGAGGGGATCTCCCCGGCGTCGATGCGCTCCCACCGGGTCTCGATGGGCTGTCCGTCGAGCGCGAACTCCACCAGCTTCGCCAGCGTGGCGGCCTCCACCTCCCAGCCGTGGGCCTCCATCACCTCGCCCAGCGCCGCGCGCATCGCCCGGGCGCTCGGCCAGCGCCTCGAGGTGTCGCGCTCCAGCGCCGTCATCACCACGCGGGCGAGGTCGTCGGGGTAGTCCTTCACCCGGGTGCCCGGTGGGGGGATCGTGTCGATCACCACGGCCTTGTAGAGTTCCGGGGCGGCGGAGCCCTTGAAGAGCCGCGCGCTCCCGGTGGACATCTCGTAGAGCGAGACGCCCAGGGAGAAGAGGTCGGCGCGCTTGTCCAGGGGCTGCGAGCCGGGCTCCCACTGCTCCGGGGACATGTAGCTGAACTTGCCCTTCACCCTAGCGACCTGGGTGCGCCCGAGGGCGGTCTCCGCGCGGGCGATGCCGAAGTCCACCAGCTTCACCACGCCGTCTTCGGCGATGAGGATGTTCTGCGGGGTGACGTCGCGGTGCACCACGTTGAGGGGCGCCCCGTCGGCGCCGAGGGCCTCGTGGGCGTAGGCCAGGCCGTCGAGCACGTCGGCGGCGATGCGCGCCGCCAGCGGGATGGGGATCGACCGGCCCTTCTTGGCCAGCAGCAGCATCAGGGTGGCGACGGAGACGCCGCGCACCAGCTCCATCGCCAGGAACAGCCGGTCGCCCTCGCGCCCGACCTCGTACACGGGCACCAGGTTGGGGTGGTGGAAGGCCTCCGCCACCAGGGCCTCGCGAAGAAACATCCGCACCGTGTCGTCGTCGGTGGCGACCTCGCTCTTCAGCACCTTGAGCGCGACGGTGCGTCCGAGCTCGGGCCCGGCGACCTGCCTGGCGAGGTACACGTCCGCCATGCCCCCGGAGGCGATGCGGCGCTCGAGCACGTAGCGCCCCAGGCGCCTGCCCCTCTCGCTCGTCAGCAATGGATCGGCCGATGCCATCGATCGGTCACCGTAGCCCAGCGCGACGCGGGGCGTCACGGTTTCGCCCGATCCGCTCCCCCCGTCCTCGGGAGCTCTCAAGCGGGCTTCGGGACCAGCCAGCGGGTGAGCGCCCAGTACACCTCTCGCTCCCTCGTGGGCAGCGAGCGCACCCGCTTCATCGCGTCGAGGTCGATCTCCTTTCGGGCGCGGCGTCGCATCCGCGCGGCGTGATCGATCTCCTTCTTGTGCGCGGGGCCGATGTGCTTGAGGAAGTCCGACCCCGCGGAGAGGTCTCCCTTGGCGAGGGTCTTCGGTCGGCCGGAGAGGTGCGGCGAGTGGTCGTGCATCACGTCCTCCCACTGCTCGATGCGCACCCCCACGAAGACGTAGCCGCGCGAGGGGTCGACCCCGCCGTCGGACACTCCCCCGATGGCGCAGTCGATGTCCCAGCGCTCGTCGACGTAGCGCTCGAACTCCAGCTCGTAGCGCACCCTCGGGTCGACGGCGCGCTTGTGCTTGAGCGCCTGCTCCAGCAGCCGCTCGTGCACCTCCGCGAGCGAGGCGTCGGGCTCCAGGCCCAGGGACACGTGGAAGCCTCGGACGAGCTCGTGGGTGGCGTCGGTCTCAAGCACCGCCCCGACGGCGATGCGCGTATAGATTTCGTACAGCATGGGCGGACGGGCTTGTACCCTGACCCGGGGCCTCGGGCGACCACGCGTCCGCTGGTCATCACGCGCGGCGCGGATATGATCGCCGCGTGAAGCGCCTCACCGGCTCCCGTTTCGCCTCCTCTCTCACCACCGCCTGCGTCCTCTCGATGCTCACCCCGGCCGCCTGGGGGCAGCCGCACGGCACCCAGCCCGGCACCCTGCGCGCCCCGCTCGAACCCGCCGCCCGCTGCACCGAGTGCCACGCGGGAGAGACCACCCCCTCGGGCCAGACGTACATGGCCGGCGACACCTGGGGGCCCTCGATGATGGCCAACGCCGCGCGCGATCCGCTCTTCCTGGCGACGCTCACCGTGGCCAACCAGCAGATCCCCGGCGTCGGGGCCGTCTGCTTCCGCTGCCACACCCCCACGGGCTTCACCGGCGGCCGCGGCACCGGCTTCGGCGCCGCCCTCGACCCGGTGCTCGGCGACAACGACGGGGTCCACTGCGACACCTGCCACCGCAGCATCGTGCCCGCCGACGACCCCGGCGCCCCCTACCTCTCCAACGCCCAGCTCACCTACAGCGACGCGCCCGTCGACGGGGTGGCGACGCGCTTCGGTCCTCGCAGCGACCCCGCCATCTCCCCGAGGCACCCTTCGATGGGCTCGGCCTTCCTCCGCGACTCTCGCCTCTGCGGGCAGTGCCACAACGTCGACCACCCCACGCTCCACCGTCTCACCCCCGAGGGGCAGGACACCGGGCAGCCCTTCCCCCTTCAGAGCACCTACACCGAGTGGGCGCAGAGCGACTTCGCGCGGCGCACCGACCCGCAGACCTGCCAGACCTGCCACATGCCCGAGATCGGCGGCGACCCGCTGCCCTCCACGCGCATTCCCAACTCCCCGACCAGGGCGGGGCAGCGGAGGCACGACTTCCTCGGGGGCAACGAGTGGGGCCTCTCGCTCCTGCGAGCGGCCTTCCCCGGGGAGCTCGACGCGGAGTTCGACAGCGCCCGCATGGCCACGAGGGCCAACCTGCGAAGCGCCGCGACGGTGGCCTTCGTCGATCCTCCCGCCACGGGCGGGCTTGGGTCGACCGTGAGGGTGCGGGTGCGGGTCACCAACAACACCGGGCACAAGCTGCCGACGGGCTACGAAGACGCCCGGCTGATCTGGGTGCAGGTGCAGGTCGGAGAGCGCGTGGTGAGCGGCGCCTACGTCGACGACGAGCTGGTGCGAGACGCCCAGGCGAGGGTGTACGAGTTCGAGCCCGGGCACATGGTGAACGGCCGCCCGGAGCACTCCAGCTTCGTGGCGCAGCACACGGTGGTGCTGAGCGACACGCGCATTCCGCCGAGGGGGATGCGCCCCGACGCCCGCACCGCCCCGGTGGGTCGAGACTACGCGGGCGGCGAAGGGGGATCGCTCCGCCACTGGGACGACGCGACCTTCGAGGTGCCGCTGCCGGCGACGGCGGGGGATGTCCCGGTGACGGTGCGGCTGATGTACCGGGCGACGACGAAGCACTACGTGGAGGCCATCGCGGCGGCCAACACCACCGACGACCGGGGCCGCGAGCTGCTGCGGCTGTTCAATGCGACCAATCGGGCGGCGCCCTTCGAGATGGCCTCGGTGAGCACCACCGTGAGGGTGACCGCGGCGGCCAACCCGCCGGACGACGGCGGTGGGTGCACCGTGGGCCCGGGGGCCGCGGGGGCTGACGGGCGATGGGGAGCGTGGGGCTTCGGGATGGCGCTGGCGTGGGCGGCGAGGCGACGACGGCGCGAGGAGGCTACGAAGAAGGGCTGATCGCGGAAACGGACGTCGGGTCGACCCAACGTCGCCAACCCCCCCGCTCACGCCTCGTCCCAGACCTCCGCCAGCGCCTTCTTCACCGCCTTGCGCAGCGCCGCGAGCGCCGCGTCCGCCTGCTCCAGCGGCACCCCGCGCAGGGACACTGTCGACGTCCCCCGGGTCGCCGCCATCACCCGCACCTCGACGCCCTCCGCCGCGCGCCCGAGCGCCTCGTCGATCGCCGCCTCCAGCGCTCCCTGAACCTCCCGCCGCGCGTCGGCGTCCAGGGTGCGCGCCACCTCCGCCGCCCCGTCGCCGCCCGCCACCTCGTCGCGCTGCGCCGCCCGCTCGGCGCCCGTCGCCGCGCGCAGCTCCTGGAGGCTCGTCTGAGCGAAGGGCTTCTCGATCACCCCGCCGCCCTCCTTCGGCACGCGGATCGTGAGCCCCGGCGCGTCCTCCGGCCCGTCGCGCTCGGGCGTCGCGGCGAAGTAGCGCAGCAGCCGGTCGAGCTTCTCGACCCCGTAGCTCTCCGCCATCGTTTCGGAGAACGCCCCGGACACCCGCACGTACTGGTACGCGCTGTCCCGCGAGAGCCCGAGCACCTCGTCGGCGTAGCCCTCGAAGGTGTCGTGACCGCGAGCCTCGAAGAGCTTGAGCTCCGCCACCTGTGCGAGCTCGCGCCCGATCTTCCACGCGTTGGCGCGCAGGTCCCGCTGCATCCCCCGGATGCGCGCCGTCGCCCGATCGAGCGCGACCTGCGCGACCTGGCGCGGGAGCAATGGGCCCGCCGCCGACCTCTTCGCCGACCTGCCAGCGGACTTCGCGCTCGCGGCGCTGCGTGCCTTCGCCATGCGTACGAGGATCGCACGACGCCACCCTGCGAAGCGCGGATAGAGACAGCGCTCAGTTCCAGCGGGCTCACGCAGAGCGCTGGCGTGGGTGGCCCCCCGTCAGAAGCTGATCGCCACGCGGCCCGCGCAGCCGCTGCCGGTGCAGGCGAAGCCCACCCTGGGCGCGCTCGCCTCGGGGGAGGAGCGCGGGAGCAGCAGCACCACGACGCCCGCCGCGATGGCCGCGAGGCCCACTCCCCCGAGCACGTCACCGACGACCGCTCGGGTGCTCGCGGCGTCCGCGTCTCCCTGGAGGGCGGGGTCGCAGACGCGCCCCGAGCAGCGATCCGAGAGGTCGGAGTAGGTCGAGGAGACGGTGAGCCCGAGGGCGAGCCCGGTGAGGAGGAGCGCGCCTCCCGCGCTGAGCAGGGTGATCGGCAGGGCGAGGCTGCGCGAGGCCACGGGGCGCTCTACGCGCGGCGCAGGCGTGGGAGTGACCGGAGTCGGGGGTCGTAGCGTCACGGTCGGGGCGACCGGGGCGGCGGCTCGAGGGAGGCGCGCCCGGAGGGCCTCGATGCGGGAGCGAAGGTCGGCGGGGTTGATCCCAGGGGAGCCCGCGGCCTCGAAGCGCTCGTAGGCGTCGAGGGCCTCGCGGTCGCGCCCCGCGTTCTCCAGCGCCCTCCCGAGGTTGAAGAGCAGCTCCGGGCGCTGCGACAGCTCGTACGCCGCCTGGAACTCCCTCGCCGCGTCGGCGTATCGCCCGAGCTGGTAGTAGCGCCCGCCGTTCTCGGTATGGCTGCGAGCGATCTCATCGGTCGTCGCGCCCGAGGACTGCGCGTACGAAGTGACCGACACCGACAGGACGCCGCACAGGGTCGACGCGGCCAGGAGGCTACGAGGCTTCACGGGCGCCACGCTACCACCGCCGCGCGTGATATGAGGTCCGCGCGTTCGCGCTGCATCTCGCTGGCTGGTGTCTGCTCAAGGAGTTCTTCGCTCGTGCGGCCTTCCCTGCTGGTGATCCTTTCGCTCTGCGCGCTGCCTTCGTGCACGGCGCTGTTCTCCTTCGACGACTTCAGCTTCGACGGAGGCTCCGCCGACGCCGTGACCGCCGAGGCGAGCGTCGACGCGGCGCCCGACCTCCCCGACGCGACCGCACCCGATGTCCCGCCCGATGTCGCCGCGCCCGACGTCGACGCGCCCGATGTCGCCGCGCCCGATGTCGCCGCGCCCGATGTCCCGCTCGACGTCGCCCTCGATGTCCCGCCCGATGTCCCTCACGATGATGTCCCGATGGATGTCCCACGCGACAGCGCCCTCGACGCCTCGGTCGACGCCTCGGTCGACGCGTCCGATGGGCGCGTGGATGCGCCTCTGGACTCGCCCGCCGACGCCGCGCCCGATCGCCCCGATGTGCCTCTCGACGCCCCCGCGGATGTGCCTCCCGATCGCCCCGATGTTCCGCTCGACGTCGGTCCCGATGTGCCTCGCTGCCCAACCGGGATGATCCGCTGCGGAGAGGCCTGCGTCGATCCGCAGAGCGACCGTCTCCACTGCGGCTCGTGCTCGATGTCGTGCTCCGTGATGTGCTCCGCGGGCGCCTGCGTCACCGCGCTCGACGTGCGAGCGAGCCTCGGCAACGACCTCTCGGGGCACGCATGCGCGCTGATGAGCGACCGCACGGTGCGCTGCTGGGGCGCCAACGGCGAGGGCCAGCTCGGCGACGGGACGCGTGCTCCCCGCACCCGCCCCGTCACTGTGCTCGGCCTCCGCGACGTCGCCGAGGTCGCCGTCGGGGGCACCCACTCGTGCGCTCGCCTCATGGACGGCACCGTCTCGTGCTGGGGATCGGGCTCCAACCAGCAGCTCGGCGACGGCGCCGCGCAGCGATCGAGGCCCGGGCCCGTCCCAGGCCTCACGGGCGTGACCGCGATCGCCGCGGGGACGGGGCACACCTGCGTGGCGCGCTCCGACGGGGCGGCGCTCTGCTGGGGTCGCAACACCTTCGGGGCGTGCGGCACGGGTCCCCTCACCGACGTGCGCTTCCCCACGGTCGTGGGGAGCATCGGGGGCGTCGCGCGCGTGACGGGCGGATACCTGCACTCGTGCGCGGTGAGCTCCGACGGGACGGCGCGCTGCTGGGGCGCCGGATTCAGCGGCGCGCTCGGCGACGGAACGATGACCACCAGCGTCTCGCCCGTCGAGATCCCGGACTTCACCGCAAGGGACATCTCGGCGGGCAGCGAGGACACCTGCGCGCTCGCTCGCGACGGCCGCATCTGGTGCTGGGGGACCAACCGCTACGGGTCCCACGGCCGCGGCACCTCGGGCCTCGACGCGTCGCCCGGGGTGATCGCCTCGATCGCGGGCGCGACCCGGGTGAGCGTGGGCTCGTACCACGCGTGCGCCATCACGGCCGGCGCTCCGCTCCAGTGCTGGGGCTACAACAACGAGGGCCAGATCGGCGACCAGGGCGGGCTCACGCAGCGCAACACGCCCGGCGCCGTGGCGCTGATCAGCCCGGCCGTGGCGGTCTCGTGCGGGTACCAGTTCACCTGCGCGGTGCTCGTCAACGGCACCGTGCACTGCTGGGGGCGCAACGCCCACGGGGAGCTCGGCGACGGCACCACCACCTCGCGCAGGGCCCCGCTGCCCGTGGTGTTCTGAGCGGGCGGCGCGCAGGTGTCGACACGGCGCGCCCAAGGGTTACAACCAGCACCGATGAACGACGCTGAACTCCTCGAGAAGGCGCGTGCCGGCGACCGTGCGGCGCTCGAGGCGCTGCTCACCGCGCACCAGTCGCAGATCTACCGCTTCGGGATGCGCATCTGCCGAGACCCCGAGGACGCCCGGGACGTGCTGCAGGACACGATGCTGGCGATGGCTCGGGGCGTGCGCGACTTCCGCGGCTCGTCGTCGATCTCGACCTGGCTCTATACGATCGCCCGGAGCTTCTGCATCAAGAAGCGCCGCCGCAGCGTGTTCGCCCCGGCCGAGGAGCACTCGCTCGACACCGAGGCCTCGGGCGAGGCGGCGCAGCTCGTCGACCAGGCGAAGAGCCCCGACGAGGCGCTCGCGGGCAAGCAGGTCGAGCGGGCGCTGGAGGAGGCCATCGCGGCGCTCGATCCGATGTACCGCGAGGTGCTGGTGCTGCGCGACGTGGAGGGGCTCACGGCCCCTGAGGTGGCCGAGGTGCTGGGCATCAACGTGCAGGCGGTGAAGAGCAGGCTGCACCGGGCGAGGCTGGCGGTGAGGGCGCACGTGGCGCCGGTGCTGGGGGTCCCGCCGGCGGAGGAGAAGGCCCCGTCGGCGGTGCAGTGCCCCGACGTGCTCACGCTCTTCTCCCAGCACCTGGAGGACGAGATCAGCGCGGAGGTCTGCGCGGCGATGGAGCGCCACCTCCAGAGCTGCGTCCGCTGCCGCAACACCTGCGACTCGCTCAAGTCCACGCTCGCCCTCTGCCGCACGGCCGGGCCTTCGGTGGAGGTCCCTGCGGCGGTGCAGGCCTCGGTCAAGGTCGCGCTCCGAAACTTCCTCTCCGAGAAGCCCTGAACCCTTCGCGCTCCGCGAGGCTCCCACCGGGTATGGAGGCCAATATGGCAACTACCACTGTGACCGAGCAGAACTTCGCAGAGACCATCAAGCAGGGCACCGTCCTGATCGACTTCTGGGCCTCGTGGTGCGGGCCCTGCCGGGCCTTCGCGCCGGTCTTCGAGGCCGCCTCGAAGAAGTACCCCGACGTGGTCTTCGGCAAGGTCGACGTCGAAGACCAGCAGGGGCTCGCGGCGGCCTTCGAGGTGAGGGCGATCCCGACGCTGCTGGTGGTGCGCGACGGCGTGCTGCTGGCCGCTCAGCCCGGGGCGATGTCCGCCTCGGCGCTCGACGAGCTGGTGAAGAAGGTGAAGGAGCTGGACATGAACGAGGTACGACGAAGCATCGAGGAGCACGACCGGGAGGCGGCCGCCGTGGCCCCCCAGATGGGAGGCGTCTGATGTGCCGCCGGGTGAGCTGCGGTAGCTGCGGGAAGCCGAGCTTCGCGGGCTGCGGGATGCACATCGAGCAGGTGCTCGGGGATGTTCCGAAGGCCGAGCGCTGCCGGTGCCGAGAGGAGAAGTCCGCGGGCAACGAGGCCCCTGCGAGCGGGGGTCAGTCCTGGATGCAGCGGCTCTTCGGGAAGTGATTCAGCCGACGAAGCGCACGTTGGCCTCGAGGGCGGAGCGCGTGGTGCGGCACCGGTTGGCCGCGACGGCGGGGTCTTCGTAGCCCATCGCGATGCCCATCACGAGGCCCAGCTCGTCGGGGATGCCGAGCACCGCGCGCGCGGCGTCGGGGAAGGTCGCGAGGCTCGCCTCGGGGCAGGTCGCCACGCCGAGCGCCTGGGCGCCCAGCAGCACCGACTGGAGCCAGCACCCGAGGTCGAGCATCGCGTAGTGGTTGAAGCGCCGGTCGATGGCCACCATCGCCAGGTGCGGCGCGTCGAAGGCGCGGAAGTTTCTCATCCACGCCTCCTGGCGGCCGGCCCGGTCGTCGCGCGCCACGCCCATCGCGGAGTAGAGCGCGGCGCCGCACTCGCGGCGGTGCTTGCCGTAGGGCTCGGGGTACTCCGGGGGCCACGGGAAGTCGGGCGTAGGGGCTCCGGTCGTGGCGGCGGTCATCAGGGCGTCGACCAGCGCGCGGGTCTGGGCGCCCCGGGTGACCCACACCCGCCACGGCTGGATGTTGCACCACGAGGGCGCCTGCTGCGCGGCGCTGAAGATCGACTCCAGCGTCTGCGGCGGAACCTCGTCGGGCAGATACCCGCGCACGCTGTGGCGCGATGCCAGCACGGTGAAGAACGACGGCCCTGCCTCGATGGAGTCCCTCATGGATGTGCCGTCGCATTAGCACCGTAGGCCGTACGCGAACACCCGCACCCCCCACCGGGGCACCCATAGGCGTCAACCGTCGATCGCCCGCCGTGCCCGCAGGTTGAAACCCTATCGCTTCTACACATCTCGCGCGCCTGGGGTACGGCGTGGGGCCTCTGCATCGGAGTGCAGCGCCTGACCCCAGGCAACATCAGGTGGTCACCTTCGCGCGACGCGAAGGTTGCAAGGGTTGTCGCTGTCGCCGTCGTCGTACGGCTCGCCCGGCAGACCGACGCGCCCGCCCTCACTGTTGCCGCGCTCGCTCCGCACCGCGCTCGCTCCGTTCCCCCTGCAACCTTCGCGTCGCGCGAAGGTGGCCACCTGATGTTGCCTGGGGTCAGGCGCTGCACTCCGATGCAAAGGCCCCACGCCGTACCCCAGGCCACGAGATGTGTAGAAGCGATAGGGTTTCAACCTGCGGGCACGGCGGGCGATCGACGGTTAACGCCTATGCCCTCTCCCCCCCCCTCCGCTCGGCGGTAACGCCGAGCGGGGTCAGTCCTTCTTCGCCCCGAAAAAGTCGATGCGGTGGGTGAGCAGCGAGCGGATCGACTCCCCGCTCAGCGGCGCGCTCAGCTTCTCCATCAGGCTGCGACGGTCCTCCTTCGGCACGATGTCCGCGGGGAAGAGCGGGTGACCGGACCACGGCCGCAGCGCCTCGATCACCTGCGCCCGGCGATCTCTGTCGGCCAGCGAGAGCACGTTGCGCAGCGCGCGAAACACCCGCTGCTGGGCCTCCGAGGGCGACGGGCCCTCGTTGCCCTCGAGCACCGCGCCGATGAGCATCCCCAGGTGCTGGCAGGTCTGCGCCAGCCTCGCGGAGCCGATGGGCGCGTCGAGCACCTCCTGCTGGAGCACCCCCCAGAGCGCCATGGTCAGCGCCTCGCCGCTGATGGCGTCGACCCCCGGCAGCGAGGCGAGCAGCGTCGCCACCGCCGAGTCGTTGCCCTCCTCGCGGATGCGCTGCACCAGCGAGCGCACCCTCAGCGAGGGGGTGCTGGGAGAGCTTGGCGCGGTGGTGATCACCGGCATCGACGGGGCCTCGCTCTCCTGGGCCACCGCGGGCATCGAGGGCCGCGAGGTGGTGCGCAGCGACAGCGGGTACGACGCGCCGGGGACGCCCCGGGAGACCAGCTCGGCGACGGCCGCGGTCAGCGCCTCGCGCACCGCCTCCATCGACGAGGGCCGGTCGGCGGGCTCCTTGGCCAGCATCGCGCCCACCAGCGCCTCGAGGCGAGAGCCGGCCAGCTCGGGCCGAGAGGCCGAGACCAGCGGAGGGGCCACCGTGGCGTGCTTCACCGCGAGCTCGAGCATCGAGCTGGCGGCGAAGGGGCGGGCGCCGGTGAGCATCTCGAAGGCGATCACCCCGAGGGCGTAGACGTCGCTCCACGCGCCCACCGCGCCAGGGCGGTTGAGAAGCTGCTCGGGGGCCATGTACTGGATCGTCCCCACGGTGGTGCCCGACGCGGTGAGCTCCTCGCTGGCGTCGGCCATGCGGATGCGCGCGATGCCGAAGTCCACGACCTTCACGAAGTCGCGCCGGGCGGGGTCTCGGTACACCAGGATGTTGTCGGGCTTCAGGTCGCGGTGGACGATGTCCAGCCGGTGCGCGGCGGTCATGGCGTCGCACACCTGCTCGAGGATGCGCCCCACCCGCCCCGGGGCGAGCGGCCCCTGGCGCAGCATCTGGCCGAGCGATGGGCCGTCGACGAACTCCATCACCAGGTAGAGCCCCAGCGTCGGGTCGGCGCCGAAGTCCGTCACGTAGACCACGTTCTCGTGCTGCAGCCGGCTGCACGCCAGCGCCTCGCGGCGGAAGCGCTCGGCCACGGTCTCGTCGTCGCTGAAGGCCGACTGAAGGATCTTCACCGCATACGCGGTCTTCAGGGTCTGGTGCGCCGCCCGGTAGACCGCGCCCATGGCCCCCTCGCCGATCTTGTAGACCAGCACCAGGTTGCCCACCGTGCGGCCCAGGAAGGGGTCGGGGCGCACCGAGAGGTTCTGGGTTCGGCCGCAGTCGAAGCACTCTCCCGTGTCAGGGTCGAGCTCGCTCTTGCAATTGGCGCAGACCGACATCACAGCGCTCTCCTTCGCATGGCACTACGTCGCTCGTCGAGCCCGTATCCACCCAAGAGGCGCGGCTCGCTGTGTCTCCGTCAGCGCCCCTTCGAGGGGGCCTCTCACGACAAGCCCGCGGGGGTGTGGTATCCGCCGCCCCAAACGCCATGGCAACCCAGCACACGGTCTCCGCAGCGCAAGCGGGACAACGCCTCGATCGCTTCCTCGTCGATGTCACCCCGGGGCTCTCCCGCGCCCGGGCCCGAGCCATCCTCGAGGCTGGGCAGGTGCGCGTCGACGGGCACCGGGCGCGCAAGGGTGAGCCCCTGGTGGAGGGCAACGTGGTGGAGGTCACCGGAGAGCTCCCTCCGCAGGATTTCCCGCCGGTCGCGACGCCGGAGGTGACCCTGGTGGTGCGCTACGAGGACGCCGACGTGGTGGTGGTCGACAAGCCCGCGGGGATGCCCACGCACCCGCTGCGCCCTGACGAGACCGGCACCCTCGCCAACGCCCTCATCGCGCGCTACCCCGAGATGGCCGGGGTGGGCTTCCACCAGCGAGAGCCCGGGCTGCTTCACCGGCTCGACACGGACACCAGCGGGCTCGTGCTGGCGGCGCGAAGCAAGGTGGCCTTCGAGGCGCTGCGCGCGGCCACCGCGGAGGAGAAGCTGGAGAAGCGCTACCTCGCCCTCGTCGAGGGGCGCCTCGCGGGCGAAGGCGTCGTCGAGCTCCCGCTCATCCCTCACCGCAAGGACCCCAAGCGCGTCGAGGCCGTCACCGAGCACGTGCGCATCCGCGCCGCGGTGAAGCCCCACGCGGCCACCACCCGGTGGCGCGTCGCCAGCGAGGTCGGCGAGTTCACGCTGCTGGAGGTGTCGCTCACCAGGGCCTTCCGCCACCAGGTGAGGGCGCACCTCGCCGCCATCGGGCACCCTCTCGTGGGCGACGTGCTCTACCGGGGCCCCGCGCTCTCGGCGGACGTCGCCCAGGGCCTCGCGCGGCACTGCCTCCACGCCAGCGAGATTCATTTCCCGCACCCCCGCACCGGCGTCATGACCCGCGTGGTGTCGGCGCTGCCCGAGGACATCTCCGGGGTGATCCATCGGCTTCGCCGCTCGTGACGCGCGCCCTCGAAGGTCTTTGACCGTCCGCCACCCCGTCCCGGAAGATGCCGCCGTGAGCCGACACGATCCCACCGTGCTGCCGCCCCTCGACGCCCGTCCCACGACGGTGTCGCCCACGCTGCCGCGCGGCTCCGCTCACTCTTCCGTGAGCAACCTCCTCTCCGGCGACCGGGTGGCCATCGGCGCGGCGGTGCACGAGATCCAGAACGTGCTCACCAGCGTGCTGGGCTGGGTCGAGCTGGCGCAGGCCAGCCGCGACCCGGCGCTGCTCGACCGCGCGCTGCCCATCGTCCACCGCGGCGTGTCCCGCGCCGGGGCGCTGGTGGCCTCGCTCATCGACCCGGTGGCCTCCTTCGGGGTGCGCGACGAGCGCTTCGACGTCGGCGCCGTGGTGGCCACCGTGCGCGACCTCCTCGACGCCCGCTGCGCCGCCTCGCACGTGACCCTGCGAGCGACGCTCCCCGACGAGCCCGTCGAGGCGCAGGGCGACCCCGAGCGCGTCGAGCAGGTGCTCACCAACCTGGTGCTCAACGCGGCCAACGCCATCCTCTCGGCGCGGCAGCGGGGCGCCGAGGCCGGCACCATCGAGCTCTCGGTGCAGCCCATGGGAGGGCGAATCGCGGTGGTGGTGCGCGACGACGGCGTGGGCATCGACCCCTCGACGCGGGCCCGCATCTTCGACCCCTTCTTCACCACCCGCCCCACCGAGGCGCCGCTCTCGGCCGCGGTGCGGGGCCTCGGGCTGGCGGTGTCGCGCGCGCTCAGCGAGGCGATGGGCGCGCAGCTCGACGTGGACTCCGCGCCAGGCCGAGGGGCGGCGATGGTGCTGGCGCTGCGCCGCCCTCGCACCGACAGCGAGATGGCGCTGCCGCTCTCCGTGCAGGGCACCGAGGCGAGGCTGCGGCCTGGCGCCCGGGTGCTGGTGATCGACGACGACCCCGCCATCCGGGAGCTGCTGGAGGTGGCCCTCTCGCTGCGAGGCGCGAGGGTGATGGTGACCACCGAGGTCGAGGACGCGCGGAGGCTGCTGGCCAGGGGCGAGGTCGACGTGGCGCTGGTCGACGAGACCCTCGGGGAGAACTCGTCGGGGGCGGCGTTCCTGATGGAGATGGCGCTGATCGCGCCGAGGGTGGGGAGGGTGCTGATGACCGGCGCGCCGTCGGTGGACCACGTGCCGAGCGCGGCGCGGGGCCTGGTGGTGCGCAAGCCCTTCCTGCTCGACGACGTGGTGCGCGCGCTCGCCGTGGCGCTGCAGGAGCGCTGACACCCGCAGGCGGCGCATTGGCCCTTGCATGGGCGGTCTGATACCAAAGGCGCCCTAGATGGACCGGAGGACCCCTCGAATGAGCTTACGCGGAATGACCTTCCTTGCGGGCGCCACGCTCGCTCTCTTGTGTATCCCCGCCTGCGGCGCGCGCGGCAACACCACGATCATCACCGAGACGGACAGCGGCGCTCCCCCGGTGGACACGGGCGCTCCCCCCGTGGACACGGGCTCTCCCCCCGTGGACACGGGCTCTCCCCCCGTGGACACCGGCTCTCCCCCCGTGGACACGGGCTCTCCCCCCGTGGACACGGGCGCTCCCCCGGTGGACACCGGCTCTCCCCCGGTCTGCGCCTCGCCCCGGATGGTCTGTGACGGCGTCTGCGTCGACGTGCGCACCGACATCGCCCACTGCGGTTCGTGCTCTCGCGCCTGCGCCACGGGGCAGTTCTGCTCGGCGGGCGCGTGCCGCTCGACCTCGGAGTGCACGGCGCCTCGCATGACCTGCGGGAGCAGCTGCATCGACATCACCACCGACGTCTTCAACTGCGGCGCGTGCAGCCGCCGCTGCGGCGACGGACAGACCTGCGAGGGCAGCCGCTGCGTGGGCGGCACCCCGACCTGCCCTGCGCCGACGATGCTCTGCGGGGCGCGCTGCATCAACGTCAGCAGCGACCCGGCCAACTGCGGCGCCTGCGGGCGCGCCTGCGCCTCGGGGACGACCTGCAGCAGCGGCTCGTGCATGGCTCTCGCGACCAGCGTCGCCGCGAGCGGGCCGTGCGTGAGCGAGACCTGCGGCCCGACGGGCGAGCTCCAGTGCGCGAGGGCGTACACCAGCGGCGGCTTCTGCACGGCCTTCTGCTCCACCGGGACGACCGCCACGGAGCAGGGCCAGTGCGGCGGCCCGGGGAGCACCTGCGTGGCGCACCCGCCCTTCGCGGACATCCCCGAGGGCCAGGGTCTGTGCCTCCGCGCCTGCAACCCCGCGGCGACCAGTGAGGCCACCGGCGGCTGCCGCTCGGGGCAGGTGTGCACGGGCTTCTGGGCCTACACCCCGGCGACCGGCGCGCAGGACAGCCCCGGGTGCTTCCCCCACTGCGAGACCGACGCTCACTGCGTCGGAGTGGCCACCAGCGACGCGGGCCTGATGCGCTGCAACATCCGCACGGGCCGGTGCTCTCCCACCGCGGTGGACCTCTCGCTGCGCTTCGACGGCGACCCCTGCGACCCCTCGACCGTCATGGCTACCGGCCGCCCGGTCTGCCGGGGGGTGTGCTTCCGGGTCGACAACGACCCCACGCACGGCCTCTGCGGCAGCTACCTCAACCTCGGCGTCAGCACCAACTGCCCCGACAACGCTGCGCTCATCCGCCCGGTCGCTCCCAGCAACGACAACGCGGCCATCTGCGTGTTCAAGAACTGCGCGCACAACAACGAGTGCGCCTCCCCGACGCTGTGCGTGTACCCCGAGTCGGGCGGGATGATCCGCACCGACGTGGCCTCGCGCTGCGCCTACGCCACCGCGATGCAGCCCTCCGGCATCCCTTGATCCTCCTCGCCTGTGGCGCGGCGCCCGCTGCGCGCCGCTGACACAGTGGGCGTCGCCTCCCCGCGACGGTGTGGCGCTCTGCCCTACCCTACTCCTCCCACAGATCTCTCGCGCCTCCGCGCAATACCGGGGTGGCATGGAGTGAGTATGGCTCGGAGCTCATCCGAGTCCTCGGGGGAGGCTGTTGCCATGAAGCCTGTACGTCGGTGCCATCGGTGGTGCGCGGTTCTGCTCGCGCTTCCCTTCACGGCCTGCGTCGCCGGAGCACCCGCCGTCGCCGATGAGGTCCTCGACGACCGCGACGTCCCGCTCGACCGCTCCGTCGACATCGACGCCTCGGAGCCCGTCGACCTGAGCTCGCCCTCCGAGCTCCCGGCGCTCGCCACGGGCTGCCGACTCGACGAGGACTGCGCGAAAGACCCAGGTGGGCTCTTCTGCAACACCGCCCTCGGGCGATGCGAGCGCTGCCCCATCGGCGTCGGCTGCCTCGACGCGGCGAGCACCGGGGTCGATGCAGGTCCCGAGGTGTCCGCCGACCTCGGGCAGAGCCTCGACGCGACGAGCATCCCGCCGCCCGACGTGCCAGCCAGCGTAGACGTCAGCATCGTCAGGGACGCAGGCGTGGTCCGTGACGCAGGCGTGGCCCTCGATGCGGGTACGGTCCGCGATGTGGGCGTGCTCCGCGATGTGGTCGTGGCCCTCGACACGGTCGTGGCCCGCGATGCGGGCGTGGTCCGCGATGCGGTCGTGGCCCTCGACACGGTCGTGGTCCGCGATGCGGGCTCCGTGGACACCCGTCGCTTCGACGCCGGGCGCGACCCCTACGCGGGCCGAGCTTGCCCCGCCGGTCAGGCTCGCTGCCCCGTCACGGCCTTCCTCGACGAGCCCACTGCGTGGCACCGCTGCACCCCGCTGATCGCCGGGGCGTGCCCTGCGCCCGACATCGTCATCCGCCGCGAGTGGATCGCCGACGACACCGACGAGCCCACTCCCAACGTGATGCGGGTGACCCTCAACCGCTTCGCCCCGACCGCCCCGGAGGTGACCGAAGGGTGCGTGAGGAGCATCGGCTGGAGGCGGCTGCTGCGCTTCAACTTCGCGGCGATCAACGTCGGCACCGGCCCCTTCCACGTCGGCCGCCCCGACGAGAACGACCGCGTCCACTGGCAGTACTTCACCGCGCACGGGCACTTCCACGTGCGGGGCTGGGGCGACTACGCGCTGCGCACCCTCGCGGGCGCCGAGGCGGTGCGGGGGCGCAAGCAGTCGTTCTGCCTGGAGGACAACATCCGCGAGGAGGGCGGCGACCCCTCGCAGCGGCGCTACGCCCCGCCGCTCTGCGAGCTCTTCAGCGCGGAGCAGCCCTACGAGGAGCGGGCGGAGTTCGGGCTGAGCCCCCTCTGGGGCGACGAGTACCCGAGCGACGTCCCCTGCCAGTGGCTCGACATCGGCCCCGAGACCGCGAGCGCAGGCGCCGACTACGTGCCCGATGGCATCTACAACCTCGCGGTGGCGGTCAACGTCGGCGACCTCACCCCGGCGCCGCTGTACCGCGAGTCGAACTACGCCAACAACACGGCCTCGATCCGCATCGAGCTGCGGGGGCTCACCGTGCGGCGCTGCGCGGACAACGCCGGAGACCTCTGCCCCGGCGGCGCGAGGCGCTCGTGCGAGGGCGCCTGCCCGTAGAGTCGTAACAGTTCAGGGGGTGCAAGCCGCTCGTTTGACTTAGGGTTCGCGCGAAACAGTTCAGCGGAGCAAGCCGCTCGTTTGACGCTGGGGTTCGCGCGTTGGCGCTCATCCCAGGCTATAACAAGTGACGACCCCCACGTTCGTGGGGGTCTTTCGAACAGGAATGCCACTTCGATGGAGCCCACTGCACATCAATTGCAGCTTCCGGAAGGTCCATCGAGTTTCGGTACGAAAGACCCCCACGAACGTGGGGGTCGTCACTTGTTATAGCCTGGGGTGAGCGTCAACGCGCGAACCCCAGCGTCAAACGAGCGGCTTGCCCCACCGCTGAACTGTTACGTAGAGCGCTACCGCCCCTCGAAGGCCGCCCTCACCGCGCGCTGCAGCCCCTCGTCCACCAGGAACTCCCCGCCCGTCTTCGCCATCGCCCTGGCCGCGGTGAGCATCGTGTCCAGTCCCCGCTCGGCGCACGCCGCCCTGGCGAAGGCGTGCTGGTGACAGAGCGTCTCTCCCACGTCGCAGATCGCCAGCCAGGGGTGGATCGACGGCACCGCGTGCGAGACGTCCCCCATGTCGGTGCTGCCCATGCCCACGCGCTCGTCGGTCTCCGCCGGGGATCGCCCCATCGCCGCCATGTGCTGCGCGAAGGCGCGCGCCAGCGGCAGGTTGGTCACCAGGTCTCGGTAGCCCTTGCGCGGGGCGATGGTCACCTCGACGCCCGCGGCCATCGCCCCGGCCATGGCGCAGCGCTCCACGATGGCCCTCACCCTCGCCAGCTCGTCGAGGCTCTTCGCCCGCACGGAGAACTCGCACGCCGCGCGCTCGGGGATGATGTTCACGGCCTGGCCGCCGTCGGTGATGTATCCGTGCACCCGCACCCCGTCGCGGAAGTGCACCCGCTGCGAGTCGACCAGGGTGAAGGTCTGGATGCACGCCGTGAGGGCGCTGTTGCCGTCCCAGGGCGCCGCCGCGGCGTGCGCGGGCTGGCCGTGGAAGGTCATCGTCAGCCACAGGTTGGCCAGCGTGCCGTGCGCCACAAGGTCGCGGTCGAAGGGGTGGAACATCATCGCCGCGTCGACCCCCTCGAAGACCCCCGCGTCGAGCAGCAGCGCCTTGCCGCCGCCGCCCTCCTCCGCGGGCGTACCCACCAGGTCGACCCGGAAGCCGTTCGCCTCGGCCAGCGGGGCCAGCGCCAGGAAGGCCCCCACCGCGCCGGCCGCGATGAGGTTGTGCCCGCACGCGTGACCGATCTCCGGCAGTGCGTCGTACTCCGCCAGGATCGCCAGCCTCGGACCGCCGCGCCCCGCCCTCGCCCTCAGCGCCGTGGGGAGCCCGCCGAGGGGCCGCTCTACCTCGTGGCCGCGGTGCGCGAGCAGGTCGGAGATCCACCCTGCGGCGCGGTGCTCCTCGAAGCGCAGCTCGGGGTGAGCGTGAATCTTCAACGCCAGCTCGCGCAGCCCCGCGGCCTCCGCGTCGAGGGTGCGATCGAGCGTCTCAGCCAGCGTCGCAGGCAGGGTCATGACCCCAAGCGGAATACACCAGCCGCGCACCCCCTGGCCAACGCGCGGCGCTACGGGCTCACGACCGCGAGGCCCACGCGCCCTGGGAAGCCGCTGCCGATCCACCCGACCACCGCGTCTCGTCCGTGGCGCACCAGCCGGTAGGCCCGGGCGAACTCCGGCCCCGTGGTGATGGCGTAGGGGTCCACCACGGTGCGGCCGGCGGCGTCGATGCGGCTCACCTCCAGCCGTCGCCCGTGCCCCGTGCTACCCGTGTACGTCCCCAGCAGGATCAGGCTGTCGGTGCCGACGCCCACCACCGGCGAGGGATTGAAATAGCTGGGGATGTGCCCGAGGTCGACGCTCCCTGGCATCGGTCGCCCGCGGGTGTCGAGGCGCGCCCTTGCGATGCCCGGCGAGGCCACCCCGAAGCTCGCGTAGGTGAGCCACACGGCGCCCTCGGCGAGGCCCAGCTGCGGGTACTCGGTCTGCGCTCCGACCGGCTGCACCGGCGCCCCGGCCCGGCCGTCAGGCTCGACGCGCGCCACCAGCACGCCCAGGTCGCCGCCCGCGCCGCGCCCTCCTCGAGTGGCCACCAGCCAGCCGTCGCCCACCCACGCCGCGGAGCCGTAGCCGGCCTCGACCTCGTCGGTGATGAGCTCCTGCGCCGCGCTGGCCTGCGTCCCGTCGGGGTTGACCACCGCCGAGAGCACCACGCCCCCGCCGTCGCCGTCGCGGGTGGCCACCAGCAGCGGCCCCCCCGAGGGACGCTCGGCCAGCATGGGCATCGCCCCCAGCGGCAGCAGCGCCCCGGCGCCGCGGTTGCTGCCGTCGGGGCCGAGCGGGACGGTGCGCGTGCCGAGCTCGGAGCCCACCGCGAGGAGCCATCCCCCCTCGACCGCGGCGAGCGCCACGCCGCGCGCGTCTCCGACGCCGAGGCAGTTGCGCTCGGAGAGCTTCACCAGCGCGGGGGAGTAGCGGGCGAAGTGCACCGCGTGGCCGTCGTCGCTCACCCACGCCACGCCGATCTCCGCGCCGTTGGAGGCGACGGCGAGGGCCGTGGGCGCCACGCCCGCGAGCTCGGCGCGAATACACTCCCGGGTATGCGCGCTGATCGCGCAGGCGTTGCAGCCGCGGGTGTCGCGGCCGCACCAGTCGCCGCAGCGGAGCGTCCCCCCCGCGTAGCCCAGCGACTCGCAGGTGGCGCCTCCGAGCGCGTCGCCGTCGCAGGCCTCGGGCTCGTCGGTGCAGCACACGCCCGCGTCCCTCGGGGGCGGCGGACCTCCGCCCGGTCCGCCTCCGAAGCAGGGCATGCAGCGCTGGCAGGAGTCGATGCGCCCGTTGCCGCAGAGGGCGCGGGCGCAGGTCTGCGAGGGGGGTGTTCCGCCGGTGAGGCAGGCCAGGGAGGTGCCTCCGTCGATGGGCGCGACGTCCACGGGCGCCACGTCGACGCCCCGGTCGGCCGGGACGTCCACGGCCACCACGTCGGGGCGGTCGAGCGGAACATCCATGACAGGGGGTACGTCGACGCCCGCGTCCTTCGGCACATCCTGGCCCACCTCCGAGGCGTCCCTCGGGGCGGAGGAGTCCCCTGGGACGGAGACCACCTCCGCGGCGCAGGCGGAGATCACTGCGGTGAGGGCGAGGAGCAGCGACGGGCGGCGAAGAGAGGCCATGCGGCGAAGAGAGCACAGACGGGACCAACGCGTTGGTTGGGCTCCACGGAGTTGGAGTAGAGTTCGCGGCATATGCTGGGCGGCAGGAAACAGATTCTGGTGGCCGATGACGAGGCGAACATCCGCCGCGTGGTGTCGGCCCAATTGCAGGCGGACGGCTATGACGTGCACGAGGTGGGCGACGGCGCCCAGGCCATCGAGGCCCTGAAGGAGCACCACATCGACGCGGTGGTGACCGACCTGCGCATGGGCACCATCGACGGCATGGCGGTGCTGCGGTACTGCCAGGAGCACTGCGCCGACCTGCCGGTGATCATGATCACGGCCTACGGCACCATCGACATCGCGGTGGAGGCGATGCGGCTCGGGGCCTTCGACTTCGTGGCCAAGCCCTTCGACCTGGCGGAGCTTCGCAACGTCATCACCAAGGCGCTTCGCACCAGCGAGCTTCGCACCCGAGACGTGCAGATCGAGGGCCTCGGCAAGGGGCGCTACAAGATCATCTCCAACGACCCGGCGATGATCGACGTGTACGGCATCCTGGACAAGGTTGCCGACACGCCGGCGACGGTGCTCATCAGCGGAGAGTCGGGCACCGGCAAGGAGCTCATCGCGCGGGCCCTTCACGAGAACAGCTCTCGCAAGGACAAGCCCTTCATCCGGGTGAACTGCGGGGCGATCCCTCGCGACCTGATGGAGGCCGAGCTCTTCGGCTACGAGCGGGGGAGCTTCACCGGGGCGGTGAACAGCAAGCCCGGGCGCTTCGAGCTGGCGCACGGGGGCACGCTCTTCCTCGACGAGATCGGCGAGATTCCCGTGGAGATGCAGGTGAAGCTGCTTCGGGCCATCCAGGAGGGGGAGATCGACCGGGTGGGGGGCATCAAGCCGATCACCGTGGACGTGCGGCTCATCGCGGCGAGCAACCGCGAGCTGAAGAAGGAGATCGCCGCGGGGCGCTTCCGGGAGGACCTCTACTACCGGCTCAACGTGGTCCCGATCCACCTGCCGCCCTTGAGGGAGCGGCGCGGTGACATCCCCCTGCTGGTCGAGCACTTCCTGGGCGTGTACGCGGGTCGCTTCAAGAAGCCCGTGAGCCAGCTCTCGGGGGAGGCTCGCGACGCCCTCCTGGCCTACTCCTGGCCGGGCAACATCCGCGAGCTGGAGAACGTCATCGAGCGCTGCGTGCTGCTGGCCGACGACAACACCATCCGGCTGCGCGACCTCTCCACGGAGGTGCGGAGCACCGCCGGGTCTGGGGCGGGCGCTGGCGGGGCGGGCGAGGACGAGGACGACGGCGATCCCAACGCGGTCGGGGGGCTGAAGGGCCTGGTGAAGGAGCGCACCCGGGCGCTGGAGCGCGACCTGATCATGAAGGCCCTCGACCAGACGAACACCAACGTCACGCAGGCCGCGCGGCTGCTGAAGATCTCCCGCAAGAGCCTGCAGATCAAGATGAAGGAGCTCGGGCTGCGGGAGCTCAACACCTGATGCGACGCGCGGTGGTGATGACGGGCGCCCTGGTGGCGCTGGGGTTCGGCTGCGAGAAGAGCGACCCGCCGCGCCCCGCTCCTCCGGCGACGGTGGCGGCGCGCGACGCGGGCGTGGTGAGGGTGGACTCGGGCCCCCCGGACGCCGGTCCGAGGGAGCGGGTGGTGCTTCGGATTCGGGTGAAGAACGTCGACCGCATTCCCCTGCGGATCCTCACCAACCCGGACTCCAACGAGCTGATCCACACGCACCGGGTGAGGGCGAGCTCCGACCGGGCGGCGATGTACGCGGGCGGCGACCGGGTCGACCGGGTGAAGGCCTTCCCCATCGGGCAGATGGCGCTCTGCACCGCGGACGCGGGCGCGGGCTACGGCGGCCTCGGCCAGCCGGGCTCGATCACCCTGGCGCCCGGGGAGAGCTTCGAGGCGGCGCGCTGGGACGGCATCCTGCGAGAGGAGGTGCTCGACCCGCAGCGGGGCGTGTGCGCGAGAGAGCTCAGCCCCACGGCGGCGCGGTACCGCTTCAGGCTCGACCAGCCGCAGCTCGAGGGCGCGCCCAGCTGCGAGCCGGCGGTGACGGCGTGGCCGATGCCCGAGGACGCGGGGGTCCCGGTGCTGGAGATTCGCTGCCGCAACGCGGTGCGCGACGCGGGGGTGAGAGCGGCGCCGGGCGCCTGAGCCTTCGGGCTCGCCGGCAGTCCCCCGCCTACGAGCTCTGTCCTCGTCGTCTCGGCGCGCCGTGGTACGGTGCTCTTCACTCCGGGCGCGCACGGCGATGACCGTCTCGGCGAACCCGCGGGCGGAGGTGATCGACGACCGATGGCGCTCAAGATCGACCAGGACCACGCGCGCTTCCGCGACATCGTGAAGGGCCGCATCCGCGAGAACCTCAAGCGATACATCTCGCACGGAGACCTCGTCGCCCGGCAGGGCAAGGACACGGTGACCATCCCGGTGCCGCAGATCGACCTGCCGCGCTTCCGCTTCGGCGAGAAGCAGTCCGGCGGCGTAGGGCGCGGCAAGGGCGAGCCCGGCGACCCGATGGACGGCGGCGAGGAGGGCGAGGGAGAGGGCAAGGGCAAGGCCGGCAAGGACGCCGGAGAGCACGCGCTGGAGGTCGAGGTCGCCCTCGATGACCTGGCGAAGATCCTCGGCGAAGAACTCCAGCTCCCTCGCATCGAGCCCAAGGGCAAGGCCCGCATCGTGGCCGACCGGGACAAGTACACCGGCATCCAGCGCTCGGGCCCGGAGTCGCTGCGCCACTTCCGTCGCACCTACCGCGAGGCCCTCAAGCGGCAGATCTCTTCGGGGGTCTACAACCCCTCGAAGCCGGCGATCGTCCCCATCCGGGAAGACCGGCGCTACCGCGGCACCAGCACCAGCGTGCAGCCCGTCGCCAACGCCGTCATCGTCTACATGATGGACGTCTCCGGCTCCATGGGAGACGAGCAGAAGGAGATCGTTCGCATCGAGAGCTTCTGGCTCGATACGTGGCTCCGCTCGCAATACCAGGGCCTGGAGTCGGTCTACATCATCCACGACGCCGTCGCGCGCGAGGTCGACCGCGAGACCTTCTTCCACACCCGGGAGTCCGGCGGCACGATGATCTCCTCGGCGTACAAGCTCTGCGCGGACATCCTCGCGCACCGCTTCCCCTCCTCGGACTGGAACGTCTATCCCTTCCACTTCAGCGACGGGGACAACTGGTCGGTGGACGACACGCTGCAGTGCGTGGAGATCTTGAAGAGCAAGATCCTGCCGGGCTCGAACATGTTCTGCTACGGCCAGGTCGAGAGCCCCTACGGGTCGGGGCAATTCGTGAAGGACCTTCGGGAGCACCTCGGCAAGGACGAGCGCGTGGTGACCTCGGAGATTCGCGACAAGGACGCCATCATGGAGTCGATCAAGGAATTCCTGGGGAAGGGGCGATAGATGGCATCCACCGGCCTGCGGGAGGCGCTCCCGGAGTATCTGCGCGAGTGGCAGGAGAAGATCGAGGCCTACGCCCGCCGCAGCGGGCTCGATTTCTTCCCACAGGTCTTCGAGGTGCTGAGCTTCGACGAGATGAACGAGGTGGCCTCGTATGGGGGCTTCCCGACGCGCTATCCCCACTGGCGCTGGGGGATGGACTACGAGCGGCTGAAGAAGTCGAGTGAGTATGGGTTGTCACGCATCTACGAGATGGTGATCAACAACAACCCCTGCGTGGCCTACCTGCTGGAGGGCAACTCGCTCACCGACCAGAAGCTGGTGATGGCGCACGTCTGCGGGCACAACGACTTCTTCAAGAACAACTACGCCTTCAAGGTCACCGACCAGGACCGACGCCCGCCGGGCCGCGCGGAGGACATGGTGGTGTCGCGCATGGACCGGCTGCCCACGCGCAAATGGATCGACACCTTCGCCAACCACGCCTCGCGGGTGCGCCGGCACATGGACCGCTATGGGGTGAGCCCCGTCGAGGAGTTCATCGACGTGTGCCACTCTCTTGAGAACCTCATCGACCCTCCGGGCCGCATGCTGGAGGGCCGCCCGAGGGTGCCGGAGAAGGACGAGAACGCGCCCGCCGAGGAGGTTCCGAGGCTGAAGTCGAGCGGGTACATGGACTCGTTCATCAACCCCAAGGAGTACCTCGACGCGCAGCGCGCGAAGATGGAGGCCGAGGCCGCGAAGGCCAGGCGCTTCCCCGAGAGCCCGATGCGGGACGTGCTGTGGTTCCTGCTGGAGAACGCCCCGCTGGAGCGCTGGGAGCGCGACGTGCTGGAGGTGATCCGCGAGGAGGCCTACTACTTCTGGCCGCAGGCGCAGACCAAGGTCATGAACGAAGGTTGGGCGTGCCTTCACCCTGATAGCCTGGTGTTCACGAGGGCGGGCGTGGTCACCATGCGCGAGCTCGTCGAGGGCGCGAGCGACACCGTGTTCGACGGTCAGACGCGGCGCCGTGTGTACGACCAGAACGTCATTCGCGATCACGAGACGGTCACGCTGCGCACCCGGCGCGGCATCGAGCTCTGCGGGTCGATCAACCACCGGGTGCTGCTCGCCGACGGCGAGACCTGGAGGCGGCTCGATGAGCTCGCGCCGGGCGACCGCGTGCAGGTCTCTGGCGGCGGCGGGATGTGGGCCGAGGAGGAGGTCGCGCTGGACGATGGCCGCTCGTTCCGCGGGATGAATCCCGCGGCAACGCTGGGTTCAATCGACAATGCGCCGGAAGTCCGCCGCGGACTTTCAGAGGACCTTCATTATCCACATCGCTGCCGCAGGGTTCATCCCGCGAAGAAGGCCGACTTCCCCTTGACTGCCGTGGGCTTCAGTCCTCGGCGGGCGCCCGCGAGGCGCAAGGCGCTGAAGGTGCCTGCGACGCTCGACGCGCGTGTGGGGGCGATCCTCGGGTACCTGGTGGGCGACGGCCACATCAGCCGGGTGAAGCGCCACCTCGGGTTGACCACCGGCGACCTGCCGCAGGCGGTGCAGTTCGCGACGCTGATCCACGATGTCTTCGGGGTGGAGGCGCAGACCCGCCTCGACGGCAACCGCTACCGGGTGCTGGTGCACGCCGAGTCGCTGTCGGACTTCATGGTGGAGGGCTTCGGGCTCACCGAGGGCCCGAGCGCGGCGCGCAAGCGGGTCCCGGCGAAGGTGATGCGGTCACCGGTCGGGGTGGTGCGGGCGTTCCTGCGCGCCTACTTCGACTGCGACGGGTACGCGGGCAGGCAGGGGGTGATCCTCTCGACGGCGTCGGAGCAGATGTCGCGCGAGGTGCAGCTGCTGCTGTTGAACTTCGGGGTGCTCTCCCGGCGGCGCCTCCAGAAGGACGGCTGCTGGCACGTCCACGTGGCGGGCGCCTCCGCGGCGCGCTTCGCGGAGGCGGTGGGCTTCGGCCTTGAGCGCAAGCAGGCCGCGCTCGACGCGTACGTCGCGGGCCACCATTGGACGAAGGCGGAGCGCTGGGACGACGAGGTGGTGTCGCTCGAGCGCGGTCGCTCGGACGTCTACGACATCTCGGTGGAGGACACGCACCGCTACGCGGCGGGGGGCGTGGTCAACCACAACAGCTTCTGGCACTCGAACATCATGACCGGCTACGCGTGCGACGCGAGCGAGATCATCGACTACTCCGATCGCAACGCCTCGGTGATGGGCGGCGGAGGGAAGAACCTCAACCCCTACAAGCTGGGCGTCGAGCTCTATCGCAACATCGAAGAGCGATGGAACAAGGGCCGCTTCGGCAAGGAGTGGGAGGACTGCACCAACCTCGAAGACCGGCTGCACTGGGACCGGCAGCTGGGCCTCGGGCGCAAGAAGATCTTCGAGGTGCGCGCGCTCTACACGGACGTGATGTTCATCGATGAGTTCCTGACGCCGGAGTTCGTCATGGAGCACAAGCTGTTCACGTACGCGTGGTCGAACCGCAACGACCGCTTCGAGATCGACACCCGGGAGTTCAAGGCCATCAAGGAGAAGCTCCTCTTCCAGATGACCAACTTCGGAAACCCCTTCATCTACGTCGAAGACGGCAACTTCGAGAACCGCGGCGAGCTCCTGCTGCGCCACGAGCACCAGGGCGTCGACCTCGATCAGGAGAAGGGCAAGGAGACCCTGAAGAACCTCTTCCGGGTCTGGCGGCGCCCCTGCTCCCTGGCGACGCAGTTCGACGGACGCCCGACGCTCCTTCGCTTCGACGGCAAGGAGCACACGAGCAAGCCGGTGAAGTGACCGCTCACTCCAGGTAGTCGAGCTCCCGCCCGTAGGTCTCCTCCATCCACCACAGCGACGCCAGCGCCAGCGTGAGGCACGCGCCTCCCACCACCGTCGCGCTCCCCACCAGCGACATCCCATGGCCCTTCAGCCCGATGAAGGCCGCGGTCAGCAGCGGCACGCTCCCCCGCACGAAGTTGGGAACGCTCGTCGTCACCGTCGCCCGCAGGTTGGTGCCGAACTGCTCCGCCGCGATGGTCACGAACACCGCCCAGTACCCGATGCCGAAGCCCATCGCCGAGCACAGCGCGTAGAGCTGCGTCGAGCTCCCTCCCGACTGCGAGAGGTACGCCACCACCAGCCCCGTGGTCAGCACCAGGAACCACAGCACCACCTTGCGGCGAGACCCCACCCACTGGCTGAGCGCCCCGCTCCCGAGGTCGCCCATCACCAGGCCCAGGTAGGTCCACTGCACGGCGCTGGCGCCGGTGACCTCGCCGGTCACGTGGAAGGCCCTCGCGAACTCCGGGGCGCCCGTCACCAGGATGCCCACCACGAACCAGATGGGCAGCCCGATGAGCACGCAGCGCACGAGGCGGAAGAGCCTCGGCGGCGACAGGAAGAGCATCGTCAGGTCGCCTCGCCTCACCCCCTCCTCCCTCACCCGCCCGAACATCCCCGACTCCAGCATCGTGACCCTCGTCAGCAGCAGCGCGAAGCCCAGCACGCCGCCGATGATGAAGGCCGTGCGCCACGAGTAGTTCTTGCCCACGTAGGCCGCGAGCACCGCGCCGAAGAGCCCGACGCCCGCCACCACCGCCGTCCCGTAGCCGCGGTGCTTCGCCGGCAGCGTCTCGCTCACCAGCGTGATCGCCGCGCCCAGCTCCCCCGCGAGCCCCACCCCCGCCACGAAGCGCCAGAACTCGTACTGCCCCAGCGTGTGAACGAAGGCGTTGGCGATGTTGGCCGTCGAGTAGAGAAGGATCGACCCGAACAGCACGCTCACCCTCCCCCGCTTGTCGCCGAGGACGCCCCACAGCAGGCCGCCCAGGAGGAGCCCCCACATCTGCCAGCTCAGCAGCGAGAGGCCCACGGTGAGGCTCTCCGAGGGCGCGACGCCGAGGTCCCGCAGCGACGCGGTGCGCACGATGGAGAAGAGAAGAAGGTCGTAGATGTCGACGAAGTACCCGAGCGCCCCGATGAGCACCGTGGCGATCATCGTGCGACGGGAGACAGGCTCTGCGGAGGAGGAGGTGGTTCCCACGCGGGCGATGACACCCGACGCGGGCGACGGGCGTCAATCGTCGAAGGGCGGCGGGGCGGGGTATCCCCCGGTCTCGGCGTCGCGCGACGCGTCGGGCTGCACCTGCGCTCGATAGGGAGCCGCGTCGGCCGGCGGAGGAGGCGGGGCCGCGCGCTGCAACCGCCGCTGCCACACCGCGAAGCCGGCGCCCAATGCCCCGGAGAGTCCGATCGCCGTCACCACCGCCTCGATGAGCATCGTGAGCCTCCCTCGTGCCTATACCATCTGGCGGCGCTGGCGGTCGGAGACGCGCGCCAGCACCGCCGCGTAGAGCTCGCCGAGCCGGTCGCAGGGGAAGGCGAGCTCGGCCCCCTGGCGTCGAGCGCTCGTCGCCTGGTCGGACCGGGCCACCACCGCCACACGAAGCGTGTCGGCCATCGCAGGGCTGCGAGAGGCCGCCAGGAGAAGCCGCGCGCCGTCGAGCGCGGGCATCGGGATCGCGGCCACCAGCACGTCGGGGCGGAGCGTTCCGAGGGAGAGCAGCACGTCGATGGAGGCCGCGGCGGCGTGCACCTCGAAGTCCTGGGCGAAGACCCCCGCCAGGACGTCGGCGCTCACCGGGTCGCCCCCCACCGCGAAGAGCAGCGGCCTCACCCGCGACACCTCCGGCGGAACCTCGTAGCCCTGCTGCTCCAGGAAGCGAGCGAGGTCGGGGCGGAGGATGCGGCGGTGACCGCCGCCGGTGCGGTGCGCCGGGAGCAGCGAGCGATCGATCCATGAAACGACGGCGGGGCGCGTGACGCCGCAGTACCGGGCCACCTCTTCGCTCGTGAATTCCCGCTCTCCCAACATCTTGCACTCAGACTCGCACAAGCTCTTGACGACCGGAACGGGCGCTGGTACTCCATTGCTCCCTCCGACGGAGAGGGGCTGTAGCTCAGCTGGGAGAGCGCCTCAATGGCATTGAGGAGGCCACCGGTTCGATCCCGGTCAGCTCCACAACACACCAAAGCATCCACGCCAACGGATGCGTCACCACTACCGGGTTGAAGATCCTCACCGATCTTCGACCCGGTGGTGTTTTGGGGCATCACGGTTTCGGCGGCGCCCACCAGAGCTTGATCGTCCGGCGGGGGATGGCGCATCTTGCGCGCCCCATGCGCCAACCCACCCTGCTCACCCTGACCCTCGCGCTGCTCCTCCCGGCCTGCGGAGCGCGGCAGTCGACCACCACCAGCGCCCCGGTCGCCTCCTCCGCCGCCGACGCCCAGGTCGCCGCCTCGGCGGACGTGCCCGCCGCGTCTCCGTGGCAGGGCCTCGCGCTCGGCGAGCTCTCCGCGCTGGTGCGCGAGGACGCCCAGCGGCGGCTGGTGACCGAAGGGGAGCCGGGCTTCGACGTCGCGCAGCTCGCCACCTACGTGGCCCACCCCGAGCAGGCCCCCGCCCTCTCGGGCAAGCGCTGCGACCGGCTGCTCGACCTCGCCGTGGTGGCCCTCGCCAACCACGCGCTCGACGAGGCCGAGGGGCTGGTGCGCCTCGTGCGCGCCAGGGCCCGCAACCGCAACATGGTCTTCGCCGGCACCACCGTGCTCTCCGAGGTCGCGAGGCAGCGCGCGGGCGAAGACCCGGCGGCGCAGCAGCGGGCCATCGAGGGGGTGCTGAGAGAGCTGCCGAAGCCCCGCTTCGGGGCGGCGACGGTGGTGTTCCAGGTGTTTCAGACGCAGGCGCAGCTCGACGCCCGGGTGGAGCAGACGAAGCAGCAGATGGTGTCGCCGGAGACCGCGAGGGCGGTGCTGTGGTTCAGCGAGGTGATGCCCGGCGTGGTGCGCCACCGGGAGCGCTTCCTCGCCGCGGTGACCGCCGTGCGCGCGGAGCTCGACCGCCAGCCCCCGGAGCCCGACTACAACTTCCGCGACGTCGACCTCGCGGGCCAGCGCGACGCCCGCCCCGTCAACGTCGCCGTGTGGGACGTGGGCACCAACCCCGAGCTCTTCCGCGCGCAGCTCATGGAGAACCCGGCAGAGCCCGCCAACGGCCAGGACGACGACCACGACGGCCTCGTCGACGACACCCACGGCATCGCCCACGACCCCGACCCCTCGCAGACGGCCCTCTTCTACAACCCCGGCGAGGAGATCATCCGTCAGTACTCGCCCTTCCTCCGCGGCATCATGGACCTCCGCGCCGGCATGGCCTCCACCCCCGCGGCGCAGCGGGTGCTCGAGCTCCAGCGAGGGGTCACCGACGCCGCCGCGGCGCGCGCCCTCGACCAGCGCCTCGACGCCGTCGGAGAGTGGGCCCACGGCACCCACGTCGCCGGGATCATGCTCCGCGGCAACCCCCACGCCCGCCTGGCGATCTTCCGCAGCGCGTGGGCGGGCGAGAGCCGGGTGTACGACCAGCGGGGCCCGACGGACGCCGAGCTCGACGCCGAGGCGGCCAACATCGACGCCATCGCGGGCTTCATCAACCGGCACCACATCCGGGTGGTCAACGCGAGCCTCGGGTTCTCCCGGGAGTACGTGGAGGACGCGCTGCGCCACGAGCGCTCGCTCTACCGCACCGACGCCGAGGTGCGCGCCCGCGCCGAGGCGGTGCAGGAGCGCCGCCGCGCCAACTGGCAGCGGGTGTTCACCCAGTGCCCGCAGACCCTCTTCGTGGTCGCCGCGGGCAACAGCAACCAGGACGTGATGGAGTACGGGGAGGTTCCGGCCAGCAACCAGGGCGTGACCAACCTGCTGGTGGTGGGCGCGGTCGACCGCTTCGGCCACTGGGCCACCTTCACCAACAGCAACCCCGACCGGGTGGTGGTCTTCGACCACGGCGTCGAGGTCGACAGCCTCGTCCCCTCCGGCGAGCGCGTCCCCCTCTCCGGCACCTCCATGGCCTCGCCCAACGTCGCCAACCTCGCGGGCAAGCTCGCCGCCCTCGACCCTGCGCTCACCCCCGAGCGGCTCATCACCGTCATCCGCGACACCGGCCGCCCCATCGCCGCGCCCTTCAGCGGGCGCATCACCGACGAGGCCGCCGCCATCGCCCGCGTGCGCCGCGAGCGCCGCCCGGCCCCGCGCCCCGCCGCCCCCGCCGCGCGCCCCGCCGCCCCCGCCGCGCGCTGATCGCCCGCCCGCAGCCTCTCCCTCCGATGCGACGCACCAACCCCGACCTGAGCGACCTCACCGGCGCGCCCGCGCTGCCGTATCCCGCCGAGGACATCATCGCGGCTTTACAGGAGGTCGTATTGCCCGAGCGGCTGGCGCGCCTCGACGAGGTGGCCGCGGCGCGGGTCTCGTCGGTCACGGTGGTGCTGGAGTCGGTGATCGATCCGCACAACACCGCGGCGGTGATGCGCACCTCGGACGCCCACGGCGTCGGCGAGGTGCACATGATCGAGCAGGGGACCAAACCCCTGCTGGCCAAGCGGGTGACCCGAGGCTGCGAGCGCTGGATGGACGTGATGATCCACCGCGCGACGCCGCCATGCGTGGAGGGGCTGAGGGCGCGGGGCTACGAGCTCTGGCTCGCGGACATGAGCGGCACCGCCACGCTGGAGCAGGTCGCCCTGCGCCCCAAGGTGGCGCTGGTCTTCGGCAACGAGCACCTCGGGGCGAGCGCCGAGATGCGCGCGGCCTGCACCGGGACCTTCGCGGTGCCGATGCGGGGCATGGTGGAGAGCCTCAACGTGTCGGTGGCCGCGGGCATCGCCCTGCACGCCGTCACCAAAGACCGCCCGGGTGACCTTGGCGAGAGGGAGGTGCGTGCGCTAAGAGCGCGCTTCCTCATGGAGAGCGTGCGCAGCCCGGAGCTGGTGATCGAGCGCTGGCGTAAGACGCGGGGGCTGCCGTGAGCCTGCGCATCGAGCGGGCGAAGAGCGACTCGCCCAGGCTGCCGCTGACCCTGGCGGGCGTGCTGATCTGCGGGGCGCTGGGCTACCAGGGCGCGAAGTCGGTGCCGTGGCCCCGGGAGATGGAGAGCGGCGCCGGGCTGATGGGCGCGCTGGAGCCCGCGACCACCCCAAGCGCGCCAGAGGCCGCGGACGCCGGGCGGGCGGTGGTTCCGGTGGTGGTCGACACGACGCCGCGCGCCCCGGTGCGGGTCAACGCGGGGGCGCTCCAGGGCTGCGGCGACGGCGAGGAGACCGACCTGGCCCCCTCGTCGTGTGACGCGCCCGCGGCGGTCGAGGCGGCCCTCCGCGCCAGGCTGACCGAGGTGCTGAGCCGCTGCCCCTCGGCCATGGAGGCCGCGAGAGAGCCGTCCCGGATGCTGAGCATCGGGCTGCGCGTCGACCGCCCTCGGCGGCGCCTCGCGGTGCTGCTGGGTCGTAGCTCCTCGGTGGCCGACCGGCTCTCCTACGTGGCCTGCGTGCGAGAGCAGATGGGCCCGATGGAGGCCCTCTGGGCGCTGCCCGCGGCGCACCCGCGCTACCTGTACTACTTCGTCGCTCGCTTCGGTCCGCTCGGCGCGTCCGATGTCGTCGCTCCCGCGCCCACGGCCCCGACGCCCGCGCCCACGGCCCCGACGCCCGCGCCCACGACCCCGACGGCCGCGCCCACGGCCCCGACGGCCGCGCCCACGACCCCGACGGCCGCGCCCACGACCCCGACGGTCGCGCCCACGACCCCGACGGCCGCGCCCACGACCCCGACGGCCGCGCCCACGACCCCGACGGCCGCGCCCACGGGGCTTCCCACCGCGCAGGACCTTCAGCGGATGCGCTCTCTGGGCCCGGCGACGGTCACCTGGAGCGTGGCAATCATCCGAGACGCGCCTCGCACCGGAGCCATCGTGGGACGGCTGGTGCAGGGCACCGAGGTGGAGATCGTCGACCACCGCGGCGGCTGGTACGCCATCCGCTGGGGCCGCAGCGGGACCAACGTGGGCTGGACCTTCCGTACCGCCATCGGACAGTAGGGCGCCGCCAGGCCCCCCGCTCTAACCGTTGATCGTCCGCCGTGCCCGCAGGTTGAAGCCCTATCGCTTCTACACATCTCGGCGTGCCCATCGTGCCTGGGGTACGGCGTGGGGCCTCTTCATCGGAGTGCAGCGCCTGACCCCAGGCAACATCAGGTGGTCACCTTCGCGCGACGCGAAGGTTGCAGTGGGAACGGAGCGAGCGCGGCGACGACCGCGGTGCGGAGCGAGCGCGGCAACGGTGAGGGCGGGTGCGTCGGTCTGCCGGGCGGGCCGTGCGACGACAGCGACAGCGACTACCCCTGCAACCTTCGCGTCGCGCGAAGGTGACCACCTGATGTTGCCTGGGGTCAGGCGCTGCACGACGATGCAGAGGCCCCACGCCGTACCCCAGGCACGATGGGCACGCCGAGATGTGTAGAAGGGATAGTCCTTCAGGGCGCGGCAACGCCTGCAGCCATGAAGGCCGCAACGGCCTGTACGATGTCCATGGACCGCGACCAGTCCGCGAGCGGGCTTCACTGCTGAACGCGTTGCCGCGTCCATCAGGGCGGCGACGGCCGCATCGACACCTTGATAGGGCTGGGGCTGAGCCCCGACGCTACGGCGCCCGCCGCGTGAGCTGGATGATCCCGGCCTCGCGCGGGCCTGAGCGGGAGACGTCCGTGTAGCGGAGCTGGTTGCCTGAGACGCAGTAGTTCCAGCGCTTGCCCGAGGAGGTCGAGACGATCTGGTTGGCGGAGGTGGTGTAGAGGTCGCCGTCGTTGATGGCGCCGCCCATGCGCACCGCGCACTGGCAGTTGCCCGCGCCCACGGCCATGCAGGTCGAGCCCGGGTAGTACGCGCTCACCAGGATCTGCAGCGTGGAGCACCCTCCGACCATGGACGCGCAGAGCGCCGGGATGAAGAGCTCCGCCTCCACCTCCCACTGGGACGCCCTCCTGGCGATGCCCCCGGCGAAGGTCACCCGCCCCCGCGCCCGACCGCTGGTGCGGCTCACCCTGGATCCCGGGCAGCTCATCAACTGCTCCGGGGAGACCAGGTCGATGCAGCCTCCGCCGACGTCCCAGGTGCCGAGCTCGTTGCCTCCGCAGGGCGCGAGCGGCGGGCACGAGCTTTCTCCCGTGCGCACCTCGAGCGGAACCCACGCGGGCTCTCCCAGACCACCCCCATCGACGGGGACGGGGCCTGCGTCGCGAGGCGGCGGCGCGCCCGAGTCGAGCGCCGGGATCGGGGCGTCCACCGGCGGCGCGCCAGCGTCCACGGCCGCGGGCACATCGTCCTGGGCCGCAGGGACGTCCACCGGAGCCGCGGGGGTGTCGGTCGCTACTGCCGGGGTGTCGGCGGTGAGGCTGGGGGTGTCGGCGGTGACGGCCGGGCTGTCGGCTGCGGCATCGGAGAACGGGCCGAAGTTGCCCGTCACGGCGGCCGGGCTGCAGGCGGCGGTCAGCGAAGCGAGGAGGACGAGGCGGACGCTGTGGCGCATTGGGCCACACGCTACCAAAGGAGCCGCTGTCAGGCGCGTCTGGCGATGAAGGCGTCGAGGCCCTGGAGGGCCTTCTTGCGGATGCCGTTCTGCACCGGCGGGAGCCAGCCGAGGAGCTTGCCCGTGAGCCCGAGCGCCATGCCCGACCAGCGGTGAAGGTCGAAGGTGTCGACGTGCCGGATGATCTTGCCGTCGCGGAAGGTGAAGCGAGCGTCGATGACGTTGTGCACCGGCCGCCCGGTGGCGCCGAAGGTGTAGTCCGCCTCCCAGTGGGCGCGGCCCTCCCGGTCGTCGGCCGAGACGTCCGAGTGGACGACCTTGAGGTCCTTGGCGCGCGCGGTGAGCATGCGCCACATGGCCCCGGCGCGGTCGCCGTGGAGGTCGGTGAACACCGGGTCGCTGAAGTGCACGTCGGGGTGGTAGCAGGCGACCATGCGCTCGGCGTCACACACCGCGAAGGCCTTGTAGAACTCGTCGATCAGCGCGGCGTTGGGGTGCATGGCGCCGAGTGATCTCCCGGACCTGCCGCCTCGTCAATGCGCCCTCCACGCTACGCGGGCCGCGCGTCGCGTTGACAGCCCCGCGGGCCGCGTGTCCGATGCGCCCCATGAGACGCAAGCCACGCCCCTCCCTGGTGACCACCACCCTCCCGGCGCTGGCGACCCTCCTCGGCGCCTGTCAGTCGAGCGGGCCGCGCTACGCCCCCAATCCCCCGCCTCCTCACGATCCCCCGCCTCCTCCTCCACCGGCCGCTCGCGACGCCGGTGGCGCGCTGGTGCTGGAGCCCATCCGCGTCGACCCCGACCACATGCCCGACATCCCCCTGGCTGGCGCCCCGATGCCCGTCACCCCGATGCCGCCCGCTCCCGCTCCCGCTCCCTCTCCCTCTCCCGCTCCCTCTTCTGCGCCTTCCGCCTCTGCCCCGATGGCCGCTCCCGCGCCGATGGCCGCCGCGCCCGCTCCGTCGGGGGCCGCCGAGGGGCTCGCTCCTGGCCTGTGGGTCGTGCACAACCATCCCCCTGGCACGCCCTGTCGGCCCATCAGCCAGACCGAGCTCCAGCAGGCCCTCCAGCGCGCTGGCCGCTGAGGCTCCGCCCACCCGATGAGCGGTCACTGCCTCTTCGACACCGCCCTCGGCCGCGCTGGCGTCGCCTGGAGCGAGCTCGGCATCACCGCGGTGCAGTTTCCCGAGGCGAGCGACGAGCGCACCCTGGAGCGCCTCCGCGCCCAGAGCCCTCTCCCTACGGCGATGGCGCCTCCGCCCCCCTCGGTGGCCGCTGCCATCGAGCAGCTACGGCGCCATTTCGAGCACGGCCAGGAGGACCTCTCCGCCATCGCCCTCGACATGAGCGCGGTGCCTCCCTTTTACCAGAAGGTGTATGAAAAGGCCCGCCGGGTGGGCCCCGGGCGCACGGTCAGCTACGGCGAGCTCGCCCGCGAGCTGGGCTCCCCGACCCTCTCTCGCGCGGTCGGCACCGCCATGGCGAAGAACCCCTTCGTGGTGGTCGTCCCCTGCCACCGGGTGATGGCCGCGAAGGGTGGGGCGGGCGGCTTCTCCGCCCACGGGGGCTTGCGCTCCAAGGCCCGGCTGCTCTCGCTCGAAGGGGCCGCGCTCTCCGACCACCTCCGCTCGCTGGTGGTGCGCGTCGGCGCCCAGGACTTCGACGCCTCGGAGGCCGTCGCTGCCCTCTCCGAGAGAGATCCGGTGCTTGGCGCGCTCATCGCGAAGGTGGGCCCCTTCGGGCTCACCCGCTCGGAGACGTCGAGCAGCTACGAGTCGTTGGCCCGCGCCGTGGTCTACCAGCAGCTCACGGGCAAGGCCGCGGCGACCATCTACGGCCGCGTGGCGGCGCTCGGCGGGGAGGAGGGCTTCCCCGCGCCCGACGGTCTGCTCGCCCTCTCAGACGCCGACCTCCGTGGCGCCGGGCTCTCCGGGGCGAAGGTCGCTTCGCTTCGGGACCTCGCGACGAAGACCCTCGCAGGAGAGATCCCCTCGCTCGGAGAGATGGCGCTGATGGACGAGGAGGACATCATCGCGAGGCTCACCGCAGTGCGGGGCATCGGGCGCTGGAGCGCCGAGATGCTGCTGATGTTCACGTTGGGTCGACCCGACATTCTGCCCGTGGGGGACTACGGCGTTCGCAACGGGGTGAGGCTCGCGTACGGGCTGAAGGAGCTGCCGTCCCCCGAGGCGGTGGCCCGCCGGGGAGCGCGCTGGAAGCCGTGGCGCACCGTCGCGAGCTGGTACCTCTGGCGCGCGGTCGACCTGCTTCGCGGAGGCTGAAGCCTCCGACGCGCTCAGGTGACCGGCTCGTGGATGGGCTGCGGCCGCGGCCCCGGGATCTCGAAGGGCACCGGCTCGTGGATGGGCTGAGGCGCGCCGGGCGTGGGCTCCGGGTGGGGGAAGGTCTCGGGGATCACCCCTGGAAAGGGCGGCCACGGCTGCTCGGGCTCGAGCGGCGGCGGCGGCTCTTCGGGTGGCGTCTCCGGGGGAGGGACGATGATCGGCCCTGGCTCGACCCCGGGCTTCGTCGGGTCGGTGCTGTTGTCTCCGCGAGGGAGGTCGCTTCTCCATCGTTCGTCGAGGTGCTCGTCCATGGGTGTCGCCTCCCTGTGCGCCGGCGGGTCGTTGCGAGATCGATGCTTCTTTTCTGGTGCCTGCACTGCTCAGGGCGCAAGCCCGATGCCCTGATCCCCGCTCAGCCCGAAGCACCGCCTCGCTCCCACACCAGCAGCCCCCTGGCGAGGTGCTCCCTCACGAAGTCCAGCACCTGCTCCCGCACGTCCGCAGCGCTCGTCCCGCAGAGCCCGGAGTAGACCTCGACCGCGCCGGCGACGGTCTCCTGGGTGGCGATCGCCTCCAGCAGCGCCCAGCTCGCCTCGCTCAGCTCGCGGCTCACCGCGACGCCCCGCTCCGAGCGCACCCTCCAGGTGGGCTCCACGCTCCGGTCGGGGGTCCCACGCTCCTCGGCGAAGACGAGCCCCGGGGAGGGGCGCACCGTGGCGCCGAGGAGGGTGTCGGGGCCTTGCGAGGCGAGGTCGATGGCGTCGCACCAGCGCTCGATGGCCTCGCCGTCGAGGGCGGAGATGGAGCGCACCGGGAGGCTGATGCTGAAGCGTCCACCGGGCGGGACCAGCAGCACGATGGCATGGGAGAACTCGGTCACCCCCAGCGCGCGGAGGTGATGGCGGTAGCGGCGCACGCTGGTGGCGTAGCCGTCGAGGGACTCCAGCGAGCGCGCGGTGTAGCCGACGGCCATGAAGTCGGGGGACATCCCCGGGGTGGAGAAGACCGCGACGTCGAAGGGGGCGTCGCCGAGGGCCTCTCGCAGCCGAAGGTGGAGCGGCGCCCCGGGGCGCACCGGCGCGTCGAGCAGCATCAGGGCGCGGCCGGCGGGGCGGAGCACCCCGGGGCACCGGGCGAGCAGGGAGGTGGCGAGCTCGTCGCCGTAGGTTCCGCCGTGGAGGAAGACCGCGGCGTCGACCTCGGGGGCGCGGGCGACGAAGGGAGGCTGGGAGATCACCAGGTCGAAGCGGCGCCCCTCCACCGGGGCGAAGAGGTCGCCTGCGAGAAACTCCGCGGAGAGCCCGTTGAGCCGGGCGTTGATGCGGGCGAGCTCGATGGCGCGGGGGTTGATGTCGACCCCGACGGCCTCGGAGGAGCCGCGGTCGGAGGCGAGGAGGGCGAAGGTGCCTGCGCCGCAGCCGACGTCGAGGACGCTGCGAGGAGTCCGGGCGGGGAGCAGCCTGGCGAGCTCGTGGGTGGTGGGGCCCGGACCCATCACCGCGTCGCCGTCCTGGGAGAGCGGGTCGGAGATGATCCAGAGGCCCATGAAGGGCATGAGCAGGAAGGGCGAGGCGACGGAGCCGTCGTCGCCGAGGGTGACGAGGCCGAGCTCCAGCGCGAGGGCAGAGAGCGCCGGGGTGAGCGCGCGCTCGAAGCGCTCGGAGGAGACCCGCCCCATGTACGCGAAGAGCAGGGCGAGGTCGCTGGCGGGCGCGTCGTCGAGCGAGAGCGCGTCGTGTACCAGCGGGAGCCGCAGGGCGTCGAAGAGGCCCGGGGCGATGGACTCGCCGCGGGCGATGGCGCGCCCGTCGTAGGCGACCTCGACGAGCCTGGCCCGGAGAGCATCGGCCTGGGCGGAGCTGAGCAGCGAGAGGCGATCGATGGGTGCGAGCATCATGGCGGTGGGTGCCCTGGAGGAGACACCCGACCGCGCCCCGCTGTCGATCGCGTCCCCTCGTCGATCGCCACGGAACTTCCTGGCACCACGGGCGTCAGTACCGCTCGTGACGCGATCATGGCGCCTCGAGTCCTACGCTCTCCTCGGCCTCTGGGCGGCGGCCTCGGCGCTGCTCCTCTTCATGGCGCGCATCCCCCATCGACCCGTCCTGGTGCCCTCCATCACCCGTCCGAGGGTGTCTCTCCCGACGCCTTCTCGTCGCCCTCCGGTCGCTCGCCCCGGCCCCTCGCGACCCGTCTCCTCCGCCGCCCCTGCTGCGGTCGTGGTCGGGGAGGGCGACGGCCCCGAGCAGTCGGGCGCCACCGACTCCGCCAACCGCTCTTCGGTCGAGGTGATCGAGCTCGACGGCATCGAGGTCTACGGCGAGTCCTACTCCGACGAGCACCCCGTCCGGGGCTACGGCTGGCGCTACCGCTCCACCTACCACCGCGCTCGCTGGAACCGCATCTGGCGCTTCCGCCGGGGGCCGGTGCTGCGCCCCGCCTCCTCGGCCTTCTTCTCCGACGCCGCGGTCCCTGCGGGCGCGTCCGGGGACCCTTGCGGGGTCTTCCCCGGGGCGTGCGCTCCGTCGCAGTCGGGGGGCGCCTATGCTCCTGCTCCGTCGGCTTCGAGGCTCGCTCGCACCGCGGTGATCGCCCATCGCGACTACGGCTCTCCCGCGGTGGTCACCCACGACGGCGACCTCTGGCGGCTGGGCAACGGTCAGGTGACCATCGACATCAACGCGCTCTGCCTGATGAGCTCGCGCCGGGTCGATGACGAGACGCCCTCGGTGGCCACCTTCGCGCCTCCGGTCGAGGTGCCTTGCGTGCTGCGTGAGACCGCGGTCCCCTGGGACGACCGCGCCGGTGCTGCCATCGAGATGAGCTGGAGCGCCCCGGGAGGATCGATGCGCGCCGTGGTGGCCCTCGCCGACGAGGGGGAGGCCGCGGAGGCGAGCGTGGCGCGCACCGACGGCTCGGGAGAGACCTGGCTCAGCAACATGGGAACGAGCGCCCTCACCTGGACGATCGCCGGGAGCCCGGTGACCGTGGCTCCTGGCGGCTCGGTGCGGGTCTCCGCCAGGCGATCAGCGGCCGCGGGATCGTGAGCGGGCGTTGCGAGGCGGGGGCGCTGGCGGCGGCGAGAAGTTCATCGCGTAGTTGAAGGGCAGCACGCCGCTCTCGGGGCGGGGGAAGCGCACCTGGCGCAGCTCCGCGGCCATGCACGGGGCCACCGTCGGGGCATCGGGGAAGCCCTGGGCCTCGACGTTGGTGAGTTCCCCGGTGCGGCTCACCACCAGGCGCAGCGCCACCCGGCCGGCGAGCCGCGGGTGCGTGGCGCGGGCGGCGTCGTAGCAGGTGCGGAGCCGGGGCTCCTGGGTGCGCAGGAGGCGGGCGACGTCGGCGGCGCCGATGGGGCGGCTGTAGTCGATCTCCCCGGGGGCCGCGCCGGTGCTGCCGCGGAGCTGCCCCTGGGGGCCGCGCTCGTGGTCGACGGTGCCGGTGCCGCCGACCTCGCCGCGAGGCATCGGTGTCGGCGGGGCGACGGCCACGCCGGAGTCCTCGGGAAACTCCCCGAGGTTGGACGAGCCCGCGGTAGAGCGGCGGATCGAGGTGGGCGTGACGCCGGTGGGCGCGGGCTGCGCGAGCGCGAGCCCCGCGGCGGCCACCAGCGAGAGGGTGAGGGCGAGCGAGTGGGTGTGCTTCACGGGGGTGATGGGATCCTCCTGCGGGGCACCGTAGCACTGTCCGTGCGGGGCGACGGGGCGATGGCGCAGGCTCCGTGGGGCGGCGAGCGGACGTGGTAGCGTTCGAGGTCCCCGGACATCCTACGGAATCAGGCGAATTCATGGCGCTCCGCGAGAATCCGACCGCGAGCCCGGCGACCCTCGGCGACGTGCTGAGCAACGGCAAGCGCTACGTCATGCCGATGTTTCAGCGCGACTACGCCTGGGACGAGACCGAGTGGGCTGATCTCTGGAGCGACATCGTCGCGATCGCGCAGGAGGGGGAGGGGGCGCACCACTTCCTCGGGGCGCTGGTGCTACAGCCGAGTCGAGACGACGCGACGCTCAACATCATCGACGGGCAGCAGAGGCTGGTGACGCTGAGCGTGCTGGCGCTCGCGGTCATCACGCGCATCGAGCAGCTGCCCGCGGCCGAACCCGAGCGCAGCGACAACCGGGATCGGGCGCGGCTCCTCCGCGAGCGCTTCGTGAGCACGAAGGATCCGTCGTCGCTTCAGCATCACAGCCGACTGAAGCTCAACGCCTCGGACAACGGCTTCTACCAGACGTATCTGGTGCAGGGGCAGCGCCCCGCGCGGCCTCGCGCGCTCAAGGGCCCGGAGGGGCGGCTCAACCGGTGCTTCGAGTACTTCGAGAAGCAGCTCGAGACCCATCCCGGCGCCGGGACGGACGGCGCGGGGCTGGCGTTGTTCCTCAACCATGTGCTCGCGAACCGGCTGCGCTTCATCGAGATCAGGGTCGAGAACGACGAGACGGCCTTTAGCGTGTTCGAGACGCTCAATGCGCGAGGCGTCGCGCTCGGCACCTCCGACCTCGTGAAGAACTACCTCTTCGCCAACGCGGCCCGAGGTGGCGCGGGCGACCTGGAGCAGGCCCGCCTCCACTGGGACCGCCTGATGCGCGCGATCCCCGCGGAGAAGGTGGCGTCGCTGCTCTTCCACAAGCTGACCGGCGAGGTGCGTGGGCTCCGAGAGCGGCGGGTGTTCGTGGAGGTGAAGCGGCTGGTTCCGATGGACGACCCGAGCGCGCGGGCGGCGCCCGACGAGGCGCGCAGGGGGCGCACGGTGTTTCAGTTCTTGCGTGCGCTGGAGTCGGCGGCGGAGATCTACACGGCGCTCGACGAGCCTACGGACGACTTCTGGCAGCAGTACGCCCCGCAGGCGAAGCGCTGGGTGCGGGTGCTCTCCACGCTGCGCGCCGAGCAGTACAAGCCGGTGGCTCTCGCGGCCTTCGACCGCTTCGCCGATCGCCCCGAGAAGCTCTCTCGGCTGGTGGAGATCCTGGCGGTGCTGTCGGTGCGGGCCACGATCGCGAAGGTCAACACCGGCGACCTCCAGCGCGCGTACCAGGAGGTGGCCTATCGCATCGGCCAGGGGGAGCTGAAGAGTCCGGCGGCCATAGGTCGCGCGCTGGCCGGGGTGACGCCCGCGGACGATGAGTTTCGCAGCGCCTTCGAGACGCTGGAGCTCGATCCGAAGGGGCACCGCAAGCGGCTGCTGCGGTACGTGCTCGTCGAGCTCGAGCGGGCCAGCGGCGGGCAGTCGATGGACCTCGACGCGGCGGATTTCACGGTCGAGCACATCCTCCCGGAGAACCCGGGCGAGGGGTGGGGCGCGTTCAGCTTCGAGGAGCGCGCGAGGGACGTCGTGCGCGTCGGCAACCTCACGCCCCTGGAGTCGGGGCTCAACCGGGCCGTGGGAGCGGCGGGCTTCGAGCGCAAGCGGGAGGTCTACGCGCAGAGCCGCTACGCGCTGACCAGGGGGATCGCGGGGGAGGAGTGGACGCCGGAGGCGCTGCGGGCGCGTCAGGCGGCGATGGCGGAGCTGGCGGTGGGGATCTGGCGAGTGCCGCTGGAGGAGGGGTAAGGCAAAGGTTGCACTTGCCTGCTCAGCGCGTGCAGAAGCCGCGGTCGCTGAAGCCGGAAAGCCCGGCGCAACGCATTCCTGCACCGCACGTCGCGCCCGGTCCGGACATAGCGGTCGGATTGCACAGTCGGCCGCACGTCCCGTTGATGCATGCGTATCCCGGCGGGCAGTTGTTCTCGAAGCCGCTGCAGGCCGCGCCAGCGTTCGCAGGCGAGTCTCCACGTTGGTAGCAGATCGTCGTCACATCCGTGGGAATACCTCCGCCCGAGAGTCGATCGCGCCAAACGCAGTAAGGAAACAACGGACTGCATCCGTTGTCTTCAATCGCAAATGGATCGCACTGCGTATCATCGCATAAATTCGGTGTGGCCTTGCCGTCAGCAATGACTGGAATACATGCCGCCGCGGGCCGACCACCGGAGGACAAGTCACGGCAATGGGTATGATCGGCCCCGCAGCACAGTTTCATGCAGGCCGAATGACCAGAGAGCATAACGCACGAAAATCCAGGGCCGCAATCATAGTTAAATTGACATGCATCACCCCATCCGCCCGTACCTGGCGCTGGGATACAACTGGCCCCCGACACGCCGCCTGCGGTCGAATAGCAATACGAGCCGCACGCGCATCCGGCGTTAGTCATGATGTTGCAGTCGGCTTCTTGTGGGAGACACGACGTATTCACAGACTCAAGGACGCTGCAGGTGACGTCGGTGGGAGAACCGTCCAACCCCGCGTCGGCTCCGCCCGAGTCGGGACTCACCGCCGCCGCGTCGGCCGTCGTCAGCGAAACCCGATCGGAGCAGGCCGCGATGACCATGGCAACCAGCAGCAATCTCTGCACACTCATGGACACTCTCCTCTGAATAATGATTACGCCGCGTCAGGGGGTCACACACCCACCGATACCAACATCGTGTCCAGAAAGGGGTGTGCAGATCTGGGGGCTGGGACATGTGGCAGTTCCGTCGAGGCGGCAGTATCGGGTGCACATGGCCGAAGCTGCGCCACCGTCCCAACGCACGCTGAGGCACCCGAAGCCGGGCGAGCAGTCGTTGTCGCGGGTGCAGCGGCTACCTGACGGTAGGGGCGAATCATTGGTGATCGAGCCGCAGCGCGGGACGATGCCGGGAAGGCGACAATAGGGCGCAAACGCGGGGCATCCGTTGTCGACCTGCGCTACTGCATCACAGTCGAGTGGCGAACACAGCAACAGCCCCGCGACCCAGGGCCTCACGCAGCCATCCCCGCTTTGCCCGCCTGATTCGGGGTTTGCGCACTCGTCGCCGCCGCCGAGGGCACAGCACATCTTCACGCATCGATGGAATGCCGGAGGACAGGCAAAGCCACGCTGGCAGTCAGAATTTCGCCTGCACGCCTCGTCCCTCCCGCCTGACCCGGAGGGAAGGCAGTAGAAGTCATTCGTGGTGACGGGATAACACCCCTGGCCCGATGGACATGGTTCGTGCGTGATCGGTGAGCAGTGCCCGACGTACTGTCCACATGACGTAATGATGTCGCCGATGACCACCTGTGCATCTGTCGCGGTGCTGACTGTCGAGTCGGTGCCATGGCGCTCATCGACGAAGGCCGCGTCGCGTGCTCCGGTCATCGAGGAGTCCTGACAGGCCGAGACCATCGCCGCAGACAAGGCCGCAAGAGCGCATTCACGGAGGAACAATGCAATGCCCATATGTCGCCCCTGGCATTCCCATACACAGGTACCCGACGGGGCAGGCGTGCGGCTGGCCTGTGACCGCGCGCTGCTCACAGTTTCGTCGGCATGAGTTTCCGGAAGTCGAGCTCAGGCAGCCAAAACCAAGACGGCAATCGTTGTTGAATCGGCAAGTGCCTCCCTCGCCCAACGGCGGATCCTGGTGGAATCCAACGCAGAGCGTCGTCACGCCAGCGGGCACCTCCGTCGAACCATCGACGATACTACAGTACGGATTGCTGCCAGAGCAGCCGGTGTTCGACGCCACGAAAGGATCGCAGCCACTTTCGGTGCAGGTCGAGAGGGTCAGGTCATTGTATGTGATTGCACACACACCGCGGGCGCGTCCACCTGCGCTGGTGTCCTGACAGGATCGGTCATCGCCGATGCAGCACAACTTCTCGCAGAAGTCTTTCGGCGAGCATATGAACCCGGGGAGGCAGTCGGTGTGCCTGGTGCACGGGCTTGACCATCCCTGAACTCCGCGGTTCTGGCATGATGTGTTGGCTCCGTTCGTGCCAAGCGGCCGACACGCTCGATTGGCCTCGCACCCTTCATTCGTGATCAGGTTGCACAGCGGTCGACTAGCTACACAGGCACCGTTCGGCCCGGTCTCCGCCGCCTGTGCGTCACTCGCGTCGTCCGCGCCGATGGAGCCGGAATCCGCCAAAGTGAGTGTCGTCCTTCCGGTACACGCCACCCCCGCCCCGGCCAGCGAAGCGAGCGCGAGCAGATACGACAACTTCAAAACACACCTCGCAATCCGAGCTCATGTCCGGTCACATACGGCACAATGGATACCGTCGATCGTGCAGCGCTCGACTGGCTTCGGGGCATCGCCAACCGCCAGATGACTCCGCCGACGAGCGCCGCCGCCCCCACTCCGACCAGCACCCCACCAGCCGTCTGAAGAGCGATGCGTTCGTCTTCGAGCGCGTTCGCGGTTCGCTGAGCATCGGCGTTGGGGCACACTCCGCCCGGACAGGTCGCCTCGCGGGTGCTCGCATCGCTGGCCATGAGGCCATAGCAGATGGCTCCTGCGACCGCGGCCGCGGCGCCGACGCCGATAAGAGTGTAGGCACCCGAGTATGAAGGCGAGTCCACGGTCGGCGCTGTTGCCAGAGTGGTCGTCGCTCGACTGGCCGAACTATCGGCAGAGATTCTGCTCTGTGTCGGCAGCAATTCGACCTGCCGGACGAAGGGCGTCTCGACACTTCCCGGCACGCTGACCGTCGCCTCGGCCTCCTGATACCCCTCGGCCCGCACCCGAACCCGCACGTCCCCCGCTACTACCCGCAGCGGGAAGCTCGTCACCGCCCGCCCATCCACCTCGATGCTCGCGCCCGCCACGTTGCACCGCACCGTGAGCAACCCCACCCGCGCCTGCACCTGTCGCAGCGTCGCCTCCAGCCCCGCGCGCTCCGCCCTGATCCACGCATCGCTTGTCGACCCGAAGGCCGAGCTCATGTGCCCCTCGGCCTCGACCCAGCGCCCGAGCGCCGCCTCCGCGGTCGCCATGCGCCACAGCGCCCTCGGCTCCCTCGTTCGCTCGTAGATCGAGCGGAACACCCCGAGCGCCTGCTCGTTCTGCCCCTGCCGAAGCATCGCGATTCCTCGTCGATGCTGCTGCTCGATGGCCGATCCCGGCTGCTGCGCCCACGCGCTCCCGACCCCAAGCATCAGCGCGAGCCCTGCGCTCGCGACCGATAGCCCCCTCCTCCTCATCTGCGATCCCCTTCCCGCTTGCTCAATGAATCTCGATGCCGGTGCTGGTCACGCCGCCCCCGACCTCTTCGACGGCCGGAGCCGCCACCGTCGGACGTGGGCGCGGCGCCGCGACCGGGGCGCGCGTGGTCGGCCTCGGCGCCGACCGCGCAAGCACCGCAGGAGCGACCGACGGCACCGCCACCACCGCAGGTGCAGCCGAGGGCAACGCGACCAGATCGACCCGCTCAGGCGGGCGTCGGTCGGCGTCGAACTCGATCTCCGATGCGACATACCCCGGGGCGCTCACCCTCATCCGGTGCGGCTGTCCATCGCGTGGGAAGCTCCGAGACGCCCGCCCCGTCCCGAGCGTCTCCCCGTCGACCTCCACCACCGCGATCGCGGGGACCGTCTCCACCGTGACGACGTAGGGCGTCGCCACCTGCGTCACTCCAAGCACCGGCCTCGCCGCGCTGCGGCCTCCGCCCAGCGAGAAGCTCAACCCCGCCACGGCGACCACCGCAGCGACGCCTGCGACGAAGATCCATCTCCGCTGGGACTTCCTGGCGCCGCCCTCCGGGAGCTCTGGAGCGCGACGCGTGACCGAGACCTCCTGACCCGCGACCGATACGCTCTGCATCAGCGTCGGCGCGGCGGGTGGAAGCGATGCGCCCGGCACCATGGACTTCGAGTTGATCGTCGCAGCGCTCTCGAAGCTCTCGCTGGCCGGGTTCGCCGCGAACTCCCCGGCCCACTCCTCGCGCACCGATGAGCTCGCGTAGGGCAGCAGCGCTGACGCCATGGCGCGCACCGATGGATAGCGATGGGAGCGGTCCTTCGACAGGGCGCGACCGAGGACGGCCTCGAGGCCCGAGGGCAGGTCGGCCACGTCGGACATCGGCGGAACCGGCGCCGAGACGATCCCCGTGAGCACGTCGATCATCGCCTCGCCCGGGAAGGGAGATCGCCCGGTGATGCACTCGTAGAGGATCACCGCCAGCGCCCACTGATCGCTTCGGCCGTCGACGTCCTTCGACTCCCGAGCCTGCTCGGGGCTCATGTAGAAGACGGTGCCCATCATCGAGCCGGTGCGAGTGAGCGAGTGTCTCGCCTCGCCCACCTTCGCGATCCCGAAGTCGAGCACCTTCGCGTGGACCTTTCCGGGCCGCGGCACCGCGAGGAAGATGTTGTCGGGCTTCAGGTCGCGGTGAACGATCGACGCGTCGTGGACGGTCGCGACGGCGGAGAACACCGGCAGCAACAGGTCGATCGCGCTCCGCGCGCTGAACGGGCCGCCTCGCTGGAGGCGCTCACCGAGCGACTCGCCCTCGAGGTACTCCATCGCGATGAAGGGCACGCCCTCGTGCGAGCCGAGGTCGAGCACGTCGACGATGTGCGGGTGCCGGAGCTTCGCCGTCGCCTCGGCCTCGGCGGTGAACCGCTGGAGCGCCTCCATGTTGTGCAGCTGCGCGACGTGCAGGACCTTGAGCGCGACCCGCTTTCCCAAGGGCTGCTGCGTGGCCTCGTACACCGCCCCGAAGGCGCCCGAGCCCAGCACGCGCTGGATCACGTAGCGTCCGAAAGCGCTCCCGGGGGTCAGCGTCGTCGGATCGTTCATCGTGCGTCCACTGCTCCCACCTTGTAGAGGGCTCTACCGCCCCGCAAAGGAGCGTGTCAATCGACGGGATCGCCCCGTGGACGGGTCGATCGAGACGTGGGCGGTCGCTCCCCTTCGCTTCGCTCAGGGTGAGGCCGGGTGCTGTCGACGTGAGCGGGTGGGAGGCAGGCGACTCAGCGGGTAGCGAGCGGCTGATCGAGCGTCAGCAGGGTGCGCGAGATGGCGCTGCCCGAGCGGTCTTCGATGAGCACGCGGTGGCTGTCGATGTCCGCCGTGATGGCCGCGTCGCCGTCGACCCCGGTGGGGTCGGGATCGAACGCGCGCGTCACCCTCGAACGGTCGACGTCGCAGTGGGCGTAGCCGGTGGGGAGGGCGCCGTAGACGGTGCGGCCGTCGCAGACCACCTCGACGTGGCAGTTGAAGTCGCGCATCGCCACCGGGGCGACGCGCACGGTGCAGGCCGCGCCCGCGGTGAGCCCGGCGTTGCTGGTCTCGGTGACGCGGGCCGGGCGCTCGATGGCCTGGGTGAAGCGCTCGAAGCCCATGGAGGGCGAGGACATGAGGCAGCCGCCGCGGCCGGTGACCACGTGCGGAGCGTAGGCCGTCGACGAGGCCATGGAGGAGTGCCACGCGGCGCGGCGCATCGCGCGGTGCTCGCACATGGACATCATGGCCAGGAAGGGCGCCACCATCGCGAGGCTGCCCAGGCAGCGCATGCCCATGGCCCAGCGCCTTCGCTCGTACTCGTTGGGCTCGGGGGTCGATCGCGCTGCGGCGAGCTCCTCCTGGGCCTCCTTCAGTTCTTGTCGCAGGCAGTCGTTCTCAGCCTGCAGCGCTTCACGTGGATCTCGGTAGGTCATCGACGCCTCGACTCCTCTCCGGCACATAGGGCCCGGTCTCTCCCTCACTCTTGCTCCATCGCGACCGCCCCCGCAACCGCCGCCTCACGCGTCGGTAGGGCTCCGTCACGATTGATCCTTCGCCGGGGCTTCGGGTACGGTTCCGCGGCCCTACACAACCCGCCATCGGCGCACCGCCCGATGGCCCCCCGTCACACTGGAGACACAGGCCCCATGGCACCCACCGACCGCGTCCGACAGATCCTCTCCTGGTACGGCAGCGACAACCCCGGCACCCGCGCCAACCTGGTGCGGCTGCTAAACCATGGCACGCTGGCGGGCACCGGGCGCCTGGTGATCCTGCCCGTCGACCAGGGCTTCGAGCACGGCCCGGCGCGGTCTTTCGCCCCCAACCCCGGCGGCTACGACCCCGAGTACCACGCCCAGCTCGCGGTCGACGCCGGCTGCAACGCCTACGCGGCGCCGCTCGGCTTCATCGAGGCCGTGGCCGACAGGTTCGCCGGGGAGATCCCGCTGATCCTGAAGCTCAACAACAGCGACTCGCTCTCCAAGGGCCACGCGGCCTGCTCGGCCATCACGGCCTCCGTCGACGACGCGCTGCGCCTCGGCTGCGCCGCGGTCGGCTACACCATCTACCCCGGCTCGTCGGCCCGCAACGAGCAGTACGCCGACTTCCGCGCAATCACCCACGAGGCCAAGCGCAAGGGCCTCGCGACCGTGCTCTGGGCCTACCCCCGTGGCGAGGGCGTGAGCAAGGAGGGCGAGACCGCCATCGACGTGGTGGCCTACGCCGCGCAGATCTCCGCGCAGCTCGGCGCGCACATCATCAAGGTCAAGCCGCCGAAGGACTTCATCGAGCAGAGCGAGGCCAAGAAGGTCTTCGAGAAGTACGGCATCCCGACGGCGACGCTCACCGACCGCATCCGCCACGTCGTGCAGTCGGCCTTCAACGGCAAGCGCATCGTGATCTTCTCCGGCGGCGAGGCGAAGGACACCCCCGCCGTGCTCGCCGAGGTGAAGGAGATCGCCGCGGGCGGAGGCTTCGGCTCGATCATGGGGCGCAACGCCTTCCAGCGCCCTCGCCCCGAGGCGCTCAAGCTCCTCGCCGACGTGATGGCCGTGTTCAAGAACGCGGGCTGATGCGGTAGCGTCCCGCGCCATGGGACGCCCCCACCGTTACGCCCTCCCACCGCCCTCCGCGACCGCCCTCCCGGGCGCCTGCTGCCGCCACCGATGAACCCTTCGCAGACCTGGTTTCTCGCGTGGCGGGCGCTGGTCCTGCTGGTGGAGGCGCTCGCCCCGTGGGCCGCCCCGCTCGACGTCGCCCGCCCCTCCGGCGACGCCGCGATGGTGCAGCTCCTCGCGGGCTGGCTCGGCCTCACGCTGCTTGTGGTGGTCTGCGTCCGCGCGCTCGAGCAGTCCCGGCTGCGCTCGCTCGTCGCGGCGCTCGCCACGCTCACGGTGATCGCCGCGGCGGTGACCGGCTGGGCCCTCCCTCGGGGCGAGCTCCCGCTGGGCTACGGGGTGCGCTGGATGGGTCCGCTCGTGTGGCTCACGCTGCTCGCGGCGGTGCGTCGGCTCTCGCCGCCCTCGTGGAAGAACGGCGCCACCGTGGGCTGGGCGATGCTCGCGCTGGTGACCGCGGCGCTCTCCCTCCCGAGGCTGCGGAGCCCGGAGGCGATGTGGCGCTCGGTGGTGGCCCGTCGCCCCGACCACGCCGAGGCGCAGGTGATCCTGGCGCGCATCGTGGGGAGGCAGCGCGACGGCGCGGCGAAGGCGCTGGCGGTGCTCGACCGCTGCGTGAGGCTGAGCCCGAGGGCGAGGCCCTGCTGGACGGCGAGGGCGCAGCGGAGGGTCGACGCGGCCGAGTACGCCGCCGCGGCGCAGGACGCCCAGCGGGCGCTGGCGATCGACGACGACGACGCGTCCTCCGCGGTGCTGAGGGCGGTGGCGCTGACGCGGCTGCCGGCGGCCTCGCCGGAGGCCGAGGGCGCCGCGAGGCGGGCGGTGGAGCTCAGCCCCGACGACGCGCGGGCCACGCTGGCGCTTGCGATGGCGCTCGACGCGAGGGGCGACGCGGAGGGCGCCCGGGCCGCGCTGCGGCGATCGATCGAGCGCTCGCCCACGCTGGACGCGCGGCTGCTGGAGACGACGCTGGCGCTGCGGGCGACGGACGTGGCGGGCGCCCGGCGCGCGGTGATGGCGGCGCTGGCGCTCGGGCCGGATGACCCTCGTGCGACGTACAACCTGGGCGTGGTGGCGCAGCGAGAGGGCCGCTACAACGAGGCGCGCGAGGCCTACCTGAAGACGCTGAGGCGCGAGCCGAGGCACTACTCGGCGCGCTACAACCTGGCGGTGCTGACGAAGGACGCGGGGGTGGCCGGCGAGGCGCGGCACCACCTGGAGCTGCTCTTGAGGCAGTACCCGGGCGACCGCGCGGCGGTGCAGCTGCTGGCGCAGCTCGAGCACGTCGACCAGGCGCCCTCGGGAGGAGCGCAACGATGAACGACGGGGCGAGGTTCTGGGCGATGGCGGGGGCGGCGAACGCCTTCCTGGCGGTGGCGGCGGGAGCCTTCGGGGCGCACGGGCTGCGGTCGAGGGTGAGCGAGCGGATGCTGGAGGTCTTCGAGACCGGGGCGCGGTACCAGATGTTCCACGCGCTGGGGCTGCTGGCCGTGGCGTGGGTGGCGTCGCAGCGAGAGGGCGTGGCCAACGCCGCGGGCGGGGCGATGCTGGCGGGGGTGGTGCTCTTCAGCGGGAGCCTCTACGCGATGGCCCTCACCGGGGTGACGAAGCTCGGGATGGTGACGCCCCTCGGAGGAGTGGGCTTCCTGCTGGGGTGGGTGCTCTTCGGGCGCGCGGTGATGGCGCTGCGGTAGTGCCATTCCATAGGGGACTCGAAGGGTTGAGACGGTCGCGCTCACCCCCGCACGCTGAAGACCGCGTCGCGGCAGAGCCGGTCGACCCTGGAGAGCGCGGTCGGGAGCCGATGCGGCCCGTGCATCGCCCGCACATGATCGGCCGCTGCGGAGCGCTCCATCCCCGCGGCGGTCACCCACAGCGGGCTCTGGCTCCGGCCCCGCAGCACGGCCTCGGCGAAGCCGCCGTCGCCGAAGCGCGTCTTGGCCACACCGACCACCGCGACCCCGGCTCCGAGGGCGTCGTAGAGCCTCGCCCCGAGGCCCGCGCGGGAGCGCTCGTCGAGCCAGACGTACCCGTCGATCACCACGCAGGTCAGGGGCGCTGGCAGGCTGGAGAGAACGGCCAGCAGGCACGGGAGCTCGCGCTTGTAGAACGCCCCGGGCTCGTAGGGCGCCACCCCCTCCACGCGCACCGCCCGCTCGTCGATGGGCGTCGCGTCGGACCAGTCCCGCAGTAGCACGCACGCCGCGGAGGCGTGGTCGGCGCGGTAGTCGACGTCGACGCAGGCGATGAGCGGGTCCATGGGGGAGGGGGTGAGCGCGGGGCTGCCGGGGGTCAGCGCGCGAGGAGCCAGGACCGCTCAGCCCTTGCGGAGGAAGCGGGCGACGGCGTCGTGGTGGTCGGTCGTGGCCCACGAGCGGCCGAAGTGGTCGAGCTCCAGCGTCCTCGCCCTGCGCGCATCGAGCCTCGCGGTCTCCCTCAGCAGGAACACCATCCTCCGGGTGCCCGCCTTGGGCTGCCGCGCGACGCGCCCGATGAAGTCCCTCGCGTGCTCGACGGCCGCGCCCTTCTCCACCACGGCGTCGACGAAGCCCTCCGCGCGCGCCTCCTCGGCGCCCACCGGGTCGGTGCTGAGCAGCCAGCGCATGGCGGTGCCCCGGCTCACCAGGTCGAGCAGGTTGGCCGCGCCGCCCCAGCCTGTGGTGACCCCGAAGCGCGCCTGCACCCAGTGGAAGCGCACCTGCCGCTCGGCCACCCGGTAGTCGCACGCCGCCGCCAGCTCGCAGCCCCCGCCGAAGGCGTCGCCCGCCACCGCGGCCACCAGCGGCACGCCCAGCTCTCGCAGCGCGTCGAGCGTGGCCAGGGCCTTGCGGGCGAGGTCGCGCGCGCCCCGGGCGGTGCGCACGTCCTTGAGCGCCTTCAGGTCGCCGCCGCTCACGAAGACGCCCCCGGAGGGCTCACCCGTGATCACCACGCCGCGCAGCGAGGGGACGCTCCGCAGCGCGTCGGCGTGCGCCCTCAGCTCGGCGAAGGTCTCCAGGTCCAGTGCGTTCTTCCGGTCGGGGCGGTTGATCCGGAGGATCTGCACCGCGCCCTCATCGACGCGCTCCACGCTGCTCATCGTCGTCGCTCTCTCTACGGGGGCCGTCTCAGGTGGTCTTGCGCCGTCGCCGTCGCTCGTCTTCGATGCCCTGGTCGTTGCCCTTCTCCAGGCGCCGCTTCACGTAGCGCTCCGCGTGGCGGATCACCGCCGCGGCCACGTTCTGCCCCGTCGCTCGCTCGATGCCCTCCAGGCCCGGGGAGCTGTTGATCTCCAGGATCTTCGGCCCGCCTCGGGTCTCCAGCATGTCGACGCCGGCGACCTCCAGCGCCATCACCTTGCACGCCTCGACGGCGGCCTTCGCGTAGCGCGGGTCGAGCTGGTCGAGCGGGATCGCCTCGGGCTCCGCGCCCCGGTGCAGGTTGGAGCGGAACTCCCCCTTCTGGGCTCGCCGTCGCATCGCCGCGACGACGCGCTTGCCCACCACGATGGCGCGCACGTCCTTGCCGCGCGACTCCGCGATGAACTCCTGGAGGATGATGTCCTGCCCGAGGGTCCAGAAGGCCTCGAGCGTGCTCTCCACGGCCTGCCGGGTCTCCGCGAGCATCACCCCGATGCCCTGCGTCCCCTGGTGAAGCTTCACGATCGCGGGCGGGCCTCCCACCAGGGCGAGCGCGGCGTCGATGTGCGCCGAGGTCTTGGTGCAGACCGTCGTCGGGATGTCGAGGTCCTTCTTGGTGAGGAGCTGCATCGCGCGGAGCTTGTCGCGGGAGCGCGCGATGGCGAGCGCGGTGTTGAGCACCGGGATGCCCAGCATGTCGAACTGCCGCACCACCGCGAGGCCGTACGAGGTGATGGACGCGCCGATGCGCGGGATCACCAGGTCATAGCCGCCGACCTCGAGGCCGCGGTGGAAGAGCGACGCCCGACCTCGCGAGGCGACGAGGGAGAACTCCAGCGGGTCGACCACGTTCACCTGGTGGCCTCGGGCGAGGGCGGCCTCGGTGAGTCGGCGCGTCGAGTAGATCGACGCCTTGCGAGACAAGATCAGGATCCACATCGGAGGCCTCTGCACGGCGCGCGGCGAGACAAGGGCCGCGGATCGTACGGGGGCGAACTAGGGAGTCAAGCCGTCTCGTCGCGGCCCGCGAGTTCGCTCTCGAGCTCGGTCTCGGACACGAGGATCTCCGGCGCCGAGGACATGTCTGGCGCGACCGGGGCTTGGAGGGCGTCGAGGGTGGTGAGCAGCGCGGTGAGTCGATCGCGGGCCTTCACGAGGGCGGCGCGGAGCACCTCCGGGCGGGCTGGGGCGTTGGCGTCGTCGTCGAGCCCGCGCTCCTTCAGCGCCCGGCGGGCGCCCTCGATGGTGTAGCGCTCGTCTCGAAGCAGCCGCTTGATGAGCTGGAGCCGCTCGACGTCGCGGCGGCTGTACACCCGCTGCCCGCTCGCGGACTTGAGCGGGCGCACCGCGCGAAACTCCGTCTCCCAGTAGCGCAGCACGTGCGAAGGGATCTCGAGGAGGCGCGAGACCTCGCCGATGCGGAAGTACTTCTTGGAGGGGAGAGGGGCCGTCACAACGCGAGGCGCCGCCGTAGCGCGAGGATCAGCGCCCGTTGACCTGTGCCTTGAGCACAGGGGAGGGGCGGAAGCGGACGACCCGCCGGGCGGCGAGGGTGATCGGGGTGCGGGTGCGGGGGTTGAGGCCCGGGCGCTCGCGCTTGTCGCGCACGAGGAAGTTTCCGAAGGACGAGATCTTCACCTTGTCTCCCTCGGCGAGGGTCTGCTTCATGACGTCGAAGACGGCGTCGACCAGGTCGGCCGCCTCCTTCTTCGAGAAGCCGCCCACGGTCGCATAGATGCTCTCGACGATCTCGGCCTTCGTCATGATGCGGCGAAACCTCCCGGTGGAGCCAGGGATCAGAGCACACGACCCCCGCCGGGCGCAACGCGCTCGTACGGGGGTTCAGGTGGTGCTGAAGGGGAGCCTCAGGCGGAGGCGAAGACGTTGGGACGGAGCTCGACGCCGGCGGCGGAGAGCACGGCCTTGAAGCCGGCGAAGTCACGCACCGCGAGGTCGGCCAGGATCTTCCGGTCGAGCGCGATGTTGGCGCCCTTGAGGGCGGCGATGAGGCGGGAGTAGTTCACGCCGAGCGAGCGGGCGCCGGCGGAGATGCGGGCGATCCACAGGCGGCGGAAGTCGCGCTTGCGGAGCTTGCGGCCCACGTAGGCGTACGACCAGGCCTTGTGCACGGCCTCGCGGGCCGGACCGTAGAGACGGCCGCGACCGGCCGAGAACCCCTGGGCCCACTGGAAGACGCGGTTGCGCCGACGACGGGCCTTGAAACCTCTTTTAGCTCTGGGCATGGATCAAAACCTCGTTCAGGGGAGACCGTAGGGGAACAGCTGGCCGATGCGGCCCTCGAACGACGGGTGGACCATGTCGTTCTTGCGCAGGCGGCGGAGCTGGCGAGAGCCCTTGTTGCCCATGAAGTGGTTGGCGCCGCACTTGGAGCGACGGATCCGGCCGGTACCGGTCATCTTGAACCGCTTCGCAGCGGCCCGGTTGGTCTTCATCTTCGGCATCGTTTACCTCTTCTTCATCGCCGCCGCCGACCGTCTCTGGTCGACCTTGGTGATGCATTTGCGCGCCCCACCCTGAGACGGTTCGGACCATTCCGACCCTTCAAGGCTTCGCCCGCCTGTGAGGGCGGGCGGTGAACACGGACCGTTCCGTGCGGGGACGATGGACACGCAGGGGGCGCGACAAGTACCCGAACCACATCGGGTGTCAAGCCGCGAACGCCCCGCTCAGTTGCTGTTGTTGTCGATGAAGGTTTGAAAGGCACCGACCCGCGGACCGTCCGGATGGCTCTGGACGTACTGCCGCATGCACCGCACCGCGTTCGAGGTCTGGCCCAGCTGTCGGTAGGTCACGCAGAGCAGGCCGCGCTCGGACTCGGAGCTCGCGCGGTTGCGAAGCACCTGCACCACGCACTGGTTGCCCACGGTCATGTTGCTGGAGTTGTTGCGAAGGCAGGCGCGCGCCTGGTCCATCGGGGTCGCGCCCTCGGGGATGGGCGTGGAGGTCGGGGCCGGCGCCGCGGGTCTCGCGGCGACCGCAGGGGCGGCCGCGGCGGCGGGTCTCGCCGTCGTGGTGGGGGGCGTGGTGCGAGCGTGGCGCTCGGAGCGACGGGGCGTCGGCTCGACGACCTGGGCCACGGGCTCGACGGCTGGCGGAGTCGGCGGCGTGGGAGCTGCGACCGGCTCTGGGGCGGGCGCGGCGACCGCTGCGGGCGCGGGCTCCGGGGCAGGGGGCGTGGGCGCGACCTCGGGCGCCGCGGCGGCCACTGCGGGCGCGGGCTCCGGGGCGGGGGCAGTGGGGGCCGCGACCGGCTCGGCGGCCGGGGCGGGCGTCGTCGCGGGCGCGGCGATCGCCGCGGGGGCGGGGGTCTCGGGCTGTGGGTTGCTTGGGCTCGTGCGCCCCTTGCTCACCACGAGCAGCACGGCGAGGCCGAGGCACACGCCTCCGAAGACCACGCCGGCGATGAGGCCCTTGTTGGACTTGCCCGCGGCGGCCCTCTCGTCGGCGGCCGCGCGCTGGATGACCACGGTGCTGTCGCCGCGGCGGGCCACGCGAAACTCCACGACGCCGAGCTGCACCATGTCGCCCGCGGCGAGCTCGCACTTGCGGTGCTTCTCTCCGTTGACCTGGACGCCGTTGGAGCTCCCCATGTCTTCGATGAAGAGCTTGTCGTCCTCGACGAAGAGGCGGGCGTGCTCGCGGGAGATGGAGCTGAAGGCCAGGGCGATGTCGGCGGACTCGCTGCGCCCGAGGATCATCGGGAGCCGGTCGAGCATCACCGGCGCGGGGACGCCCGCCGGTGCGAGGAACACCACCCGCATCCCGCGGATGTGCTCGGGCACCGGGGCGCTTCCGGCGGCGGCGCTGGCCGGGGCGAGGGGGTCGTTGAGCGCGGCGAGGCCGGGGGCGCCGGCGTTGGGCGCGGTCGACGGGGTCGCGGCGAGCAGCGGCGCGGCGTGCTCCGAGGCGACCGGGGGCGGGGCCGGGGGCGGGGGCGTGGGCTGGGCGCCGGCCTCCTCGACGACCTGCAGCTTGTAGTCGCCGATGAGGATCTGGTCGCCGCCCCGCATGGGCTTCGGCTCGGCGAGGCGCGCCCCGTTGATGACGATGCCGTTGTAGCTGGCGAGGTCTTCGAGGAAGAAGCCCTCGTTGCGCTTCACGATGCGGGCGTGGCGTCGGGAGACGTTGCGCTCCGTGAGCCGGATGGAGTTGCCGTCCTTCCGCCCGATGGTGAGTTCATCCCGGGTGAGCGGGATGACCATGGTCTTGCCCTCGTCGTCGGAGATCACGAGCTTCAGCATCGGCCCTTCAACCCCTCCACGGGCCCGACCCTTGGGGCGCCCCGCGAAGACTTCGCACCACCGCAGGAATTACGGCGGTTTCTACCGGGCGCAGTCTCTCCGGGGCCGTGGGGTGGTGTCAACGAAGCGCGGAGGGAGGGACAGGCTTTGTCCTCCGCGGCTCGCGCGGGGGGTGGGGGAGGTGGTATCTCGTTTCGCCGTAGATACCCCTCCAACCACAGCACGAAGCGTCAGGGAGCGTCATCGGATGAGCACAGGCAAGCTGGTCGAAGAGGTCACCCTCAACTGGACCGACCTCACCGGAAAGAAGACCGGGGCGACGTCGCTCGGGTCGAACAAGTTCTACAAGGCGCAGATCTTTGACGAGGGCGGGAGCTTCCGGGTGGTCTTCACCTACGGCCGCGTCGGGCAGGCGGGGCAGGTGCAGGAGGTGGTCGCGAGCACCCTCCCGGCCGCCAAGGTCGCCCTCGACAAGAAGGTCAAGGAGAAGGTCGCCAAGGGCTACACGAAGCTCGACATGCGCTCCCTCGACGAGGAGAAGTCGAAGACCGACGCGAAGGTCGCGCCCGTCGATGATGGGAAGCCCAAGGCGAAGGCGGTGAGGACCAGGGAGTTCCACCCCGAGGTCGAGGCGCTGCTGAAGCTGATGTACGGGGCGACCGGGCAGGCGGTGGCTGCGGGACTGTCGTCGAGCGCGGGGGCGACGAAGGAGTCGCCGCTGGGCAACCTCTCCGACCGGCAGCTGGACAAGGGCGCCGACCTGCTGGTGCAGGCCGAGGCGATGGTGAAGGGCACCGTCAAGGCCACCAAGAACGACTACATCGAGCTCACCAACGAGTACCTCTCCAACATCCCGCGCAACATCGACAGCGCGCGCAAGAAGGGGAAGCTCGACCTCGACGCCATCGTCATCAACTCCGACGAGCGCATCAACGAGCAGCGGAAGTTCATCACCCTGCTGCGCGACGCCTTCCTCCAGCGCGACGTGTTCTCGGCCGCGGCGGAGGTCGATGACCCGACGGAGGTCTGGTACGACGGCTTGAAGTGCGACGTCTCGCACCTCGACCCGAAGGGCGACGAGTACAAGCACATCCAGAAGCTCTTCGATAAGGGCCAGTCGCCGAAGAACTCCAACTTCTACAACCTCCTCAAGGTGGGGCGCATCTGGAAGGTCGAGCAGCAGGGCCGCAAGGGCCACTTCGACAACTACGCCGCGAGCATCGCCAAGAAGCCCGGGGCGACGGGGGTGATCCCCGGCTGGCACGGCACCCGTACGGAGAACCTCATGGGCGTCTGCAAGACGGGCCTGGTGCTCCCGAAGAACCTCCCCAAGGGCGTGCACGTCACCGGGCGCACCTTCGGCCTCGGCATCTACCACACCCCCTGCTGGCCCGACTCCGGCGAGAACACCGCCGTCGACGAGAAGGGGAAGAAGTACACCCGTCACAACGGCGCGCTGAAGAGCATGAACTACTCCTCGCTGCGCGGCGCCTACTACCACCACAACAACACCGCCGACCGCGGGTACATCATCCTCGAGGAGCTCGCCCTCGGCGTCCCCGAGCTCGCGCTCAAGGTCTGCTGGAACAAGCCCGAGCCCGACCCGGGCAACGACTACATCTACGCCCGCGCCCACGGGCATGAGTCGCTCGCCAACGACGAGGTCGTCACCTTCGACGAGCACGCCTCGCGCCGCACCGCCATCCTCGAGATCATGTACAAGAAGTGACCCCGCGGGCCCGCGTCCTGGCGCTCGCCATCGCGACGATCCCAGCGCTGGGCGCGACCTTCGTGGCGGCGCTGGAGGGCGGCTTCTTCGCCCCGGTGGCGTCGGTCTCGCTCGGGTGCGTGCTGGCCCTGGCGTGGCTGCTCTTCCGCCGCCGCCCTTCGGCGCTCGCTCCCTTCGCCGAGGCCGCCGAGCGGGTGGGCCACGGAGAGCGCGGGGTGCGCGTCGAGCTCGACGACGACGACGACCCGGAGGCCCAGCGCCTCGGGGTCGCCTTCAACCGCATGACCGACGCGCTCGCGGTGGCGGAGAAGCGCTCCCGCCGCGCCGAGCGGCTCGCGGCCTGGCGGGACATCGCCCGGCAGATGGCCCACGAGATCAAGAACCCCCTCACGCCCATCCGCCTCGCCGTGGAGAGCCTTCGCAAGGCGAGGCTGCGGGACCCGGCGCTCTTCGAGGAGATGTTCGACGAGGAGACCGCCATCGTGCTGGAGGAGGTCGAGCGGCTTCGACGGCTGCTCGACGCGTTCTCGCAGTTCGCCCGGATGCCCCGCCCGAGACCCGAGCCCGTCGACGTCGCGGAGCTGCTGCGCCACGTCGCCGACCTGCACCGCGCCTCCGGCCCAGAGCTGCGCTGCGAGCCCCCGGCCGACCTGCCGCCGCTGCGGGCCGACCGCGACCAGCTCACCCAGGTGCTCATCAACCTCGTTGGCAACGCCGTCTTCGCCGCCGGGGAGCGCGCCGGGAAGGACCCCTCGCGAGGCCCCGCCTGGGTGCGCGTCGCCGCGGAGTACCCGGGCGGGCGCACGCTGAGGATCACCGTGGAGGACAACGGCGGGGGCATCGACGAGTCGGTGATGTCCCGGCTCTACGAGCCCTACGTGACCACCCGGCAGGGCCGAGGGGGGACCGGGCTCGGGCTCGCCATCGCCTACCGCATCGTGACCGAGCACCAGGGCTCGATGGCCGTCGACACGGGCCCCGCCGGGACGCGCTTCACCCTGGAGCTGCCCCTCGCCGGGCCGGTGCTGACCCTCGGTGACTCGACGCTCGGGTGAATGGTGTATGGTCCCGCGCCCGCCGTGTTTCCCAGTGTTGGCGGCGGTGAAGGAGAGCGGTCGTGGCCAGGTTCATTGAGGAGTTGAAGCGCACGCACTCGTGCGGGGGTCTGCGCGCGAAGGACATCGGCAGCGAGGTCGTGCTGTTCGGCTGGGTGCAGGTCTCCCGCGACTTCGGGAACTTCCGCTTCGTCGACATTCGCGACCGGGACGGCATCACGCAGCTGGTGTTCGACCCCGACGCGCACCCCGAGGCGACGGCGCTCGCCACCACCATGCGCGGAGAGTGGGTCATCGGCGTCCGCGGGGTGGTGCGCGACCGGGGGATGCAGTTCTCCAAGAAGCTCGGCAAGGAGGTCTCGGCGCACAACCCGTCCATGGCGACGGGCGAGGTCGAGGTGGTCGTGCACGAGGCCTTCGTGTTCAACAAGGCCGAGACGCCGCCCTTCGAGATCGCCGACGACGTGCAGACCAGCGAGGAGAAGCGGCTGGCGTTCCGGTACATCGACCTGCGTCGGCCGAAGCTCCAGCGGGTGCTGCGCACGCGCTCGAAGATGAACCAGACGGCCCGGAGGTTCCTCGACGAGAACGGCTTCCTCGAGCTCGAGACCCCGGTGCTGGTGAAGTACACCCCCGGCGGCGCCCGCAACTTCCTGGTGCCTTCGCGCATCCACCCCGGGAAGTTCTACGCGCTCGCCGAGAGCCCGCAGCTCTTCAAGCAGCTCTACATGGTCGCCGGCTTCGACCGGTACTTCCAGATCACCCGCTGCTTCCGCGACGAAGACCTCCGCATCGACCGGCAGCCGGAGTTCACCCAGGTGGACATCGAGATGTCCTTCGTCACCCAGGAGGACATCTTCACCATCGTCGAGGGCCTGCTCTTCTCGGTGTGGAAGACCGTCTTCGGCACCGACCTGCGAGACCGCTACCCGGAGGGGAGGTTCCCCCGGATGCGCTTCGCCGAGTCGATGGAGAAGTACGGCAACGACAAGCCCGACCTGCGCTTCGGGATGCCCCACACCGACCTTACGGGCCTCGTCATCGAGCACAAGGGCGGTGGCGTCCCGATGCTCGCGGAGATCGCCGAGGGGTACATCTCGGGCGACGATCGCCGGGATGTTCCGCGGCGCATCGTGAAGGCGATGGTGGTGCCCGCGAGCGCCACGCTCTCTCGCGCCGACGTCGACAAGCTCGAGGAGTTCTGCAAGGGCATGGGCGCCAGCGGCCTCGCCCGCGCTCGCCTCGCCGACGACGGTTCGTGGACCCAGTCGGCCATGGCCAAGACCGTGACGCCGGAGTTTCGCGCGGCGGTGAACGAGGCGACCGGGGCGAAGCCGGGCGACCTGCTGCTCTTCCAGTTCGGCGCGACCTCCATGGTGCACACGGTGATGGCCAACCTGCGGCTTCACCTCGGCCGCAAGCTCAAGCTCATCCCCGAGTACGGCACCAACAACGACTGGAACTTCCTCTGGGTGGTCGATCCCCCGCTCTTCGAGTTCGACGAGGAGAGCGGTCACTGGGCCGCCGCGCACCATGCCTTCACTCGCCCCCACGACGACTGCGTGCAGTACCTGGAGAGCGACCAGGGCAAGGTGCTCTGCCACCGCTACGACCTCGTGCTCAACGGCTTCGAGATCGCCGGCGGCTCGGTGCGCCTCCACGACCCCGAGGTGCAGGCCAAGGTGTTCCGAGCGCTGGGCATCTCCGACGAGGAGGCCCGCACCAAGTTCGGCTTCCTGCTCGACGCGCTCAAGTACGGCGCTCCCCCGCACGGCGGCATCGCCATCGGGTGGGACCGCGTGGTGATGCTGTTCTCCGGCGCCGAGAGCATCCGCGACGTGGTGGCCTTCCCCAAGACCCAGCGCGCGACCGACCTCATGACCGACGCCCCCAACGCCGTCGCCGACTCGCAGCTTGCCGAACTGCACGTGAAGCGCGACGTCAAGCAGTAGGCGTATCGACCCATCGCGCGTCGCTGCGTCTGCGGGGGCTCAAGCACCCCAGAAGGAGCCGTGTCGACGTGAGTGAGAAGCCCCGCTCGGACGCCCTGATCTTCTTCGGGGCGACCGGAGACCTCGCCTACAAGAAGATCTTCCCCGCCCTCCAGTCGCTCGTAAGACGAGGCCGCCTCGACGTGCCCGTCGTCGGCGTCGCCAGGTCGGGGTGGAACCTCGACCAGTTCATCGAGCGCGCCCGCGCCAGCGTGACCGAGCACGGCGGCCTCGACCCGGTCGCCTTCCCCAAGCTGGTCTCGCTGCTGCGCTACGTCGACGGCGACTACGCCGTCGCGGACACCTTCACCCGGCTCAAGGCGGAGATGGGCGGGGCGTGCAGGCCCGCGCACTACCTGGCCATTCCGCCGAGCATGTTTCCGCTGGTGGTCGACCACCTCGCCGCCGCGGGCTGCGCCGAGAACGGTCGGGTGATCGTCGAGAAGCCCTTCGGCCGCGACCTCGCGTCCGCCAAGAGCCTCAACGCCACGCTGCGCAACGCCTTCCCCGAGTCGTCGATCTTCCGCATCGACCACTACCTCGGCAAGGAGGCGGTGCAGAACATCCTGTATTTCCGCTTCGCCAACGCCTTCCTCGAGCCCGTGTGGAACCGCCAGTACGTCGAGAACGTGCAGATCACCATGGCCGAGAGCTTCGGCGTCACTGGGCGCGGGAAGTTCTACGAGGAGACCGGGGTGATTCGCGACGTGATGCAGAACCACCTGCTGCAGATCGTCAGCTACCTGACCATGGAGGCGCCGTCGTCGACGTACTCCGAGGCCATCCGCGACGAGCAGGCCAAGGTGCTTCGCACCGTGCGCCCGATGTCACCCGATCAGGTGGTGCGGGGGCAGTTCAGGGGATACCGCGACGAGCCCGGCGTCGCGCCCGACTCGCAGGTGCCGACCTACGCGGTGCTCCAGCTCTTCGTCGACTCGTGGCGCTGGCAGGGCGTTCCCTTCTATGTGCGCGCGGGCAAGGCGCTCGCGGCGAGCTGCACGGAGGTCACCGTGGAGCTGAAGAACCCGCCGCAGGTGGTCTTCAACGAGGCGGCGCCCGCGATGGGCAACCTGGTGCGCTTCCGGCTGAGCCCGGAGGTGACCATCGCCATCGGCGCGAGGGTGAAGCGCCACGGCGAGGAGATGGTCGGAGAGCACCGAGAGCTGTCCCTGACCGAGGAGCCCGCGCAGGGGGCGGGCGGTCGCATGGACGCCTACGAGCGGCTGCTCGGCGACGCGATGATGGGCGAGTCGACGCTCTTCGCCCGGCAGGACGTGGTCGAGGCCGCGTGGGAGATCGTGGAGCCGGTGCTGCACCTGCCGGGGCCGGTGTACGAGTACGAGCCCGGCTCGTGGGGTCCGGTCGAGGCCGATCGCCTCGTGGCGGAGGTCGGCGGATGGAACATCCCGAAATGAACGTCCTCGTCATCGACGTCGGCGGCACCAACGTCAAGGTCGGCGGCACCGCCCACGAGACGCCGTTGAAGATCCCGTCGGGGCCGGACTTCACGGCCTCGCAGATGGCCACCGCCGTGAAGAAGGCCGTCGACTGGCCCTACGACGCCGTCGCCATCGGCTACCCGGGGCCCGTGCTGAGCGGACGCCCGGCGGTAGAACCGGCGAACCTCGGCGGAGGCTGGGTGCGCTTCGACTACGCCGACGCCTTCGGCAAGCCCGTGAGGGTGATCAACGACGCGGCGATGCAGGCCCTCGGCAGCTACGAGGGCGGCCGCATGCTCTTCCTCGGCCTCGGCACCGGGCTCGGCTCGGCGCTCGTCGCCGAAGGGGTGCTCGAGCCCCTGGAGCTGGCGCACCTGCCCTATCGGAAGGGCCGCACCTACGAGGACTACCTCGGGCTGCGAGGCCTCGAACGCCTCGGCCGCAAGCGGTGGCAGCGCCACGTGGAGAAGGTCATCGCGCTCTTCCACCACGCGCTGCAGGTCGACTACGTGGTGCTCGGCGGGGGGCAGACCAAGAAGCTCAAGGGCCTGCCCCCGGAGGTGCGCCTCGGGGGCAACGACAACGCGATGCTCGGAGGCATCCGGCTGTGGGTTCCGGCGCAGCCGGGGCAGGGCGACCCGCGGCGTCACGTGCTGCCGTCGGCGTAGCAGGGGGGCTCTCCACCGCCACACGTGGAGCGCCCTCAGCCCTCGCCGGAGCGCTCGGCGCGGGTCTCGGCGACGCGCTCCAGGATGTTGGCGGCGAGGGCGGTCCAGCCGGTCTGGTGGCTGGCGCCGAGGCCCCGTCCGGTGTCTCCGTGGAAGTACTCGTGGAAGAGCACGAGGTCGCGGAAGTGGGGGCTGCCCGAGTAGCGCGCGTCGTCGCCGTGGCAGGGCCGGCGGCCGCTCTCGTCCGGGAGGAAGAGCCGCGCGACGCGGGCCTCCAGCTCGGCGGCGACCTCCAGCAGCGTGAGCATCCGGCCCGACCCGACGGGGCACTCGACGCGCAGCGAGTGGCCGTAGAAGTGGTGGTGCCGCTTGAGGGCCTCGATGAGCAGGTAGTTGATGGGCATCCACACCGGGCCGCGCCAGTTGGAGTTGCCGCCGAACATCCCGGTGTCCGACTCGGCCGGCGCGTAGCGCACCTCGTGGCGGCTGCCTCCGAGGTCGATCACATAGGGGTGCTCGCCGTGCACCCGGGAGAGCGAGCGCACCCCGAAGGGCGAGAGAAACTCCCCCTCGTCGAGCACGTAGCGCAAGACGCGGACGAGCTGCTCCCGCGTCGGGATCGAGAGGATGCGGTGGAGGTGCCCGGGCCGAGGCTCCGCGAGCGAGATGTGCGAGGCGACCTCGGGCTTGTTCTCCAGGAACCACTGGAGGCGCTTCTTGAAGAGAGGGAGGTGCTGCAGGTGCTGCTCTTCGAGGGACTCCGCGGCGAGCAGGGGGATGAGCCCGACCACCGAGCGCACCCTCATGGGGAAGGTATGCCCGCCGACGTGGGCGAGGTCGTAGTAGAAGCCGTCCTGCGGGTCCCAGAGGCCGGTGCCGCCGAGGCGGTTCATGGCCTGGGTGATGGCCATGAAGTGCTCGAAGAACTTCGACGCGATGTCGGCGTACGCGGCGTTGTCGCGGGCGAGCTCGAGCGCGATGGCGAGCATGGTGGTGCAGTAGAAGGCCATCCACGCGGTGCCGTCGGCCTGGTCGAGGTGACCGCCGCCGGGGAGGGGCTTGGAGCGGTCGAAGACCCCGACGTTGTCGAGCCCGAGGAAGCCGCCGGTGAAGAGGTTGTTGCCGTCGACGTCCTTGCGGTTGACCCACCAGGTGAAGTTGACGAGGCACTTCTGGAAGGCGCTCTCCAGGAAGGCCAGGTCGCGCCCCTGGCCGCTCTGCTTCGCGAGGCTGAACACCCGCCAGGCGGCCCACGCGTGGACGGGCGGGTTCACGTCTCCGAAGGCGAACTCGTAGGCCGGGAGCTGCCCGTTGGGGTGCATGTACCACTCGCGGCAGAGCAGCAGCACCTGCTGCTTCGCGAAGCCCGCGTCGATGCGCGCCATCGCCACGCAGTGGAAGGCCGTGTCCCACGCCGCGAACCAGGGGTACTCCCACTTGTCTGGCATCGAGAGCACGTCGCGCGCGTAGAGGTGCCGCCACTCGGCGTTGCGCACCCCCTCGCGCCCCGGCGGAGGCGGCGGCTGCGCGGGGTCGCCGTCGAGCCAGTGCTCCACGACGAGGTGATAGAACTGCTTCGACCAGAGGAGCCCGGCGTCCGCCTGGCGCACCACGCGGCGCTCCTCGGCGGTGAGCGCGGCGCTCCTGCGGGCGGCGAAGAAGGCGTCGGCCTCGGCGATGCGCGCCTCGAAGACCGCGTCGAAGCCCTCGTCGAAGGGATGCGCGAGCTCGACGGACTCGGCCGAGAGCCGCAGCCGGACGACCGCCGAGGCCCCCGCCGGGACGTCCAGCGTGTGCCACACGGCGGCGCGCGTACCGACGCCGTCGGGGTTCACTGCGCGGGCCTCGGCGCCGACGACGTGACGGTGGAAGGCGTCCTTCACCCACGGCGAGGCGCTGGCCGCGCCGAAGAGGCGCTCGGCGTTGGTCTCGTTGTCGGTAAAGAGGAAGCGCGCCGCGGCGCCGCCCGCCGGCTCGCAGGCGAGGCGGTAGCGGCCGAGGGAGGGGTGCTCGGCGAGCAGGGTGGTGTCGTCGAGGCGGGAGATGCGCCCCTTGTCCCAGTAGCCTTCGCCCCGCCGCCCCCAGGACCAGGTGTTGCGCTGCCAGAGCGTGGGCAGCAGGTGCAGCGTCGCCGCGTCGGGGCCGCGGTTGGAGCACGTCACCCGCACCAGGATGTCTTCGGGCCCAGCCTTGGCGTACTCGACGGTGACGTCGAAGTAGCGGCCGTCGTCGAAGAGCCCGGTGTCCTCCAAGTCGAACTCCGGGTCGGCCTGGGTGCGACGCGCCGCCTCCGCGACCAGCGACGCGTAGGGGAACTCCCTCTGCGGGTACTTGTAGAGCGCCTTCAGGTACGAGGCCGTCGGGGTGGCGTCGAGGTAGTAGTAGAGTTCCTTGACGTCCTCGCCGTGGTTGCCCTCCGGGCCGCTCAGGCCGAAGAGGCGCTCCTTGAGGATGGGGTCGCGGCCGTTCCAGAGGGCGAGCGCGAAGCAGAGCCGGCACTCGCGGTCGGTGATGCCCAGGAGGCCGTCCTCGCCCCAGCGGTAGGCGCGGCTGCGGGCGTGGTCGTGCGGGAGGTAGGTCCAGCACTCGCCGGTGGCGGAGTAGTCCTCGCGCACGGTGCCCCACTGGCGCTCGGCCAGGTACGGACCCCAGCGCTTCCAGTTGGCCTCCCGCCGCGCGTCCTCGTCGATGCGGCGCTGCTCGTCGTCCGCGCTCGCCTCACGGCCCGTGGCCGCGGCCCGCGACGCGGCCCTCACCGCCCCGCCTGCCGCGTCAGTCGAGCTCGACGCCGGTCGCGTCGATCTCGAGCCGGGCCACGGGCTGACCCGTCTGCTCGGCGGCCTCCTGCTCGCAGTGGCCGTTGGGGTTGCCCGAGATCACCGTGCCCTGCACGACCGCGTGGCGACCCGAGGCGTTGCGGGGGATGAAGAACGAGTGGCCGTGCATCTTGATGTGCACGCGCTGCTCGGTGTCGTTGAGCTGCATCCAGCAGCCGGCCGACTGGCACACCGCGGAGACGGTGCCCTCGAGGCGCACGGTCTGCCCGGAGAAGCGCGCCGGGGTGGCCATGATGGCCGCCAGCGAGGTGCGCTCGGTCACGGTGATGGGGGCGCCGAGGCGACGCGCTCCGGCCGCCGCCGCAGGGGCCGCGGGCTGCTCGTGGGCGGCGCACGGGGCCTCGTGGGCGGGGGCCGGGGCGGCGACGGCCTGGGCGGCCACGGCCTGCGAAGGGGCGGCCTCGGGCTGCACCTGAGGGGCGCTCGCGGGAGGGGGAGCCGGAGGCTGGCGGAGACACCCGAGGGCGGAGAAGAGGGTGACCAGGACGGCGCGCTTCATGACGGCGCTTCGTACCACAACGGCACCCCGAGACAACGGAGCGCGCGGGCCGCTCAGTCGGAGCGCACCACCCAGTCTGCAGGGAGGTCGCCGAGGAAGGACACCTGCGCGTCGAGGACCCGCGAAGGGTCTCTGCCGTCGAAGGTGACGCGCACCCGGTGGTCTTCGTTGCCCCAGTGGGGGTAGCTCCCCACGGAGACGTCGGGGAAGCGCGCCACGACGCCATCGAGGTAGGGCTTGAGGGGGCCCTCGTCGATGTTGCAGTCGACGCTGCGGAGCACGAAGGGCGCCTCGTCGCCGCGCAGCCGCGGGAGCAGGCCCTCCAGCTTGAGCGCGAAGATCTGCGGCACGCCGGGCAGCACGAACACGTTGCCAAGTACCATGGTGGGCCACGCGGGGGAGCCGCCGGGGTAGAGCTCGGTGCCCTCCACGAGGTCGGCCATGCGCAGGTGCCCATCGGTGAGGCGGGCGCCGTAGTGGTCGCGGAGCAGCGCCTCGACCACGGGGCTGCGCACCACGCGGCGGCCGAGGCCCAGCGCGATGCCCTCGACGGTGACGTCGTCGTGGGTGGGGCCGACGCCCCCGGAGGTGAACACGAAGTCGTGGGCGAGGCGCAGGCTGTTGACCTCGGAGGCGATGAGCTCGACCTCGTCGGGGATCACCACCACGCGGCGCAGCTCGATGCCCAGCGGGCGGAGGGCGCGGGAGAGGGTGAGGGTGTTGGAGTCGTGCACCTTGCCGCTGAGGAGCTCGTTGCCGATCACCAGGGCCGCGGCGGTACGGTTCATCGCGGAACGATAGTGCCGCCACGAGCGCGGTCGCAAGCCGTACGCGCGGAGGGTAGAGTGCGCGCCATGCGAAGGGCAGAGCGGATCCTGGCGTGGTCGTGTGTCGCCGCGGCGCTGCTCGGCGGTTGCAAGCGCTGGCGCGGCGGGCGCGAGGACGCGGGGGTGCCAGACGCGGGGCCGCGGGGTCCTGCGCTGGTGCAGCTGCCGCCGACGGAAGAGCGCTGGCAGTGGGTGGGCACGCTCTACCCCGGGGCCGACGAGCAGACGGGCGCGGTGCTGCTGCTACACCAGCTCGGGTCCAGGCGGGCGGAGTGGCAGCCGCTCATCGGCAGGCTGCAGCAGCCGCCTGCGATCACGGTGCTCTCGCTCGACCTCCGAGGCCACGGAGACAGCGTGCGCGGCCCGCAGTCCGACCGGCAGACATGGGAGGGCTTCGGGGAGGATCCTGCGCGCTGGGCGGGGCTCCCTCGCGACGCGGCGGCGGGCGCCCGGTACCTTTTCAACGCGGGCGCGGCGCGCTCGGTGGTGGTGGTGGGCTCGAGCATCGGGGCCTCCGCGGCGGTGGCGGGCCTTGCCGACGAGCCGAGGGTGGTAGGGCTCGCGATGATCTCACCGGGCCTCGGGTATCACGGGCTCGACGCGCTGGGGCCGATGCGCTCCTACGCGGCGCTCCCGACGACGCCCGCTCGCACGGCGTGGCTGATGGCCGCGGAGCGCGACGAGGAGAGCGCCCGGGCGGTGACGACGCTCGCGACGGAGGCCGCGGGCATCGCGGTCGAGCGCGCGGTGGTGCCCGTCTCGGACGCTCACGGGGTGTCGCTGCTCAACGCCGAGCCCGCGCGCTGGGAGGCGCTGGAACGCTACGTTCGCACGGTGCTTCGAGCGCCCCGGAGGCCCGGCCCGGGAGGGCACTGAAAGAATCTTCAAATAGATTGTTGACAGGGGGGAGGGGTTCTAAGTACAAGCCGCATCCCGCTTCGGAGAGAAATAGCTCTTCGGGGATCGTCTAATGGCAGGACGACGGTTTCTGGCACCGTCTATCTAGGTTCGAATCCTAGTCCCCGAGCTGGTTTTGTCAGTAAAGGCCCCATCGTCTAACGGTTAGGACATCGGCCTCTCACGTCGGTAATACGGGTTCAAATCCCGTTGGGGTCACGAACATACTCCGTGTTCTGTGTGAGACAGAACGGACGAGGAGTACGCGAGAGCGGAGCACGTAAAAAGTGCTCCGCTCTTCGCGTTTTGGCTCGCAGACGATCGGTTCGAGCAGCAACTCGCGGAGCGCCGCGCGGGCCTCCTCGACGCCGCCGTCGAGCAGATTCCGAAGGTTCGCGAGGTGGCTGTACGCCGCCGCCTCGATCTCCGGCCACTCCAGGGCCGCCGGAGGGGCTGCGGAACGGGCGGCCGCTAGATCCGTCGTGATCGCCCGTAGGGTTCCCTCCCGGGCCCTCAGCGCGCCCACAATCGCCTCCGGGGGGTCGTCCGAGGTCGCCAAGGCGGCGGTCAGCCGGTTGATCTCCCGCATCACCCTCTCGCGGTCCGACTCCAGTCGCTCGATCGCCGCGGCTGCGGGATCGTCGCCGCACTGCGACAGCTCGCGCAGGTGGTGCAACACGCGCTTGATGACCTCCGGGGCGAGGGCCACCTCGCGTACCCACCCCAGGACGGCGTCCTCCATCTCGTCGGCCGGGCGGTGCATCGAGTTCGTGCAGACCGTGGGTCCCCGGTCATGGGCCCACGCGCATCGGTAGCTGCGGATCGTCTTCTTGCCGGCCATCGTGTTGGCGCCCTGCATGGGGCCACCGCAGACCCCACAACGCGCGATGCCCGAGAGGAGGCGAGTCGGAGGTCGACCTCGCCTGGGAGCCCCGAGCGTGGCGCGTTGGGGTTCGTCCTGACGCCGCACCGCCTCCCAGGTCGCGTCGCCGATCAGCCGGAGCTCTGGCACCTCCACACGCAGGACCTCGTCGTCCGGGCGGGTGATGGTGACGCGTGTGCCGCTACGGTAGGCAGTGCCGACCCGACCCCACTCGACCACGCCACGGTACCTGTCGCGCCGCAGCATCTCGTGGAGGCAGGCGACTCCCCACGAACCTGTGCCTCGCTTGCGGCCGCTTGGGGAAGGGACACCGCGGCGGTTCAGCTCGTGGGCGATCTTCCTGATGGAGTCGCCGGCCGCCCGCCGCGCGAAGACGTCGCGGACGACAGCAGCCTCGGCTTCGACGATCTCGTGCCGCACCCCGTCCGGGCCGCGGACGTTTCGGTACCCGTAGCAGGCGCCTCCAGTCACCAGGCCCTTCCGAGCTCGGACCTCGTGGCCCTCGCGGGTGCGGCGCGAGATCATCGCGCGCTCCATCTCCGCGAACGCGCCGGTGATGGCCATCATCGCGCGCGCCATGGGATCGCTCCGCTGCTCGGCGCCGGTCGAGTACTGCCAGAGCTGCGCGCCGTGTTCGAGCACGCCCTCGACCGCGAGCATGGTCCGTGGACCGTCGCGCCCGATGCGGTCGAGGTCGCGGACGATGAGGACGTCCCAAGGTCGTGGCTGCCGCCGAACGTCCGAGAGCAGGCGCGCGAGCTCGGGGCGGTCGATGAACTCCGCACCGGACACTCCGACGTCGCGGTAGACGTCGACCACCGACCATCCATTGCGCTGGGCGAACCGTCGTCCCTCCGACTCCTGCGCCTCGGCGGACTCCCGCTGCTCGTCGGTCGAGACCCTGATGTAGATCGTCGCTCGCACGAAGCTACCGTCTCCTGTGCGACGGGATGCCGCGCGCGAGAAACCTCGCGAGGGCTTCGGCGAACCGCTCGACGCGCATCGCTTCGCCCGCGCCTCCTTCTGCGGATGGAGGGTGGACCAGGCGGAGGTCAGACCGTACCTCTCGCGCAGATGGCGGAGTTGGCACCGCGGCGGTGACCGGACGCGCAGCGACGTGGTCAAGCCCTCCCTGTCGCCTCTTTAGCCAGGGCATGAGCAGCAACCGAAGGCGTTCGGGGGCGTGTGAGAGGACCCTATGCCCTCCCCACGGGTCCAACGGCTCCGACTGAACCGAGGCGCTCTGGGCGGAGGTCACGTGGTCCTCCTGCGACGGGTCGCACCCGGCCCCAGCTTCGCGAGCTGCTTCTCGATCTGCGTCTGACGACGCTCGATGGCCTGCGAGCGCGCTGCATTTCCGGCGACCCGCTCCTCAAGACTGACCACGCGTGTCCCGATCTCCTCCGCAACCTCAAATCCACCCATCTTCGTGACTAGGCGGTGGGCTCGGATCAGTTCGCTCAGCGGCACACCCGTAGTTCGTCCCGAGAGATCTTGGATCTGGATCATCGGATCCTCAGTGGGTTCCGTGCCTTCCGCGGCACCCCCTGGCGGGCGTCGCTGCCCGGGAGCCGAGAGCAGGTTAGTCAGTTCGGTGAGTCCGTCGAGGTAGGCGACGAACTCGGACAGTGGCAGATCGAACCCACGTGCGAGTGCCTCGCGCACGAGGAACGAGCTCGCTTGGTTTCGCCCGGCCTCGATCTTGGCGACGTAGCTTTGATCGAGGGCGCCAGTGCGCGCTGCGAGCGCGGACTGGCTGAGAGACCGAGCCTCTCGCAAAGCTCGTACTCGTTCACCTCGCCGCATGGAGCGTGAAGGTGTCACGGGGGGAGGACGATCGCAAGGTCATTCATCCTCGGGGAGGCAACGCGATCTGCGCGCCCCTGCTCTCCACGCGGCCTGAGAGCGCAGCACGTAGAGAACGCAACCGCTTGGCAGCGGCCGGACCTCGACCACTTGGGCCGCATGGTCTGGTCGTCGGTCCGTCGTCACTCGCTCCTCTTGGGGAGCCGGGGTCACGAATACTTCCCAGGGGAACATCATGTGAAATCCTCCGCCTCCTCGCGCGCGCGCCCTACAACGCCGAGGATGAAGGAGGTGGGAGGGGCGTTGACGCCGATTAATACGCCTCGAACTCCGTCGAAAACCCAGAGATTAAGAAAATCCTTGACGACCATTGATGTTGCACCTCCTCAGTCGGTCCCTGTCTCACCAAATTCCATCTGGCCATCGCATTGCGCGCGGAATCGCTCAGACCAGGCCCGGGACACTTCGGAGAGCTTCTTCCGCCACTTGGCCGTCATCTTTGTCCTCGGGCGATGCGTAAGCCGGGCGATGCCAGCCAGAGTCGCCCGCTTCAACAACCGAGGGACGATGGCCGCGATGGTTCTGCCCTGAGGTGGCTCCAGTCCCTCTTCCGCAAGAAGATACCTCGCTGCTCGTTCGGCGGAAGCAGCCAGCGCCCGTTCCTCCGGCAATCCGGTGTTCGGTGAGCAGGGATAGACCGGCACGCCATCGCCATCCAATACGTGAGGAACATACTCCAGTAGGTTTGACTCCTCCAGGGTTTCGAGGCGCTCGTAGAAGTTTCTGAAAGGGTCGTTAGGTTCGGTCGGCGTGTAATGATCTGCCGTGATTGAGTGAACGCTCGCAACAGACGTACGCTCGGGAATCGCGGACCAGAAGATGATGACCTTCTTCCCGAGTTCGTATCGCCTGAGTTCGCGGAACTTCTTGACTCCGACCGCAGGGTCAATCCCGTGCCATTCGTCCAGTCGTTGTGCGGTGTACAGGTCGATCAACAACTTGAGCGCCATCGGGTCGCCCGACTTGCGCATGAGTTCGATGGGAGACGCGCCGCCGACAGGGACATCGACCAACTCATTGGGTAGCCAAACCCGTTCGTTAGAATGGTGCGCGATCAACGAACTCTTCGAACCGCATGCCGGCAGCCAACCTCGCTCTCGCATGCGAATGAGGAGGACGGATTCGCTCCGGTTGAGCTTATCCCCGCGAGCGGCACTCGCTAGAGCCGCGAGTTGTCGCTCGTTCAGAACGCCTCTTGGATCGGGGAATGAGTCGGGGCCGTGCAACAAGTACTTGGGGTACGATGTTGTGCCCAGTTGCTTGATGATCTCCTTGTTCGCCAATTCCTCAAGCGCTTTCTTTGCCGCGACTCTCCCGATGCCAGTCCGCTTCTCGATGGCGTTGACAGAGCCAGCGGTGACATTACTCCTGCTGTTGGAGAACCGGGCTATAGCCAAGTAGGCGACCGCATGTTTCATGCCGAGAGAGAGCGCGCAGTGAAAGGCTCGTTGATTTACTGAAAAGTAGCCGCCAGACGCATTTTTCGTCATCTCGCACCTCTCTGATCATCGATGCCAACGGTTCGTCGGGATCAGAATCTCTGTACTGACAAGACGATCAGAACGAGTCGTCGGGTGGGTCTGTAGCGCTGGGTCGCTGGCCGTCCACTGGCGCGACGGAAGAGCATCCCGTGTTCGGCTGAAATCGTAGGAATTTAGGGTGATTAAGAGAAATTTGTCGGCGCTACGATTGACCCGTCGTGGCGCCTGTGCGCCGGGGCGTGCCGCGCAACGGAACGACCTTCGAGTCGATCTCCACGGAAGTGCCTCACACAAAGTCACCAGCGCTCGTCTCCTCGTTAAGGCACGCAGGACGCGAGGAAGACGGTGAGGAAGACGGTGAGGAAGACGGTGAGGAAGACGGTGAGGAAGACGGTGAGGAAGACGGTGAGGAAGACGGTGAGGAAGGCGGTGAGGAAGACGTTGAAGACGCTCAGGAAGACGTTGAAGACGCTCAGGAAGACGTTGAAGACGCTCAGGAAGACGTTGAAGACGCTCAGGAAGACGTTGAAGACGCTCAGGAAGACGTTGAAGACGCTCAGGAAGACGTTGAAGACGCTCAGGAAGACGTTGAAGACGCTCAGGAAGACGTTGAAGACGCTCCCAGATGCTCCAGGCGTGCGCCGAGGCCCTGGTGGCGAGGGTGGCGCGGCTCTCGCCCGCATCTGGGTGCTGCGCCCCGGCGAGACGGTGCTGGAGCTGGAGGCCAGCGCGGGCCTCGCCACGCACCTCGACGGCGCCTACACGCGGGTGCAGGTGGGGACGACCGAGATCGGGCTCGTCGCCCGGGAGCGGAGGCCCCACCGGACCGACGCGGTGGCGCGCGACCCGCGGGTGTCGGACCCCGACTGGGCCCGGCGCGAGGGCCTGCCCCTGGCGGCGATGCACACGTCCGAGGCCGCGCGCCGGCTGTGCCACCCGACCCTCGGCGGTCCGCCGGGGAGTTCGACCGCCCGGAGGGCATCGACAGGCTGCGGATGCTCGTCCTGGCCGACGAGCCCGACGCGCGCGACCTGCTCGCGGCGGCGCTCGGGGTGCGGTGCGAGAGTGACCGCCGCGGCCTCGGTCGCCGAGGCCCTGGCGGTCTTCGAGGCCGCGCCGCCCGACATGGTGGTCTCGGACATCGGCATGCCGGGCGAGGACGGCTACCCCCTCATCGGGGCGGTGCGCGCGCCCGGCCGATCGGGGCGGGCGGGTGCCAGTCTTGGCGCTGTCGGCCTATGCGCGCCCCGAGGACCGCAAGCGGGCGCTGCGGGCGGGCTTCGACATGCAAGTCGCCAAGCCCATCGACCCGGCCGAGCTGATCGACGTGGTGGCGAGCCTCGCCCGGCAGTTCCCCCGGGCGTGACCATCGTACACGAGCGCGGTCGCATGAAGGGCCGCGCGGGGTCGCGGCACCCGCGGGCGACGGGGCTGCACGTGGTCCACGAGGCGACCGACGCATCTACAGGGCGCCGAGGCGGCAGGGGCTCGCCGCGAGCGACGGCCACGCAGCTCGGCTGCGAGCGAGGTCGCCGTTGAACTCGACGGTTGAGCTGCACGGCGCGGAGCCACCCCGTGAGGCCGCCGGAGGCACTCGCAGACAGGGCGGGTCTCGGGAGCGGCCCCGGGGCGTCGCCGAGCCAGGCCGCTTTGACGACGACAGTTCCAGGGCTTGGAGCGGACAGCTTTCCAGCAAGAGGGACTGCCGCCTTGCGGTCCTATCCCAGGCCCGCTGCTTGGGGCTCGGCCGAGCTCCCTCCGACGGGCGGCTCGCCCCGCAACCAGACCCTGCGCACGGTGTTGGGCAGCCACCGGCCCCCGCGCTGGGAGGGATACCCCTCGGCGGTTAGCTGGCGGGCGATGGCCGCGTACGACCGCCCCTCCGCCCGCAGCGCCCGGATGCGCGCCATGGCCGCGAGCTCTCCCTCCACGGCGCCGAGCACGCGGCGCCCGGTCGCCGGGTCGGTCTCCCCGGTGTGCCGCCAGCCGAGCGCCGGGCGGCCGAGGGGGACGCCCTCCGCCCGCAGGTGCGCCAGCGCGTCGGCGGTGCGCTCGCCAATCGCCTCCCGCTCCCACTGGGCGACGCTCATCAGGATGTACAGCGTCATGCGGCCGGCGGCGGTGCGCGTGTCGATCTGGTCGGCCACGGACACCAGCGCCCAGCGACCCTCGGCGAAGTACGTCTCGATCAGCAGGCCGAGGTCCACCACCCGTCGGGTGAGCCGGTCAAGCTTCGGCACCAGCAGCGCGTCGGCCTGGTGCTCCCGGAGCATCGTCAACGCGCGCTGGAGGGCCGGCCGCTCTAGCGTCTTCGCGCTGATGCCCTCATCGCTTTCTACGGCCACCAACTCCAGGTCGTGCGCCATACAGTGAGCTCTCAGCTTCGAGCGCTGCGCGTCGAGGGACACCCCCTCGTCGGCCTGGCGCTCGGTGCTCACTCGCACGTAGCCCACCACCCGGGTGAGCGCGCGGCCCGAGTCGGGCGAGCTCGACGCGGGGCGGACCTTTGAGCGGCTGCCCTGGGGCCGTCCGCCGCGGTTCAAAGGGAGGTTCATTGGCTCGATTCCTGCTCAATGAGCAGAGCGATCGAAACCGAATGGACCGTATTGGTTTCGTCCCCCTGCCTGGCCGCGTCGTTCCCAGCGCCGAAGTGGGTCACTCGTCCCCCAGCTCATCGCTCCGGCCGTCCTTCCGCGCCCGCAAAGCCTCGTAGGCAAGCGCCCGCAGAACGTCGGCGCGTGAGATGGTCTCGCCGGGCCGCTCCGACCTGACGACCACTCGTTCCTCGTCGAGCGCCTTCACGAGGTCCGGTGGCATTCGTAGTGACATGGGTAGCCACTTCGCTTCTGTCTTGTTGGCCATTCGCTTACTCCAACGGTCACCATGTCTTCGGCGTGAGGACGTGTCAACCGGAGCGCGCTCGGGTGTCCGCCCCTCGGTTTTGTCTTGTTTTGTCGATGAAACGAGCGCGCCTTCCACTCGTGAAAGTCCGCTGCCCTAACCCTATCCCTAACCCTGTCCCTATCCCTGTTCGATGTCGTGACAGTGCTTTCACGACGCCGTACGGTTTGACACTCAGCTTTCACGCGACGGAGTGAGCGCATGCCGAACGAGAACCGCCCGCAGTCGATCCTCATCTTCGAGTACCTCCGCGACAGCGGGAAGCTGGGGGGCAGGCGCCGTTGCGTCGAGGAACACGCCGTGGATCGCCTCGACATGCGCCGGTGGGTTGAGTACCTGGTCGAGGAGTGGCGGCCGGGCCGGTATCGCATCGAGTTTCGCGACCACCGCAACGTCCTGGTCCGTGGGGGAGTCCGCGCCGTGACGGTGCGAGCTCGCCGGTGAGCACGCCGGCCCGCGCCTCGGGCGCATCGACCGGCGCTCGGGCGTAGACAGAACGCGTGGGAGCTGGACGGATCAGCGAGCCGCGCAGGCGGTCTGCGTGTTGGGGCACGAGCCGCGGCTGGTCCCGAAGACGATGCAGGACGCGCTGGTCCCGCACATCGCGTCGCTCGTACAGACCTGGGCGCAGTAGCAGCGCCCCGAGGTGCCGCAGAGGTTGCAGTAGCCGTTCGGGCAACTGCCGAGCACTCCCCGGCACTGCCGGTAGGGCGTGCAGGCCGGGTCCGTGCAGATGAATGGCCGTCGCGGCAGTCCGTCGCTCCCGATCGTCGGAGTGCAGGCTTGGCCGCCGGTGCAGTCCGAGTCGATGTTGCACCGCCGAGGGCTCCCGACCGAGGTGCCCGGTGGCACGCAGAACCCGTCGTCGTCGCCGATCGCGGCGCACCATGATCCAGCGCCGCAGTCGGAGCTCACGCGGCAGGGGGCGACGCAGTAGTTGGCGCTGCCGATCGGCCCCACGCAGGACGTGCCGCCCGTGCAGCAGCGCGAGTCGCACGGCGACGCACAGCACGAGCCGGCGATGCACCTCTGGCGGGCCGGGCAGTAGCCGCTCGGGCTGCTCGGACTGCACGGCGACACGCAGAGCCCCGCCATGCACGACTGGCCCGGAGGACACTGCCCGCCAGGGTTGCTCGCGCTACAGATCCCGGGGCCGGTATCGACCGCGATGGGGCCGGTGTCTCGCGGTCCGCTGACGTCTTCGGGTGGGCGACCGACGTCTTCGGGCTCGCGTCCGACGTCGATCGAGGGGCCCAGATCCGGCGTGGGCATGCCGCGGTCCATCTCGACGCCGACGTCCACGATCGGAAGGCCGCTATCCGCCCCGCCGGGATCGACACTCGCCCCGCAGCCGATCGTCCACAGGCACGCGAACACACTCCACGCTCCGAACCTCATGCCGATGTCCCTCCTCGATCGCCCGGCGTCACTACGATCGCCCTCGCGAACGGCGAGGTTTGAGCAGAGCAGCCGCGAGAGGTCAAGTGTTGCCTGGTTCTGCATAGCTCTGCCGACGACCCAGGGCTGTGCGATCGCCCCGGAAGAAGCGTGTCACCCGCTACCGTTCGCCCGGGTACGACCAGGCCCTCGCGCGCGTCGCCGCGAACGTGCGGCACCTACGCGAGGCGAGGGGGTGGTCGCAGGAGGAGGTCTGCTCTCGGGCGGGGGCCATGTCCGAGCGCCTCTATCGCCTCGTCGAGTCGGGCGGCACCAACGTCACCGCGGCGACCCTCACGCGCCTGGCGGAGGCGTTCGCGGTGGATGTCGCTGCTCTCCTCGCTCCCGTTCGTGGAGCCTCCGGTAAGCCTCGCGTGCAGCCGGACGACACGCCTGTCACGTCCATCGCACCGGCGGTGGCCGCGTCGCTGTTGCTCGACCCCGCGACGCTGCGAGATCCCGCGGTCGCAGCCGCGCTCGATGCCGTGCTCCGGCGACGCGGTCATCTACCGCGAGTTGCGAACCCGACACCCGAGGAAGCGACCGCGAGACCCGCGCGGAGAGACGACCCGCCGACAAGCGACGAGGACCTTCGCTCTCACCTCTCTTCGCGCGCGGTCGAGCTCCCCACGGTGCCCAAGGGAAGTGGCCTGCGGAACTTCCTGATCGCGCTCCTCGTCGCGAACCCTCGGGGGCTGCTCACCGCGGAGATGACCGAGGCCGCAGCGAGCGCGAAGCTGCGGCACCGGAAGAACGAGATCCACGAGATCGTGCGCTCGCTGCAAGAGTCCGGGGACCTCAAGCGCGACGGGCGCCGAGGCTCGTTCGTGTACTCCCTGCGCCGCACGCCGTCCGCACCCGCGTAGCCACGTGCCCGCGCCCGATCGCGATGGCGATCGCAG
>Ga0207969_100046_pt1 | contig 87324 bp, 76 predicted proteins | sample LakWasMet25_LOW6_2_FD_183869 | JGI IMG/M metagenome (GOLD analysis project Ga0207969, IMG submission 183869) | Freshwater sediment methanotrophic microbial communities from Lake Washington under simulated oxygen tension - Sediment Metagenome... | ecosystem: Environmental > Aquatic > Freshwater >...
GTCAAGCGTTTTTTATGGTTATACTCAAGATCGGCAAAACTGGTTTGATAGCTCATGATTCGGATTTGGTTTGTTTCGATGACGGACTATAGTTTATCTTGTAATGACCGATTTAATCAGCGTTTCCCTAGTTTAACCAAGTCAAAATTTCATCCGCACGCCGAAATGCAATCTATAGCATACTTAAAGGCCGCGTAGATCCGATTAGCGTAGCGTAATCAGATCTACGTGATTTTGCATCAATTGATATTTGATAAAATATTGAAGCAAGTAGCCCGGATGAAGCTTGCGGAATCCGGGAATTCATTGCTTCGGTCATCCCGTATTCCGTTACGCTATATACGGGCTACGTCTGATAAACTCGGTTCGTAGATTAGGTTATTGCAAAAACTATAATCTTTCAGGCTCAACCCAATTTTCAACCTGCAAGCCTTCAACCCGAACAAATTCCCGCTCATTGTTAGTGACCAATATCCAGCCTTCCGAACGGGCATGGGCTGCTAGCCAAAGGTCGTTGTTACCGATGATCTGCCCGTTACTTTGCAAAGCTGCGCGGATTTGACCATGGTGTTCTCCGGCGGCCTCGGGGAGCGGAGCAACCTGGATCACCGCTTCAAGTTGGTTGATAGAAGCCAGTGCGCGTTCGCGGGACTGGCTTTTTTCTGCGCCGAAACGAAGTTCGCCCAGCGTAATGACGGACATGGCAAGCTCGGAGGCGGCGTGTCGGGCGAAGCGTTCACGTACGGCCGGCGAGTTATGCTTGGCAATATAGATGCAGATGTTGGTGGCCAACAGGTAGCGCGCCGCCATCAAAGCGCTTCCCTTTCTTGAGACGGGGTATCTTCACGGCCATCAGCCATAAAATCATCCGGCAAACTGACCAGCGCGCGTCAAAGATAGCGGCAGCGTTCACCGGGTGTTCGCGCAGGACGATTTCATCCCCGCGACGAAAAATTTCTACCCGATCGACTTCCAAACGGAATTCCTTGGGCTGTCTAATGGCTTGGCTGTTGCCGGATTGAAATACACGAGCGTAGGTCATGATTATCTCCTCATTTCATAGTATGCGACTGTATATACACTGCGTATTATTATCAATCACCAGCTCCACGTGATCAAATTCACAGACTGCGAATAAGGCTTACATTCGGCGGAATATGTTATTCTGCTTGTACTGTTTTTCACATCCCGGCACTCTGGAGCCCCCGTTAGAGCTCAAAGCGAATCCCCGCCGGAATTACAGCATATGACTTGTGTAGATACCTAGCCCTGTTCCCATAAAAACAACGAGGTACTAACGATGAAAGCCGAACCCTGTACATACGTTATTTTTGGCGCCACCGGGAATCTGTCCCGGACGAAATTAATGCCGTCGCTGTATCATCTTGATGCGGCAAACCGCCTGCCCAAGGACACCCGCATTCTGGCGATAGGCCGACGGCCGTGGGATCAGGAAACATGGCTGGCGGAAGTCAGGCAGATGATTAACGATAAAGCGCCGGGCGATTTCGATGAAACTGTCTTTCAGCGCTTCAGCGCCCGGCTGTATTATCATCAAGGCGATATCACACAGTCCCAGTGTTACACAGGACTGGCCGATACGATTAGCCAAAAAGAGAATTTCCCCAAAAACATCGCCTTCTATCTTTCCATCAGTCCCTCGGATTTCGGCACAGTCATGGAGATGCTGAGCAATGCCAACCTGTTTAATGAAGAATACGGCTGGCGACGGGTGATTATCGAAAAACCTTTCGGCTACGACCTGGACAGCGCCCAGGCTCTGCAAATGCGCATCAGCCGCTTTCTGACCGAAGACCAGATTTACCGCATCGATCATTATCTGGGCAAAGGCATGGTGCGGAATGTGCTGGTGTTCCGCTTTGCCAATGTGATGCTGGAACCGCTATGGAACCGCAATTATATCGACCATGTCCAGATCACCCATTCCGAAGATATCGGCATCGGCAGCCGCGCCGCTTACTATGATAAAGCCGGAGCCATGCGCGACATGCTGCAAAGCCATCTGCTGCAATTGCTGACGCTGGTCGCCATGGAGCCGCCGGTTTCGATGGAAGCCGAGTCGTTGCGTGATGAGAAAGTCAAAGTGTTGAAATCCATCCGCCCCATTCCGATAGAGGCGGTGCACGGCCATGCTTTTCGCGCGCAATATGCCAAAGGCCGCGTCGACGGCGAACAGGTCAACGGCTATGTCCAGGAAGAAGGCGTACCGGCGAACAGCATTACCGAAACCTATGCCGCGATGAAACTGTATATCGACAACTGGCGCTGGCGCGGCGTGCCTTTTTACCTGCGCACCGGCAAGCGCATGGCTAAGGGGCAATCGGTCATTTCGATCTGTTTTCGCCATCCGCCGTTACAGTTTTTCCGCGGCACTGAGGTGCAATGCATGAATCCCAACTGGGTGCTGTTAGGGATACAGCCGGAAGAGTTCATCCGCATTGAAATGACCGTCAAAGAGCCCGGCCTGGAAATGCGCACCCGCACCACCAGCCTTGACGCCAGTTTCCGCCAGCAGAACGAAAAGCCCATTGATGCCTATGAAGACTTGCTACTGGACGTACTAAAAGGCGACCGTTCGTTATTTCTGCGCTTTGATGAAGTAGAATATGCATGGCGCATTGTCGACCCGATCCTGCAAACCTGGGCGATAGAGCGTGACTACATCGTCACCTATCCCGCCGGTTCCTGGGGCCCGGAAGACAGCCGCCGCTTATTTGACAAAGCAAGCCAATCCTGGCGCAGCTCATTAATACCGGAGTGTAACTAAATGCAAAATAACAGTCGCTGGCATTATCTGGAAACCGCAGAACAGGTCGCAGAGGCCGCCTGCCAGCAAATTCTTGACGCCGCAAAATCGGCTATTTCAAACCGAGGCAAATTCAAGCTGGTTTTAGCCGGAGGCACCACCCCGGAAAAAGTCTATCAACTGCTCGCCGCATCCAATGCGGATTGGGCCAACTGGACTATTTATTACGGCGACGAGCGCTGTCTGCCCGCCGATCATCCTGATCGTAACAGCGTGCTGGCAAGCCGGGCTTTACTGGACAACGTGGCTATTCCGGAGTCCCATATATTTACCATTCCTGCGGAGATGGGTCCGGAAATTGCCGCCGATCGCTATAAAGTTGCCGTCGCCAAGGCCGGGACTTTTGACATGGTATTGCTGGGCGTGGGCGAAGACGGCCATACTGCCAGCTTGTTCCCCGGCCATCAGCACCCGGAAAACGAACTGACCCATCCTGTTTATAATTCGCCGAAACCGCCATCGGAGCGTGTTTCGATCAGTGCTAAAGCGTTGAGCAACGCACGGGAAGTCATCTTCCTGGTTACCGGCGCCAACAAGCAGGAAATCGTCAAGCAGTGGCGTTCAGGAGCGGATTTGCCGGTTGCGACGATTGTCCCGGAAAATCCTGTCGATATTTATATTGATAGCGATGCGTTTAAGCCTGAAAGCGACGATTAACCCAAAGGCACAGCGCTGTGCCTTTCCTATCTCATTCCCACGCCCTGCATGGGAATGAGATAAACCCTTCCGGCAACTTTGTCCAAGCGGCATCATCCTGTATCATGTCGGCTCTTTAATTTGATGCCTTCATACAAAAATTCAGACTCCGGTCTCGAACCTTTTTCACCTTAATATCTATGAATATCGGCAAACTGTATATTATTTCCGCCCCGTCCGGCGCCGGTAAAACCAGCCTGGTAAAACAACTGGTTGCCGATCTGGATGACCTGACCGTATCAGTGTCCCATACCACGCGCCAGATGCGGCCTGGCGAAACTCACGGCCAGGATTACTACTTTGCCAGCGTCGCCGAATTTCAGGCTATGCAGGAAAAACAGGCGTTTCTTGAACACGCCCAAGTATTCGACAATTTCTACGGCACCGCGCAACAAACCGTCGAAGACAACCTGAACAAGGGCCTGGATGTGATTCTGGAGATCGACTGGCAAGGCGCGGCGCAAATTAAAGAGCTGCTGCCCGACAGTATTTCGATTTTTATCCTGCCGCCATCGACCGAAGTGTTATTGCAGCGGCTCAGAAACCGCGGCCAGGATGGTGAAGAGATCATTGCCCGCAGGATGCGCGATGCCGTGACCGAAATGAGCCATTACAACGAATTCGATTATCTGGTCGTTAACGACGTGTTCGAGCAAGCATTGACCGAGCTGAAAAGCATCGTCATCGCCAACCGGCTGACCAAGCAACGCCAATTGCATAATCTGCGGCCTTTATTAACTTCATTGCTTTCGTAGGACGATATATACGTATGCAGACCTTCCAGGTTTTCGAAACCTGGAAGGTCTAATTCCAACGTTCTGAGCGGCACCGCCCATCGATACAGGTTGCGATTGAGCTTTACGAAGCCCAACCTATCCTGCTCAGCAGGATATAGAACAGTTTCTTTTTGAGCTTATTTTATTTAAAATAGCCGGCTCGGATCGGGTGCTTAGCTCAGCTGGGAGAGCATCGCCCTTACAAGGCGAGGGTCGGGGGTTCGAACCCCTCAGCACCCACCACGGTCCGCAACACTGCCATCTGACTTTTAGATTAAATCTTCCAATGTCGGATACAATCCAAAAAGTATATATTCCGATCAACCTAATCACAGGTTCCAATAATAACCAGGCGAAGTTTTGAATGGCGCAGTTCGGCCAAAGGACTAAACCGCTCACGCGGTATTGACGCTGCGATCATAAGCCCGAGGTGGTTGAAAGAGTGTGACTGTTTCCTATGTTAAGGAATGAGGCAATCCGCCTTGTTTCAAGATAGGAGCAGTGTCATGACTTCAACTAGTAAACCCATTACCCCGTTGCGCCAACGCATGATTGACGACATGCGGATGCGCAAACTTTCCCCCAAAACCCAGGCCAGTTATATCCGTGTTGTGAAACGATTCGCGGGTTTCCTGGGACGGTCGCCGGATACCGCCAGCGTCGAAGATTTACGCAGTTATCAATTGCACTTGGTTGATCACGGTATTTCGCCGATTTCACTGAATGCGACCCTCACCGGGCTCAAGTTTCTCTTTGAAACGATGCTAGATCGCCCTGAGTTGTTGGCTAAGATGCACGCGGTGCATGTACCGCACAAACTGCCCGTGGTATTGAGTCGTGAGGAGGTGGCTCGCCTAATCGCCGCCGTTGACAATCTCAAACACCAGACGGCGTTATCGGTGGCTTACGGCGCCGGCTTACGTGCCAACGAGGTGGTATCGCTGAAGGTCGGTGACATTGATAGTCAGCGCATGGTGCTGCGCATTGAACAGGGTAAAGGCGGCAAGGATCGTTATGCGATGCTGTCGCCGGTGCTGTTGGAACGGTTGCGCGTCTGGTGGAAGTTTGCCCATGCACAAGGCAAAATGCGCCAAGGTGGCTGGCTCTTTCCTGGTTTGGACCCCATCGATCCACTCAGCACCCGTCAACTCAACCGGGCCATCCATGCCGCTGCAGAGGCGGCGCGGCTTGACAAGCGGGTGTCGATGCATACGCTGAGACACAGTTTCGCCACCCACTTGCTGGAACAGAAGGTTGATATTCGGGTGATCCAGGTGCTGCTCGGCCACAAGAAGCTGGAAACCACGGCGCTGTATGCCCAGGTGTCCACCGATATCCTGCGTGAGGTAGTCAGTCCGATCGAGACCTTGCAGCCCTTATAGACCCAGGTCATGGTGCGTCCCGCACTCGAGGTGGCGGATATCTTCCGCGCCCACGGCCCCGCTTGGCGACAAGCTCAGCAGACCCACTTAAGTCTGGGGCAACTGAAAGTCATGTCCGCCATCGAACCGTGTCGTACCTCGACCTTGGGTGGGCATGTGTTGCACTGTCCCGCCTGTGAACATGACGAAATTGCCTACAACTCTTGCCGTAACCGGCACTGCCCGAAGTGCCAGGCCAGTGCGGCCAAACGTTGGCTCGAAGCCCGGCAGGCCGATCTGTTGCCGGTGGACTATTATCATGTGGTGTTCACCTTGCCCGCGCCGATCAGCGCCATCGCTTACACCAACAAGGCGGTGATCTATGGCCTGCTGTTTGAGGTCGCCGCCGAGACGCTGCGCACCATCGCCGCTGACCCCAAACATCTGGGCGTACGGATCGGGGCGACTTTGGTCTTGCATACCTGGGGTTCGGCGTTAACCCATCATCCTCATGTGCATGGCATCGTTCCCGGCGGTGGGTTATCCTTAGACGGCGAGCGATGGGTGGCTTGCAAGCCAGGCTTCTTCTTATCGGTACGCGTGCTGTCACGGCTGTTTCGACGGCGTTTTCTGGAAGATCTGAGTAAAGCGCAGGCGGCTGGGCAATTGCAGTTCTTCGGTGAGTCTGCCCATCTGGCTGACGCGGCGGCCTTTGCCGACTGGCTCGCGCCCCTTAAAAAGTGCGAATGGGTGGTCTACGCCAAACGCCCGTTTGCAGGACCTTCGGCGGTATTGGCTTATCTGTCGCGTTATACCCACCGGGTGGCCATCGCCAACTCACGCCTGATGGCCCTGGACGAGCGGGGCGTCACATTCCGCTGGAAAGACTACCGAACCAAGGGCAAGACGCGGCATAAAACCATGACGCTCACTACCGACGAGTTTATCCGCCGCTTCTTGTTGCCTGTGTTGCCCAGTGGCTTCCATCGCATTCGTCATTATGGCTTGCTCGCCAATGGCGGCCGCCGTGAACTGCTTGCACAGGTACGTAAACTATTGCAGGTTATGCCTGCCGACAGGGAACTCAGTGGTGGGGATAGTGAAGCGGTAGGACAATCGGCCCAGCCGACTTTCACCTGTCCCGACTGCGGTGCAGCCATGATCATCGTCGAAATCTTAGCGCGCAAACAGTCGATTCGAGCGCCACCTTGGCAACGAGGTACGGCATGAAAACAAGTGCCCGCCCAACTCCACACCGGCCACGGTTTCATCGGCGGTTAGAGCCGATACGGGAAGGCTTGGCCGAATGGCGTAAAATCCCTCTTTTTTGCTCGCCGCCACTACCAAAAATCAGGCGCATAGACTGCAAGATGAACCCTCTGGACTATGTCGGGCTTGGGCTGATCAGCATCAGAGCCCGGTTAACCGATAAAGCCACCTTTCAAAACCCCATAGTCTATCCCCTGTTCTGGTCCACCGCTGCGTAGCCCGCGGTTTCCTCCCTCGAGGCTTGTCCGACGCCTGCCCATCAATTTCTGTCGCGTCTTGCAGTCTTTCGCAGGAGGGCAGGCATCTGACAACCCTTAACAATTTCTGCCGGTCGGCAAATGTAAGAGTACGTCTGCTTAACCTTGAAAAGCGGTCATTCAGAGACTGCCAGTGATCGGTACTCCCCATTTCCGCTGTTGCATTTTAGAAATCATTAGTCTTTAGCAACTAGCCTTGCGAAAGTAACCGTACACAAGCTGCTGAACCGTACCAGAGAGAGTGATGTGGCAGCCAAGAGTGTCTGCCCTTCCACGAACGTCTGCTCACTCCTTTTTAAATCGCAAACTTTATTTTTGAGTTAACCCAAGCGAGCTTTGGACTCCAGCAAGTTTGAGACTGGAGTCCAAAGCTTGCTTTGAATCTTAATAATTTAAACAGCGCGTTTGTACCATCGTGCTGAAGCGAGCATTGGAATTCCTGGTAACGAAATTAAAACCTTATCGAATCCGTCAGCCTTATCCTACGCGGCATCTACCGGATGCCTGAGACTGCCGTCCGCTCCTCGGCTGCTCTCCCGGCAACCGGAACGTATAGGCATAAGCGATGTCATTCGCCCTGCTGGAGAGGGACGCTGTGCTTCGCACTGAATAGTGAATAAATTAGCTACTACTACGTTTTGTCAAAACGGCTACGCAAGATAAACAGCAGTGTTAACAAAGCCACAGCGGTGCTTAATTGAGTTAACCATAAGCGGACACAATCCGATTGGTTGTCTTCTAAGCGAAAACCGAACTGCGGTACCGCTTTCTGTTGTTCGTCGGTCCAAGGAATATCCGCCATGATCAACGGTACGAAGAAATCACGCCATTGATCTTCAAATTGATTAACCGCGTTAATAAAATCAGCATAACGAGGCGCATCGATACCGGCAAGCCGGTCTGCCATCAAAATCACGCCTAATGCCGGAGATAAACCGGACCAGCGCTCCATAAACTCAAACTGGGTTTTACGTGCCTGATCAAATTGATACATCAGTGGGCGTATCCGGCTATCGAGTTTTAGTGCAGCGGGTAAAGCCGCTGTCTCCCTTGATAGGTCTTTTAGCGGCACGGACGGCTTAATCTCGGCATGAGTAGCGTACCAGTCGTCAAGCAAGGTCTGACGCTGTTGAGAAGTTTGTTCCTGAAATTGACGAATATCGACAATTGCCGTCATGCGCGACGGCATATTTACCGCTTGATTGGCCGCCCAACCTAGGCTCGCCGGTACCGCAAAAGTAATAATCAGCCAGAAGCCGAGCATCGCAACAGCCGCTGCACCCGATGAAATCGGCAGTAGCAGAAACAAGCCGGCAATACTGAACCAAATCAAGTTATAGAGGCTGATTAACACCAGCCAATGCCCAATCGCGGCAGCGCTTACGCCCGGATCGAGTGCAAATGCGATCAGGGAGGCGATGACGATGACTGATAACAACAAGCCATAACGCAGCCCAAGCGCGGCGAACACCAATTTCCAAGGCTGTGAAGTTTGGCTGCAAACCAGTCGCCATACGCCGCTTTCCCTATCCTCTTGGACCAAACCATAGGTTAAGGCAATGATGGCGAGCGGCATTAACAGAGCAAGAACCGTGGCAAAATCCAGCAAACCCAATTCGTGCATCAAGGGATTGAAGAGTTGGTCGCTGGTACGTCCGTCGGTATGACGGCTACGTGTCGATATTTTGAAGGTGGTGCTCAACAAATCCGTCTGGCTCACGTTAAGCGCAAGACCGCCTAAGGCGGGTAACTGTATGGGTGGGGCTGCAGAACTAGCCGAGACAGAAGTCGGTTTTCGGGCGGAGTCTGCTCTTTGGGGAGCATCATGCATTTCCGCCTGATTAGTCGATTGTTGATGCGGCATCGGCGCGGCGGCCTTGGCTCTAAATTCGCGAGCGGCAAGCCCCGACCAAACAGCGCTGAGGGTCATTAACAACAAAAACAAGCCTACGATCCACAGATTCAGAGGATTGCGGCTGAAACGGATCCACTCAACGGAAAGCAGTTTGATCATGGGGTTAGTCTCTTTGCCGAAAGCGTTAATAAAATGAGCGCGAAAACCAGCCAGCCGATTAACACGATAAAATCGAGTTGCGCTGTTTTCAAAGCAAACACTATGTCAGGCGCCTTATAGTCGAAATCCTTAACACTGCGCCAGTCGGCTTCTTCGCCCTGAGTGCTTCGTTCCGTACCGTGAGTGCGTTCCCGGTCCCAGTCTTCGGTTAAATCAATAAAGTAATGGCGGTAGGATTCGGCCGCATCTTCAAAATGCCGTTGATGCGCCAGATCCATGCCAGATAGCGCCATTGACAATGAACGGATAGAAAGACTGGGCCCCATCCACGAAGCGAGATGAGTTAAGTGCTGTTGCCGGGCAAAATGATCACGCAAACGGTCAAAATGCAGGGCATGTACACGCTCTGAGTAGTTATCGCTATTCTGACGCTTCAGTGAGACGAAACCGACCGGCAAATCTTCTTTGCGGCTGACGCCATATTGGGCAAGCACTTTGGCTTCGAAAGCCCGGGCGCGCTGTTCATCGTTGCCGTCGCTATCCAGTCCTTGGGCAATATCGGTTTTGATCGCGCTCCAAAACTGACCGGCAGCCGGAGTGGGAGCCAACGTTTCAGCGGATACCGCTCCCAGCCGCGGCGCTAAAAACACACTGGCCAACCAGAATCCCAGCAAGCAGAACAGAGTGATGCGGCTGGTTTGGAAGTATGCCGAAGCGGCAATGGCCAAGGCTGCAAAAATGGCGTAATAAGTCAAAAACAGCAGCAGTAAAGCAATAAGTCGAAAGACGTCGTCCGAACTCAAGGTGAAATTTTGGTTTAACACCACTATCGCAACCACCAGCGCCGGCGACAGCACCAGCGTAAATGCAGCAAGCAGCCCCAACAGTTTCCCGAATACCAACGGTTTGGCGGCAATACCCAAGCTGTGCAGCATGCGTAAAGTACCGCGTTCCCGCTCCTGGCTGACTGAGTTAAAGCTTAATGCCACGATCAGCAAAGGCAGCAAGGCATTCAACACAAAACTGGTGGTCGCTTGCCCGAAACGGTTGGCAGCGATTTGATCGGCGCTTGGGTTAAAGCGCACCAGATTGCGCTTGTGGGGTTCCAGCCACAGCGATTGGCCGATAAACGGCCTTAATCCGGGATCCAGCGCAGCAACCGGCGAATCGGGTTTGAACACGTAAATGCCATAGTGGGCCGCGGCATGGGGCGTTTTGACGCTTTGCGTATTCCATTGCTCCTTGGCGGTAATGCCGACGCTCTGCTTTTCCTGGCGCAGTTGTTGCAGTTCATGCATGGATACTAGGAAATAAACGATGAAGATTGCCAGCAGCGAAACGCCGAGGGCCAAAAGCCTGCCATCCCGCAAGGTCGAAATGAATTCCTTACGGATGATAGCCGCTATCATGCCAATCCCCTTGCATGGGCCAGATACTTTTGTTCGAGCTCGTCATGCAGCACCGTGTGAGCTTCAAACTCCTCCACAAGACGCCCGTTCTTCATGATGCCTATCTTGTCAGCCACTTGTTTTGCGTTAAACAGGTCATGGGTTGCCATTAATACCGCCATGCCCGAGTCGGCGGCCGCCCGGATACGCTGGGCAAAATCATTAGCAGCGCAGGGATCCAGGCCCGAAGTCGGTTCGTCCAGCAGCATGGCTGTGGCATGTTTGGCCGACGCAATCGCCAAACCCACTTTTTGGCGCATGCCTTTGGAATAGGCAGCAACGCGTTTGCTATGGGCATCGGTTTGCAAACCGCTATCCGATAATAATTGCCCGGCTTGGCTGCGAGTAAGATGAATGCCGGCCAACGTACAAAAAAAGTTTAAATTTTCCAGCCCGCTCATCAAATCGTAAAGCGCCACGTTTTCCGGTAAATACGCGACCTTGGAGCGCACCAGGTCGGGATTGTCGTGCGGCGATTGGCCTTCTATTAACACTTGCCCGCCGGTGGGCCGATTGAATGTCAAGAAGGTACTGATAGTCGTGGTTTTTCCGGCGCCGTTGCCGCCTAACAAGACATAAACGCAGCCTTTAGGCACACAGAGATTCAAGGCATCGATAGCGCGATACTGTTTATAATCGACGACCAAGTTTTTTGCTTCAAGTACAAGGGGAAAGGAGTTCATGGCTTTAATGTTTATCGATAACAGGTGTTGGCAAGTAATGAATACTCAGTTTTTGAGGTTTTACTGATACAAAAGCAAAACGCCCAATCACGAGCCACGGTGATGAGCAAAAGCTCAAGCTTCGACGAACGCAATAGCGGGCGGCACATTGGCTAGCTGCAAACCAGCGAATAAGCCGGTTTGCAGTCATACATCATGCCGGGCAATCTACGGTGTCAGCCTTCACGACAACCAGGCCCTTGATGAAAAACCAGCTCGGCTACCGGCTCGCCGCCAATTAGGTGTTGCTGAATGATGCGATCAAGATTGGCATCGTTGACGTTGTAATACCAGACGCCATCCGGCTGCACACAGACTATCGGTCCCGCTTTGCAGGTAGCGAAACACGATACCCGGCTGCGCTTGACGCGCAATGCGCCCTGATCCAGTCCTACGGCCTTAAATTTGGCTCCCAAGCTTTCGAACAGCGCTTGGGATTCGCCATCCAGCGTACAGCGCGGGCCTGTGCACACCAGCAAATGGCGTTTGTAGTCGCCCATTTTGGGTTTTTCCGGTATCACTGTCTCAGTCATCGCTTGCCGCCTCTTCAGTCTCTATCTCTTCAACCATCGCAATGGCTTGGCCATATTGATCTCGGGCGTTGCGGTAAGCATTAAGCGCGGTTCCATCGAATGCTTCGCCAACCTTAACCAGCAACAGCGAAAAAACCACTGCGCCGTGCCCATCCATCCAATAGACGCCATGCTGTCTATCGCCTTGGCTTAGAAACCAGGCGTTAACGATGTGCTGCCTGTCGACATGCAAATGGCAATGCTCGTTGGTTAAGTTAAGCCAGTCCCCGCGTCGGATGAAATCCTTGGCCTCCAGCAACATCTCGGCTACCGCGCCGGCCTCACTACGTACCACGGCACGCAGCCGACCCCAGTCATTGGCGGCGTTCAGCACCGCATCGACTTGGTCACCGGCAATCCAGCGCGCTTGCCTATCGCCTGCGTCATCGCCGGACTGGGCCGAGGCAATGGCGGCCAGAATTTCGCCCAGCGGCACGTCGAATTGCGCGGCCGCCTCCCGCGGCGTAACAGCTGGATTTTCACGCAAATACTTGCGAACGCAGGCATGCCAGCCTATCAGCCCCATACTCAGCGAGCGGCCCGCCTGTTCGCCGCTTTTCGCTTCGCCGGTCAGGCTGTCATATTTGTTCGCATAACCGCGCGGGGTGATCATCAGACCTTCGCGGACAAAAGTGCTGCTATTGCCGATCAGTACCGTACACAGCATGCCGATCTCACAATCGGCCATCTGCGCCAGCGTAGTCATTTGGATCGCCTGACGGTTACGATAGCCGGATTTGACGATGGCGACCGGGGTTTCCGGGCTGCGATGCCGCAGTAGGATGCGTTGCGCTTCGACGATCTGCCCGGTGCGTCGACCGCTTTTGGGGTTATACAGCGCCACTACGAAATCACCGCGCGCCGCCGCTTCCAGCCGCTTGGCTATGGTCGGCCAGGGGGTGAGCAGGTCCGACAGCGAAATCGAACAAAAGTCATGCGTCAGCGGCGCACCGACCAGCGCGGCGCAGGCATTCAGCGCGGTGGCGCCGGGTATCACTTCCACCGCGATGCCGCTGTCCGGTGTCCAGCCGGCTTGCAACAACACTTCGTAAGTCGGCCCGGCCATGCCGTAAACGCCGATGTCGCCGGACGAAATCAAGGCTACGGTCTTGCCCAGCAAAGCCTGATCATACGCTTCGATGCAGCGGTCGATCTCCTCGGTCATGCCCTTGCGCACGACTTCCTTGCCTTCCAAAAGCTCCTGCACCAGCTTGATGTAGGTGGAATAGCCGATCACTACATCGGCCTCGGCGATGGCGGCTCGGGCCCGGTAGGTCATGTGCTCCGGAGCGCCGGGACCGAAGCCCACCAATAGAATTTTGCCTTTGTTCATTTATCGTTCTCTTTTATGCTTGCGATTGAAACCGTGGCGTTCTTGCCATCCTCGCCGCGGTATTTATATTTTTCCAGCAGCAAGGCATGCATATCAGCATCTGCCGCCAGCAACGCCGCCGCCTCTGCGACGGCAGGCGTACCCATGTATTTGCGCACAGTTTCGGAAGGGTTGGGCACCGGCACCTGCGCCAATTGCTGCGCGGTAAAGAAATACAATGGCCAATCATGCTCGTCAGCCAGCTGCAGAATGGCCACTTCGTCGTTTTTCTTGTCGATGCTGGCCGCGCCCGCAACGGCGGCTTTATCCAATCCGATCAGGGTCAGTGCCTGTTCGACAGCTGTGCGCAAGGTACTTAAAAGTGTATTACGATCGCAGCCCAGCCCCAGTATGACTTTCATCAGTCTTGACCGGCCGGCGGCCTATACACCACCAAACGTTCGGCAAGTTGCTCCCATTGTTCTGGGGCAATGTCGCGACGGGTCACCCATAGCACCGCTTTGAATCGCGATAAATCGACTGCGTCAAAACTTTCGAATAAATGAATATTGGCAGGCAATGGCGTGGACCGCGTCCACCAGTTTTTTGTGCCCGCTTCCTGCACGAAAGCGATGGGTTCTTCGTTGACGACATGCGCCGAGACGCGGGTGATGTTGATCTTCGGCGCTTCGACCTGCCAACCCAACTCGCGGCCGAGAATATCTACCGGGATGGTCTTGCCGACATCCGAGGCTGTGGTCAGCACCGCTTCAGCGCCTAGCAAAACGGCCAAATGTTCGGCAAAGGCATTGGCGCCGCCTACGTGCCCGGATAATACCGGGATCACATAGCGGGCGGTATCGTCTATGACCACGACGCCCGGGTCTTCGTCCTTGGATTTCAGATGCGGTGCAATCAGCCGTACTACTGCGCCCAGCGAGATGAACAGCACCAGCTGGTCATAACGAGCAAACAGGCCGCCCATGTTGGCGCTCAATGCGCCGGGCAACACTTCGATAGGATTGCTAATGGCGGGCAAGTCGGCGGCGAATTTTTCCGATACGGCCAGACACGCATCCGGCAGTTGTGCGGCCAGGCGCAAGGCTTGGGATAGGCCGTGCTTGGTAATCGCTACCAATGCGACGCGGGGTTGTGATGGTGTAGTCATAAAGTCTCTTCAGTGGGTATAGATGTTTTTTTGCGGCAGCCGCGAATCATTTCGCCGCGCTGACGATCAGGGTTGCGCACCAATAGCAATGACAGATAGTTGACTTTCTGCCCGCGCAATTGCAGCACGTCGCGCTCGACGCGCTCTTGCGGGGTACCGGCCTTTTCGACGAAAGCGGCATCAGCCAACAATGCGCGCCGTTCCAGCAAATCTAGGATATCGTCCAGTAATGGCTTCACTTTCAGCAGCACCAGTGTGTCGAAGTCATTGAGCAGACGTTCGATCATGGCGATGCCGTAACTGGCCGGAATAATCGCTACGGTTTCGTCGGTATCGGCCAGCGGCATTGCCACCCGCGCTGCGGCAGCGTTAAACGACGGTACGCCAGGGATGGTTTCGATGACGATGCTTTGGTCCAGTGCACGCACGGTGCGCGCCAGATGCCCGAAGGTTGAATAAGTAGATGCATCGCCTTCCACCAGAAACAATACATCCTGGCCGGCACGCAAGCGAGTCAGTACTGTTTCGGCGGCGCGCAGCCAGTAACCGGCCAGGACACCAGCATCGTGGGCCATCGGAAAAATCAACGGCGAATGTTCTTCAGGCAATGTCAGCCCCGCGCGCAATACGATTTGCAGTGCGTGACTTTCGGCATCCTTGCGTCGTACCGGATAAGTCCAGTGGGCGTTCGGGTGTTGCAATAATTCCCAGACATGGCGGGTAATCAGTCCCGGATCGCCGGGGCCGAGCGATGCGCCGAATAGTCGGCCAGTTTGTGCTTTAGTCATAATTTTGTTCCAGGGTTTGCTCACGACAAACTGAATCGCCCAAGCTGGCACAGATGATCCAGATCGGATTTTCCGCCTGCATGCGGTGCATGTCCAAAATAGGCTTGCTGCGCGCGGCTTGCAGTTGCAGCACATCCCATTGCGCGCCCGTTGCCTTCAATGCATCGACCGCCGTGGCCATATTTTCGAGGGTAGCAAAGTTCATCACCAGATTGCCGTTTGGGCGCAGCCGTCGCAGGCACAGAGCGATCAGTTCGCGCAACTCGCCGCCGGAGCCGCCGATGAACACCGCATCCGGGTCGGGCCAGTTTTCCAGCCCGGCCGGTGCGCGGCCATGCAGCAGGGAATAGTTGCTGACCCGCAGGCTGGCCCGGTTGCTGAGGGCAATCGCGGCATCGGCTTCGTTCTTTTCGATGGCATAGACATGGCCTTGCGGGCACAGCCGCGCCGCTTCCAGCCCGACCGCGCCGGAGCCTGCGCCGATGTCCCACACTACGCTGTCAGGCAATAAAGCCATCCGCGCCAGCGACACTGCGCGCACTTCGCGTTTGGTAATCAGCCCCTTGTCGGGCTTGCGCTGGTTAAAGCGATCATCGGGCAGCCCAAACATGGCTTCGCGTACGGCAGGCTGGCGTCGGCGTAACAAGACAATATTGGGATCGGCAAAGCGGCGGTCAGCGGCTGCATCGATAGCCAGCCAATCAGAAACCTGCTCCCGATCCTGTAATAGGCATTCCGCCACCGCCATCTCGAATTCGTCCGCTAACGACTCGATCTGTAACATCCGGGCGATGCAGGCCGGATCGTTTTCCGGGCTGGTGAAGACAGCCGTCAAATCGGACTGACGCAGCACAGACAGCAGGCGATACAAGCCGTGTTCCGGCGTAGCGCCGATAGTCCATTCGCCGGCATCACGGCTATGTACCGAAGCGATGCGGATATTCTGCCAAGCCAAACCCAGCTGGGCACAGGCCAGTTGTAGCATGGAAAGATTGGGCATTATCTCCACACATTCACGGCCGAGCTTGCCGATCAGAAAACTGGCGATGCCGTGGCATAAAGGGTCGCCTGTCGCTAATACCGCCACCTGTTTGCCAGCTTCGCGCGCCGCGCTTATCCATGCAGAGACTTGAGACAAATTGCCGGTCAGGTCGCGGCGCTCGGCGTCAGTGCGTATTTCATCGGCAAACAATTCCAAGGTACGGTAACCGCCAATCACCACATCGGCTGACCGCAGTTGCTCCAGCGCTTCCGGCGTCAAACCCGCGGCGCCATTGTCCAGTACGCCGATAATCCGGCAAAGGTGGGTCATCTCAAACATCTCCTTCAACTTCGGCCAGTTTATTGCCGTCAAAATCGCACATCAGCACCCGCAAGCGGAATTTGCCGGTGTAACGTTGGCTTAAGGTGGCGATAACCCGCCGGCCTAGGGCCGTATAAAATTTGGTAATCAAGCCTAACTCTTCCATGCGCTCGCTGGCATAGCGGGCCATTTCCGACTGGCTGATGTCGGCGCAGACGTCGGCCGGAGCTCCGATTTCGGCGGCAATTTCCGCCAACAAATCAGTGTCTACCGCGCTGCGGTTAGCATGAGTGATGGTTTCGCCCTGGGCAATCTTGGTCAGCTTGCCGACCATGCCGCCGATCACCACCTCTCGCATGCCGCATTTGACGACAGTATCCAGTGCGTATTTGAGAAAATCGCCCATCTGCACGAAGCAGGCCGGCGCCAGATCGGGAAGTTCCCGCATAGTGAATTTTTCGGTACGTCCGCCAGTCGTCAGCACCACGGTATCCTGCCCCTGATTGGCGGCCACTTCAATGCCCTGAATCACGCTGGCTCGAAACGCCGCCGTGGAATACGGATGGACGATACCGGTAGTGCCGAGTATGGAAATGCCGCCGACAATGCCAAGGCGATAGTTGAGGGTTTTTTTCGCCAAATCCTCGCCGCCCGGAACGGAAATAGTCACTTCCAGTCCTGCCCGCTGCAACAAGGTTCCCGCAGCTACGCGCACATTGGCTTCGATGTTACGCCGCGGCACCGGATTGATAGCCGGCCCGCCCACTTCAAGCCCCAAGCCCTGCATGGTAATAGTGCCAACACCCTCGCCGCCTTTCAGCAGTACCGAGCCCGGCGCATCCGGCAACAGGCGTACGTCGGCGGTCAAGGGAGCCTTGTCGGTGACATCAGGATCATCACCGGCATCCTTAATAACGACCGCGTGAGCCAAATCGCTATCGCAACGCCCATCGCTGACCGTAAAGCGTACCCGCTGACCATTAGGCAGATCGCAATCGACCGCCTCGGGCACTATACCTTCCACCAGGCCCAATACCGCCGCTCTCGCCGCCGCCGCCGAGCAAGCGCCGGTGGTATAGCCTTTGCGGGTGCCTTTGGCTTTTTTTTCTATCACTTAAATCAGCTATCCGCGCTCTGTTGCGCTTCAGCCAGCGCCAGTAAGGCGTGAATTGCCGCCACCACTAAAGTAGAGCCGCCCTTACGTCCGTCAATGACAATCCAGGGAATATCGTTAATTTCACTCAGCACTGCTTTGGATTCGGCGGCCGAGACAAAGCCCACCGGCATGCCGATCACGAGTGCGGGTTTGATCTGCCCGTCGTTTATCATGCGCACCACTTCCAGTAGAGCCGTCGGCGCATTGCCGATCGCGACGATGCCGCCGTCCAGCAAATTCAGCCGTTGTGCTTTACGCATGGCTTGCACGGCGCGGGTGCTGTTTTCGGCCTTGGCCTGGGCAATCACATCGTCATCGGCGATAAAATGATGAGTAACGACGCCGAAATATTCCAAGCGCGGTTTGGACAACCCCACACAAATCATTTCCACGTCGGCGACGATAGGCGCACCTTGGCTAATCGCTTGTAAACCGGCGGCAACCGCGCCGGGATGAAAACGGGTCAGGCCGTTGAATTCAAAATCCGCCGTGGCATGGATGATGCGCCGCACCACCTGCCATTGTTGCTCGCTATAACTGTGTGATCCGGCTTCGTTGTCGACGATGGCAAACGAGTCGTGCTCGATCTGACGGCCGGCGTCGGTGAGCTGTTCGGTGACGATATTATTCATGCTGTAGCCTGTTATGCGTGATGATGGATATGACCGTGATCGGCGGCAAATTCGCGGTATTTACAACCATCGCATTCCATCATGGCTGGAGATTGTGTGTTGGTAGCTTCATCGATGCGCCGTTCCAGTAAGGCGTAAATTTCGTCCTCAAAGCCCAGATAATTGGCCAGCGCAAAATGAGCGTGGGGATATTGGTTTTGCAAACGAGCTATTTGGCGATGGATGCGCTCGATCAAGGTGCCGGTGAACAAGTAATACGGCAACACTACAATCTGCCTCATCTCCAGCTTGACCTGGCGTTGCACCATCGATTCCAATCGCGGATGGGTAATGCCGGTAAAGGCGATGTCGACCATCGGATGGTCGCCTGCTTCGTACAGCCATCTCGCCATTTTAGCCACTTCACCGTTCGCGACCCGGTCGGAAGAGCCGCGTCCTAGCACAATAACGCCGGTATTGCGTGGGTCGGGCATGTCCATTTTTACCAGGGATTGACGCAGATTGCGCTTGAGAATACTAAGAATGTCCTCGCTGGCGCCCAGGTGGCGGCAATAGATAAACTCAACCTGCGGATGCCGCAGGCGGGCATGTTCGATATGTTCGGGTATTTCCATTTTGACGTGGCCGGCCGCATTGAGGATCAACGGCACCACAATAACCTGACCGCCATGCTGAGCCGCGCGGTCCAGGCCTGCGTCAATCAACACCTCGGCAAATTCGATAAAACAGACTTCTATGCGCCGTTGCGGCTGGCGGGTGCGCCATTGTTCGGCAAAGGCTTCGATTTCAAGATTGCCTGACGGCTCGCGTGAACCGTGCCCGATCAATAAAATGGTTTGCTTATTCATATCCTGTTTCATGATTTGACGGCCTTACGAAATCGATGCGTAAATCCGGCATCGTAGAGTTTTGAATGGTGAATTTCCGGCCAATGGCGAGCGCCCAGTGCCGGACTGGCGATAATCATTGCTTGGCTGTTGATCTTTTCGGCGCGACATTTCTCGCGAATATCTTTAAGTGTGCCGCGCACAATTTTTTCTTCGTCCGGCCAGCTGGCTTTTTGCACTACCAGAATCGGCGCATCCTCGGCCCAGCCGGCGGCGAGCAAAGCGCGCTGCACATCCGGCAGCAGGGTGATGGACAGGAAAATACACAAGGTAGTGTGATGCGAGGCCAAGGATTCCAGCTCTTCGCCTGCAGGCATCGGCGTGCGCCCGGCCACGCGGGTGAGAATCACGGTTTGCGTTACTTCGGGCAGAGTCAGTGTTTCACCGGCTGCGGCGGCGGATGCCATCGCCGAGGAAACTCCTGGAACCACCGCCCAGGTTATGCCTGCGGCATCGAGTGGTTGCACCATTTCGACCAATGCGCCATACAGCCCCGGATCTCCGGTTTGCAACCGCACCACGGTTTTATGTTGCCGTGCTTGCTCTATTAACCAGCCGGTAATTTCCTCGAGCGTCATATCTTTCGAGTCGCGGATTTGGCAAGTGTCAGGGGCATATAGGGTAGCAGCCTGATTGACCAGAGAACCGGCATAGAGCACGGCGCCGGCTTGCTGCAGTAGGCGCTGGCCTTTTACGGTAATGAGCTCCGGGTCGCCGGGACCTGCGCCGACGAACCAGACTTGGCCATAGACATCTTCGGTTGTATTTGAAAGACTCATTCGCTTTTGTCTTGTAAACTGTTAAACATCAGCGCCGACAGTACACCTAACACCATCCAGAACACAGCATTACTCAGGGCACTGGCCCAGCGAAACTGGCCTTGTAATAGTGCCGGTGCCAGACTTTCAGCGGTTTCCGGCTGCGGCGCACCAAACAGATGCGGCACCAGCAATAGCAGCACGCCAATCATCCGTAGCGACCAGTTGCTTTGTAGAAAAACCAGCCCAAGCCCACCGGCAGTAAACAATACCGTACCCAGCCACCAGTATTGCCTTACAACCAGCTCTGCTGCTGCGGTGCCGGGTAAATCCGGCGGCAGACCTATGGTCGGAGCGGCAAAAAATACAGCGTAGCCGGCTAATCCCCAGGCCAGACCTTGCAATATTCCAAGCGGCTTGCGCAATGTGTACAGGCCTGTCAGCATCAATGCAAAACCGACGGCCATCACTATATTGCTGCTGGCGGTCGATAATGTTCTCTGCCAGCCGTTTTCCGGCTGCCAAACCATGTCATTGTGTGTATGGTCAGCGCTATGTTCATGAAAGACAGCTTCAGCGGCTACTTCATAGGTTTCCGCTTGAAGAATCAACGGCGTCACCCATAAAACCTGTAGTGCAGATAGAAACAGCGCTGCCACGGTACCGGCCAGTAAAGCAGAAAACACGATACGCTTGAACATGCCGGCACTAGTGGCAAGGAAAACCGGTAGCGTGGCGGGTGTCGTGGGTAGCGTTATGGACTTCAGCAACGGGAGCAAAGCCGACGGCCAGTACTAGGGTAAATCCCAGTGCAATAGCCGACAACGCAGGAATCAGGCGTGTAGTGGCTAAGCTGGGGGCGTGTCTGGAATGGGTTTCAACGAGCATGTCGAGTCTCCTGATAAGGTAAGGGATTGGAGCCGACTGCTACAAGACAATTCGCATGCACAAATACAGCCAAAGCTACATGACTGGCATACGTCTCCCCTCCGGAGTCGGTATCCTTCATTCGATCAGGCCGGTCTTCTGGCTTGCCGTCATATGAATCACCCGCCTTCCCACACTAACCGTGCAGTGGCATATAGGGATTCATCAGGCTCACAGCAGCGGGGGCTGCGCCGGATTTGACAGAGACTAAACGCCAATCGCACCGGACTTCCCGTTTCACCTTGGCGCGCAGACTACACACCAAGACACCTAATCGTTATATTTAAGTATAAACTAATCCAAATGATAATTGAATCCGCTAAACCTTATTTACACTGTTGACGTATAGATGCAATTTTTATCTCGAAATACGATAGGCCACCCCGGCGCCTTGCTCCTTTTTCAATTGGGAATTGGGAGGGGCTAGAAACAACTATTTACCTCTGAGTAGCCACAATGAGCAGCATCAACCCGAAAATCTCTAGTTATTGAAATGTATAAGCGATTAGCTGTAGCACTTGCAGGCAAGCAAATTGCATAAAATTCAATTTTGAAAGTCAGCTTTTGGGTATGCACAATTTGGATGACTGTTCACTAAGGGTCGATTATGCTTTTTCAATTCTGATAGAACAAGCTCGGCCACTTTTGTCATTCACCATTCACCAAATCAACAATTAACGACAGCTATATGACATCAATATGCCAGTCGAATTAGAACTTTGAAAGGCCGGCTTGGGTCGAACTGAGACAGTCAATATCTCATACAGATGAGACTAATTTTGGAACTACAGATCAAGCCAAAATTTTTATCTTAAATAGTCCCGTTCTCTACCACTGGCAACACCCAATACCTGATCCCCGATCCGGAAAACTCCGCCCGCAGTTGCTCCAATAATTGGGCCAAGCCCTGCTCCGGCACATACATCTGGAAGCGGACTTTTTTCTGCCGTCCGGTCACCTGCTCCGCCAGCGACAGGCCTTCATTCCTGTGGTCGTGGGAACTGACCGGAAAACTGCTGAAACCGTGCTCCGACTCCAGCATCAACAAACTATCGACCACCGCTTCTTCCAGGCTGATCGGCACGTTGAGTGTGATTAAATATTCCTTGTTGCTCATTGCTTGGCCTCCGCTGGCAAGCCGAATAATTTAAATAGAATCGGCAATAAGAATAACGTTAAAAAAGTCGATGACACCAAGCCGCCGATGACCACAATGGCCAGCGGGCGCTGAATTTCAGATCCCGGCCCCGTTGCGAACAGCAGCGGAATCAGGCCGAATGCCGCAATGCTGGCGGTCATCAGCACCGGGCGCAAACGCCGGGATGAACCGACCAGCACCACCTTAAGCAAATCCATGCCGGTCGCGATCAACTGGTTGAAATAACTGACCATGACCACGCCGTTCAGCACGGCAATCCCCAGCAGCGCGATAAAGCCGACCGATGCCGGCACCGACAAATACTCACCGGATAGCCATAGTGCAAACACGCCGCCGACCATGGCCAGCGGAATATTGGACAGCACCAATACGGCCTGGCGGATCGAGCCGAACGTTGAAAACAACAACAGGAAAATCAAGCCCAGCGACACCGGCACGACCACCGACAATGTCGCCGCAGCGCGTTGCTGGTTTTCGAACTGGCCGCCGAATTCAACAGTGTAGCCGGTCGGCAGCTCGATTTTCTCGGCCACGGCTTTGCGCGCTTCATCGACAAAACCGACCAAATCGCGGTTCAGCACGTTGCTGGTGATAACCACAAAGCGCTGGCCATGTTCGCGGCCCACCGATACCACGCCTTCCACTTTCTCTATTTTAGCGACCGCTGTGACCGGCACTTGTCCGCCGTCCGGCAAGGTGATTTGCAGGTTGTCAAACGTGGCGGTATTGCTGTCGCCTCGCAAAATCAGCGGCGTGCGCTTGATGCCTTCCTGAACTATGCCCAGCTTCGAGCCTTCGATTTGCGCCCGCAGCAGCGTTTCGATGGTATCGCTATCCAGGCCTAAGCGCCCTGCCGCCGATTTGTCGATGGTCAATTGCAGAAATTGCATGCCTTCGTTCTGTTTGACGAAGACATCGCTGGCGCCGCTGATATTGCTTAGCAAGTCCGCTATTTGCTTCGCTTTTTCATTGAGCACGGCCAGATCGGTGCCGAACAATTTGACGGCGACATCGCCGCGCGTCCCGGTCAGCATTTCCGAGACGCGCATTTCAATCGGCTGGGTAAACTGAAAGGCAATGCCCGGCGTTTGCGCCATGACTTTGCGGATCTCATCCTGCAATTGCTCCTTGCTGTCCATGCGCCATTCGTTTTTAGGCTTGAGTATCAAAAACGTATCGGTGTCGTTCAGGCTCATCGGATCGAGCCCCAACTCGTCGGAGCCGACGCGAGCGACGATATCGATTATTTCCGGAATATTTTTGCGTAGGTTTTTCTGCACCTGAATATCCAGGGCCACGGATTGGTCCAGCGTAATCGACGGCAGTTTCTCCAATTGCAGAATGATGTCGCCTTCATCCAGAGTCGGCATAAAAGTGCTGCCGATCTGCGTAAAGACCAGCACGGTCAGGACCAGCAGCGAGCCTGCGCCAATAAACACCTTTTTGCTGTTGGCAATACACCAGACTAAAGCGGGCTGATACAGTTTTTGCAACTGTCTGGGCAGCCAGGGTTCTTCGTGCGATACCTCTTTCAACAGGTAAGAGGCGATCACCGGAATTACCGTCAACGACAGCACCAAGGATCCGCTGAGCGCAAACACGATAGTCAAAGCCACCGGCGTAAATAACTTGCCTTCCAGCCCCTGCAAGGTCAGCAGCGGTAAAAACACGATGATAATAATCAAAATGCCGGATACCACTGGGCCAGCAACTTCGCGGGTTGCCCGGTAAATAACATGCAGGCGCGGCAGGCGCTGGGCTTTTTCGGCATGCGCCAAATGGGTAATCAGGTTTTCGACCACCACCACGGCGGCATCGACCAGCATGCCGATCGCAATCGCAAGGCCGCCCAAACTCATCAGGTTGGCGGACATGCCCATGTAGTTCATCAAAATAAAGGTGAACAGCGCCGCCAGCGGCAAGGCCAGTGCGACAACCAAGGCGGCGCGCAAATTACCCAGAAACAGGATCAGCAGGATGATGACCAGCGCGATGGCTTCCAGCAGGGCGTGTAAAACCGTATCCACCGCCTTGTCCACCAGGTTGCCGCGATTGTAGAAAACCTTGGCTTCAACGCCTTTAGGAAAGCCGGGGCTGATTTCGGCCAGTTTTTGCTCTATGCCGGCGATGGTCTGCCGGGCATTCGCGCCGCGCAAACTCAGCACCAGCCCGGTCACAGCCTCGCCTTCGCCATTCTTGCTGACGGCGCCATAACGGGTCAACGCGCCGATTTTGATGGTGGCGACATCGGCGACGGTAATCGGAATGCCGTTTTTGTTGCCGACCACGATAATGCCGACATCGTCCAGGGTTTTGATGCGGCCTTCGGCGCGGACGATCAGGGCCTCTTCGCCGTCGGTCATGCGGCCTGCGCCGTCGTTGCGGTTATTATTTTCCAATGCAGCCGCCAGTTGGGCCATGCTGATGTTTCTGGCCGACATCCGGATATTATCGGGTATAACCTCAAAACTCCTGACCATACCTCCCAGCGAGTTAACGTCGGCAACGCCGGGCACTGTGCGCAGCGCAGGCCGTATCACCCAGTCCAGCAAACTGCGGCGTTCCATCAGGCTTAATCCGCCGCCTTCGACGGTGAACATAAACATTTCGCCTAACGGCGTGGTCATCGGGGCAATGCCGCCTTCAATGCCTGCAGGCAAATCGCTCCACATCGTATTCAAGCGCTCGGCAATTTGCTGGCGCGCCCAGTAAATATCGGTGCCTTCTTCAAAATCAACGGTAATATCGGTCAGCGCGTATTTGGCGATGGAGCGCAACATGGTTTGATGCGGGATGCCCAACAGCTCGACTTCGATCGGCGCGGTAATTCTCGCTTCAACTTCTTCAGGCGTCATGCCGGGCGCTTTGACGATAATCTTGACCTGCGTCGGTGATACTTCCGGAAAAGCGTCGATCGGGATGTTTTGAAACGCGTAATAGCCGCCGCCTGCCAGCAGCGCGACCAGCAGCAGCATCATCAGCCGCTGGCCCAGCGCAAAGCGAATCAGGTTAGTCATCACTCATCGCTCCCCAGCCCCAGCCAGTTGGCTTTGAGCGCAACAGCGCCCTGGACGGCGATGTCCTCATCGCCAGTAATGTCGCCGCTGATAATCGATTCGTTATCCTGTTTGCCGACGACGGCGACCGGAGTCACCGCAAATCCCTGTTGCGTACGGACAAAGATAAAAGCTTTGCCTTCGTTTTGGGCAATGGCCGTATTAGGGATTTTAAACGCTGCCTTGTCGCTGGACTGGATAATGCGGGTATTGAGCCGCTGCCCAGCCCGTAAAGACTCCAGGTTGTGTTTTTGTATTGCCGCCCTGGCCAGAATCGTCTGGTTTTCCGGATTGACGCTTTGCCCCAACAGGGTGATTTTTGCACTGGCGTCCGAGTTATCGATCAGCACCCGGTCTCCGATTTTAATGTCGCCCACGCGTTCCTGCGGAATTGCGATTTCCAGCCAGAGTTCATCCAGGTTGGCGATGCGGAATAACGGCTCCATGATGTCGATATGCGTCCCAACGACGACCAAACGCTCCATGACCACACCGGCAATGGGCGCACGGATATTGAGCTGCCGGGTCAAGCGATGCGTCTTGCGGAAGTTCTCAACCTCACTGACCGTCATTCCGGCAATTTCCAGTAATTGCCTGTGTTCATCCGCCTCGGAAACAGCGGAATGGTATTCGCTGCTGGTTTCCTGCCAGCGCCGGTCGGCAATCACGCCTTCCTGCAGCAGCTTTTTATCCCGCTGGTAAATTGCCGAAGCCAGTTGCATTGCGCTGTCGGCTTTCAGGTATTCCCGCTGTAGCGTCAGCAGGTCCGGACTGTTCAGTTGGGCCAAAATCTGTCCTTTAGACACTTTATCGCCGACCGCCGCATTCAGTTTTTCAATAACCCCGCCCTGCGATGTGCTGACGATGTATTCTTGCGCCGGTGGAATCACCACTTTAGCCGGAGCGGATAACACCGGAAATTGCGTAACAGGCTCCAGCTTGCCCAGTTTCACGCCGAGGGCATCAAGATTTTCCTGTGAAATTTGAATGACATTTTCAGCGGCATAACCGCCTAAACTGATTAAGCTTAGCAGCAACAGCATTGCAGCACGGACGATAGATATCCTCATGGCATCACTCCGACAGCCTGGTTATAAAGCGCTATATCGCGCTGCAACATGATCGACCGCTGCTTGGCATTTAATACCGCTTGCTGGGTTCTGGACTGGATCCTTAACAAATCCATCAGGTTAATTTCCCCGACCGAAAAGCTTGCCTGGGTCATTTTGAAATGGTCTTCGGCCACTTGCTTTAATTCATTGGCGATACCCAGCTCGACCCGGTTGACTTCCAGGTTATGCTCAGCTTCGTGATGCGCCTGTTCCAGATCGCGGAACAATTGTTCACGTTCTGCAATTAGCTTATTCAACTCAACGTTGACAGCGGCAATCTGCGGCGCCTGATGCGCATCGCCGCCGAAAGGTACGGTGACGCCGATATTGAAGCTTTCCGTTTGGTTACTGCGCTCGTCGTTATTGCTGCCCCGGTCGCTGTTGATGCCGACCGCAACCGCAGTCTGGCCGGAACCCGTCAATTTAATCGCATTAAGCTCCGCCTGTTTGCGTTCGATCTGGCTGTTAATCGCCGTCAAGGCCGGATGGTTTTGCTGAATCTCGGTTAGCTCAACCAGCTTTTCCTGATAATCGCCGGGTATCTTGGTGATTTGCGTAATGCTGGTGTAACGTTTGCGGGCATGCATTAATTCTGCTTCGGCCTGAGTTACTGCCGATCGTTTTTGCAGCGACTCCGATTGCGCCAGCAATAAATCGGCTCTGGGCAAGTCGCCCAACTCGACGCGCCGCTGCACTTTGGCCAGCAGCTGGTCAGTGACATCGAGCTCGTTTTTGGCCTGCTCATAACTTAAACCGGCCAATGCCATATTCCATAAAGCGCCCCTGACCAGTCCTGCCACGCGTAGCTTGACCGCCTCGGCCTGTGACAGGGCGCTGCTTTGAGCCAGCTTTGCCGTTCTTTGTTCGGCATCGCGCTGGCCTATATTCCATAACGGCACTTGCACATCGCCATCGATATAATGCAAGGTGCCGCTGGTCGCTTCCTGAAAACGAAGCCCGACTTGCGATGCCCCGGCTGTCCAGCTATTGCCGCGTTGCGCAAGCGCCGCCGCTTCTTCTTCCAACGAATTAAGCCAGGTTGCATCCGGATATTTCTCCAGCGTTAAATCGACGACTTTGGACAAGCTTAAAGCTGCGTCGCTTTCGATCGGGTCGTGATGTTCGACAACATAGTCCGAGTCGGCAAAGCTGAGCGTTACCGCCGCAAAAAAAACAATATTCCCTAGCAAGAATTGAGGGATGAGCCTTCTGGAAAGGTTCAAAAAAAACATAAGTCGAACTCGATGCGGTGTGTTAACCGCGTTTTAAAATTTTTATGAAAGCAAGACACAACTGCGTGCCGATATTACAGAGCAATATCGGTACAAAAATGGGGATTATTGAGCGGGAGGCGCGCGGGGAGACAGCGATGGAATAAGCAACCGACAAACAAACTGTGCTGTTTGCGGGGAGAAATTGGCATCAAAAGGAGATAGCGCGGTTTTAACGGTGGCAGCCTGCTGATGCAGATAGTGATTGTCGTCCAAATCCACAACGGCACTAGACTGATTGTCTTTCATGCCGACATCGACACCCACTATGATGCCTTCGACTGCCTGGGATGGCTGAAGTGTCGCAATCGGTCGGGAACCGATGCGACCATCGTTAAAATCATAATTGACGGCCATAGACATCAGGGCGTCATGCTTAACGCCATACCTTTCAAGGCCGGGGACATGCAGCCCCAAGTCAGAGACTTTCTCTCCGGCATGCGCATGCACCAACGGTGCAATCAATTGCAGTATTGCCAGGGAAATAACGATGAATTTACGTAGCGCTATAAACATGCAGACAATGCTATGCTATTAAAAAGTAATTAACAACTTGTTGTTTGATTATTCATCCTGATGATGCAGCTTATTCAGGCGTATAAGTATATGAATGAACATGGTAATTTTTTCATTAGCTATAATGCTTAAGTAACCGAGCAAAAGTTCTTCGGTATCTTGGAGTGCAAGCTTCGCCCCGGCAATTGCTCCGTGCATTGCTCTAGCTCCTCCATCCGTGGAGTCGTACCTCCTGCATAACCCACAGGGATGTGGGGAATGCAGAGAAATGACAGGATCATTTCCTGTCCATGCAGTCGTAAAACGCCTACTTTGGGTGCTTGCAAAGCAGGCAGAGCCTGCACTCCGGCTTTGAACCTTAGCTGAAAATTTATATCCCCGTACTTATCTTCGCGGCGGCTGCCCTTTTATTTCAGTGGGTTGCCGTGAAATTATCCCAGCTTCCGGTATAAAGTGCTGCGATCCATGCCGAGAATCCGCGCCGCCTGAATTTTATTACCGCCGGTCACGTCGAGCACGTGGCGCATGTAGGCGCGCTCCACATCCTCCAGCGTCCAGCCTTGAGTCATGGCTTTTTGCAGAAAATCTTCGTTCTCCGGCAACCGCGAAGCCTGCGCCATATCTTCCAGCAATAGAGTGTCATGTTCCGTTAGCGCGATAGCCCGCTCCAGCGTATTGGCAAGTTCGCGGACATTACCGGGCCAATGGTAAGCGCGAATCCAGCGTAAAACCTCTGCCGAAATATTAATTGGCATCGCTTTACCGAGACGTAGGCTGATTTGCCGGCTCAACACATTCACCAGCTCGTCCATATCTTCCTTCCGCTCCCGCAAAGGCGGTATTTCCAGGTTGATAACATTCAGGCGATGGTATAGATCGGCGCGGAACTGCCGTTCGTTGACGCGCTGCTCCAAGGGCTGATGGGTGGCCGCAATCAAGCGTATATTGATCGCTATTTCCTGGGTATCGCCAAGCGCCCGAATTTTTCCCGATTCCAATGCCTGGAGCAGTTTGGGTTGTGTTTCCAAAGGCAGTTCGGCAATCTCATCAAGAAACAGCGTTCCCGAGTCGGCCTGCACAAACAAGCCATCGCGATTCCGATGGGCATCAGTATATGCGCCTTTGCGGGCGCCGAACAATTCGCTTTCGACCAGCGCTTGCGGCAGCGCCGCGCAATTGACCGAGACGAATGGGCTTTGCCGACGCGGACTTGACTCGTGAATCCAGCGAGCCACCGCGCTTTTGCCGGTGCCGCTTTCGCCGGTTAAAAGCACGGTGGAATTTACTGCCGCCGCGCGTTTTGCCAACGTTAACATTTGCCGCATACGCGGACTGTGGGCGACAAAAGCGCTCTCGCCGCTATTGACAGTTGCGGCGCCGATCCTGACTGCCGTGCGGCGCATCTGCCGATCCAGCAGGGCGCGTTCTATCGCGGTGTAGAGTTCTTCTATGCGGAAAGGTTTGGTCAGAAACTCGCATGCACCGGCCCGTACGCTTTGCATGGCAAGATCGATGCTGCCGAAAGCCGTCATCAACAGCACCAGCTGTTCGGGGCGCTGTTGATGAATAGCAGCCATCAGTTCCAACCCGCGCATTCCCGGCATCTCCACATCGGAAATGACCAAGTCGAACGGTTCGGCGGCAATAGCATTCAGCGCTTCAGCGGTATCGGTATAACCTGCGACCGAATAATTTTCTTGCCGCAACATGTCCAACAAATAATCGACAATGCCCGGATCGTCGTCTACCACCAGCAGACGAGGTTGTTCTGTGCTCATAGAGTTGCCTCCAGTGGAAGATGGACGATAAAACAACTGCCTTTGCCCGGCTCGGACTCGGCTACGATAGTGCCGCGTAATTCTGTGATGATTGCTTTCACTACGGCCAGCCCCAAACCGGTACCGCCTTGGTCTCCGCGGGTCGTAAAGAACGGTTCAAAAAGCTGCGATACATGTTCCGGCGCAATACCTTTGCCGGTGTCGGTGATGCTTAAGCGTAGTGCCGGAATGATCTCTGTAAAACGAGTTAGCGTCGCTTCATGCAGATCGACAGTTATCGTGCCGCCGTCAGCAATAGAGGCCAATGCATTACTGACCAGATTCAACACAATCTGTTGAACGCCGTCCCTGTTGGTCAGCATTAACGGCAGTTTTTCCGGACATGTAAAGCGAAGCTCGATATTGTGCCGACGCACTTCGTAACGCAGCATATCCAACACTTCGGCAATGGCTACCGCAATATCGCAGTGTACCCGCTCGGGCGGCCTGCGGCGCGCAAACTCCAGGAGGCGTTGCACGATGCGGGTAATGCGGTCGGTCTGTACCACCAAGATGTCGGCAAGACGGCGTACGTCGTCAGGATGCTCGGCGCAACTGGCCAATGCCCTGGCCCTGCCGTTGACGATTTGCAGCGGCGAGCCGATTTCATGAGCCAGTCCTGCCGACAACTGCCCGATGGTGATTAGCTTGTCCGCTTCCTGCAAAGCCCGTTGCAGTTGCCGCCGTTGTTGGGTCTCGTCTTCCAGCCGGCGGTAAGCGGAAAATAACTCGACAGTCATCCGGTTAAATTCCTGCGTCACCGAAGAAATTTCGTCGGAACCCTCCACCGGCAAAGACTTTGGCGGTTCCGTGCTGTTCTTGAAAGCCCGCATAGCCTGACGGAGTTTCAGTAACGGCCGGGTAATGTAAATTTGGCCTAAAAAGAAACACAGCAAGGAAGAAAATAAAATGAAAGAAATAAAAGACACCAGAATAAAAGTTCTGGTTTTACTTAACTCTTCATTCATCGATTGCAATGACCGCACTACGGCCAAATTGCCGCGCAAAGAAGTTGAAGCCTTATTGAAAGGTAGTGACAACACCAGGAATTCGGACTTATCGGCGGGAAAATAGAACTGTTTCATTTCACCATCCAGTGCAGCCTGATATAGGGCCTGTTTGACCGGTTCCGGCCATATCAGGCTTTCCGCATCCGAACGGATAACGTTACGGTTTTGAATATAAATACGTACGTCGATAGAAGGTTTGAGCCGTTCTATTTGTTGCAAAAGCGCTTGCACGTCTTCCGTTTGCCGGTCACGTAAGGCGTTTTCGACTGAAATCAGCAAACTGTAGCCTAATAGCCGTGTTTCTTGTTCAACGTCATTGCGCAAATCTTGCGCTTCGGTTCGAAGATGATAGGTTCCGTACACGCCGAAAACGATCAACGTTAAGGCAAATAAGGAGAAAGTTAATTTATAAATAACCGACATAATGATGGATTCTGCGCCGGGCTGTCGCAGAATGCAACATTTCTCAACGAGGCATTCTTTATAAATTATCTAACTATTGGAAAGATAAACCTTTTTTATCAAGCAAATTATGGCCCGCTTATTGCTTTATTAAGCATACAACAAAAAGTTCCATTAACTTGCAATGCTGACAACGACTTGCTTACCGATTTTACTCATTCCCCCTCGCTACGTCGGAATGCCATGACAGAAGCCTACGGCCCAAGTTTGTGCTGTCTATGCTCTCGAATAGTGCATGAAACTCGCGGCGCGGTGCGCCTTAACTACGCTCCCACGTAGCGCGAGAAACGCAGTATTTGTATGTAAAAAACTTTTGAGCTCTTACTTAAACACACCATTCGCCCCCGTGGGCCAAATACTTAACATGAAAAACAGCCGAATACTGTTCCTTGCCTTGTGCCTGATCACGGCATCCTGCGACTCAAAAAAAGAGGCCGAAACTATCGACACCCATCAGGTGATAAGCCCTCTATTAAAAGACGCGACCTACAGCCGCGAATATGTCGCCGAAATCCACTCGGTGCAGTATGTCGAAGTGAGAAGCAAGGTTAAAGGCCACATTGAGAAAATTCATGTCGACGAAGGCCAGCCGGTCAAGGAAGGGCAATTGCTGTTTACGCTTAACTTTTTGGAGCTTGAAAAAGAACTGCAAAAAGCCAATGCCGCGCATAAAAATGCGCTGGCGGATGTGAAGGCCGCCGAAGTCGAATTAAAAAACGTGAAGCTGTTGGTGGAAAAAAACATTGTCTCCAAGACCGAGCTTGATGTCATAAAAGCCAAGGTGGACGCCTTAAAAGCCGATGTGGATGAGGCTCTGGCGCACAAGGAGCAAGCCGCTTTACAGCTTTCGTTCGCGCAAATCAAAGCACCTTATCACGGCATCATCAACCGTATCCCGAATAAGGTCGGCAGCTTGATAGCAGAGGGGGATATGCTGACCTCTATTTCCGACAACCGGGAAGTATTCGCCTATTTTAACCTGTCGGAAACCGATTACCTGAATTACATCGCCAATGGAGAAAAACAGACCAATACCGTGAGCTTAAAACTTGCCAACAATATGCCTTATAACCATGAAGGCAAAATAGAAATGATCGAAAGCGAATTCGACCGCGCAACCGGCAATATTGCTTTCAGGGCCCGGTTTCCCAATCCCGATGCCATTTTAAAACACGGCGCAAACGGCAAGGTCATTATCGTCAAGCAACTCAACAACGCATTGCTGATTCCCCAGAAATCGACGTTTGAAATCCAGGACAAGCTTTATGTCTTCGCGGTCAATCAAGACGGCGTGCTGGAGCAAAGAAATATCATCCCCAAAATGCGTTTTCCGGATTTTTATGCGGTGGAATCCGGTTTATCCAAAGACGAAAAGATAGTGTTCGAGGGCGTCGGCAATGTAAAGGACGGCGCTAAGATCCATCCCGTGCCTGTCGATTTGGCAACAGTGATGCCGTCAAGCAATAAAGAACGGTAAGAATCATCATGACCACTAAATTTATTCACCGCCCGGTGCTGTCGATCGTCATTTCCGTGCTGATCACCTTGATCGGTTTGCTGTCGTTAACCCGGCTGCCTATTACCCAATTTCCCGACATTGCGCCTCCCGAAGTCAATGTCACGACCAAATTCATCGGCGCCAATGCCGAAGCCTGCGTCAAGGCGGTGGTCACGCCGCTGGAAAGAGCCATCAACGGCGTACCCGGCATGGCCTATATGTCGTCGGTTTCCGGCAATGACGGCACCAGCGTGATCCAGATTATTTTTAAGGCGGGAACCGACCCGGAAGTCGCTTCGGTCAACGTGCAAAACCGGGTGGCTTCGGTATTGGACGAATTGCCCGAGGAAGCGATCAAATCCGGGGTTATTGTCGAGAAAGTGCAAAACGCGATGCTGCTGTATGTCAACATCCTCAGCTCGGACCCGACCCTGGATGAAAAATTTCTTTATAACTTTACCGACATCAATGTCCTCAGAGAGCTTAAAAGGATAGAAGGGGTCGGTTTTGCCGACATCATGGGTTCCAGGGAATACGCGATGCGCGTGTGGCTGAAACCCGATAAATTGCTGATGTACAACATTTCGGCGACTGAAATCATCGACAAACTAAGGGCGCAAAATGTCGAGGCGGCGCCGGGTAAAGTTGGCGAAAGCTCAGGCAGGGACGCTCAGACTTTGCAATACATCCTGAAATACACCGGCAAGCACAATACCAAGGAAGCCTATGAAAACATCGTCTTGAGCGGCAACGGAAATGGCGAAATGTTGCGGCTCAAGGATGTGGCCGAAGTTGCGTTCGACTCCCAGGATTATGACGTGCTGTCCAAGGAAAACGGCCGCCCTTCCGCCGCTATTATGTTAAAGCAGCGACCGGGCAGCAACGCCAAAGAAGTGATTGATAATATCAAGAAGACAATGGCGGAGATCAAAGCAACTTCCTTTCCGCCGGGCATGGACTATAGCCTGAGCTACGATGTTTCCGAGTTTTTGGACGCGTCTATCCATGAAGTCGTTAAGACCCTGGCGGAAGCTTTCCTGTTGGTAGCGTTGGTGGTGTTTATCTTTTTGCAGGATGTCCGCTCGACCGTCATCCCCATTTTGGCCGTCCCGGTGTCGCTGGTCGGCACTTTTTTCTTCATGCAGATCATGGGCTTTTCGCTGAACCTGATCACGCTGTTTGCGCTGGTGCTGGCCATCGGCATCGTGGTGGACAACGCGATTGTGGTCATCGAAGCCGTGCATGCCAAAATGGAGCATTCCGACTTAGGGCCGCGCAAAGCCACCGAACACGCCATGCGCGAAATCAGCGGGGCGATTGTTGCGATCACGCTGGTCATGTCGGCGGTTTTTTTGCCGGTAGCATTTATGGACGGCCCGGAAGGGATTTTTTACCGGCAGTTTTCCCTGACCATGGCCTGTTCCATCGTGTTGTCGGGCATAACTGCGCTGACGCTGACGCCCGCGCTTTGCGCCTTATTCCTTAAAAAGCATCATAACGGCGAAGGCCTTAAAAAATCGGGGCTCCAGCTTTTGTTCCAGGGATTCAATAACCGCTACAACAAGCTGTCCGACAATTACAAAAAACTGATCGGCGCGATAGCCGACCGCCGGCTTATCACCTTTGGCTTATTAATTGGGTTTTCCGTGGGCGCCGGCTTGATAGGAACCCAGGTTCCTTCGGGCTTTATTCCCGAGGAAGACCAAGGGACGATATACGCCAATATCACGACGCCACCGGGAGCGACCCTTGAACGCACCGCAAAAGTGGTCGATGAAGTGCAAGGCATCGCATCGGCGCTGGACGGCGTTAATTCGGTTTCCAGCCTGGCAGGGTTCAGCGTGCTTTCCGACGGCACAGGCGCCGTTTACGGCATGAACCTGATCAGCTTGAAAAACTGGGCGCAAAGAACCGCTTCCGATAAAGACATCATCACTGAACTTGAACAAAAAACCCGGCATATCAAAGACGCAGGCATCGAGTTTTTCACACCGCCGCCGGTGCCCGGTTACGGCAACTCCAGCGGCTTTGAAATGCGCTTGCTGGACAAAGCCGGTTCCGGCGATCTTGCGCAAATGCAGAAAGTGGCCGACGCCTTTGTCGAAGAGCTCAACAAGCGGCCCGAGATCGTAAATGCCTTTACCACCTTCAACGCCAGCTTCCCGCAATTTTTGCTGCATATCGACGGCGACAAGGCCGCGCAAAAAGGCATTTCCGCCGAGAACGCGATGAGCACGCTGCAAACCCTGATCGGCAGCGAATACGCGACCAACTTTATCCGCTTCGGCCAGATGTATAAAGTCATGGTGCAGGCGTTGCCCGAATACCGGGCGCAGCCTGACGACCTGATGAAGCTGTACATCAAAAATGATGCCGGAAAAATGGTGCCGTTCTCTTCTTTCCTTCGCATCGAAAAAGTCTACGGCCCCGAACAGGTCACGCGCTACAACATGTACACCTCGGCCATGGCCAACGGCCAACCGGCGCCTGGCTACAGCAGCGGACAGGCTATCGCCGCGATCAAGGACGTGGCCGCGCAAAAACTGCCGAAAGGTTTCGGCTACGATTGGGCAGGCTCATCCAGGGACCAGGCGCAAGCGGGCAATCAGGCGATTTATATTTTTATCATTTGCCTGTTATTTGTGTACCTGTTGCTCGCCGCGCAATATGAAAGCTTCCTGCTGCCGATGGCGGTCATCCTGTCCCTGCCGATCGGCATATTCGGGGCTTTGTTTTTACTGATGGTGATGGGCTTGGAAAATAATATCTATGCGCAAATAGCGATGATCATGCTGATCGGCATTCTCGGCAAAAACGCCATCCTGATCATTGAGTTCGCGACCTTGCAGCACCGGCTGGGAAAAACGCCGCTTGAAGCCGCGATTGAAGGCGCCGCACTGCGTTTGCGCCCTATTTTGATGACCTCGTTTGCCTTTATCGCCGGCCTTATCCCGTTAATGTTTGCTTCCGGCGCCGGAGAGATAGGCAACAACACCATCGGCTCGGCAGCCGCCGGGGGCATGATTTTCGGGACGCTGTTCGGGGTTATCGTCATTCCGGGCTTATATGTAACGTTTGCAACGATTGCCGACAAACACCACCGGAATGGAAGAAAAGAAGAAGCCGCATTCACTGAAACTATTTAATATCCAATGAAGAATAAAATTTATTGCGGCCTGGGCGTTTCGTTTTTGACGATTACCTTAAGTGCCTGCACAACGCTCAGTACCGAGTTATCGATTCCGGACAAGGCACTGCCCGCCCGCTTTCAGGATCAAAAAGACTCCGCCTCTATTGCAAACATCAACTGGCGGCAATATTTCACCGATTCGCTTCTGCTAAAGCTGATCGATGCCGCCATAGCCAACAATATCGACTTGCAAACGGCATTGCAGCGCATTGAGGTTTCGCGTTCCAGCGTGAAACTGGCAAATGGCGCATTGTTGCCGAAAGTAGACTTGAACGTTGGAGCCGGGATTCGCAAGTTCGGGCTTTACACGATGGACGGGGCCGGAAACGCGTCCACCGAAATCACGCCCGGCCAAATCGTACCCGAACATCTGCCCGACTATTATGTGGGGCTACAGGCATCCTGGGAAGTGGATATTTGGGGCAAGCTGCGCAACCAGCGCAAGTCGGCGGTTGCTCAATATTTGTCAAGCATCGAAGGCGCCAATTTTGTCATTTCAAATCTTATTGCCGATGTTGCGATTAGCTATTACAAGTTGCTGGCATTGGACAATGAGCTGGATATTATCAGGCAGACCGTCCTGAAACAGCAGGAGGCGTTAGCTGTCATAAAAATACAAAAAGAGGCCGGTAGGACGAATGAACTGGCCGTGCAACAATTCAATGCACAGCTGCTTAACACTCAGGTCCTGGAAAAACAAACGCTGCAACAAATCGCCGAAACCGAAAACACTATTAATTTCCTGTTGGGCCGCTATCCGCAACCCATCCAGCGCAGCAAAGACGTTTTGTTCGCAGAAATGCCGAGAGCCATTTCAACGGGCATTCCCTCGCAATTGTTGGCGAACCGTCCCGATGTTCGTGAAGCGGAATTCCAGATTCAGGCCAGCAAGTTTGATTTGAAAGCGGCAAAGGCGGCGTTTTTCCCTAATTTCAATATCACGGCCAGTTTCGGCTTTCAGGCATTCAATCCCGAATTTTTATTTATGTCGCCCGCCTCAATCGCCTATTCCGTTATGGGCACTATCGTTGCGCCGCTGATCAACAGGAATGCGCTGGAAGCCCAGTTCAACACCGCCAAAGCCAACCAGTTGACCGCGATGTATAACTACCAGAAAACCATTTTGAACGGCTATGTTGAAGTTGCCAACGAACTCTCTAAGATTCAGAACTTGCAGCAAATCAATTCCTTAAAAACACAGCAAAGCGATATCTTGAAGCAATCCGTTGAAACCTCGAACGAGCTGTTTAAATATGCCAGGGCAAGCTACCTGGAGGTGCTGCTTGCTCAACAGAGCGCCTTGCAGACTCATCTTGAATTAATCGATGTAATCAAGCAGCAACGGATATCGACAGTGAATATTTATAAGGCTTTAGGAGGCGGGTGGCGGTAATTCTTCAGGTATTCGGTGGCCCATCGAATTCACTGGAGCGGTAAATTTGGCGAAAATTGAAAGGTTCACCCAAGCTCCCACGCGCTGCATCGCTGCCATTAAGTTAAGCGTTGTAGGAGCGGGCCATGCCCGCGATGAAAGAGCTGCAACTCTGCAATCGCCGCCCAAATGTCGCGGGCGCGGCCCGCTCCTACGGTGTCATTATCTTCTTAACTGACGTTACGCGCTGTCCTGTCCATTACAGCCAAAAAAACATAAACACCTAATCCCGCTGTAGGGCGTGCCGTGCGCGCCTTCGGAGCTAAGAAGCAGGCATTGATGAATTTAAGCAATGACCATGAAACGTGCTCACGTCATTTCTCCGAAGGCGCGCACGGCACGCCCTACCCACTCCGTCACAGCCATTCGAATTAAAACATAAAACCGCCTTTTCGCGACCGATGCGTAACATCAATTCTTAACTTAATCGCAGTGACGCGTTGCGTGGGCAATACGGCAACTCCGCAATTACTGAGAGAAGGCATTAAAATCCGTGTTAATCCGTATAATCTGCATCATCCGTGTTCCATCCGGCACGAACTATGCGCATTATCGGGTTGCTTAACCCTGGTCAACGGCGGCAATGCTATCATACGCGCCACTTTCATCACTAAATCCTTACCGGTAAAGCCCTGAGGCGGCTCATGCATGAACATTGGTCTTATCCTGGTTTTGATCTTAATCAACGGCCTCTTTGCCATGTCGGAACTGTCGCTGGCTTCTTCGAGGAAAGCCCGCCTGCAAAAGCTGGCTGACGAGCAGCGCGCCGGTGCCAAGATGGCGCTACAACTGCACCAGGAACCCTCGCGTTTCCTGTCCACCATCCAGGTCGGCATCACTTCGGTAGGCATCCTGAGCGGCGCCTTGGGCGAAGACGCCCTGACCGTGCCGCTGCATCAGCAACTAATAAAGTTTCCGCTGATTGCACCCTATGCGGAGGGCTTGGCGCTGGCGCTGACTGTGATTTTGATTACTTATTTTTCAGTGGTGATCGGCGAACTGGTACCTAAGCGCTTGGCGCTGCTGCGCCCGGAAAGCATTGCGGTCATTGTCGCCCGGCCGATTAATGCGTTGGCTGTTATCGCCAGTCCATTGGTTTGGCTGCTGTCGTCTTCCGGCAATTTGCTACTGCGGATCATGGGGGCTCATCGTCCGCCGCAAGCCACGGTAACCAATGAAGAAATCAAGATGTTGATGGAAATCGGTTCCGAGTCCGGGGTTTTTCATGCCAGCGAAGGCCATCTGGTCGCCAATGTGCTGAGACTGGACGAACATCGCGTCGGCGCCATCATGACTCCGCGCAACAACATTTACTTGGTAGATATGGGCGACGAAGAGGCCGCTGTACGCGATAAAATCGCCGACTGTCCCTATTCGCGGACGGTCGTTTGCCGTAACGGCCTCGAAAATGTTTTGGGCATTTTACGCCGCAGCGATTTATTAAAAACTGCAATGAGCTGCGCCGAGCTGGACGTCCTGAAAACGTTGCGGCCGCCGCTGTATGTGCCGGAGTCAATGACGCTGACCCAGCTGTTGGAATTTTTTCGGGAAGCCCGCGCCGACTTTGCGTTGATCGTCAACGAATACGGCGAAATGGAAGGCTTGGTGACATTAAGCGATGTGCTGAAAGCGATTGTCGGCGATATGCCGAGCGTGCAGTCGGATGCCGCCCCCGATGTGGTGCAACGCGACAACGGTTCATGGCTGGTGGACGGCGGCCTGTCGATCAGCCAGCTGAAGTCGGTGATCGGCATGAACGGCCATTTTCCTGGAGAATCCGACCATGCTTTTAATACTGTGGGCGGCTTTATCCTGTTTTACCTGGAAAGAATTCCCCACGTGGCGGACAAAATCGAATATGGCGACTGGTACTTCGAAGTCATGGATCTTGACGGCACCCGGATAGATAAGGTGTTGATTACCCCAAAAATCACGGACAATACGGACGAGTAAAACCCATTCGCAAATAATCAGCAGCAGGTTTTTTTACACGTTCCGATTGACATACGCATGCGCCAACGGTGCAATCAGTTACAGCATCGCCAAAAAGATACAGTGGATTTGCTTAGTGTAGAAAACATGCGCACAATGCTATGCTATAAAGACGATTAACAACTTGTTGTTTAATTATTTACCCCAATTATATGTGGACCTGGCTTGTTGCTTGAAGCAACAAACATCGACCCGAAGAGTGCGTGACAGGACAGTCGACATGATTCAACTTAACTTAAACTTGTGAGTGTATGAAAAAATATACCGGAATTATCGCTACTTTATTGATAGGCCTTTCCTTAACCCTAGGCGTGATGTCGGACGCCGATGCCAAACGTTTCGGCGGCGGCAGCTCTTTTGGCGGCAGATCCTCCTACAGCGCGCCATACCAACGCTCTGCAACTCCGCCGTCACATCCCGCTAACCAGAGCCAGCAACAAACGGCTACGCCAAACCAGGCGGCCAAGCCGGGCTGGGCAAACCGTAGCGGTTTAATGGGCATGCTGGGTGGTCTGGCATTAGGCGGATTATTAGGCTCGCTGTTTCATGGCGGCGGTTTTCAAGGCATTAACTTTATGGACATTCTTATTTTCGGCGGGATTGCCTTTTTACTGTATAAGCTGTTTGCCGCTAAAAAAGCGGGCTCTGTACAACAACCTGCCTATCACCGGACGGCTGATAACAGCTATCAGGAGCAGCAACCAACTCAGGCTGATCCGGCCGGTTTTAATACGGATATTCTGTTCGGCAACAAAAACAACACCGGCTCATCCGAGCCATTGACCCAACCTGTACAACAGGACGCTAACTTTGGTACTGCGGTCGTTCCGGCTGGCTTTGACCAAAAGGCTTTTCTGGACGGCGCCAAGATAGCTTTTGCCAGTCTGCAAAAAGCCTGGGATGAACGCGATCTTGCCGAAATCAGAGGTTTGACAACAGATAAGGTATTTGCCGAAATTCAGGATCAGCTTAAATCGTCTACTGCCGAAAACCGCACCGAAATACTGAAACTGGAAGCGGAATTGCTGGAAGTCAGAGAAGCGGGTTCAGAGCTTGAAGCGGTTGTGCTGTTTGATACTATCATGCGCGAAGAAAGCGAGGCTCAAGCCGGGCAAGTCCGCGAAGTCTGGCATTTCATTAAACCGAAAGTCAGCGTCCAGCCCAAATGGTATCTGGATGGCATTCAGCAATTAGCAGAGTAATTCAGTTTTTACCACGAAGTCCGTAGATTGATTGGGTTGCTATTTACGCAACCCAATCAATTAAAACAGTGAAGCGCTAAAAGTAACGCTTAAAATTACTTCTTTTCTTCGGGCGCTTTTTGACCTTCTTGATGTTTCTTTTGCCATTTTTCGTGGCGTTGTTTTTTCATTTCATCCATTTTTGTCATTTGTTCTTTGGTAAGAACTTCCTGTAGACGTGCGCGGGTTTCTTCATGGATGGCTTTGAGCTTTTCATGCTGTTCCTTGAAGATGACTTCCACTTTGCTTTTTTGCTCGGCGTTTAAATCCAGGTTTTTGGCCATATGCTCGACTCTGTTGCCATGGTGTCCCTCAAAATCGCCTTTTTCTCCGGGAGCTGCGGCAACTGTTAAAGGAAGGGCTAAAGCCAGTGCGATGATTATGATTTTTTTGTTCATGTTGTTTGCTCTCTTTGGTTAGGGGTTAGGGTTACAGAACAGTCATCTCCTGTTCTTGATGCTTACTTTAATAATGAAAAGCGCAAACAATTTGAAGACAATGTGCAAATATTGTGAAACTTTCAATCCACAACTTTATCCTGCGGATCGTAGCGATAACCGGCGCCATAAACTGAGTGGACCAGTTCCCGGCCCGGCAATATATCGGCCAGTTTTTTTCTCAATTTTTTGATATGGCTGTCGATGGTCCGATCGGAAACTATGCGTTGATCCTGATAAATCAGGTCCATCAATTTTGAGCGGGAAAAGATGCGTCCGGGTTGCTGATACAGGGCTTGCAGCAGCTGAAATTCGACTAGGGTTAATTCTGTTTCGTGTTCCCCAACGGAGACTCGGAAACTGTGGGGATCCAGCTTCAATTTCAAGGCGCAGGCAGGCGCATCGGCTGTTTGCGTATGCAGCCGGCGCAGCACGGCTTTAACGCGCGCGACCATTTCGCGAGGGCTGAACGGCTTGCAAATATAGTCGTCGGCTCCCAGTTCCAGGCCAAGCAAGCGGTCTATTTCTTCAATACGCGCCGTTATCATGATAATCGGCACGGCGCTGAAGCTTCTAAGTTCACGGCAAATATCCAGGCCGTCACGGCCGGGCAACATTAAATCCAGTAATATCAAATCGGTATGATTGGCTTTAAGCCACGGCAATACTTCCAAACCATTGCTCAAGCAATCGATGTCGAAACCGGCATTTTGCAGGTAATCCGCTTGCAGGCGGGCCAGTTTTAACTCATCTTCTACAATCAGGATATGGTTCATGAGCTGATCGGTAATTCAATGCGGACGGTCAGCCCTTGCAAAGGCGATGGTTGCGCTTGTATCGTGCCGTCATGCGCTTCGACAATATTAGCGCATATCGCCAAACCCAAACCGGCGCCGCCATGATGGCGGTTGCGCGAGCTTTCTACGCGGTAAAACCGGTCGAACAATTTGAGGAGTTCGTGTTCGGGTACGCCCGGTTCGCTGTCGGAAAAATCGAGCACGAGTTTGTCTGCTATCCGGAAAACAGTAATGTCCAGCTCGCCGTTGCTGTCGGTGTAGTTATTGCTGTTGTTAAGCAGGTTCCGGTAAAGCTGGGATAAGCGGTCCGGGTCGGCGTATATACTGACCGGGCCGGTCAAGTGATTAGTCCATTTAACAGCGATTTGTTTGTTTTGGAATTCCGGTTTTAAAGCGGCCAGATTTTCTTTTAATATCGCTACCGGATCGAGGTGAACTTTGCGATAGCTTAACGCGCCTTGATCGGACAGGGATAATTGATACAGATCTTCCGTTAAGCGGTTAAGCCGCATGACGTCGCCGAACAGGGAATCGATTGCATCGCGGGTCAAGGGCCTTATGCCGTCCTGCAAGGCCTCCAATTCGCCGCGCAATACGGCTAACGGCGTGCGCAGTTCATGGGAAATATCCGCCACCCAGCGCCGTCTTGCCTGTTCCGATTGTTCCAGGGCTGCGGCCATATCGTTGAAGTCACGCGCCAACTCTCCCAGCTCATCTTTAGACTCGACCGGCAGGCGAAGATCATAACGCCCCACCGCAAGCGCCTTTGCCGCTGTGGTAATGCGCTTGAGCGGCCGCCCCAATATGTAAGCCAGTAACAAGGCAAGACCGGCGGACAAAACAATCATTAACAGGGCAATCCAGATAAAGGATTCGGACTGACGTTCCATAAAGCGGATCTCACTGACCTGATTGACGGCCTTGCCGGGCAAGAGCCCAAGAAAGCCGACAGTTTTTTCTTGATACAGGATAGGTTGCAAGGATAATTGCGGCAAAGCGTCTTGACGCCCGAAAATAATCGTCTTATCCGCATTCAACAGCATCGCGCGCATTTCAAGAGGGAGGAAATGCTTTTTAGGATGCGGCTCGGGTAATGCCGGCGGCCAAGTATTATCGGTTTCCGTTCGTGCTTGCATAAGCCATACGGGCGGCCGGTGAGACCGATGCGGATTGGATTTCCACAATAAATCAATCCATTTTCGCTTATCGCCGGCCAAGCCGCTCCAGCCCTGATTGTTGGCATAGTATTCGCTAAGCTCTTCAACCAGGTTGGTGACTTGTTCCTGCTGCCGTGTTTCTATAAATTCATTGAAGCCCCGGTTTAAAGACCAGCGCATGAAAATATACATCCCTAAAACGACAAGCAGCGTTGTCATCAGGAAAGTTAAAAATAACTTGGCTCGAATTGTTTTATGCATGGATAGGCTCACCTAACTGATAGCGCATTATTGCCAATAAATGTGCAAGAATTATGAAGATAACGCTGGAAGGCGAGGCGTTTATATAGAGCCTCAACTGAGACAGACCGTCTCCGGAGTTGTGCCGGACAGTTTTGGCGAAGCTTTTATCGCGAAGTCCGGCTTTAGCCGGACTTCGCGTTTTTTGTGGTTGAAGCTGAAGATCAGACTGCCAGCTTCTTTCTATAACGTATAGACGAAATCACCGATAGTGCTATCAATAAAGCTCCCGTTAAGCCGGTGACAACCTCGGGGATATGATGGGTTATGCTGACCAGCATAATGCCCGCCAACACGCCAATGGCGTAATGAGCGCCATGCTCCAAAAACACATATTCATCCAATGTTCCTTTCCGCACCAAGTAAACCGTCAGGCTTCGCACGAACATCGCGCCGATAGCCAAACCCAGCATGATAATGACCACATCCTGGGTAATCGCAAACGCGCCGATCACGCCGTCAAATGAGAACGATGCATCCAGCACTTCAAGATAAATGAAGCTCATCAGGCCGCTCTTTTTAAGCACGGCAACCACTTCTTCGCCCTCTTCTTCAGACTCAAACAAAGCCGCTAAACTGTCTACGATCACATATAAAATGACGCCTGTGATGCCGGCCACCAACACATCCAACCGGATTTCCTGGGGCAAATAGTTTTGGATGATTACCAGCGGCCCCAGCGCCATGATGATTTCAATCGCTTCAAGTTTTCCGAACGAAGACATTTTTCTTTCAACATAACCCAGCCAATGCAATTCTCTGGTTTCATCGAAAATAAATGAATAGAACACCATCAGCAGAAACATGCCGCCGAATGCTGCAATTTGCACATGCGATTCCTCTAAATGCTTGGCATAAGTCGCAGTATCCTTTAACGCCATCTCGGTGACCCCCATAAAATCGATGCCGGTGGCCGCCGAAACAATGACGATGGGAAACAGCAAGCGCATGCCAAAAACAGCAATCAAAATCCCCCAGGTTAAAAAATACTTCTGCCAGCGTTCATCCATACGCTTTAAAATTGATGCGTTAACAACCGCGTTATCAAATGATAAACTGACTTCGAGAATTCCCAGAATAATGGCGATAAAAACCCCTATGATTCCTCCCCAATAAAATGCTGCCACCAAACAAATTGCGGTGATAAAAAAAGAAAGACGAAAATGTTGCATATAATATTCTCTAAAGGTTGGTTGTTTATGCTGGGCAACTATAGGGATATTTGATTTAAAATCAAACTTTATAGATATCAGCAATTTCTTACCGATTAATATTTTCGGATAATTTCATGAGTTATTTTTTATGAAAAGTCGTAAGCATTAAATTACGTGTATCATAAATGCCAAAATACTAAAATTACGGATTTTCATATACTGATGCTTATGCCCTTGTTTCGGCTGGCTACTTTACTGTATCTGGCACTCTGTTCTTCGCCTTTACTAGCGGAACTCGCGCAGCAACCTGCCGAAAAAGTTTCTTTGCAGCTTAAGTGGTTACATTCGTTCCAGTTTGCCGGCTATTACGCGGCCAAGGAAAAAGGTTTTTATGCTGAAGAAGGACTGGACGTCACTATCCGTGAGCGCATTCCCCGCATCAGCAACATTGAGCAAGTTCTAAAAGACCAGTCTCAATACGGCGTAGCCGATACCGGCCTGCTGGAACAACGGCTTACCGGCAAGCCGGTCGTGGTCTTAGCTTCTATTTTTCAGCATAACCCGCTGGTGTACCTTACCTTAAAAAATTCCGGCATAATCAGCCCCTACGAGCTTAAAGGCAAACGGGTCATGGAAGACAGTTATGACAATGCGCCGCTGCTCGCCATGCTTTGCGAAACGGGAACTTCCACTGATGACTTTATCCATCTGTCAAACTCTTTCAACCCCGATGACCTGATCAACGGAAAAACGGATGCGATGGTCAGCTATCTCACTGACCAAGTCGATTACTTCAAGCGGAAAGGCGTCGAAGTCAACATCATCGATCCTCGCAATTACGGTGTGGATTTTCTGGGCGATAATCTGTTCACTACGGAACAGGAAATAAACCGACATCCGGACAGGGTTCGGCGCTTTCTGCGGGCTTCGCTTAGAGGCTGGGATTATGCGCTCAAACACCAGGACGAACTGATCAGTATCATTCTCAGTAAATACAATTCCAACAATCGGCTATCTGCCGACCACTTGCGTTTTGAGGCACAGGAAACGGTCAAGATGATCTTACCGGAGACTGTTCCGATCGGCCACACCGACATCAAGCGTTTTCAACGCATCGCCGATACTTACCAACAACTGGGCCTGATAAAGTCAATCGATAATCTGGAAGACTTTGTTTACGGACAGGTAAAATCAGATCGGCTTAATTTCACCCCGGAGGAACAGGCTTGGCTGCAGGCGCACCCGGTTATTCGTGTAGGTATTGATCGGGATTTCGCTCCGTACGAATGGGCCGATGCCAGCGGCAATTATGTCGGCCTGAGTGCGGAATATATTGCTTTGGTTGAGCAACGGTTGGGCGTAAAGCTTGACATAGTGAAAGATAAACCTTGGGCTGAAACATTGAAGATGGCGCAGCAGGGAAAATTGGATATGCTGTCCAACGCCAATAAAACGCCTGAGCGTGAGCAGTATTTAATTTTCACGGAAGCCTATCTCAGCACTCCGGCCATCATTATCAGCGATAGCAGTAACGGCTTTATCGGCACCCTGGATCGCCTCAACGGAAAACGGGTGACACTGGAAAAAGGCTATTTCATGCAAGAACTACTCGAGCATGACCATCCTGAAATACAACAGATTCTCACCGAAAATGTTAACGACGCCTTGACCATGGTCAGCAGCGGCAGAGCGGATGCCTATATTGGCGATGCCGCTTCGGCAAACTATGCGATTAAACGGGAAGGTATGCTTAATCTGAGCTTTTCCGGAGATACCGCCTACCAAAGTCACCACCGCATGGCCGCTACCAAAGCTAATCCGGAATTGGCGAGCTTACTTGCCAAAGCCCTGGCCGATATTCCCCAATCTGAAAAGGAAGCCATCCAGAACCGCTGGATGAGTTTTAAATATGAATCCGGTGTAAAAACCGAAACCGCTTTGTTCTATTCGGCAGCGGCATTAGCGCTGCTTGCTTTTATTGTTATCTGGAATATGCGTTTGCGGCGCGAAATCAGCAAACGGAAAAAGGTTGAAGAAGAACAACGCATGGCCGCCAGCGTTTTTGAAAGTACGCAAGAAGGCATCCTGATTACCGATGCCAAGCGCAATATTATTGACATGAACCCGGCATTCACCAATATAACGGGATATTCTCGAGATGAAGTACTGGGCAGAAAGCCCAGTTTGCTTAAGTCAGGTCTTCACGACAGCGGCTTCTATAAAAACATGTGGCAAACCATCGACCGGCAGGGCTACTGGCGAGGCGAAGTCTGGAACCGCAAGAAAGGCGGGGAGATATTTGCCGAATGGCTGACCATTTCCGCGGTTGCCAATCAGCAGGGTAAAATAACCCATTACATCGGCACATCTTCAGATATTACCCAGCTTAAAGCGCAAGAACGGAAACTTGAGCTGATGGCTCACTACGACCCGCTTACCGGTGTGCCCAACCGGATTTTGTTGGCGGATCACATGCATCTTGCTTTCGCTCAAACCCAAAGAGATAACTGTTTAATGGCGGTGGGTTATCTTGATCTGGATGGTTTTAAACCGGTCAACGATCGGCTGGGCCATGAAGCGGGCGACCAGTTGCTGATAGAAATCGCCCTGCGCATAAAAAATTCTCTGCGCGAAGGCGATACCCTTGCCCGTTTAGGCGGCGATGAATTTGTGTTTCTATTACTGGGCCTGCACAAAGTTGAAGACTGTGAAGCCACTTTGCATCGTCTGCTGGAAGTCATCAGTCGACCGGTTATCTTAAGAAACCAGTCAGTCTCGGTATCCGCCAGTATCGGCATCAGTATTTTTCCCGACGATAACACCGACCCGGACACGCTGTTACGGCATGCCGATCAGGCCATGTACCAAGCCAAACAAGAAGGCAAAAACTGCTTTCACATTTACAATCTGGAGCTCGACCGTCAGCTTCATTCGCATCGCGAGACGCTAAACCGAATTGAACAGGCGCTTGAAAACGAGGAATTCGAACTGTATTTCCAGCCCAAAGTCGACATGCAGCAGGGCGTGGTATTAGGCGCGGAAGCATTGATACGCTGGCGGCATCCTGAACGCGGACTAATCATGCCCTGCGATTTTTTGCCGCTGCTTGAAAATCATGACATCGTAACCCGGCTCGATGCCTGGGTTATCGACAAAGCATTGCAGCATATGCATAACTGGCAATGTTTGGGCTTACAACTCCAAATCAGCGTCAATATTACCGCCAAATCGCTGCAATCGGACGATTTTGTGCTGCAACTCTATTTTGCATTTGAACGGCATCCCTCTATCAAACCGGCTCATTTTGAACTGGAAATACTGGAAACCCAGGCTTTACTGGACTTATCGCTGACATCCCAAGTTATTAAAGACTGCCAGACGCTCGGCGTACAGTTTGCGCTGGACGATTTCGGAACCGGTTATTCATCGCTAAGCTACCTCAAACATCTGCCTGCGGAAACCCTTAAAATCGACCAGACTTTCGTGCGCAATATGCTGGAAGATGAAGATGATTTAGCCATCGTGCAAGGCGTTATCGGTTTGGCTGAATCTTTCCACCGAGAAGTTATTGCCGAGGGCGTGGAATCGATCGAACACGGCATTGCCCTTATGCAGATGGGCTGCAGCCATGCCCAAGGCTACGGCATTGCCAAACCCATGCCGGCCTCTGAACTTGCCGCTTGGGTGCAGCAGTGGCAAGCGCCGAAAGAGTGGCAAGTCAGCCGATCCGAACCTGCTCTCGGTTAAGCGCCAGTTAACTTTATATTTACCGCAGAGGACACGGACGACTGTATGGATGCAGGAGGTAGAGCAACGCAGGGAGCGGTTGCCAAGATCACGAAGAAATAAAGCTCTGTGTTCTCCGTGTCCTCTGTGGTGATAATCTATATCGCATTTAATAACTATATTCATTAATCACATGACTTATCCCGAAGACTTTTTCAACCTGGCCAAGCAACTGATTGATGCCGGCCAATTTATCGACAGCAAAGGCTGGGTACCTGCAACCAGCGGCAATTTTTCTGCGCGGCTGCCTGACGGCAACATCGCCATTACCGTTTCCGGCAAGCACAAAGGCCGTTTGCAGCTGGACGATATTATGCTGATTGATGCCGATGCGAACTCCCTGGACGGCAAAAGACCGTCCGCGGAAACGATGCTGCATACTTCGCTATATAAACGCTTCCCGGAAGTTCAATCGGTCCTGCACCCGCATTCGATCAACGCCACATTGTGTTCGCGGCTTTTCAAATCCGAAATCGTGCTGGAAGACTACGAGCTGTTAAAAGCCTTGGCCGATATTGATACCCATGAAAGCCGGGTGGTGATACCGATTTTTGCCAACGACCAGAATATCCCCCGCCTGGCCAGGCAAGTGGAACAATATATGGACCAGCACGGCGCCATTTACGCCTACATCATTGCCGGACACGGGCTGTATACCTGGGGCAGCTCGGTACAGGAAACATTGCGCCACCTTGAGGCGTTGGAATTTTTATTTGATTGTGAATTAAGACTGCACGGAGCCAGAAGACTATGAGCGCTTTAACCGTTTATCCCGAAAACCAACCGCAGTCAGGCGTCGCTTACACTGACTTTAATGCAATACACCGGCATCTGGACCAAATCGGCGTACAGTTCGAACGCTGGACCGCCAACTGCGAACTCGCTGCCGATGCCGACCAGAACGCCGTGATTTCAGCCTATAGCGAATCCATCGACCGCCTGAAACAGCAATACGGTTTTCAATCCGTGGATGTGATCAGCTTGAATCCCGACCATCCGGACAAGGCCGCGTTCCGGCAGAAATTTCTATCCGAACACGTCCATGCCGATTTTGAAGTGCGCTTTTTTATCGAAGGCCGCGGCCTGTTTTACCTGCATGTCGGCGGTAAAGTGTATGCCGTATTGTGCGAGCAAGGCGATTTGATCAGCGTACCGGCCAACACCACACACTGGTTCGATATGGGCGAGAATCCCAAGTTCAAATGCATACGCCTGTTTACCACACCGGAAGGCTGGGTGGCCGACTTTACCGGCAGCGACATATCCAAATCCTTCCCTACCCTTGATCAATACGTTGCAGGGTTATCATGATTAAAGCCATCGTCACCGACATCGAAGGCACGACTTCATCGATCCTGTTTGTCAAGGATGTGCTGTTTCCTTATGCTCGCGCCAATCTGGCCGACTATGTCCGTAAACATTCAGACGACCCGCAAATAAAGCCGCTGCTGGACGATGTCTGCAAGGAAGCCGGTTTAGAGCTATCGATTGAGCAAACCATTGCCCAGCTGATCCAGTGGATAGACGAAGATAAGAAAGCTACACCGTTGAAGTCCTTGCAAGGCTTGATCTGGGAAGCCGGTTACCGGCAAGGCGATTTCAAAGGCCATCTGTATGCCGATGCCGCAGAAAAACTCAAAGAATGGAAAACCGAAGGGCTGAGTTTATATGTCTATTCTTCCGGCTCGGTCTACGCGCAAAAACTGCTGTTCGGGCATACCGAATACGGCGATTTAACGCCGCTGTTTTCCGGCTATTTCGATACCCATATCGGCGGCAAGAGAGAACAACAGTCATATGACAATATCGCCGGACAGCTTGGGATACCGGCAAACCAGCTATTGTTTTTGTCGGATATTAAGGAAGAACTGGACGCCGCCAAGGCTGCCGGCTTTGCAACTATCTGGCTAGTCCGGGATAGCGCCCCCGATCCGCAGGCGGAACATCGGCAGGTAGATAATTTTGATCAAATCGATGTAGGCCGGAATACCCGCAGCGGGCATAAGTAAGCTGGTTTGAGCGGCAGCGAGAACAGGCGTTTCCGGCACACCACACAACGGGTTCATCATAATACATACGATGTGCGGAATACAGTCATCCATTAGGCGATAAACATGCCGATATAAAGACCTTTCAGGTTTTCAAAACCTGGAAGTCTAGCTCGCAATGTTCTCGACAAGCGAAGCGTTTCGAACGGGACAACACGTCCCGTCCGGCTTATGCCCAGCAGATGCCGGCAGCGCGAACACATCAACATCCCGCTTCCATAATTGCGAAACCAGCGGCTTGGCTTTATCCAATACGCCGCTGGTCCAAAAGCATTCCGTACCGACGCTGGCAGCATTGGCCAACAGCTCAGTAACTTCAAGCCGACGCTGAAGTTGCCGCGCAACCGCCGCGGCGGAATCGATGACCGCCACACCGGGCCCGGCTATTTCCTGTATCAGCGGCGCCAAAAACGGATAATGAGTACAGCCCAATACGATCGTATCGGCTCCCCGCTCCAGCAACGGCAGCACATAACCTTCCAGCAATAGCCGGGTTTTATCGCCGGACAAATCGCCCGCTTCCACCTGCTCGACCAGACCGGGACACGCTTGGCCCAATATCTTGGCGTCTTCGCCGTAGCGCGCAAACAATTTGACAAAATTATCGCTGGCCAAGGTCCGGCTGGTCGCCATGACACCGATGACGCCTGATCGGCTATTTTCTGCGGCCGGTTTAACCGCAGGCTCCATCGCGATAATCGGCATCGAAAACCTCGACCGCAATGTTGTCACCGCCGCACCGGTCGCGGTATTGCAGGCAACGACAATGGCTTTGGCCTGACGGCTCAGTAAAAACTCGGTAATCGCAATCGACCGGGCCTCGATAAACTGCTGGGATTTGTCGCCGTACGGCGCATGACCCGAATCCGCCACATACAACAAATTTTCAGCCGGCAACGCCCTGCGAATCTCATGCAGAACGGACAATCCGCCAACGCCGGAATCGAACACACCAATCGGATTTGCGGCATTCATGTCGGCAACGTTACCAGGCTGTCAGGGGTATTTTTATAGCGGTGACGCCGGGATTCGCCGATCGCTCAATGCGACTGAGAAATGGGAAAATAAATCCCCACAACCCAGCCGCTTTTTCAGACGTGTGTGTATGTGGAGCGTATTGGTTACAGTTATTAAGCTGCCCTGTCATCGATTTATCCAATATTTCAAAGATGAAATTCCAGTGTTTCAATAGCTTTTTTATATCATTATACATTCATGCGCATGGATTTTCTTGTCCTTGCTGCACTGGCCGGAAAAGGATTTTTTGGCTGCCGTTGACAAGCTGGTTATATTCCCTAATAAAATTTAAACATTTTCCACACTCATTTTTTTCGTTAGAATGTCCCGCTCTTTCATGGCCGTTTTGCCTTGAAAGAGACGGCCGCTTAACAGAGAAATCATTCATCCGAAGTTCCTATACTTCGTGAATCCCAAGCGCTAAACAGGCTACCGGCATGGATCCTATAAGGTAGCCAATAAACCCAGGCTTACTCACGCCTATATAACAATAATAAACAGGAACACCTCATTTATGTTCAATATCAAAACCATCACCCTAACGGCTGCGCTTGCCTTGCTGTCCGGAGCCTGCATGGCCGATTCTTCGCCAACTGTCCTCGCAACGCCTCAAATTGCCGGTCAAGCTTGCGAGGCAGGCGAGTACGATGCCCACTATCCCGAAGTGCCGATGCAATGCGTTAAATGCGCCGCTCCCGGTTGCCCCTCCTGTCACAGTGAACGAACCAAAGAAACCGTCGCCGACACTACCGCCGCCGAACGTAACTGCCCGCCCGTCGTCAAACCCCACTGATCCAGGAGATAACCATGTTCTATCGCACTACGCTGCTGGCGCTGGCCGCCGGCTTCTATTCTATGCCTACGCTTGCCGCCGAAACCTACGACGTGCCGCCCGATCCGGCCTGCGTCTACCAAGAAACCGCCCTGAATACTTACGGCGGCCAGCTCTATGCGGCCCCGCAAGAGTTTAAATCCAGCAACGGCCGGCTCGACGTCAATTTGGACGTCGTTTTCACCGATCCTGCCAAAACCAAAATCGCCGGTTGCGGCGTAACCCTGCGCTCTTATAACGGCAAATTGGTCGGCCCGACCCTGCGCGTCAAGCCCGGCGACACCTTGAACATCACACTGAACAACCAGTTGGACCCGACAGGCAAAGCCGATCCGGAAACAGTCTGCAACAACCCGCACGATATGTTCGGCGGCTCGCCGCTGCCCGACAAGTTCAATTGCACCAACCTGCACACCCACGGCATGCACGTTTCGCCGAGCGGCAATGCCGACAATATCCTGGTCATGGTGCCGCCGGTTCCGTATAAAAACCCTAAAAACAGCAACCTGAGCGCCAACCCCCGGCAGATCAAAATCGAAATTCCGAAAAATCACACCCCCGGCACATTCTGGTATCACCCGCACGTGCATGGTTCGACCGGAGTACAGGTCGGCAGCGGCATGGAAGGCACAATCATCGTTGAGGACGATCCGGAGAAAACGCCCGAATCGATTATGAAGGCCAACGCCAGCGAAAAAATCTTCATGCTGCAAACCATCCCTTACGATGACACCGGCAGAGTCAACGATTTCCTGGCCTTGGGCGACGACCGGGCGTTCGTCCGCAACCGCTACCTGTTGGTCAATGGCCAGATCGCGCCGACCATCAAAATGCGTCCCGGCGAAATCCAGCGCTGGCGCTTTATCGACAGCTCGTTCAACCGCACCACCCAGCTGACCCTTGAAAAGCACAACCTGCATGAAATCGCGGTCGACGGCAATTACCTGAGCCAAGTGGACACCTGGGTCAACAATTGGCAGCAAAAAGATTACTGCTGCACCGGCGATTGGGACCAGGAGAAAACCTTCAAGCTGAAACGGCAAGCCGTCGAATTGATACCGGGCAGCCGTAGCGACGTGTTGGTGCAAGCCAGCAAAACGCCCGGCCGTTATAAATTGATGGCAGACACCTACATCACCGGCCGCTTGGATCCATCCATCGCAAGTTACACCAACTATATCGTCGCCTTTGTCGACGTGGAAGGCGAACCGGTTGCAGATACAGGCCTGCCGACTAACGCAGAAATGGCGAAACTGTACCCGTATACCGACATCAACAACAGCAACGTTAAATACAACCAAATCGCCACGTTTAACCGCGACCAACCGTTAGGCGGCAACGATGGCGGCATCGCCTGCAACCCGGAACAGGACAAAACTCCCTGTTATCCGATAGGCTTCCAGGTCAATGGTCACGTGTTCGACGCCAGCCAGCCGCGCATGTTGGAGCTACGCCCCAGCGCCGAAGAACAGGCTAAAGAAGACAAAAACGGTCCGCAAACCGGTACCGACAGTTGGATCATCACTTCCGCCGACCCAACTCGGAACCACGTCTTCCACATCCACACCAACGACTTCCAAACCACCCGTACCGACCCGCAAGGCAAAACGGAAACGCTGTGGCGCGACAGTCTGTTGGTCAAGTACGGCGAACCGCAAACCATTATGACCCGATATGAAGATTTCGACGGTAAAACCGTGCTGCATTGCCATTTATTATCCCATGAGGATATGGGAATGATGCAGGTGATTCAGTTTACGAAGAGAAATGCGGGGATGAGTGGGCATTAATTTGTAGTATGGGTAAAACGCAGTTAAACCCATCACATGACGTTTAATGTTGATGGGTTTCACTGCGTGCTCTAACGAGTCGCTTTCGCTCTACTCATTCTACCGCACTGGAGAAGTCCAAAACCAAGCCGATCGGGCCAAGAACCGCGTCATCCAATATTTCAAACATAAGCCAGGCTTCTTCAATGAATTTTGTTTTCTCATAACAATGTCACTATCCAGCGATAAGGATAGATTTTCTTATCAGTTCATCGTTATTAGTCTTAGAAACACAACGGAGGCGCTATTTTTGCATCTGATGTTGAGCCGCCGCTGGTAGCTGAAAAGTTGAGTAAGTCCGCAGTCCTCGCGCACTCTATTTTCAATCTTTATTCTGATCGCCCTTGAGCAGTCCGGCGTCAAAGCCGAACAATGCTCCGGCCCAGATGAACACCACCCAAACCAGGATACCGAAAGGCAGGTAACCGATATATCCCAACAGCGGCATTTCGGCGAAGATATGGATGACATTGACGTACAGCGGGTAGGGAAAGAACACCACGGCAAAAATCAGCAATAAGCCGCCCCACAACAGTAGTCCGCCCGGCAGCGCTATTTTAGGGCCGTTGCTATAGCGGCCGACTAAACAGGGAAAAGTATTGAGCAGCGTATACCACTCGAAGATAGCAGGCCAGGCCGTACTATAAGCAATCAAGAACAACAGCACGACAGGGGCGTGGGTAAGCGGCATCACGCCGTCGGCGGTGTTAGGGTAATACCAGTTACCCAGCGCGAAATAGTCGAAATACTCGAAATAGAACCAACCGGCTACCGAGACTAACGCACTGATTAGCAGGGTTTTGGGCCGTGCCACCAATAACGAATAACCGCCGCTATGGCGATATGCCAGCCCGTCCAATGCCAGAATGAAGCCCCACCACAAGGGCGTGAAGGCGTAATACACCAAGTCGCCGAAAAGTGTGATCCGCGCCCACATCAGCCACCAGAAAAACAGCGTCAGAACCGAGCCTATCCAAAACCACACCGGGAAACTTGCCGAGGCAGGCTTGGGCTGCGGAGCCGGTATCGTAAAGCCGAACCATTGAGGGAACAGTATAAATAGAAAGAAAGCGGCTTCCACCAACGCCAGCGCAACAAAGATGACCAGGTTGAAACCGGGAGGGTTGTCCACAAAGCGGCGGAAACACGCCGAAGCCGGGCGGCAAGTGGGCTTCGGGATAGGCAAGCCATGCCGCCGCAAGCGGCAATGCTATCGATAATATGACCGGCCAAACCAGACCACTGACACGCTGCATGGCTCATCTCCTCGTTGACTATTCAGGACAGAATACCTGACCTTCGCGGCTCCGCTTGAGAAGACGCTTATTTTCGCGCCGTCAATACGTATCGGGTGGTAGGGCCCATCGTTTTGCGCAGACGCTTATTCTCGTACATCCGGCAATCAGCTATGTGCTTGAGTTTTTCTTTGCTGGCAGCTTCATAAACATACGCTGAACCGGAACTGGCACCGGCAGAACCAAACCCGCCAGAGCGCATATCTTCAACTGCTTTCATCAACATGCTCTCGACCCACGATACATCTCCTTGTTCGCAAGTAATCGCAAACTCGTCGCCGCCCAAACGGTGCGCCTGCGCCTTGCCACCCAAGCGCTCGCTCAAGTGCCGTGCAAATACGCGCAGCAATTCGTCTCCCCGCTCATGCCCAAACTGATCGTTGTAATATTTAAGGCCATCCATATCGATAAACGTCAAGCTGCCTTGCTGGGGCATGGCTTCCAGCGTTGTATCCAGCGCTATGCGGTTGGGCAGGCCAGTCAAGGCATCGGCACGGGCAATGCGATTGCTGAGTTCCATGCGTTCCAGCGCGTGTTCTTTTTCATGATGGAGCTGCGCGAACTGATAGGACAACACCAGCGCCAGCAGCGTGACTTCTACCGCTACAGCAAACAGGCCCACGTGTTCGATATACAGGCTAAAGGAGTTGAGGCTGCTGGCCGAAATCGCTACGATTCCCAGCACAAAAAACATTCCAATAGCTAACAAATAAAGCCGTGCAGTTACGTTGCCCTCGCGTGAACGTACGAAACCGGCAAGCAAGCCATAAGTCAGAAACAGGCCGACACCGTAACGATCGATTTCCATCGACCAGTGCGGCATGAACATCGCCAACACCACCAGCCCCCCCAACAGAGCCAGCAGTACCCTACCCGCTGTGTACAAACGTGGATAAACCTCATGCCGAATTTCCAGCAAAGACATCACAAACAGGATATAGGCGCAATTGGAGAACAGGATAGGAATACTAACCAGATAGAACCAGTGCATATCGAACAGTTCTGTAAACACCAACAGTCCCGTGCCGTTATACAGCAGATTGCCGAGAATGAAGGTCGAGTACATCGCCTCCGGCAAACGCCGACGAACCATAGCCAGCGCCGCATAATAGACCAGCAAACCTAAAAACATGCCCATGCTAAGCAACGTCAGGGCGTTCCCCGGCTTCATCGCTTGCCGGTAAGTGTCCAGCGTGTCCAGATAGGGTTGCGGCGCAGCTACAAAAAAAGGGGAATTCAGTTCAGTCAGCAGACGGTAATGGCCGACGGGAAGATCGACCTCACGGCCATGTCTCAGAAAAAAAGGGTTGATATCGCGGCTCTGGATGCCGCCCTGCACATCGGCCACCGGATGTTGCTGGGCATCGAGGATGATATGGCGAAAATGCCCGATAGCACTGGTGTTCTTGAAATCCAGCACATGGCGGCCGGCAGTGTTGATGTCAAAATCCACCTGCTGCCAGAAACGGCCGCCAGTCAATGCCACCTTAACCGCAGGTTTGAGCCCCGCAGTCGCAAGATCGACCTGTCCCTGATAGGACCAGTCTTCCGGTGCCTGATACCAGAGCCCGGCAAGCTCGCGCGCATCGGCCGAACAAACGCCTGACCCTATCAGGAGGCATACGGCCATCCAGAATGTCAGGATCTGGAGCATTGGTTTAAAAAGCGCTCGAATCGACCAAACTTTGCCATACTTCCCCACAAAGGAGCTTAAGCATCTTAAGCCAAAACTGAAACCTCTCTAAGCATCTCTACTCTTGAAAAGACAGAAAGTCTTTACAAACCAAATAACTCTCGCATTTTCTGCCCAGGGCTTTCCGCGCGCATAAACGCTTCGCCAACCAAGAAAGTATAGACGTTATTATCCAACATCAGTTGCACGTCTTCATGGGTATGAATGCCGCTTTCGGTGATGATCAAACGATCTGCGGGAATTTGTGCTTTTAAGTCCAGAGTCGTCTGCAATGAGGTTTCAAAAGTGCGCAGGTTGCGGTTGTTGATACCGATCAGTTTGGTGTCCAGTGTCAACGCCCGTTGCAGTTCTTCGGCATTATGGACTTCCACCAGCACGTCCATGCCCAGTTTGGTGGCGATATCCGATAGCTCGTGCATCTGACCGTCTTCCAACGCGGCAACGATCAGCAATATGCAATCGGCGCCCAACGCGCGGGCTTCGTAAATTTGGTAAGGGTCGATCATGAAGTCTTTGCGCAGCACCGGCAGCGGGCAGCGTTCCCTGACCATTTGCAGGTAAACTTCCGAGCCCTGAAAAAACTCTTTATCGGTTAATACCGACAAACAGGCCGCGCCATTCATTGCATAATCCTGACCGATGGCAATCGGTTGAAAAAATTCCCTGATCACGCCTTTGCTGGGCGAGGCTTTTTTGATTTCGGCAATAATGGCCGGCTTTTTTGCCAACACCTTACTTTGCAGGGCGTTATAAAAGCCGCGCGGACTTTCTACGGTGCCGGCAATTTCTTCCAGGTTGGCGATGGTCATGCCTAATCGTCGTCTTGCAACCTCTTCGGCTTTTTTATCGAGGATTTTTTTTAAGATGTCTGGCGTATCGGTCATGGCTATTAGTCTTTGTTATAAGTTTTTTGAATAAGCGATCAACGCGTCGAATTTGGCTTTTGCCGCGCCGCTGGCGATAAGGGCTTGGGCTTTATCTATGCCCGCGCTTAAAGAATCCGTGATATTGGCTGCATAAATAGCCGCCCCTGCATTGAGCACCACGATGTCCCTGGCCGCTCCGGCTTTATTGTCCAGCACCGATTTTACCATCACCAGGCTGGAAGCTGCACCATCAATGGCCAAGTCGCCCAGACCGGCTCGCTTAAAACCGAATTGTTCGGGCGTAATCGTATAGCAGGTGACTTTGCCGTCCTTAAGCTCGGCAATGGTTGTGGGCGATGCAATGCTGATCTCGTCGAGCCCGTCGTCGGCATTAACGACCAGCACATGCTGGCTGCCGAGTTTTTTTAACGCCTGCGCCAGCGGTTCTACCCACTGTTTGGCAAATACGCCGATCAACTGGTTCGGCGCTCCGGCGGGATTGGATAACGGGCCTAACAGGTTAAACAGGGTCCTGACACCCATTTCCTTGCGGGCGTTGCTGGTATATTTCATCGCGCCGTGATGTTTCGGCGCAAATAAAAATCCGACGCCGATGTCATTGACGCAACGCGCGACCTGTTCGGCATTCAAATCCAGGTTGACGCCGGCGGCTTCCAGCAAATCGGCGCTGCCGCAGCTGCTCGATACGGAACGGTTGCCGTGTTTGGCGACCTGCCCTCCGGCGGCGGCCACGACAAAGGCGCAGGTCGTGGAAATGTTAAAAGTGTTCGCACCGTCACCGCCGGTGCCGCAGGTGTCGATGACATGATCGCCTTGAACGGGCACTTTAGTCGCCAATTCGCGCATCACTTCGGCGGCGGCGGCGATTTCGTCGATGGTTTCTCCTTTGCAGCGCAGGGCGATCAAGAAGCCGCCGATTTGCGCGTCGGTGGCGTTACCGCTCATGATAAGGCGCATCACTTCGCGCATTTGTTCGGAACTAAGGTCTTGCTTGTTCAGCAGGGCTTGCAGGGCTTGTTGTATTTGCATGGTTTTTGTTTAAGTTTTTTCACCACGGAGGACACGAAGAACACGGAGTTTTTTTATTTGTTTATCTCTGTGTTCTTCGTGTCCTCCGTGGTGAATTTATAGATTCAAATTAACGCAGTTCATCTTGCAGACGCTGATAGATGCCGCCGAAGCTGCCATTGCTCATCAACACAAAATGCCCGCCATAGCGCGCTTCGAATTTAAGCTTGGCGATGATGTCATCCAGCGATGAACAAATTTCGATATTACCAGCGTATCTTTTCAGTTCGCTTAAGTCCCAACCCAATGCTTCCGGCTGGTAGATGATGGCCAAATCGGCATTGTCCAGCGATTCGGCCAGCGTTTTAGTATGGACGCCAAGACGCATGGTGTTTGAGCGCGGCTCGACGATGGCGATGATGCGCTCGTGGCCCACTTGTTTGCGCAAGCCGTCCAACGTGGTTTGTATCGCGGTCGGATGGTGAGCGAAATCATCGTAGACCGTCACACCATTGATGCTGGCGATCACTTCCATGCGCCGCTTGACATTTTTAAACTGCTCGAGCGCGGCTATCGCATCCTTGGGCAGGATGCCGATGTGTTTTGCGGCGACTATCGCGGACAGCGCATTGTAGACATTATGCTGGCCGGTTAACGACCAATCGACACAACCGTGTGTTTGGTTGTCTATTATTACATCGAACTTACTGCCGTCGCTGTTGATCAGTTGGGCATTCCACTGCGCATCGGCATTAATCGAAGTCTTGGCGACCGGCGTCCAGCAACCCATCGCCAATACATCATTAATATTGGCGTCGCATTCAGGGCTGATGATCAGGCCTTCGCCGGGCACCGTCCTGACCAGATGATGGAACTGCTTTTTGATGGCATCCAGGTCCGGGAAGATATCGGCATGGTCGTATTCAAGGTTGTTCAGGATGGCAGTTCTGGGGCGATAGTGGACAAACTTTGAGCGCTTGTCGAAAAACGCGGAATCGTATTCATCGGCTTCTATGACAAAAAAGTCAGACTCGCCAAGCCGCGCCGAAATGCCGAAATTTAACGGGATGCCGCCGATTAAAAAGCCCGGTTTGAAACCCTGGTGCTCGAGTATCCAGCTTAACATGCTGGTCGTCGTGGTTTTGCCGTGGGTTCCGGCCACGCCCAGCACCCATTTATCCTGCAACACGTGCTCGGCCAGCCATTGCGGGCCGGATACGTATCTCAGCCCTCTGTTGAGCACCGCTTCGACTTCAGGATTGCCGCGTGATAAAGCATTGCCGATAATGACCAGATCGGGTTTGCTTTCCAAGTTTTCGGCCCGATAGCCTTCCATCAGCGTGATACCTTGCTGCTCCAGTTGCGTACTCATCGGCGGATAAACGTTCTGGTCGGAACCGCTGACCTGGTGACCCAGCTGCCGGGCAATCACAGCAAGCCCGCCCATGAATGTTCCGCAAATACCTAAAATATGAATGTGCAATGTTTTGTCCTGAGTTGAATTATTTTTTGGCTGGCGGATTGGCGCCGGTTTTTTCTGCCGGTTTGCCACCTGCGCCGTCTTTGGCGGTCGCTTCTTCTATCGGCACTTCCGCCTCTTCTTTGGCCCCGGCTTTTTCCAGAATTTTAATGATGTTTTCGTGAGCATTCTTTTTGGCTCTGGCCATAACCGTCACATTTTGCTTATCCAGCGCATTGACATCGGCTCCGGCTGCAATCAGTAAATTAACAATCTCTTCATTGCCGAAAACCAGCGCATCCATCAATGCAGTCGTTCCCGAATTATCGGCAAGGCTGACATCGGCTCCGTACGCCAACAAGGATTTAACAATCTGTACGTTTCCGCTGAAACTTGCGGCCATCAGAGCGGTGCGACCACTGGCTGTCTTACCGTTAACATCAATCCCTTGCGCCAGCAAAGCTTCTGTTCTCTCAAGCTTTCCCATCATGGCCGCCGCAAACAAATCTTTGATGTCTTCTGCATGAGCCGCTTGGGACAAAGCCAACAACAGGATTAAAAAGCAGTCTTTGTATTTCATGCCGAATAGATGCTTGCGTTTAATGAAAAGTTACGATCAAATAATCAATATATAACCTATATGATCCAATAATGAACGAAAAAAACAAAATATTAGTTGAGGCCACTCCTTTTTTTATAGAGGCGCAATCTGCTCCCGAAGAGGATCGCTATGTCTTTGCCTACACTATTACTATCACCAACGTAGGCGAGATACCGGCAAAACTGCTTCAGCGCCACTGGCTGATTACCGATTCCAACGGCAAGATCCAGGAAGTCAGGGGCGACGGGGTCATCGGTGAACATCCTTACCTTAAGCCCGGCGAATCGTTTCGTTATACCAGCGGCGCGATGATAGAGACACCGGTCGGCACCATGCAGGGCAACTATACGATGCATTCGGATGAGGGTGATGAATTCCGTGCGGACATTCCCAGATTCACCCTGTCCATTCCAAGAACCCTGCATTAATAATGTCAATTTATGCGATCGGCGATATTCAAGGCTGTTTTGATGAGCTATTAAGGCTGCTTGATTTCATTGCTTTTGACGAACACACGGATCAACTGTGGTTTGCCGGGGATCTGGTCAATCGCGGCCCTAAATCCTTAGAAACTCTCCGCTTTATCAAATCATTGGGAGATTCGGCCGTCACGGTGCTGGGTAATCATGATTTGCATTTATTGGCCGCGTCCTGCGCGCCGAAAATAGCCCATAAAAAAGACTCGCTGCTGCCAATACTGGAGGCGCCGGACCGGGATGAGTTAATCGAGTGGCTGCGGCATCGGCCGCTGTTTCATTTTAACAAGGATTTCTGCCTGGTCCATGCCGGCCTGCCGCCACAATGGGATTTCAAAAAAACTCAAAAAATGGCCTTGCTGGCTGAGAAAGCTTTACAAGGTCCTAAATATCAGGCGTTTTTAAAACAAATGTACGGTAACAAGCCCAATATGTGGTCATCCGACTTGAAGGGGGTCGATAAATTACGCTTTATCGTCAATTGCTTTACCCGGATGCGTTATTGCGATGTTAATGGCCGACTGGATTTTGTCCATAGCGGACCTTTAGGCTCCCAACCTAAAAGCCTTATGCCGTGGTTCGAGGTCCCTAAACGTAAGAGCGCCAACATGCGCATTATTTTCGGCCATTGGTCTTCCTTAGGATATTACGAAGGGCCAAACTGCTATGCCATCGATACAGGCTGTCTTTGGGGCGGTCAATTGACCGCGTTAAAACTGGGGGAACAGGTACAACGTTTCAGTATTGATTGTCCCGAGGTTAAAAAAATCCGTAAAAGCTATCAGGAGGCAGCCGGTTAATCTCAAAAACCGGTTTATCAGATGATGTTGGAGTCCAAAGGATGTTTCACCCTTCTAAACAAGCTTTGGACTTCTACTATTTACGTCTTTCCAGCTTCAAAAAGCTATAACTGAAATCGACATCAGGATCGTCCTGAATATCTTCCCGCTCGACCTCGATCCACTGCTCCGCGTCAATCTCCGGAAAAAAAGTATCGCCCGGAAACTCCTTGTGGATTTGCGTCAGGTACAGCGTATCGGCAATCGGCAGCATCAACTTAAAAATATGCGAGCCGCCGATGACAAAAACCTCATCCCTGCCACGACAACTCTCCAGCGCCTTTTCGATATCGTTGAAAACCAGACAGCCCGGCTGGCTGTATGACGGGTTTCTGCTGATGATGATATTGGTGCGTCCGGGCAGCGGTCTGCCTATCGACTCATAGGTAAGCCGGCCCATCAAAATGGGCGCGCCCATGGTGATCTTTTTAAACTTTTTCAGGTCGGCGGATAAATGCCAGGGCATTTGATTATTCAAGCCGATGGCTCGGTTGCTCGCCATCGCGACGATAAATGATATTTTCATGTTAATGCAGTATTCTTGCGAAAATTAATTTTTATCCACATCATACTATGAAAAATATTCTGGTTGTATTTACCGGCGGCACTATCGGCTCAGTTGCAACTGCCGGAACCATCAATACCGACAGCAGCACAGCGTTCAAATTGATCCGGCTGTTTCAAGAGCATTACGAGAATCATCCGGAAATCCATTTCGATACAATCCAGCCTCTGCAGCTATTAAGCGAGAACCTTGCCCCCGCTGCCTGGAAGACGCTGATAGCCGCGATAGAAACAGCCCGGCCTGACCGCTATGACGGCATCATCGTCACGCACGGCACCGATACCCTGGCTTATACAGCCTGCGCGCTGAGCTTTTATTTCAGTACCAGCAAAATTCCGATGCTGCTGGTTTCCAGCGATTATCCGCTGGATCATCCCAAAGCCAACGGACTTGAAAACTTTATCTGCGCTGTCGAATTTATCCTGCAAAAAAACGAGCCGGGCGTTTTTGTCCCTTACCGAAACCAACAGCAGGCGACCCAGTTGCATCAAGGCACGAGGCTGGCCTGTTCTTTACAGTTAAGTGGTGATTTTTTCAGCGTTCAGGGCAAGAGTTACCTGCAATTTGCAAACCGGCAGTTTTCACTCGTGAATCCGCCTACCCGTCAAAACCCAGCCCACGGTATCGCGTTAAAAGCTGATTTTTCCGAGCGCATCCTAATGATCAAACCCTATCCGGGGCTAGATTACACGCGCTTTAATCTGGACGGTATCGATGCCGTTCTGCACGATTTATATCACTCCGGCACTGCATGCGCATCCTTGCAATGGGGCGAAAACTATTCGTTGCTTGAATTTATAAAACGCTGCGAAAAACAAGGCGTCGCCGTCTATCTGGCTCCGGCGATTAGATCGGCCGATGCTTACCAAAGCACCCAAGCTTTAACCGAACAAGGCGCTAAAATAATCTGGAATATGTCGATTGAAGCCGCTTATGTAAAACTGCTGCTGGCTTATGGAAATTTTGGCGAGGATCAGGAAATAATGGATTTTATTAATGAAGATATTGCCGGAGAGCATCTCTAAAACCGCATAATTCAAAAGTTGTAGGGCGGCCGGCTGGTCGCCTCTACGCTAATCAGGAGAGCGCGAAGTTCATTGCCTTCGTATGCCTTATGCTGTTATTCCGCAATAAAGTGGTTTTGATAATCGACCAAAGCCCGTCTAATCACCTCATGCGCTTCATCCCGTCCGTAAACATTGGTTATTTCGCAGGTGCTCTGTTCGCTCGGCAACTGTTTATAGGTCAAAAAATAATGTTTCAGGCGGTTGATATAGGACTCGGGACAATCCGACACATCATTCCATTGCCGGTAAAACTCATCACCTTTCATGACCGCAATAATCTTATCGTCGGCTTCTCCGCCGTCCAGCAAACGAAAGCCGCCGATGGGTATGGCCTGTAAAAGAATATCGCCATGAGTCACGCTACGCTCACTCAAAACGCAAATATCCAGCGGGTCGCCATCACCTTTAGTAACCTGTTTACCGGATTTTAGCGCGGCATATTCGGCAACCCGATCCGCACAGAAGGTTTGCGGAATAAACCCGTAAAGTGTCGGAATCGTGTTGGAATATTTTTGCGGCCGATCGATTTTAAGATACCCGGTTTCTTTGTCGATTTCATATTTAACGGTATCCGACGGAACAATCTCGATAAAGGCTGTCACTATGTTCGGCGTACTGTTACCGGGACTGATGCCATGCCAGGGATGCGCTTTGTATTGTATATTCATGAGTAATGATTCTTTCCTTAAGATGTATAGTGCCTGCTCCTGTTTTAACCGCTAAACAGAAATCGGTGCCTTGATATGTTCATGTGCCTGATAATCGATCACTTCAAAATCCTCATATTGATAATCGAATATCGATTCCGGCCTGCGCTTTATTTTTAAGGTTGGCAGCGCGTACGGCTTACGGGTTAGCTGCAAGTTAGCCTGCTGCTGATGGTTCAGGTATAAATGCACGTCGCCGCCGGTCCAGATAAAATCGCCCACTTCCAGATCGCACTGCTGGGCAACCATATGCGTCAATAACGCATAACTGGCTATATTGAACGGCAAGCCCAGGAACGTATCGCAACTGCGCTGATAAAGCTGGCAAGACAACTTGCCGTCGGCCACATAAAACTGAAAAAACGCATGGCAGGGCGCCAGAGCCATTTTGCCTTGTGCCACATTCTGCTGGGGACTGATACTTTCGTCCGGCAAATCCGCGACGTTCCAAGCGGAAACGATAATCCGGCGGCTGTTCGGCGTTGTTTTAAGTTGCTCGATGACTTGCTGAATCTGGTCGATATGCCGTCCGTCAGGCGTCGGCCATGAACGCCACTGATAGCCGTACACAGGGCCTAAATCGCCGTTTTTATCGGCCCATTCATTCCAGATATTGACATTATGCTGATGTAAAAAATTCAGGTTAGTATCGCCGTTTAAAAACCAAATTAACTCATAAATGATCGATTTTAAATGTATTTTTTTAGTGGTCACCAATGGAAAGCCTTCCGCCAATGGAAAACGCATTTGATGACCAAAAATGGACAGCGTGCCGCTCCCCGTTCTGTCACCTTTTTGGTTACCTTCAGTCAGGATTTTATTAAATAATTCTAAATATTGCTTCATGCGTTTTTTGATGACTATTGGTTTTTAACAAAACTACAGGCCTGTTTGGGCGTTATCTGACTGGATTATTCAACGTCTTAATAAGTTTTTGGATTTGCGTATCACAATATTCCCTCCATCTTTCCGCATGGAATTTCACCGGGCTTAAACCGGACATGCAATTCGACGGTTCACGATAAGCGCTACATCATAATTATTATCTCTCCTTGTAAAACTACCTTACTAAAAGCAGACGCACACGCTCAAAATCGGATTAACGATCCCACTCGAATTTGAGGGTAAATTCTGTAAAGCCGGCTTGAAAGGTTTATCGCTGTTTCTTGTACGGTACATTCCAGGCAGCATCCCAATACATAGACTGGGGCATTGATGTTTCCTGTTCAACGGGTTTGTTACCCCGAACGCTGTCTTTCAAATAAGCGCCGGTTCCAAGCCGCTACGGTGCCACAACGTAAAATCCTGACTCAGATAAAGATCATAAACTGATTACAATCTTCATTGCACTACGTAGTGGTGCTGACTTTTAAGATTTTATCATGTTTAAAAGCAGATCGAGCAAATGCCGGCACTGGAGGGTTTCCTTGTGTATTTTTGGTTCAGCAGCCGGTAAATAATGAATTTTCTCGCATTAATACGATTTCTGGCCCATAGCGGGGGCATAGCTGGACATATCGCTGTTGCTAATTCTCATCAGTATTCGTACCAATAGAAATTCTTTTATAGCTGAGTCTATATTGTCAGCCACTGATTAAATATTGATCATATTTATCAGAATAAACCTTTGTTTCATGTTGCTTTTTTAAGTTTGTCCGAGACATTGGATATCAAGGAAGACTTTTAGATTTCTATATTAATTATTGTTACGAAATTGATCGGTAAATACGCTAAGAATGTTGAATAAGTTCTTGCGAATACTGAGTGTTTGTTTGCAAAAATATTATAGGGAACTAATATGAGCCAGTCTGAATTACGGTCATGGGAAAACAGCAATCAGGAAGAATTAATCGGTATAAAAAATTGGATTAATGAATTTTTATGTAGCCCTCATCCCTCATTGGGCCGCGAAGGAAATGTTTGCCCATTTACTAGAGAAGCTATTAATAAGGATACTATTTTTTTTTCGCTGGAAAAGTCGTTTTATTTAGATCAAGAGATCGAGATTAAAAAAATAGCGAGTCAAATCAGGTTATTTAAAGCACTTAAAGTTGATAATCATGATGAGTATAAAGTCATCATAAATGCCTATCCTTATCTTGATAAAAGCGAATATATTAAAATTGAATTGATCCAAAATAAATTAAAGCCGCTTTTTGTGGAAGAAAATCTAATGATTGGACAATTTTATCCAGGCTGCAGAGAAAAAGGGCTTTGGAACGATTGCTTTTTCCCTCTTGATAGCCCTATAAGTTTATTGGCTATTAGAAATATGGCAATAACCGATATTGCTTTTTTGATGTCCACCAATTCTTTTTTAGACAAATACTTGCAAGTATTCGGTAAAAGAGGTGAGGATTTTTTAATAAAATATATGGAACGTAAGCAATTACACAGTTAAAGCAAGAGTCACCGGTTATCTGTTGTTCTTACCCGGATTAATCCGTAAGCGGCTGTCTGATCATCTTTGCAAATAACTTTATATTGTCTTTTGGATTACTACGAAACAAAAAGCCTACAATAATTATAAAAACTTTCAATATTATTATGTCATCGAAAATGCATACAATAAAAGAAAACCTCTACATTAACTCTCTATATATAGATAAATTAGGGCTATCGTTTAATCAATTTGTAGTCGTGTCCAAAGATAAAAACATAACCCTGATAGAAACCGGATTTAGAAAAGATTTTAATGATTTGTGTGCAAACATGGGGCTTGTCGGCTTAGCTCCTGAAAACATCCAAAACGTCATAGTGCCTCACTTCGAAGCCGATGAAATGGGAGCTGTGCCTGAAATATTAAAAATATCAAACAAAAAAATAAACCTGTACGCTCATCCTATTTGCACATTTGGGTTAAATGATGTTTTTGATGCCAAGGCAAAACCGGTAAAAGACAATGAGATTATATCTGTCTTTGACGGCTGCTCTTTAAAGTTCATACATACAAAACATGTTCATCAATGGGATAGCTTAGTCGTTTATTGGATTGAACAGAAAATATTATTTTCTTCCGATCTGTTCATTCAAGGCGGTGAATTTACCGGCATCAATACGAACAATTGCGTTAATGAAATAATTGCTTCGATAAAAAAAGATAATTATCTGCCTTCACATAATCATCTGGTTAATGCCTTAAATAAAATAAAAGAAAATGACATTGAAATTATTTTGCCAATGCATGGATCAGGTCTGTCGAATAATATTGATTTATATATAGAGTCATTAAAAAACCTGGATTTTTAATAATTGTCCCGTAACTACTATTATTCAAGCTCAATAGCCAACTCTACTGATAGGTAGCAGCACTTATTGATTGCAGAAAATGGGCGTCCTAATCTATGGACGCTAGGCATAACACACTAAGCAATTTCTTGAGCGGTTGCACCAATCTATGCTGTCCATTAGCTTAATTCTTGGGCTTGATTGAAATATATTGATAATCAGATGAGACAATGGAAAAACAATTCGACAATGCCGATACGGCCACTGCTTTTCATGCCCATCCTTTAATACTGTGGTTTATCGGCGCACTCGATATTCCTATTTTGAAGGTTAGTCTCGACGAGCTAGCTCGTCGCCATGACTTGCCTGAATTAAGCTTTATTGAACTGAGTGGCCTGTCAATGCCGGAGATTCTCCCTTTTCCAGTTCATTTAGCAAGGGTCGACCGACTTAAAGAGGCGGCTTTGGACAATAGTCCTTATGTGCAAGCCAAACTCATCTGCATAAATAAAGAGAAACAGGTTTTACTGCTGACATTTCATCCTGTCTTCGATGGAGCTGATGTATTTGCGCACGAACTTTTGATGCTATATAGCGCGTTCAGTGAAGGGCAACCTCCCCCCAAGCTATTGTTTCCAATCGAAGACGCCGCTTTGGAACGAGAACGTCTGCAATCTTATTGGAGGAAACAGCTGGCAGATGCGCCGGCTCTGCATTTGCCTACGGATAAATCCCGTCCTCAGGTTCCATCGTTTCAGAAGGCATGCCAATCATTCCTGCTACCGCCGAACATAGCCGACGGTCTGAAAACCTTGAGCAAACAGGAAGATGCAACGCTGTCCATGACGCTGACGGCGGCTTTTCAAGCGTTATTGCAACGCTACAGCGGTCAGGACGACATTGTGATCTGTACGCCAACTGCGACGGACAGCTTTCTAAAGACCGAAAGCTTGCTCGGTTTTTTCGTCGATATCTTGGCGTTGCGTAGCAATCTGTCCGATAATCCAAGTTTCCGTGAACTATTAGCGCAGGTGCGTGGCGTTACGCTTGAAGCTTATGCCCATCAAAGCATGGCTTTTAACAAACTGGCAGATAGGCTCAATCTACAACGAGATCCACTGCTCCAGGTTATGATCGTGTTTCAGGATAAGCCGCCGTTGAAGCAAATTATTCCGGAATTTCTCCAGCTCGATAACGAGGCCGTCAAAATCGATCTCACGCTAATACTGTCGGAAACCCGGCATGGCATAGAAGGAGCAGTCGAATACGCGACGGACTTATTCGAGACCGCGACTATTACCCGCCTGATCGGCCACTTTCAGACTTTACTCGAAAGCATCCTTGTTCGCCCCGAGGCGCATCTGTCCGAATTGCAACTGTTGACTGAAACCGAACGTCGGCAACTGCTGGCGGACTGGAACGATACAGCTATAGATCTTACCGGCGCCAAATTCATTCATCACTGTTTCGAAGAACAGGTTGAACGCACGCCTGATGCCGTGGCTGTCGTTTACCTTAATCAACAGCTCACTTACGGCGAACTCAACGCGCGCGCCAACCGGCTGGCTCATTATCTGCGCGATATCGGCATTGGGCCGGAAACACTGGTCGCGATTAGTCTTGAGCGATCCATCGATCAAATAATCGCCTGGCTCGGTGTTCTTAAAGCCGGCGGCGCTTACTTGCCTCTTGATCCCTATTATCCCAAGGATATGCTGGCATTCATGCTTGAAGACAGCGCTCCGTTAGCGCTACTGACAAATAGCCGGCATAAAGCACTATACGCCGATATGCCGAGTTGTCCCCGCTTGGTTGAGTTATCGACCAAATTTCCCGCATGGGCAACTGCTCTCGATACCAACCCCGACCATAAAAGTGTGGGTCTAAAGTCTGAAAATCTGGCTTATGTGATCTACACGTCCGGCTCCACCGGCAAGCCCAAAGGTGCCGAGATAGTACATCAAGGCCTGCAAAACCTGCTTCCGTGGTATATCAAGGAGGCGACGAAGCTTACTTGCGATGATACGGTTCTGGTAGTGTCGTCCATGGCTTTTGACGCCACTCAAAAAATCATTTACGGCCCTTTACTGACTGGCGCCCGGCTGGTCTTGGCAAGCGAGCCGTTTGATCCACAGGCGATCGTAAAGCTGGCGTTAAAAGAACGTGCCAGTATGATAACCCTCACTCCGAGCGGATTTTATGCGCTGATCGATGCCGGCGCTAACGGAGAGCTCAGTACACTGCGGCGGGTTTTTCTTGGCGGTGAGCCGATGCAACCTTCCAAGTTGCTGGAACTGGCGGAACCAAGGCCCGAGTTTTTCAACTGCTACGGACCCACTGAGTGCACGGCTATAGCGACTTTTTTCCGTTTGCCCTCTGGTCTTGAGCCATACCTCAACCGTCCTGTGCCAATCGGAAAACCGATCTGGAATGCCCGGATTTACATCCTGGATACCCATCAGCAGCCGGTGCCGATTGGCGTTGCAGGCGAAATTTATATCGGCGGAGTAGCGGTTGGCCGTGGCTACCTGAATCGCCCGGAGTTGACAGCCGAGCGCTTTGTGCCCGACCCGTTCGTAGCCAAAGCGAATGCGCGCATATATAAAACCGGCGACTTGGCCCGATGGCTTACTGACGGCACCATTGAATTCCTGTCCCGCAACGACTTGCAGGTCAAGATCCGGGGCTTTCGCATCGAGCTGGGCGACATTGAGGCGTCATTGCTCCAACATCCGAAGATACGCGAGGTTGCGGCAGACGTGTACGAAATCAGCCCGACTGACAAACGGCTTGTGGCTTATTTGGTACCCCAAAGCGATACCGTGCCAGCCCTTTCAGAACTTCGGGATTTCCTTAAGTCGAAATTACCCGAGCACATGATCCCGTCATTCTTTGTGTTTCTCGATGAACTTCCGCTGACCTCGAATGGCAAGCTGGACCGAAAAGCCCTGCCCGAGCCGGATATGAACCGCCAGGTTCTGGATACGGATTATATGGCGCCAAGCAGTCCGGTGGAGAAACTGCTCGCCGAAATATGGGGCAATGTTTTAAAAGTGAACCGTGTCGGCATACACGACAATTTCTTCGAGCTGGGCGGGCAGTCATTGCTCGCAACACAGGTACTGATCCGCGTTGGGGAGCAACTATCGGTCGATATTCCGCTGAACGCCCTGTTTGAAAAACCGACTATCGCCGAATTGGCAAAGCTGATTGAAAATATCGAAGCCAAAGCCTCGAGCGTTTCCAAGCCCATTACTCCACAGCTTCGCATGGCTTTTAAGATGGGTACAACTTGAAATAACTCAGCGGCAGCGAATTATATGTGCTATTGAAAAGGCTACAGGTTGAAAGGGCTATTTACCTCAGAGAACACGGAGGACACGGAGAACATAATCTCGTTAATTCGATTATTAAAGACTCCGTGTTTAATATACAAGGCCGGAATACCCACCGGGCACAAGCAAGACCGCCCTGCAATAGCAAGGGCGGGTGTTGCCGGCAACTGGAGCTGGCGTTATGCAAGAAATAGTCCGACAGGCAGGTTTTAAAAACCTGGAAGGCCTAATATGGTTTAGCACCAACAGTAGGCGCTTGAGGCGCAGCTTCCGCTTCCGCTCCTGCTCACGCTAAGTACCTACATAATCCACAGGGATGTGGTGAATGCAGATATTGCAGGAGCAAATATCTGTCCATGTAGGCAACGCAGGAGCAGTTGTCGAGGATACGAGGTAATGCAATATAAAACTCCGTTTACTTCGTGTTCTCTGTGGTTAAGCTCTTAAACAGAATACTTTCACAGTCTCACGCCCTACGGTGCTTACTAACTTAGAGGTACTTCTACATTCTTGCCTTTATGCGCAAAATAAAACATTGCCGCCCCAATCAGGATCATCGGCGTTGACAATATTTGCCCCATAGTCAGCCAATCCAGCGCGATATAGCCTAATTGCACGTCGGGCATCCGGAAAAATTCAACAAAGAACCGGAAACAGCCGTAAAAAAACAGCGCCAGTCCGGTCGCTGCCATTGTCGGGCGGGGCTTGCTGGTATATATCCAGAGAATGGCGAACAGCACCACGCCCTCTAAAAAGGCTTCGTACAGCTGCGACGGATGCCGGGGCAACGGACCGCCGTTAGGAAACACCATCGCCCAGGGCACGTCGGTAGGCCTGCCCCATAATTCGGAATTGATGAAATTGCCGATACGCCCTGCCCCTAACCCAATAGGCGCCAGCGGTGCGATAATGTCAGTCAGTTGCAGCACGCTGCATTGCTGCTTTTTGGCGAACAACCACATCGCGATGAACACGCCCACCATGCCGCCATGAAACGACATGCCGCCCTGCCAGATTTTAAACAGCACCAGCGGATTTTCGAGGAAACCGGGAAAATTATAAAACAGGATATAGCCGATCCTGCCGCCCAGGACTACGCCGAATGCGCCGTAAGTCACCAGATCTTCTATCGCTTCCGGCTTGATCGGAGACCAGGGCTGCTGCGCCCGTTTTTGTCCTAAAAACCATACCGCGGCAAACCCGATCAGGTACATAAGACCGTACCAGTGGATTTTTATTGGGCCTAAACTTAATGCAATGGGATCAATTTGTGGAAAACTCAGCATAATTGTCGAATGAATAATTTATTAGAAGATGGTTTTTGATGGGTAAGTTCTTTCTGCTTTAGTGCGATGCGCAAAATGCCATCCCAACACAAAAGCTCCGGCTGCCATGCCGTCATTGCAAAATAGTTTCTGTATGGCTAGCAGAACAGATTATTGGCTATTACCCAAACTCGTCTTGTATTGTATCTTTAGGCGCATCTACCAGCCTAATAAGATTTATTTCTTAAGCCTCATTATGAGCCTGCGTTGAAATACTCCTTTGTCCAATTCAGAATTTATAAAACCTGTAAATTTACATGAAACAGGGCATTATTGTAGTTACATTCACAATTTGCGTGTGCAGGACTATGTTGAATACCGTTAAAACAGCCGTTTTTATTAGCAATCCGGGCATGCAGTCATCCGGCTGGGCTGCTGATAGCCAAATCCGTTTTGCTATCGGCGAATGTTCTCTGGGCTCGCTTCTGGTGGCGATCAGTGAACGCGGTGTCTGTGCTATCGCTTTGGCTGATGATTCGGAAAGTCTAGTGCGGGATTTACAAGACAGATTCCCGCAAGCCGAACTCATCGGTGCCGATCCTGATTTCGAGCAACTGATCGTCAAGGTGTCGGCTTTTATCGAAGTCCCGGCTTTGGGGCTGGATTTGCCGCTGGATGTGCGCGGCACGGCTTTTCAGCAACGGGTGTGGCAAGCTTTGCGGGAAATTCCGGCCGGCGCCACTGTCAGCTATTCCGAAATTGCCCGACGCATCGGTTCACCTAAAGCAGTACGGGGCGTAGCCGGCGCTTGCGCGGCCAACATTTTGGCTGTTGCAATACCCTGTCATCGTGCGGTCAGAACTGACGGTAGCTTGTCCGGCTACCGCTGGGGCGTCGAGCGTAAAGCGGAATTGCAGCGTAGGGAAAAACAGCCATAATGGACCCTACCGTTTTGACTTGTTCGCTGGAGCTGCCGAAACATTACCGCGCCGGCGATATTCTAGCGTTCCATAAGCGTGATGCCTTGGCTATTGCGGAGTCGGTTGACGATCATAGTCTGAGCAAAGGCTTAGTGTGGAACAATCAGGCTGCCTGCCTGACTATCCGTTTTAATGAAAACAGCGCCGATGCCGAACTGTTTATCGATGGCTTAGCCAATGCAAACGATGTCGATGTGTTTAATGACAGGGTGCGGCGTATGCTGGGTTTGAATCAACTGATTGAAAACTTCGAGCAAATCTATCGGCACCATCCTCTAATCGGTAGACTGATTGAGCAGCAGCCGGGATTGCGTGTGCCAACGACAGCGACTGTTTTTGAAGCCTTGAGCTGGGCAATCACAGCTCAGCAAATCAGCGTTAAGGCTGCAATCTCAATACGCCGTAAATTGATTCAGACAACCGGACTACAGCATTCCAGCGGACTGTTTTGCTACCCGGATGCCAAACAGCTTGCCGGGGCCAGCGAGAGCGATTTGCGTCAAATCGGATTTTCGAAAACCAAAGCACAAACCTTACTGGCGATCAGCCGAATGATCGAAAACGGAGAGATCCGTTTAAAAAGCGAGGTCAATACAGCGAATGTAGAGGAAATTTGCCGGCAATTGTTACAGATACGCGGCATCGGCCCGTGGACTGTCAATTACGCCTTGCTACGCGGCTTCGGTTGGCTGGATGGATCGTTGCATGGGGATATCGCGGTACGAGCCGGCTTGCAAGCGCTGCTGGGCAATGAAGACAAAATCACCGAACAGCAAGCTCAGCAGTGGCTGGCACAATTTTCACCTTGGCGTGCATTGGTGGCCGCCCATCTTTGGGCGTTTTTTATCCGCCATACCCGAGAGCAACGTCTCAATTCAACCGCAAAAAACCGGGTTTAAAACACCGGTCATTTCGTTAAGCTATTTATCCACAAGCTTTTCTATTCCTGTATTCAGGACTGATGCATTCAGAATGAATTACAAATGCGCATACGGAAAGCGCTAAGAAAGGGCTTAACAACGAGGCTAACGACAATCAACACATCAACAATGGCACCGCTCCATTGAAGCAGTGCGGTATAAAAATTCAACCGAGAGCGCTAGATGTGCCATATAAGTATCGGCTCCTTATTTGACGAAGGTCGTCCCTGACCATTAAACGCGATAATTTAGAAGTTACTCTGGTTCGAATTAGTAACTGATGTTACGCACGGATGTTTTTTGTCCCGTATGCCGCGCTGAGCACCGCAGCTTTCGGCTGGACAAATCGGCAGGATAGCCGATTTGCATGCGTAGTACCCGTAGGGCGAGGCACAGGGATGCACCGCATGACTCTGCCCGTAGGGGCGCTGCATGGATGCAGCGCGTTGTCAGAGGGCCAAGGACGGCCCTTCTGGCAACCCTCGCCGAAAGCGAGGAGCGCAAGAAATAAGCGGCAACCGGGTCGCCTTTTCTTTGGTTACTTTCTTTTCGACTGCATGGACAGATATTTGCTCCTCGGCAACTGCTCCTTGCGTTGCTCTACCTCCTGCGTCCGTGCAGTCGTCGGCAATTGCTCCTGCGTTGCCTACATGGACAGATATTTGCTCCTGCAATATCTGCATTCACCACATCCCTGTGGATTATGTAGGTACTTAGCGTGAGCAGGAGCGGAAGCTGCACCTAAAGCGCCTACTGTTGTTGGCGCTCTACTACAGGCCATCCATGGCCTTATGCGTAAGCTGCATTGACCTCAAAGGATGGAGGAAATGCCGCAAGATTGCCTGGAGCAATCGCGGCTGACTGCCATGGAGGGTGGAAATGCCGCAAGATTGCCTGGAGCAATCGCGGCCGCCACATCCCTATGGTTTAGCAACCCAGGAGCAGTTGCCGAGGCGAAGCACAAATTCGCCTGGAGCGAATTTGAACAGCCGATAAGGCTGGCCCGCAGGGCGAAAACCAAGGAGGGTTTTCGTAACGAAAAGTAACTCGCCCTCGGGTGCGAGAACCCGATTCCAATAACGTCGCGGTAGCGGCACTTTATAAAAACGTTAATACGGTCTAAATTCGAATAACTGCGTAACATCAGTTAGTAAGTAAGCGTCATGCCAACAAAAACCGAGCGCCCCATGCCTGCCACGTTGCGTCCCCATGGGACGCTGTTTGCGGCCGGGCCGGTCGGATTCATGCCGAACCGGTCGCCCAGGTAAGAGCCTGCCAACGGCTGGTAATACTGCTTGTCGAGCACGTTATCCAAGCCCACGTCGAAACGCAGTTTTTTCCACTCATAACCTGTCCGCGCATTAAGTAAGATGTAAGAAGGCGTTTTGGTTTCGTTCCTGATCGCCTGCACATCGTCTTTTGCATCGACAAATTGCATTTCGAGCGCACTGCCCCAGCCGCCCAGCTTATGATCAAGACTCAGCTTGGCGTTAAACGGCATCATATGGTAAAGATTGCCGCCATCCATACGCTCGCCGCGTACATAACTCATTACGGTGTGCGTGGAGAACTTACCGAGGGTTTTGTCGTCATACAAATCTCTTCGGCCTGAAACGTCGATCCCCCACAGACGCGCATCGTGATTGGCGTATTGCAGATAGACATAACTATTGCTCGCGGTTTGGTTGGCTTGAGTACAGCCGTTAGCGCTATCCGCCGATGCGTATAAGCAACGATCCGCATCGATAAAGTTTTCCACATAGCTTAAATAAGGCGTGGCTTTTAGATCCCAAAGGCTGTTTTTATCGTCGTGAAAGGCGGCGGTGAAACTGACGGTATGAGCGGTTTCCGGTTTCAGGTTGATATTACCGACATAACCGTTACCGTCACCGAACCAGCCGCTCATCGCCATGTCCATTCTGCGCCGGCCCCAAGAATAGCGCTCGTACAGGTTGGGCGCTCGGTTTTTACGGGCATAGCCGAATTCGTACTGGCTCATATCGTTGGGCGTGTATTGCGCCAACGCGGTGACATCGAAAGTATCGTTACTACGTTCGTGATCCAGCGCATTAAACGCATTAGCCGCGTCAAGCGCAAGTCGCGAACCGGCCCCTGCTCCGCCCAGCATTTGCGGATTATACGGTTGCACACTTCCTGTATCGGTGTTGATATGATCGTGACGCAAACCTAACAAGCTGCGCCATTCGGGCGACCAATTGGCCTCCCATTCGGCAAAGGTTCCTATCCGTTCCCGTTCGCCATTGTTGATATTGATGTAGTCTTTCGGCGCCATCATCCAGTAAGAACCGGCCGGCGTAGGGCCTGTGAGATTATTATGCACCGCCGGCCACCAATCGTTGATTCTGTTGGCGTGATACTCATTACCTACCCGGAACGTATCGCGTTTTGAATACGGAATTTCCGCCTGAATCTTGTATCCCAGGTTACGGCCGCGCGTTTCCATCGGCATCAAGTCATTGGGCGGGTTAAAACTTGGACTATAGAGCTTATGCTTGTCATCGCCCATATTCATGCTGTGCTTGGTGCTTTCAATATAAAACCTGCTCTCCAGGTTCCCCCAATCGAATGCTCCTTTGTGCGTGATATTGCCGAAAATACTGTCGTTGTTAGTCAAATCCATCCGTGCATTCGGAAAGCCCTGAAACGGGATGTGTTGTTGTCCGCCTTTGATCACCACTAGATGATTGTCGTGTTTGAACGACAGCGTGGCGGCGTGGTTTTGATTTTCGTAAGCGCTGGATTGCACCGCATTGCCGTTACCGTCCCTGTAATTCCGGCTTTCGGTGTGCGAGCCGGTATAGTCCAATCGTATATTTTGATTGGCGACACCCGCCGCAATAGAGCCGCCGAAAGCATCGCCATTGCTGCGGTAAAATGATGAAGCGCTGCCGTTTAGCAAAATATCTTTGCCGGGCTCGGCAAACACTGGGTCGGGCGATTGCACTGAAATAGTTCCGCCGATGCTGTCGCCGCCCATGCTTACCGGAGTAACGCCTGACAGCACGGTAATTTTGCCGACATTGCTGCGATCGATATACGACAGCGGCGGGTTCATATGATTGGCGCAGGCCGAAGTGATGGTCATGCCGTTCACGTCGATCTTGACACGGTCGTCGTTCAAACCGTGAATGGCCGGCAGGCTCGATACGCCCCCGCCACCATACAAACTGACGCCGGGAGTATCTTCCAGCAGCTTGGCGGTATCGCTGACAGCGGCTTGTTTTCCGGCGATATCATCGGCTTCAAGTTCCGTAGTATTCAGTGAACTCACAGCCGGGCGTTTTTCGGTAACAACGACTTTTTCAAATGTGATCGGTTGTTCGGTTTGCGGGTCTTTATCTTCCTGATCTGCCATAGCGGATGTCGCCAAACACAGCGGCAGCACGCCCATCATTTTCCAATTGCGCAAACTGGCCCTGATGGCGCTTGCAACTGGTTTTCTTTTAGACAGATTGGGAGTGCTCGAAATGGTTTTCTTCATTTTTTTGCCTTTTTAAATTGAAAAACAAACGCTGGATACTTCCGGCAGTAGGTTTAATAGGCAAAAAATGAGCCAAAATATAACGTATTAATATATTAGCAATTTCTAAAATATAAAGAGTTCAATATAATTAAACGGTGTTATTTAACGCACTGTAATATGGGATATGCCTTACTTTCCTTAACTCATGAAGTGAATGATTCATCGTTTAATGACAATTATCAGGCTGTTAATCCGCTAAGCCAATTTCCCAGCTTTTTAGTGTTGAGGACAGGCAAACAAGTGTTTTGCCTGTTGGCACGTGAAGATAGGATTATGAAGTTAAGGAGATAATTTTGCCCGCTATTTTGATAACAACCTGAAGATTGCACTGCAATCGCGGCGGCTTCGCGGAAAGCTCAGAACACATTAGGCTTAGGTAACCCATTGCCTGATAACCTCAACATGTCCAGCGCCGGTCCGTCGCTGTGTGGCGGCATCACCGTCTTTTCCCGCTGCTGACTGTCGGATCTCATAATTAGAGGTAAAAATACAACCAAATCTTACAAATTATGGGATCCTAAAAAACCAAATTACCGATTCGATAGGGTCAATCCTGCAGTCTATGTCGGCTTTAGGTAATTATGAATGGGCGCTGCCGGCCCTGACTGGGTAAACACTCATGGTTGAGGCCATCCGATAGAGAAATAACTCCACCGAGCCCCCAAGATAAGTCTATTTTCAACAATAGACTCCACAATACCTGGTATTTTGCTCAATATTCAGCACTATAACACCACCGCCTTGCCGATTTTTACGTTTTGATGCGGCCTAAGCCCAAAGCGGACAGTTCGTGAAGGAGCCGCAAACTTTACGAATTGTTTACATGCATATAAAAGCCACCTATTTTTTGGGTTAGTAAATATAGGTAACATTACATATTGTGCATTCAGTTCTGAATACGTATTGTTGAACTATGGGCGGAGTGATCAATTAGCAACTTTTGACCTGAAATGTATGACCATTTTCGGCCAATTGCGGGCTTGTATATCATTTTGTCCAGTCAAGCCCCTTTTTTGAGGAAAGGCAACAATAAAATTAAATAAACTACGAGGATTTAAAAATGGCTGAAGAGCAAGAAAAAGATTACACATGGTGGTACGCTGGCGTTGCTATTGCTGCTATTATTGTTTTAGTTGTGCTGCTGAAAAAGGACGAAACTAAGCATTTGCAAAGTGGTGCGGTTGAGCAGTTGCAAACTGAAACCTTTAAGAATATAGAAAAGAGAAAAACCAGTAACGTCACTGGTGACGTAGGTAATTGAAATATCACCCCCCGTTATTTTCATAACGGGGGGTATTGTTATTTTATGTTAACTCCCTATCGATAAGCGCCCAGCGAGAAGTTCGTTCGCATTGTTAGCACGGCACAAGCTACTGATTTATTGGGCAGCAATAACCACGAACTTCATGTGTTCCACTTAGTATTTACTAAAATTCAGCACTAAATTCTGATATGTATTTGATACAGGGTCTATTAACACGCATTAGCTAAACATTGCCGGAAGACCTTTCATCTTTACCATGCCCAAACTAGCTAACCTGTCTATTTGCTAAGGTAACTGCTTCATTTAACCGCCTAAACATAGATCGGGTAACTACTTAACATGAGTTCGGGATAAGGGAGCAGGAGACGAGTTGCTGCCATTTTTTCGAGCAAGCCTGGGAACAACATCTGCTGCCCTCCGGAGCAAAAAAGCGCACAGGTGAAGCGAACTGGTCTGTCGGAGTTGGTGACGCTATCCGTCCTATTCCATCAATTACGCTTTCCTCAGTCCAAGAGTTTCTACCTGTACTATGCCTGCCGCTATCTGTGTGCCGAATTTACGACGTCGCCCAGCTTCAACCGTTGCCTGTAACCCCTGCCCGGCCGTGCAGTGCCTTTAGCGGCCTTATTCGAAATGCTCACAAACGAATGCCAATCCGTACGATCGAAAATGGGCACAATATTTCGAATCCCGCCGGGGCAAGAAAATGTTGAACTCGTCGAGAGGGCGGATGAACCAATTAAATTAAAATTTAAAAAGAGGGGAGACATAAGATTGCTTTGCCTCCCCCTATGGCTTGATTATCATCAATGGATGAAGGAGATAGCTTAATCGTTTATTTAGCGTTTTGAGATATGTGCGAATACTTATATCACTCCACAAACTCACGCCCTAAAGCTAAAAGGTAGATTCGCCGCCAGGCAATCCACCACAGGACGACAGGATGTAATCGGCGTTGTGCGTGTATGGTTTGCTTCTCGAAACTACCCTACAAATAAGGCTATTTCGACTCTTTGGAGGACCCTTGTGAATCGGCGCTAGATCCACATTCGCCGATGCTTCTGACATTATTTACTTGCTTGCCGATACACTTGTATTCCGGGTTAATTTTGGTCGTCTGTTTTTTACAGGTTACGGTACTGCTGATTACCGTATATGGGTCACCGGCCTCAGTTACGCCCGTCTTGCCGGAAGACTCCAAGTGTATTTGATCCCTAGCATCAGCTTCTGTGTACGCTTTTCCAGTGGCTGTTATGATGTACTTACAACTATTCCTCTTTTGGGAATCATTAAAGTCAGCTTGTCTCTTTTCTTCGAGTTTTTGCCTTTCCTTGTCTTCAGCTTCTTCTTTTTCTTTTTGAGCTTTTTCAGCAGCAAGTTGTGTCTTTTTTTCGGCGTCTAATTTTTTCTGCTCATCATCAGTACTCCCAGTCTTCTTGTTACTTGGCAGCACAAGACCTTGTGAAACTGCGGCTGCATTTTTCTCTCGCTTCTTTTGGGGTTGAACTGATTTCTGGGGATTTTCAACTAATTGCGAAGCGTCTCTATACGAGTATGGAAATTCACACTCGTACCGTTCCTCCATCGATACGGTACCGATTATTTTGCATGTACATTCCCCAATGCTGATCAACTCGTTGGAACCTGATGAAAAAGAATCGATAACTTCAGGTATACGCCTTTGGCACCACGTACTGACTTGATTCTTATCGAGTGCTGATGAATAGGCGAGTTCCTTAACAATACGCCCCTTACCTTTTAATGTTGCTTCTTTATGAACCAAATCTGAGGGGCTAATTTCCCAAGCTCCAGCAACAGAAACTTTAGATATTACAAGCAACAACAAAACAGCAAATATTCTCATTTAAGAGCTCTTTAAATTTAATAAACAGAAACCTAAACGAATGGAGGCATTCACCCAAGCCAATTAAACTTGATTTTAATGGCTAGCATCGGCCATTACAATTGCTTAAGCTGTTAGCCTACAGAACCGTAGGAGAGGATCAAACAACGTGCGGTCTGTCAATTGCGAAAGTTGGACTGCGTTCCTCAACCGATCATGCAGATAGTCAATCTCCAAAAAATGCCGTTTGAATGTTTTTCATCTACCGGCGACTGACCTGAATGGGGCGTAAGGAATAATGAAGTGAGCCTCTTTGTTACTCCCCTGTTGGCAGCATAACGACCATTACAAGATTGCTTTACAATGTCGATAATTAATTATTGCCATCCTTTTCTGTTGCTGCGATTTCAGTTGAAATCATAGCGAGAAATAGGCATAAGAACTTAATCTGATGGATGATGTCAGAATGTTGGTTTAATTAATGCCTCAAACTCCATCACAGGAACCGGCCTGGAGAACAGATAGCCTTGTCCATAATCGCAGCCGGCCTGCATTAAAAAATCACGCTGCTCTGAAGTTTCTATCCCTTCGGCGATAACCTTCATGCCTAGTTTGTGCGCCATCAGGATCATGGCTTCGCACAAAGCCATATCGGTAGCATTAGCCGGAAGATTGCGTACAAAGGATTGATCAATTTTCAGATAGTCGATGTCGAACTTTTTAATATAAGACAAAGACGAATAACCGGTGCCAAAATCGTCCAGCGATACCTGAATGCCGACATTCCTATAACTGAGCAGCATGTCGGACGTAGCACTGGAGGCATCCAACAGCAACCCCTCGGTGATTTCAATAACTATGCCACCGCCAGTCATATCTAATAGCTCCAAGTGACTTAACCAGTTGAAAAGCATTGTGTCCGGTCGGCGAAATTGTACCGGCGATTTATTGATGCTGATTTGGAAGTTTGGGTCGATGGTGTTGCGCAAGGTTTTAGCTTGTTGAACGGCTTCTTTAAATACCCAATCGCCTATCTCATGTATCAATCCGATTTCCTCAGCAATAGGGACGAATAGAGCCGGATTGACTAAACCTTTGGTCGGATGATGCCAGCGTATAAGTGCTTCGGCTTTATTGATCTGCCCTGTGTTGAGTTCGACTATCGGTTGGTAGTAAACCTCGAACTGTTGCTGGGCAAGCGCACTACGAAGATCATTAGTCATGCTCACGCGATATTGCGCAGCTTCTTGCATGGCTGCCGTAAAGTAGCTGTAGCAATTGCGTCCTTGGTTTTTTGCCGCATACATGGCTTGATCGGCATTTTTAATCAGTTGTTCCGCATCGCTTGCATCGGTCGGATAGATGGTGATACCGATACTCGCTGAAACATAGCTTTGCTCGCCATTGAGCGGAAAAGGCTCGCTCATGCTGGACAGAATGCATTGGGCAATGCGTTCGACAGCCTCTACATTTTCCAGGTCAGCCAAAATAACCATAAATTCATCGCCGCCTAGACGTGAGATGATATCGGAGTCACGTACACAACTGCATAAGCGTTGGGCAGCGATTTGCAGTAATTTATCGCCGAGGATGTGTCCTAACGTATCATTGACTTCCTTAAAACGGTCAAGATCAATAAAAAACACTGCTAAAGCAGCCCCATTTCGCTGGGCTTTTTTAATTTCATGTTCCAAACCCTCATGAAACATCCGCCGGTTTGGCAGTCCGGTAAGGGTATCAAAATTAGCCTGCCGCCAAATTTGTTCTTCGGATAACTTTTTCTCGGTTATGTCGATAGCCACACCGTCCCAAAGAGTTGCGCCGTCGCTGAGTTTGGGGCGAGAACATACGTGTATCCACCGTTCGGCGCCTTTGGGTTGATGCGTGCGCAATTCCATTGAAAAGTCGCTTAATTCACGGGCACTTCTGTCCTCGGCTTCTTTATAAAGCGCTATTTGTGCGGGATCGATTTGTCCAAGCAGCACCATGGCGTCATTTAATACGGCTTCGACGGTAATGCCATGCACTTTTTCAACACCTGCACTGATAAAATGAAATCTGGGCGTTCCATCCTCAGCAAGCGCATATTGATAGATATAACCATTCGGCAAATTGTTGCCCAATGAGCGAATTTTGTTTTCACTTTCAGCCAGTTTTTCTTCAATTCGCTTACGTTCGGTTATATCGCGACTGACGCCAACTAAACCTAAACATTTTCCGTCAACTGCATAGATAGGGGTTTTCACGGTATCCAAAATAACGCGATGACCGTCAGGGTAAGCCACCTCTTCTTCATTGCTGCGGGATAGCCTGCATTCCAGCATTTCAATATCGTTTGCCTGGAAGCTAAGCGCTGTGTTGTTATCGAAAAAAGCAAAATCAGTCTTGCCGATTTGCTCCTGTTCAGTGCGCCCTACGAACTTTTCAAAGGCTTTGTTGCAGCCCAGATAAACGCCGTTATGGTCTTTAAAGAAAATCAAGTCAGGCACGGCATCGATAAGCGTTCTTAACAAGGCTCTCTCATTAAGCAGCGATTCCCGCAAGGCATATTCTTCAGTGACGTCACGGAACACCAACACCACACCGAATATCTTACCCGCGTGGGTTTTAATCGGCGCCGCAGAATCAGCTATTTGGTATTCAGTGCCATCCCGGGCAATGAGTACCGTATGATTAGCCAAGCCGATGATTCTGCCTGTGGCTAGAACCTGTTTTACCGGGGCTTCTGCGGGCTGCCGGGAGTGGGCATTAACGATAATGAAAACCTCTTCCAGCGGTTTACCGATGGCCTCTGCGGATGACCACCCCGTCAATTTCTGCGCTATTTCGTTCATAAAGGTAATGCAGCTATCCACATCGGTGGCTATGACCGCATCGCCGATTGAGAACAAGGTGACCGCTAAATGTTCTTTGCTTTCTTCAAGTTGGCTAATGGTTTGGGCCAGCTGTTTGCGCAGCTGGTTCCAGACCTTCCCGAATGAAGCCAATTCTCCGTTGCCCGTCAGGTTCGCAGATACTGTATAGTCGCCGGCCGTAAAACGAGTCATCACCTCGGCCAGATGCCGAAGCGGCCGATCTATCCATATGAAAATTATCGTGCCGATCACCAGCATCAGTAATATCCCGACACCTAGTATCGGATACATCGAGCGTATCAATACATCCCAACTCGCGGATTTGAGGCGAGCGACATCATAATCCAGCAGCAAATAACCGATCTTTGTCGGGCGCAGCTGGCCGGATTCGGTAGCGATGATAACGGGTTGATAGCCAAGGATACGCTGATGATCGGCAGAAAATTGGATACTTGAATTACGGCTACTTTTTATTGATTGGGACTTTTCCAGCTTAAATTCGGGCAGTACCTCCAGATAGGGACGCCCAAGCCATTCCAGCCGCGTTGCCTGACTCACCCGTCCGGCATCATCTACCAAAGCAATGCTGTTGATCTGGGTATCGACGCCATATCCTGCGATTTCTTCGGCGATCAGGTCTTGTTGCCCATGTCTAAAAAGCGCTTCAATGTGCAACTCGGTGTTTGCCAACAAGCGTCGAACATCGTTAACCGAACGTGTTTCGATAGTACCCAGCATTTGCTGATATTGATAAAAAACAGAAAATGATAAGAGCAATATAAACGAACTGATGACCAGTAACGGTAAGGCCTTATGGAGCCGGATGGTAGAGATGGGGGTCATTGGGAAGTTTCTGGTAAAAATTTGGGATCTGCCAGTAGTTCGGTACTGATATTGCCTTGCAACAGTTGATGTGCTTGCATCAAGCCGGCTAAATCAGCGGCCGTTTTGCGTAAAATCGGTTCAGAATCGGATAACCATTTCCGGTTGTCCGCCAAGCTAGGCAGGTTAAGTCCCTTAAAAAGCGGCATAACTTGTTGCGCATCTAATGCCAGACGAGGCGCCATACGCACAGCAGCGTCCTGAGGATTTTGAACGACATGATTGAGCGCGGCAAAATAGCCGCTTATGAGCGCTTTAAGCGCAGTTTCATGCTGTTCAAGAGCATCGGCGCGAACCACCAGGACATCAAGTATCCTTCCTGGAACTTGGCTGCTATTGAACAATTCATACGCCCCTGAGCTTAACAGCTCGCTACGAATAGGCTCAAAGGTGACTATTGCATCAACTTTATTGTTTTTCCAGGCTGAGAAATGATCGCTTACCGATGTTGGAATAATTTCAATATCATCCGCTTTGAGCGAGGCGCTTTGAAGAGCGGCATCCAAGACAATTGCACCGGTTGCATTATTTTCCACGCCGATACGTTTACCGCGCAGCCCCTGTAAATCGGCAATATTCGGACGTACCAAGAGAGCGTCGCCACCATTGGAAATGTCCATGATCAAGATAACGCGCAGATCGACATCGTTGTTTTGCAGCAAGCTGAGCGCCTCATCCAATGTTAGTGCGGCTGCTTCTACCGTGTTATTGCGCAGAGCATGAGATACTTGGTTTGCGGAAATCATTTCTACCAAACGTATCGGCTCTTTATCGTATAAGCCAAGGCTGCGTGCGAGATATAGCGCTTCATAGCCGGGCCAAACATTAGTGGCAACCCGAAGGATAGGCTCAGGCTTTGATGAACAGGCAGGCAAGGCTAACAGAACAACCAGAACACAAAGAAAACGAAACCCTAGTAAAAACGGGTGGTCTCTACAGACAGCGGTTTTGATCAACATGACATATCCCAGTTGTGTATTGTCCAACTTGCTTTAAATAGGTGGCTCAAACTCCTTCGCCTATGTTCAGGCGATACACAACAGAAAGCAAGCTAAAAATCTTATGAAGCATTAGCAATCCATTTGATTGAACAGATGCCTCTACATAGCCATGGGTGTTAATGCCACCCGCTACCCCAATCGAATCACTCTCAATTATCAATCGACATCGAATATTTGCCAGCAAACAGCGTCAAAATTTACAGTTAAAAATTACTATCTAATTGTTTATGAATATATTTTTTATTTTTTTGGCAAAAACGGACGCTAAAACTTGGAAATAATGTACGCTGTTTTACAGATACACATAAAATCCAGACCCAGCCAATGCGGCTACCTACCCGAAAAGGGGTCAGGTTGCACTATTGCGGCAAAAAGTAACCAGATCCCTTTTCCTCGGTCAGCCAACGGGGTTAAATCCTTTTCGGTCCCGGCTCGCTGCATTCTTAAGCCGCCTCCGACAAAGCAGGCAACAACTGCGGAGTGATTTGCGCCAGCCAGGTTTTAAGCCGCTCTTCGGTTAAGAATGGCTGCGTACGTTGATCCAGCACCAAGCCGACAAACCGGTTATCGATGATCGCATCGGAGTGTTCAAACTGATAACCCTCGGTGCTCCAAGGCCCGATAATGCCGGCGCCGTAACCGTAAAACACCCGGTAAAGCTGGATCAATGAACTGGCGAAGCGCGAGGCGTAACGTTCCTGATTACCCAATCCGAACAAGGCCACCCGTTTGCCGCTCAAGTCGGCACCGTCAAGATGAGGCACGAACTCTTGCCAGTTGCTTTCCATGCAACCGGCCGCCAGTCCCGGCAAATCGCCGACGCCGTAACTCGGCGTGCCGAGTATCAACGCATCGTACTGCAACAACTCGGCTACAGTGGTGCGGTTGATATTTTTGGGTTTGTCGGCCAGTTCTTCACCCAATAAACTGTAAATCTTTTTAGCGACCAATCGAGTGCTGCCGGTATCGGTTCCGAAAAAAATGCCTATTTTGCTCATAAATCACCTGTGCTTGAGATTGCGGGATGCTGTTACTGCAACATAAGCAAATTTCGCTCCAGCTTTAAGTGGGATATTTTTTGTTGAATATTAGATAGATAGCTTAGCTGAACCTGAAAGCAGATCCGGATTAGTGCAATCATTCCGACAATCGCGACATAAGCTGGGGAGTTTGCGACATAAGCGCGGGCGGTTCTTCGTTGTTTGGATGTTGAATTCAGTTTTTTCTCGTTCCCACGCTCCTGCGCTCATCGTTATACACAACGCTGTTCAAGAGCCGTGATGCCGACGTAGGGCGTGCCGTGCGCGCCTTATACCCAGAGGGCATAAGTTTCGTTTGAGCAGGCAAGCTGCTCAACTCAGCTTTATAACGCGCATGAAATCAGTTGAGCGGCTTGAGCTCAACGGCCACTGGGCAAAAGTTAAATCCAGCCGGTCTCTGAGCTCCCCAAGGCGCGCACGGCACGCCCTACGCGAAGGCCTTACGCACTTGCTAGGATAACCTGAGTTCGGGATAAGCCATTAAGCAGAATGCAAGAGATTGACCTTAGTCAGAGACAGCGTGGGCTTGTTGTCGGACAGGCAATAGGCAGCAATGCCCGCCATTAGGTTGACTACAAAATTAA
>Ga0207969_100049_pt1 | contig 85268 bp, 70 predicted proteins | sample LakWasMet25_LOW6_2_FD_183869 | JGI IMG/M metagenome (GOLD analysis project Ga0207969, IMG submission 183869) | Freshwater sediment methanotrophic microbial communities from Lake Washington under simulated oxygen tension - Sediment Metagenome... | ecosystem: Environmental > Aquatic > Freshwater >...
TTCCCATGCAACCTTCGCGTCGCGCGAAGGTGACCACCTGATGTTGCCTGGGGTCAGGCGCTGCACGCCGATGCAGAGGCCCCACGCCGTACCCCAGGCGCGCTGGCGAGATGTGTAGAAGCGATAGGGTTTCAACCTGCGGGCACGGCGGGCGATCGACGGTTAACGCCTATGCCCCGCGGGGGTTAAGGGCGCGCGGCAGCGGGGAAGGGGGCCGCGCGAGCTTCGACGCATGGCCGCCAATCCCCCCGGAGGACACCCCAGGTGACCCTTCGCCATCGGCCAAACCCCCCCGACGACACCCGGGGTGACCCTTCGCCATCGGCCAAACCCCCCCGACGACACCCGGGGTGACCCTTCGCCATCGGCGAACCCCTCCCGGCGAACCCCGCGGGGAGCCTTCGCCATGGGCCAACCCCTCCTGGCGACCCCTGCGGCATACCGTCGGGGCCCGGAGCATGACGCCCGTGCTCACTCCGGCGCGACGGCCTCGCCGTCTTCCAGCCGGTCGGGCGGGTGAACGATCACCCGGGCGCCCGCGCGCAGCCCGCGGGTGATCTCCACCGCGCCGCCCCCCTGGTGGCCGATGGTCACGTCTCGCCGACGCGCCCGCCCCTCCTCGATGACGAACACGCACCACACGCCCCCGCGGCGGAAGAGCGACCCCAGCGGGACCGTCAGCACCCGCGCGCCCTCCCACGCCACGATGCGCGCCTCGACGCGCCAGCCGTCGCCGAGCGAGCGCCAGCGCTCCGGCGGGTCGCGCAGGTCGATGAGCACGTTGACCCGCTGCTCCTCGACCCCGAGGGCCGAGACCCGGGTGAAGGCCGAGGGCTCGACAAGGCGCACCTGGCCTTCGAGAAGCCCGGTGCTCCCCCCGGCCTCCAGGTGCACCCGGGCGCCCGGCACCACCTGGAGGGCGTCCGCGGTGAGCAGGTCGACCACCACCTCAAGGGCCTCGGTGTCGCCGAGCTCCAGCAGCGGCGCCCCCGCGGTCACCACGCCGCCGGAGGGCTGGAGCACGCGCAGCACCCTGGCGCGCACCGGAGAGCGGAGGGTGATCTCGTCGCGCGCCGTCCCGACGTTGGTCACCCGGGAGAGCAGCGCCCTGGCGTTGTCGAGCTCGTAGGCCGCGCCCCGGGCCGCGAACTGCGCCGAGGCCACCTCGTCGGCGCGGCTGTGCTCCAGAAACACCGCCTGCGCCAGGTCGCGGTCGGGCAGCGCGCCGGAGGCGGCCAGGCGACGCACCCGGTCTGCCTCGGTGCGCGCGAACTCCGCGGCGTCTCGCGCCCGGTCGACCACCGAGCGCGCCTGCCGCAGCGCCGCGTCGGCCATGCGAACCCGCCCCTCGGCGTCGGTGCGGGAGCGGGCGTCGAGCGGAGCCGGGTCGGCCGGGAGGATGCGCGCCACCACGGCGCCCGCCTCGACGAGGTCGCCCGGGTGCAGCTCCGGCCGGCGCATGTTGCCCGTCACCGTGGACGAGATGACGTAGCGGTCGCGCACCCTCGTGCGGCCCTCCTCGTCGAGGGTGGCCTCGAGCCTCGCCTCGACCGCGCGCGACGCCTCCACCGAGGTGGGCTTCGGCCTCGCCAGCAGCACGCCCCCCGCCACGAGCCCCCCCGCCGCCAAGACCATCACGACCCGGCGCGCCCACTTCGCCTTCGCGCTCCCGACGGGCTTCTTTGTGTCCTTCGCCACGCTCAGTCCCTCGATTTCAATACCGCCACCATGTCGAGCCCTGCGATGCGGCGCCGCACAACCCACGCGCTCGCGACGCTGGCGGCCACCACCGTCCCGGCGGCCATCATGTACGTCGTCCGGGAGATCATCAGCGGCATCCGGAAGAGCTCGGCGTCGATGGACTGGAGCACCAGCCACGCGAGCCCCCTGCCCAGCCAGAGCCCCAGCGGGATGGCCACCGCCACCACGATCGCCTGCTCGCCCAGCAGCACCGAGGCGACCTCCCCCTCGGTGAAGCCCAGCACCCGCAGCGTGGCAAGCTCGCGGCTGCGCACCGAGAGGGCGATGCGGGCGTTGTTGTAGACCACCCCCACGGCGATGATGCCCGCGAAGACCGCGAGCACCACCGTGAAGGTCGCGCTCATGCGCGAGGTCTCGTGGCGGAAGTAGTCGATCAGCGCCTGGCGCCGCGACGCCGACGACACCGCGGGAAGGCGCCGCACCCGCGCGAAGAAGCGGTCGGTGTATGCAGGGTCGAGGCGCACCGCCACGGAGGTCACCCGCCCGCCGTCGCCGCGCAGCCGGTGGAGCGCGTCGAGGTCCATGTACGCGGTGAGGCCCAGCATGTCGTCGATGAGCGCGGTGACGATCACCTCGCGAGGGGCGACGGCTCCCTCGGCGTCCTCCACGGTCACCCGGTCTCCGGCGCGCAGCCCCAGGCGCTCTCCCAGCGCCCGGCCGAGGAACATCCCCTCCGGGGGGAGCGTCCAGTGCGTCGCCCGCTCGTCGATCACCCGTCGCAGCAGCGAGGCGCGAGGCAGCCCGAGGATGGCCGCGTCTCTCACCCTCGTCCCGTTGCGCAGCCGGACCCCGGCGGCCCGCTGCGGCTCGGCGTAGAGGACCCCGGGCAGCCTCGCCACCTCGTAGACCGCGCGCGGCGGCAGCGGCCTGGAGAACGACACGGTGACGTCGTCGGACTGCGCCCGTCCGAACTGCACCGCCAGCACGAGGTCGAGCGAGTCGAGGGAGAAGCGCCCCGCGACCATGATGGCCGCCGCGAAGGAGATGCCCACGGCCGAGAGGGCCGCGCGCCCGGGGCGGCGCTCGAGCTCGCGCAGCACCATGCGCCCCGCGGTGGGGAGCAGCCGGTGGAAGCCGGTGCGCTCGAGGAAGGTGGGGCGGTAGCGGGGAGGGGGCTCAGGGCGCATGGCCTCCGCGGGGGGGACGCGCACCGCCGAGCGCACGGCGCTGAGGGCGCCCGCCACCGCCGAGCCGACGCTCGCCAGCGCGCCGAAGGCCAGCGTCGAGGCGCTCGGCCGGAAGGTGAGCGAGGGGAAGCGGAAGAAGTCCTCGTAGAGGGTGATGAACCACCGGCCGACGAAGGCTCCGAAGACCACCCCGAGGGCCGCGCCGAGCAGCGCCGTGAGCAGCGCGTGGGAGAGGTAGTGCCGCGCGACCTCGCGGTCTCCGTAGCCGAGGGCCTTGAGGGTGGCGATCTGCTCCCGCTCCAGGCCGAGCAGCCGCGCCAGCACCATGTTGACCAGCAGCGTGGCCACGCCGAGGAAGAGCAGCGGGGTCACCCTGGCCTGGCCGCGGAGCTGGACGATCTCCTGCTCGACCCAGCGCGCCGAGGGGTGCCGCGAGCGGCCGTAGGCGCCGATGGTCCCGTAGGGGCCGAGCACCTGGTCGATGGCGGCGATGACGGAGGCCTCGCGGGCGCCGCGGTCGAGGCGCACCCCCACCTCGTTGAAGGCGCCCTCCATCCCGAAGGCCGCCTCCAGGGCGGGCTCGTTCACCCACAGCACCCCGTAGCGTCGGTTGTCCGGCACCAGCGTCCCGGGCTGCATCACCGAGACGAACTCCGGCGAGAGCGCGATGCCCGTCAGCCGGAAGCGCTGTCGTCGGCCGTGCAGCACCGCCACCAGGTGGTCGCCGGGGCGGAGTTCCCAGGCCCGGGCGAAGGCCTCGTGGAGGAGCACCTCGTCGGAGCGCCCCGGGTCGGGCATGCGCCCCTCTCGGAGGTACACCTCGCTCAGCAGCGAGCGCCCGTGGGGAGGGAGGGAGACCGCGTGCGCCGCCACGGGCTCGGCCATGCCCGGCATGTCGAGGGTGACCTCCTCGGCCAGGCGCGCCTCGGCGATGGCGACGCCGGGCAGCGAGGCGATGCGCCCGAGCACCGAGCGGGGGGCCCGCCGCACCGACGAGAACACGTCGGGGAAGCGGGCGCGGGCATACCAGCGGTCGCGCTCCCCGCGCAGCGAGTCGTAGGCCGAGCTCATGGAGAAGAGGCTGGCCACGCCGCAGGCCACCACGAGCGCGATGGTGAGCACCTGCGCGCGCATGTGCCAGAGGTCGCGAAGCAGCTTGCGGCGGAGCGCGCTCACCATTGCAGCTCGGAGACCGGCACGGGCGAGGGGTTGCGCTCGTCGGCCACCACGCGCCCGTCGCCGAAGCGGATCACCCGGTTGGCCATGCGGGCGATCACGGCGTTGTGGGTGATGACCGCGGTGGTGCTGCCGAGCTCGCGGTTGACGCGCGCCAGCACGTCGAGCACCACGCGGCCGGTGGCGCAGTCGAGGGCGCCGGTGGGCTCGTCGCAGAGCAGGACGTCCGGGCGGCGCGCCACCGCGCGGGCGATGGCCACGCGCTGCTGCTCGCCGCCGGAGAGCTGGGAGGGGAAGTGGTCGAGGCGGGAGCCGAGGCCCACCAGGGCGAGGGCCTCGTCGGGGGCCATCGGGTTCGAGGCGATGTCGGTGACCAGCGCCACGTTCTCCCGCGCGGTGAGCGAGGGCATGAGGTTGTAGAACTGGAACACGAAGCCCACGTGCTCGCGGCGGTAGCTGGTGAGCGCCCGCTGGTCGGTGAAGTCCAGGGCCTCGCCGCGGTAGAGCACCTCGCCGGTGGTGGGCGCGTCGAGGCCGCCGACGATGTTGAGCAGGGTGCTCTTGCCCGATCCAGACGGTCCGAGCAGCACCACGAACTCCCCCTCGGTCAGGCTCAGGTCGACGCCTCGAAGCGCGTCGATCTCGACGTCGCCCATCAGGTAGCGGCGGGTGAGCCCGCGGGCCTCCAGCACGGTGACCCTCGGGGGAGCGGCGTCGTCGGTCATCGTCGGGTCACTCACGCGGGCTCAATGGTGCCAGCACCGGGGGGGCGTAAGGGAAGCTTCTGGACATGGCCCGGGTCTGGCACAAGGCATCGCAGGTGCGTCGGGTCTTTCCCGCTGCGCTCTCAACTCCCTACGTCGTTCGAGGTGCCTCATGCCGCGATTCCTGATCCATTGGGCGACCGTCGCCCTCAGCCTGTGGGTGGCGACCGAGATCGTGCCCGGCATCCGGGTGAGCTCCTTCACGGTGCTGGTCATCGGCGCGCTCATCCTCGGGCTCGTCAACGCCTGCGTCCGCCCGGTGCTGGTCTTCCTCACCCTTCCCATCACCGTGGTGACCCTCGGGATCTTCTACCTGGTCGTGAACGGCCTCTCCTTCGGGCTCGCCGCGTGGCTGGTGCCGGGCTTCAGCGTCAGCGGCCTCGGCTCCGCGATGCTCGGCGCCCTCGTGGTGAGCGTGCTCTCGTGGTTCATCGGCTTCTTCACGGGCGCCCGCGACGAAGAGCGGTGACGGCCCCGCGCAGCCCCTGCGCCGCAGGGCGCGCCCCCTGCGCGATGACGTGGACACCTCTGCCGGGAGTCGCTATGCCCCGGCCCGATCGATGACGGTCCATCCCTCGCAGGAGCGATCCCGCTGATGATCTGGCTTCGTCGCGGGCTCAAGGTGCTGGCGCTGCTGGCGGTGGTCGGCGCGGTGGCGTGGTTCGCCGCGCAGCGGGCGCTCGGCCCGAAGGTCGAGGTGGTGCTCCCCGCGCGTCGCGAGGTGGTGCAGACGGTGGTGTCGAGCGGTCGGGTGCTCAGCCCCGCGGAGGTGAGCCTCGGCAGCCAGCTCGGCGGCCTGGTGAGGGCGGTGCGGGCGCGCGAAGGGGAGCGGGTGACGGCGGGCCAGGTGCTGGTCGAGCTCGACGACAGGGAGCTCTCCACGCAGGTCGAGCAGGCCCGCGCCGGGGTGCTGGTGGCCTCGACGCGGGTGGGCCAGCTCCGCACCGTGAGCGCCCGCGTGGCCGGGGAGTCGGTGCGCCAGGCGCAGGCCAACCTCCGCGCGGCGGAGACCACCTGGGAGCGGCAGCGCACGCTCTTCCGCTCCGGGGCCATCGCGGCCACGGAGCTGGAGTCGGCGCAGCGCGCGGTCGACGTCGCTCGCAGCCAGCTTCAGTCGGCGCAGATCGCCTCGGCCGGATCGAGCGCCGGGGGAGGGGACGCTCGGGTGGCGGTGGCGGGCCGGGTGCAGGCCGAGGCGGCGCTTCGGGTGGCCGAGGCGAGGCTGGCGCAGTCGCGCGTGGTGGCCCCCGCCGCGGGGGTGATCATGAGCAGGAGCGTGGAGCCCGGCGACGTGGTGACCCCCGGGCGGGCGCTGCTGGTGCTGCTGCGCGACGGAGACACGGAACTCTCCATGACGCCCGACGAGCGCAACCTCGCCGACCTACGCCTGGGGCAGCGGGCCGTCGCGTCGGCCGAGGCCTTCCCCGATCGGCCCTTCCCCGCGGAGGTGTCGTACATCGCCCCGACCATCGACGCGCTCCGGGGCACCGTCGAGGTGAAGCTGCGGGTGCCGACGCCGCCGCCCTTCCTTCGGCCTTCGATGACCGTGTCGGTGGAGGTCGAGGTCGCCCGCCACCCCAACGCCCTCTCGCTCCCTCCCGACGCCGTGCGCGACGCGGCCACGCCCTCGCCCTGGGTGATGGTGGTGGGCGGCGACGACCGCACCGCGAGGCGGCCCGTCACCCTCGGGCTGCGGGGAGAGCGCGTGGTCGAGGTGGCCTCCGGCCTCGGGGAGCGGGAGCGGGTGGTGCCTTCGAGCGTCGGGGCCGCGGTGCGCGTCGGGCAGCGGGTGCGCCCCCGCTCCGTCGAGGCGATCCCCTGAAGGGGGGAGAGGGAGCGCGATGCCGATCTCGTGGTTCCTGGCGCTGCGATTCTTCCGAGAGGGCCGCCTCCAGTCGGTGCTCATCGTGGTGGGCGTCTCCGTGGGCGTGGCGGTGATGGTCTTCCTCTCGGCGCTCATCGACGGGCTCCAGACCAGCCTGGTCGCGCAGACCCTCGGCACCCAGGCCCACGTCGTGGTGCGCCCTCCCGACGAGGTCGCGCGCCCGATGCTCGCCTCCAGCGAGGCCGTCGCCGTCGCCGCGCGCGTGGAGCGCACAGCCCAGCGCTCGCGCTCCATCGTCGGCTGGCAGCAGGTCGTCGAGGGCCTCTCCGCCATCCCCTCGGTGACGGCGGTGTCGCCCACGGTGACGGGCCCCGCGGTCGCGACCCGGGGCAACGCCACCCGCGCGGTGGTGCTCTACGGCGTCGACCCCGAGCGCTTCGCGGGCATCTACCCCATCCGTCAGCGCATGGTGGCCGGGCGCTTCGAGCCCACCGGAACCGGCTGCGTCATCGGCCGCGAGCTGGCTCTCGATCTTGGCGTGGGGGAGGGCGACCGGCTGCGCCTGGGCTCCGTCGAGGGGTCGAGCGAGGTGTACACCGTCGCGGGGGTCTTCGACCTGGGCAACCGGGAGGTCAACCGCCGCTGGGTGGTGATCACCATGCGGGGCGCGCAGACGCTGCTCGACCTTGTGGGCGGGGTGTCGAGCGTCGACCTGAGGGTGAGGGACATCTACGCCGCCGACGCGGTGGCGGGAGACATCACCGCGCGCACGGGGCTCATCGCGGACAGCTGGATGAAGACCAACGCGCAGCTCCTGGTGGCGCTGCGGTCGCAGAGCAGCTCCAGCCAGATGATCCAGTTCTTCGTGATCCTTGCGGTGGCGATGGGCATCGCGAGCGTGCTGGTGGTCTCGGTGGTGCAGAAGGGCAAGGAGATCGGCATCCTGCGGGCGATGGGCGTCGGGCGGAGCAGCGTGCTCTGGGTGTTCCTGATTCAAGGGGCGATGGTGGGGCTCATCGGCTCGGTGATCGGGACCGCCCTCGGCACCGGGCTCGGCGTCCTCTTCGCGGGCATGGTGCGCAACGCCGACGGCTCGCCCACCTTCCCGGTGACCGTGAGCGTCGCGCTGGTGGCTCGCTCCGCGGCGATCGCGTTCTTCACGGGGGTCTTCGCGGCGGCGCTCCCGGCCCGGAGCGCGGCGAGGCTCGACCCCGCGGTGGCGATTCGCAATGGCTGAGCCGGTGCTGCTGCTGGAGGGGGTGTTCAAGTCCTACGGCAACGGCGTGGTCACCGAGGTGCTGAAGGGCGTCGACCTGCGCGTCGAGCGAGGCGAGTTCGCGGCGCTCATCGGCCCGTCGGGGTCGGGCAAGAGCACGCTGCTCAACATCCTCGGGCTGCTCGACAGGCCTACCCGGGGGCGCCTCACCATCGCGGGGGAGGACACCGCGCAGCTCGACGACGCGGGGCTGACGAGGCTGCGAGGGCGCACCATCGGCTTCGTGTTCCAGTTTCACCACCTGCTGCCGGGGCTGAGCGCGGTGGAGAACGTGATGATGCCCATGATCGCGGCGACCGGGCGCACCTCGAAGGAGATGGTCCCTCGCGCTCGCAAGCTGCTGGAGAGGGTGGGGCTCGGAGAGAGGGCCGGGGCGCGCCCCAACGCGCTCTCTGGTGGGCAGCAGCAGCGGGTGGCCATCGCCCGCGCGCTGGCGCTCGATCCCCCGCTGGTGCTCGCCGACGAGCCCACCGGTAACCTCGACACGAAGACCGCCGACCAGATCTTCGAGGTGATGCGGGAGTTCAACCGCGAGCTCGGCGTGGCCTTCCTGATCGTCACCCACGACCCGCGGCTTGCCACCCGATGCGACCGCACCATCGACCTCGTCGACGGGCGCATCGTCTCCGATCGGCGCCGCGACGGGCCCTGACGATCCGCCGCGCACTTCCGTCGGACCTCGGCGGTGGGGTAGGCTCCCGCCGCGATGAAGTACCCGGGCAGGTGGGCCTCCGCCGTCGCACTCGCAACCGCGCTCGCAGGCTGCAAGGACGACCTCGCTCCCGCCCCCGTCGATGCGGGCTTCGACGCGGGCGTCGCGGATGTTCCCTTCGTGGACGTCGCGGCCGACGCGGGCTCCGACGCGGGCTCCGACGCGGGCGTGGCGACGGACACCGGCCGTCCGGTGCCCTACGGCGGCCCGGACGACTGGTGCCCCGGCCGCGACCACTGCCGTGGGACGGGGGACAACCGGCTGCTCGTGGGGGCAGGGCGGGCGAGCATCACCCCCACGCTGGTCGAGTCGGAGTTCGACGACCGCAACGGCGACCACGAGTGGCAGCGCAACGAGCCCTTCACCGACGTCAACGGCAACGGCCGCTTCGACGCCTTCTGGATGGCGGGCTTCGGCAACGCCCGCGCCGCGCGGGGCGTCCACGACGAGCTCGAGGTGAGGGCGATCGCGTTCCGTTACAACGACACCACGGTGGCCTTCGCGGTGCTCGACGCGGTCGGGTACTTCATCAACGACATGGACGCCGCCCGCGCCGACCCGGCGCTCGCCGGGCTCGACATCGACCGGGTGATCATCGGCTCGACGCACGTCCACGAGGGGGTCGACACCGTCGGCCTCTGGGGCCCTTCGGCGAGCCAGAGCGGGCTCAACCGCGAGTACCAGACGCTCACCCAGCAGCGCATCGCCCAGGCCGTGCGCCAGGCCGTGATGGCGCTGCGCCCGGCGCGGATGCGCGTGGTGCAGGCGGCCCCCACGGACGCCATGGGCGACACCCGCGGGTACGTCAACGACACCCGCGACCCGGTGATCTACGACCCGACGATCACGGTGGTGCGCTTCACCGACGCCGAGCGCCCGGACACCACCCTCGCCACCTGGATCAACTGGTCGTCCCACCCCGAGTACGCCGGCTCCCGCAACGACCAGCTCAGCGCCGACTACGTGCACTGGCTGCGCGACGTCACCGAGCGCGGCGACGCCTCCCTCGGGCTCGCGGGCCTCGGCGGCACCACGGTCTTCGTCAACGGCGCCCTCGGCGGCCAGGTCGGCCCCGGCGGCACGCGCGTCCCCGGCGCCGACGGCATGGTCGTCAACAACGCCGGCCTCGCCAAGGCCGAGGCGGCCGGCCGCAACATCGCCCGCTTCGCCCTGGAGCGCCTGGCGCGCGACGGCGTCGACGTCTCCGCCAGTGAGCTCTCGCTCTCGTACCGCACGGCCCCCATCGCCGCCGAGGTCGAGAACATCGGCTACCACGCCTACTACCTCACCAACGTATTCGCGCGAGAGCTGCTCTACTTCGACCCCTCGCTGCCCTTCGACGAGACCAATGTCCCGTGGGTGCGCTCCCGGGTGACGTACCTCCAGGTCGGCCCGGTCGGTACCATCACCGCCCCGGGCGAGCTGCACCCCGACCTCTGGGTGGGCACCCGCGACACCCGCTGGTCGTGGGGGCAACCCCCGCTCACGCCGATGCAGCCCAACGCCCCCGACCTCTCGGCGGCCCCCGCGCCGCCCTACCTCCGCGACCTGGTGCTGATGAACCCAGGCGTGCGCTACGCGCTCGTGTCGGGCCTCACCGAGGACTTCCTCGGGTACATCGTCCCCACGTACAACTTCCTCCTCGACCCGGTGACGCCCTACCTCAACGAGCCCGCCGGCGACCACTACGAGGAGACCAACTCCATCGGCCCCGGCAGCCAGCGATACCTCTATGGTCCGATGGAGGCCGTCGTCCGCTGGCGCCCGCAGCCCTGAGCCCGCTTTACTGATCCACGTAAACTCTTCTTCCCCCTTCAGACCCGGAGCCACCCATCGTGATCGTCAGGAACACCGCACTCGTCCTCGCCGCCCTCAGCCTCGCCGCGTGCAGCAGCGACCCGGCCGCGCCCGCCGACGCCGGCACCAACCCGACGGACACCGGCACCCCGACGGACACGGGCTCGACCCCGACGGACACGGGCTCGACCCCGACGGACACCGGGTCCGTCACCGACGCCCCTACGGCGGACGTCCCGGTGATGCGCCGCTGCAACGTCAACGGCGGCGAGAGCTGCTTCGAGCTTCCGACCGTCGCCGTGATGGCCAACGGCGGCACCGGGATGCCCATGGTGGCGCCTGACTTCTCTTGCAACCTCGCGGCGGTGACCACCACCACGGCGGCGCTCCCCATCGCCGGGCGCGTCGCCGACTTCCAGTCCGACGCCCCCGTGGCGAACGCGACGGTGGACGTGTTCTCGGGGCTCAACTACCTCGGCGCCCCGGTGGCGACCGCGACCTCCAACGCCATGGGGATGTACACCGTGACGGTGCCCGCCGGGACGATGGGGCCGCTCTCCTGGCGGGTGCGCGCGACGGACACCCTCGACACCTACCTGGTCAACGACACCACCGACCTCACCCGCGCGTCCGTGATGGGGAGCAACCGCAACTCCGTCGCCGCGACCACCGCGGGCCTGCTCGCGGCGCTGCTCGGGCAGGCGCGCCGTGAGGGCACCGGCATCATCGCGGGCAACGCCCTCGACTGCCAGCGCCGCGACCTCATCGGCGCCATCGCCACCGTCTCCAGCACCTCGTCGGTCGGGGCCGGCGCCCGCCCGACCTTCGTCCCCGACGCCCAGGTCTATTATTTCTCGGCGAGCAGCGGGCTGCCCACCAGCCGCAACGCCGCCACCATGACCAACGTGACGAGCAGCAACGGGCTGTACCTCGCGATCCAGGTTCCGCCGTCGACCACGGCGACGTACTACGCGCAGATCTGGGGCTTCCGCACGACGGCCGCGGTGGCCATGGGCGCCGCGGGCCTCTCGCTGCTCTCCGAGACCCCGGTGAAGGTGCTGCCCGACGTGCTGGTGACGGTCAACAACGAGCCGCTGCGGGCACCTTGAGCGACAAGGCCAGCGACCCCCGGCGCGCCCTCCCGATCGGGGTCTTCGACTCCGGCCTCGGGGGGCTCACGGTGGTCCGACAGATCCGCCGGCTGTGCCCCCAGGAGGACGTCCTCTACCTGGGCGACACGGCCCGCGTCCCCTACGGCACCCGCTCCGCGCAGACCGTGCTGCGCTACTCCCGGGCCTGCGCGAGGGCGCTGGTCTCCCGCGGCATCAAGCTGCTGGTGGTGGCGTGCAACACCGTGAGCGCGGTGGCCCTCGACATGCTCCGCGTCGAGCTCGACCTCCCGGTGCTCGGGGTGATCGAGCCCGGGGCCGGGGCCGCCGTGGCCGCCACGCGCCGCCACCGCGTGGGGGTGCTCGCCACCGCAGGGACCATCGCGTCGGGCGCGTACCCGAGGGCCATCGCGTCGCGCTCGTCGCGCACGGAGGTCTTCGGCCGCGCGGCGCCGCTGCTGGTCCCGCTGGTGGAGGAGGGGTGGCTGGACGGGGAGGTTCCGAGGCTGGCGGTGGCGCGCTACCTGGAGACGCTCGCGGCCTGCGACGTCGACGTGGTGGTGCTCGGGTGCACGCACTACCCGGTGCTGCGCGACGTGATCACCGCCGAGTCGAAGCGGGTGCTCGGCGAGGGCGCCTCGGTGGTCGACAGCGCCGAGGCGACCGCGGAGGAGCTGCGGGACTTCCTCGATGCCCGCTCGCTGGGCGCGGCGTCGGTGCGCGAGGGGCGGCTGCGGATGCTGGTCACCGACCGGCCGCAGAGCTTCGCCGAGGTGGCCTCGCGCTTCCTCGGACACCCGGTGGACGAGGTCGAGCAGATCGACCTGTAGCGCGCCCCCCATGAAGCACCCGTCCCGCGTCGTGCACCAGGGCGACGGCGTCGCCTGGCTCGCGAGCGCCCCGCTGCCGCCCGACCACGCCGTCGTCACCTCGCTGCCCGACCTCTCGGAGATGCGCGGGCTCGACGCTCAAACGTGGCGGCGGTGGTTCATCGACGCGGCCGCGCTCGCCTGCGCCCAGGTGGCCGACGAGTCCGTGGCGGTGTTCTTCCAGACCGACGTGAAGCGCGACGGGCGATGGGTCGACAAGGGTCTGCTGGTGAGCCTGGGCGCCGAGGCCGCGGGCTCACACCTCCTCTGGCACAAGGTCGTCTGCCGCGCCCCGCCCGGAACCGTCACCCCGGGGCGCCCCTCCTTCGCCCACCTCCTGTGCTTCTCCCGCGCGCTGCGCCTCGACCCGGCGCGCTCCTTCGCCGACGTGCTGCCGCGCCTCGGGGCGATGCCCTGGGCCCGCGCCATGGGCGTCGAGGCCTGCGCGGCGACGTGCCGCTTCCTCCTCGCGGAGACGGGCGCCCGCGCCGTGGTCGACCCCTTCTGCGGCGTCGGGACGATGCTCGCCGTCGCCAACGCGCACGGCCTCGACGCGGTCGGCGTGGAACTCTCCGCGAAGCGCGCCGAGCAGTCCCGCGGGCTCGTGATCGACGCGCCCCCGGTCCACTGAAGCCCGGCCGCGCCTCGCGCTCGTCGATGCAAGCCGTGACCTGCGCGCTGGCGTAGCGACGCACGGATTGCACAGGCCCCGCTCAGGCGAGCCCGTCGATCGCGTTGGCATCGTCGCTGCACTCACGTCGCGCCATGAGCGAACACATCCTGAAGAGCAAGGTCGCCCTCGTCACCGGGGCTGCCATGGGCATCGGCGAGTCCACCGCGCTGGCCTTCGCGAGGGAGGGCGCGAAGGTCGTCGTGTCGGACACCAGCCCGAAGGGCGAGGCCGTCGCCGCGCGCATCCGGGCGGAGGGGGGCGAGGCCATGTTCATCGCCGCCGACGTCTCCAGGGCCTCGGAGGTGAAGGCCCTGGTCGAGGGCGCGGTGAAGGCCTTCGGGCGCCTCGACATCGCGTTCAACAACGCTGGCATCGGAGGCGAGCAGGCGCCCACCGCAGAGATCTCCGAGGCCGGCTGGGAGAAGACCCTGGCGGTCAACCTCAGCGGGGTCTTCTACTGCATGAAGTACCAGATCGCGCAGATGCTCCAGCAGGGAGGCGCCGGGGCGATCGTCAACAACGCGTCGATCCTCGGCACGGTGGGCTTCGCCGGGGCTGCCGCCTACGTCGCGGCCAAGCACGGCGTGCTCGGGCTCACCAGGACCGCCGCGCTCGAGTACGCCACCAGGGGCATCCGGGTGAACGCCGTCTGCCCGGGCTTCATCGAGACCCCGATGCTCAGCGCGGCGGGCCTGCTACAGAACAAGGACGCCCGCGCGATGCTGGAGGGCCTCCACGCCCTCAACCGCCTCGGGCAGCCCGACGAGGTCGCTCAGGCGGTGGTGTTCCTCGCCTCCGAGCGGGCGTCGTTCATCACCGGGCACCCGCTGCTCGTCGACGGCGGGTACGTCGCGCGGTAGAGGGCGCTCGGATGGGTGTGGGACGGCGGCGGGGAAGGGGGCCGAGGCTTGCTCGTCCCACACCCACCCGAGCGCTGCGTTAGAGGGCGCTGACGGCGGGGAGCGCGTTCCTTGGCGGGGCCCTCGCGCGACGCTATGCACCAGAGGGCGTCATGAAGCCCATCGCCACCCCCGACCACCTCGCCCGCGTCCGATACGAGATCCGCGGTCCTCTCGCCCGCCGGGCCTTCGAGATCGAGCGCCAGGGTCACGAGGTCATCAAGCTCAACATCGGCAACCCCGCGCTCTTCGGCTTTCACATGCCCGACGCGCTGCGCGACGCGGTGGCCGAGCACCTCCCCCAGTCCGACGGGTACTGCCACCAGAAGGGCATCGTGCAGGCGCGCGAGGCCGTCGCGGCGGACATGGCCGCGCGCGGCGTGGCGGGCGTCGAAGTCGACGACGTCTTCATGGGCAACGGCGTCTCGGAGCTCATCCTGATGACCCTCGAGGCCCTGCTGCGGCCCGGCGACGAGGTGCTCCTCCCGGCGCCCGACTACCCCCTCTGGACCGCCGCCGTCGCCCTCACCGGCGCCACGCCCGTGTACTACGCGTGCCCCGAGTCGCGCGGCTTCGTGCCCGACCCCGACGAGCTCGACGCCCTGGTCACCCCGCGCTGCCGCGCCATCGTGATGATCAACCCCAACAACCCCACCGGCGCCGTGTACCCCGCGTCCGTGGTGCGCGCGATCGCCCGCGTCGCCGAGCGCCACGAGCTGGTGCTCTTCTCCGACGAGATCTACGACCGCATCCTGTACGACGGCGCTACGCACGAGCCCGCCGCGCGGCACTGCACGGAGACCCTCTGCGCGACCTTCGGCGGGCTCTCCAAGGTCTACCGGGCGTGCGGGCTGCGCACCGGGTGGGTGGTGTTCAGCGGCCGGCGCGGCCCGGCGGCGAAGTACCTCCAGGCGGTCGAGCTGCTCGCCTCGCTGCGGCTCTGCTCCAACGTCCCCGGGCAGTGGGCCGTGGCGCCCGCGCTCGCGCGCGACCAGGGCATCGCCGCGCTGACCTCCCCGGACGGGCGCCTCGGGAGGCAGCGCGCCGCGGTGCTGGAGGGCGTCGGGCGCTCGCGGCACCTGCGCGTGGTGGCCCCGAGCGGGGCGCTCTACGCCTTCGTGGCGGCGCACACCCCGGGCTTCGACGACGAGCGCTTCGCGATGGACCTCCTCGAGCGAGAGCGAGTGCTGGTGGTCCCCGGGTCGAGCTTCAACATCGACGACCGGACGTACTTCCGGGTGACGCTGCTGCCCGACCCCGACACGATGGCCGAGGTGTTTCTCCGCATCGAGCGGCTGCTCGACGGCTGAAGGGCCGCGCGACCTGTTGCGGCGCGGGGCCATCGGCGTTTCACTCCCATGCCATGAAGCGCCTCACCCTCCTCGCCCCGCTCGCGCTCGCCGCCTGCGCCCACAGCACCGCCCCCTGTCCCTCGGACACCACCGCGCGCTCCGCCGCCGCGGCCACCGCCGACTCCGTCGCGTACGTCCCCACCGGGGCCGACGGCTCGCCCGCGCCCGCCACGCTGCGCGTCACCAGCGAGGCCTTCGCCGAGGGAGCGACCATCCCGCTGCGCTCCGTCTTCGGGGGGTTCGGCTGCACCGGCGAGAACCGCTCTCCCGCCATCCAGTGGTCGGGCACCCCGGAGGGGACGCGCTCCTTCGCGGTGATCGTGCACGACCCCGACGCCCCCACCGGGACGGGCTTCTACCACTGGGTCGCGTACGACCTCCCGGGAGACACCCGCTCCCTCCCCGACAACGCCGGCGCCGAAGGGTCACTCCCCGCGGGCGCCCACCTCGGCCGCACCGACTACGGCACCGGGGCCTACGGCGGACCGTGCCCGCCGCCCGGTCCCGCGCACCGCTACCGCTTCAGCGTGTACGCGCTCGACACGCCCGCGCTCGGCGCCCCGGGGGGTAGCAGCGCCGCGCTCGTGCGCTTCATGCTGCGCGGCCACGTCCTCGCCCACGGCACCCTCACCGGAACCTACGGGCGGTAGCGCTCGATCATGATGCGGCGGCGGCGCCTCGGAGCGTGATACGGTCGCATCGTGTTGAGGGAGACGTTGAGGATGCGACGCGATTCGGCTCTGTGGGTTCTGGCGCTGGCGGTGGTGGCGGGCTGCGGTGGGTCGACCATCCCATCGCCCCCGATCACGGAGGACACGGGCGAGGTGGAGGAGTCGATCGTCGACGAGGACGCCTCGACGGAGACCGACACCGGGACCAAGGAAGATGTCCCCGTCGAGATGGACGTCCCCACGGAGATGGACGTCCCCGTCGAGATGGACGTGGTCGCCCTCGACGCGCCCCCTACCCCTGACGCGCCCTCCACCCAGGAGGCAGGCCTCGACGCCTCGACGCCCGTCGACGTCGCTCCTCCGAGGGATACCCCCGACGTGAACACCGCCGACGTGCAGGTCTCCTGTCGTCGGACGAGCGACTGCGCCTCGGCCCCCGGACTCCCGGCCTGCGACCTGGTGAGCGGGCGCTGCGTGGAGTGCGTTCCGACCTCCGACACCTGCGCGCCGGGCAGCTACTGCGACGCGACGCGCCGCTGCGTGCCGGGCTGTCGCAACGGCTCCGACTGCGTGGGCTCCCCCGGAGGATCGGTCTGCGACACCACGCGCCGCGTGTGCGTCGGCTGCCTCACGGACAGCCAGTGCGCCATCGGCACCGTCTGCACCTCCGGGGTGTGCGTGCCCGGCTGCTCGCCCACGCGGGGCTGCCCCACGGGGGAGACCTGCTGCTCGGGCTCGTGCATCAACACCAGCGCCAGCGTCACCGCGTGCGGCTCGTGCACCCGCGTGTGCAGCACCGTCCACTCGACGCCGTCGTGCATGGCCGGGGCGTGCGTCGCGCGCTGCGAGGCCGGCTGGGGCGACTGCGACACCAGCCGCGACAACGGCTGCGAGACCAGCACCGTCAACAACCCCTCCCACTGCGGCGGCTGCGGCGTGGTCTGCTCGCTCGCCAACGCCTCGGCGACCTGCGCCAGCGACCGCTGCGCCATCGTGGCGTGCAGCGCCGGCTACCAGGACTGCGACCGCAACGTGATGACCGGCTGCGAGGCCGCGCTCATGACCAGCACCACCCACTGCGGGGCGTGCGGAAACGCCTGCGCCACGGGCCAGTCGTGCAACTCCGGCGTCTGCCAGTGCCCCACCGGCCAGACCCTCTGCCTGGGCGCCTGCACCCCCACGCAGTCCGACCGGCTCAACTGCGGGGCCTGCAACCTGGCGTGCCCCGCGGGCCAGATGTGCGTGTCCGGGGCGTGCACGTCGAGGCCGCTCTATCACGGCTGGACGTCGCCGGTCGCTGGCTGCTCCACCACCAGCTACAACGCCACCGCCCCGACCGCCCTCGGAGGGACCTACCCCTACAACACCGGCGACAGCGCCGCGTGCAGGGCGTGGAAGGTCGCCGCCACGGTGTGCACCACCCAGCCGGTGAACTACTCCAGCAACGAGAACTGGACCTGCTCCTCCTCCGGGGGCTTCACCGACCCGACCTTCGGCACCTACTGCGCTCGCACCAGCCAGTACGCCTGCTCGACCTGCCCCGGAGCCTGCAACGCCGGCCCCTGCCGCAGCGGCCAGAACACCCTCCGCAACTGCTCGGGCAGCGAGGTCATCCAGCCCTGAGCGCCGCGCTCACCCATCGCTCGCAGCCGCCTCAACCACCGCACCAATCGGCTCCCTAAGGGTCGCTTCATGACACGACGATTCCTCTGTGCGCTCCTCGTGATGGCTGTCGGTTGCGCGGAGGCCAGCTCCAACGAGCCACCACCCGACGAGGACGCCGCGATCAAAGACCCCGACGCCGAGTTCGTGGAGGACCTCGGCGTCAAGGAAGACCTCGGCGAGCTGCCCACGGACGACCTACCCGTGGTGACCGAAGACCTCGGCGCCCCGGTGGTGGACGCGGGTCGATGCCGCGCCAACATCGACTGCATGGGCACCCCCACGCCGGTGTGCGACAACGCCTCCGGGCGATGCGTGCAGTGCATGCTCGGCGACACGGCGCACCCCTGCGCCAGGGGCTCCTACTGCACCAGCGCCAACACCTGCGCCCGCGGCTGCGCCAGCGACCTCGACTGCGTCGGCCTCGCCGACGGCGGTCCGCCGCTGAGCTGCAACGTCGCCCACGAGTGCACCGCCCCCGCGTGCCGCCTCGACGACGACTGCCCCCTCGGCAACGTGTGCCGCAGCGGCCGATGCGCCGTGGGCTGCACCCTCTCGCACGGCTGCGCCGCGGGGCTCACCTGCTGCAGCGGGATGTGCTCCGACCTCCAGCGAGACCCGACCCACTGCGGGGCCTGCACGACGGCGTGCAGCACCACCAACGCCACCGCGGCCTGCGTCTCCGGCGCCTGCCGGCTCACCTGCGCCTCGGGCTTCGGCGACTGCAACGCGCGCGTCACCGACGGCTGCGAGGCCTCCGTCACGTCGAGCCTGACCCACTGCGGGGGCTGCGGGATGGCGTGCACCTTCACGCACGGCATGGGCGTGTGCGCGACGAGCGCGTGCGTCGTCACCAGCTGCGATCCGGGCTTCCAGGACTGCGACGGCAACGGCGCCAACGGCTGCGAGTCCAACCCCAACAGCGACACGATGAACTGCGGGCGCTGCGGCAACGTGTGCGCCGGGGGCATGACCTGCACCGCGGGCGTGTGCGCCTGCCCGGCCGGGCAGATGGTGTGCGGGATGACCTGCACCAACACCCAGAGCGACCGGCTCAACTGCGGGGCCTGCAACCTGGCGTGCCCCGCGGGCCAGAGCTGCGTCGCGGGCATGTGCTCGTCGAGGCCGCTCTACCACGGCTGGACCTCGCCGATCTCTGGCTGCTCCACCACCAGCTACAACACCACCGCACCGACCGCCCTCGGAGGGACCTACCCCTACAACACCGGCGACAGCGCCGCGTGCCGCGCCTGGAAGGTCGCCGCCACGGTGTGCAACACCCAGCCGACGGCCTACTCCGACACGAGCAACTGGATGTGCTCCTCCTCCGGGGGCTTCACCGACCCGACCTTCGGCACCTACTGCGCTCGCACCAGCCAGTACTCCTGCTCGACCTGCCCGGGTTCGTGCAACGCGGGAGCCTGCCGCAGCGGCCAGAACACCCTCCGCAACTGCTCCGGCTCCGAGGTCATCCAGCCCTGAAGGTACCCGCGACCGGCGAACCCTCCGGGACGGGGCTTCCCTGAGGGCCCGGTCATCCGCACGCTTGGGGGCCACGGTCATGTTCCGTATCGCCCACGTCTCCGACCTGCACGTCTTCGCCCCGACGGGGGTGGAGCTTCGGCGGGTGCTCTTCAACAAGCGCATCACCGGCTACGCCAACCTGCTCACCAAGCGCGCCCGGGTGTACCGCCAGGACTACCTGCTCCAGGTGCTCGAGGCCGCCTCCCGGGAGTGCGACCACCTCGTGGTCACCGGGGACATCACCAACCTCTCGCTCGAGGCCGAGTACGACGAGGCCACGCGGCTCCTGCGCGACGCCGCGGGCTCGACGGAGGTCACCGTGGTGCCGGGCAACCACGACATCTACCTGCCCGTCACCCTCCGAGAGCGGCGCTTCCCTCACCACTTCTCGGGCTTCATGGGCAGCGACCTCCCCGAGCTCGCGGTCGACCTCTCCGCGGGCCGGTTTCCCAGCGTCAAGCTGAGGGGGCCGGTGGCCCTCATCGGCCTCACCACCGCGGTGCCTCGCCCGCCCTTCGTCTCCGCCGGCGTCGTGGGAGGGCTGCAGCTCGAGGCCCTCGCCAGGGTGCTCGCCCACCCGGAGGTCGCGCGCCGCACGCCCGTGATCCTCCTCCACCACAGCCCCTTCGACTCCCTCTTCCGGCTGGAGCAGCTCCGGGGGGGACTGGTCGACGCGCCCTCCCTCAGGGCCGTGCTCCAGCCGCTGGAGCGGGGCCTGGTCCTCTACGGGCACCTCCACCTCCGCGAGCACACGCGGCTGCTGACCGCCCGGGGAGCCCTCGACGCGGTGTGCTCCACCGCGGCCGCGCTCGATCACCCGGACGTGCGCGTCCGTGCCGGGTTCAACCAGTACGAGGTCGACGACGACGGTCGCGTCGCCTCCGTCGGCACCAGCGTGCTCGACCCCGCCACGCTGCGCTTCCGGCGCTACGACCTGCTGACCCCGATGGTGGAGCGCGCGTGATCTTCCGCCGCGCCCTGCTGCTGCTCGAACCCGCCGCGGACGCGGCCCCCGCCCTCTCCGCCCTGCGCCGCGTGGCCCCCACGCTCGAACACCTGCTGGTGCTCGTCCAGGCGCCCGCGAGCTCCCCGGGGTGGTTCGACGCCGAGCTCTCTCCGACCATCGAAGACGAGACCTCCTCCTCCCTCGGCCCGCTGAGAGAGTCCTCCGTCGGGGCCGCCAGGGAGGTCGAGGTGCAGCTCGTCCCCGCGCTCGACGGCGACGCGCTGGCGACGCTCTGCGAGGCCGAGCAGATCGAGCTGCTGGCCCTCGGATCGCGCTCCCTCCGCGCGCTCCCGATGCTCTACACCCTGCGAAAGCGACAGCCCGTGGCGCTGCTCTGGTCCTCGGAGACCGTGAGCGCCGCCGCCCTCCGGGAGGTGGGCTGCGTGGCCCTCGGACAGCGGGCCCGCGCGGCGATCGGGGCCTTCCTCCGCGACCACTCCACCGCCTCGCTGCGGGTGACCCTGCTCTCGGATGTCCGCCCCCCTCCCGAGGCGCTGGCCTCCTTCCGCGAGGTGGCGGGCATCGCCTCGCCGGTGGCCTCCACCGAGCTCGTGAGCTGGTCGTCGATGCGCTCCTGGTTCCAGGGCTCCAGCGCCGACCGCCCCTTCGACCTGCTGGTCCTCGCCCGCCTCCCGCTGTCGGTCTTCCTCGACGTCCGCTGGCCCGCCCCGGCCCTGCTGCTGCCTCCGCTGGCGAGCAGCCGCCCCTTCGCCCGGCGCCCCATCGAGGTCGCCGACCTCGTCGACGACGGCGGCCCGCTGCGGGTGCGCGTCGAGGAGGACGCCGCCGTGGGGTCCCCCGGCGCCCTGCCCGACCAGCCCCTCGCCTTCGTCTCCGGCGGCCGCGTGGTCGCCACGCTCGGTGCGCTGGGCGGCGAGGCCGAGCTCCCCGCGGGCCTCCGGGCGACCTCGCTCGGGGTCTACCGGCTGGGAGGCGAAGGGCCGGCCAACCCCGTCGCGGCCATCGAGCAGATGGTCGAGGTGCTCCGCCCCGGAGAGCGCCCCGTCGCCCTCATCGACGCCGAGCTCCCTGACGAGGTGCTGCGAGCCCTCGCCGCGTCCTCCGGCCCTGCGGAGCCCCAGTACCTCACGGTGCGGCTGCGCCCGACCCGCAGCTTCACGGCCATCCGCGATCGTCTCCGCGCCGCGGGCCTCGCTCCCCGGGTCGTCGACGCCAGGGCCGTGCTCGACGAGGGCAGCGCGCTCGACGTCTCCGAGGAGGTCGACCCGGTCCGGCTGGCGAGGGTGGCCTCGCGGGTGCGGCGCGCCGGGTTCCCCGTCGTCAGCATCCTCCACCGCGGCCCCATCCACCCGTGGACCGAGGGCTTCGTCGCGCTCTGCGCCCCCGACCTCTGGGACGTCGGCGGGCCGAGGCGGGGCGACGCGCTCCGCGGGCCGCCGGTGATGGCGCTGAGCCTCGCGAGCGCGGAGCCCATCGGGGGCAATCGCATCGAGCTGGAGCACGACAACGCCAGGGCGCGGGCATGGCTCCTCGACGCCATCCGGGGCAGCGCCCGCACGCTGCATATGCAGGTCTACATGGCCCTTGGCGACGACGTCGGGACGCTCGTGGGAGACGCCCTCGCGGAGGCCGGCGCCCGCGGCGTCGCGGTGCGGGTGCTCGTCGACTCGCTGCACGGCCTCCACGGCTCCTTCGGGGCGACCAACCCCCTGCTCGACCGCCTCTCCCGCAGCCCCGGGGTCGAGCTTCGCATCTCGCGCCCCATCCACGAGGTGCCCTCGCTCACCGACCTGAAGCGCCGCGACCACCGCAAGCTGGTGGTGGCCGACGGGCGGGTGGCGCTCGTCGGCGGGCGCAACCTCTCCCACGAGTACTACACGGGCTTCGACGAGGTGCGGCTCACCGAGGCGACGGTCTGGCGCGAGGTCCCGTGGCTCGACGCCGGGGCCCGCGTGGAGGGCACCGCCGTGGGCGCCCTCGCCGCGTCCTTCCGCGAGGCGTGGACCGAGGCCGGAGGCGCCCCCTTCGGCATCACCGCCCCGGAGCCCGCGGGGGACTCCCGCGCCCGGGTCATCGTGCACCGGGGCCTGCGCGACGCGCGCACCCTCGAGGCCTACCTTGAGCTCATCGCCTCGGCGCGCTCGCACCTCTACCTCGTCAACGGCTTTCCCCTGGCGCTCGAGCTGCAGCACGCCCTGCTCGGCGCGCTCCGACGCGGGGTGCGGGTGCGGGTGCTGAGCGGACACGTGACGCCCACCTACGGCGACCAGGCCTTCAGCGGACCATGGTCCGCCGCGCGCGCCGTGGCGACGGAGCTGGTGCACTCTCGCCTCGACCCGCTCGTCGAGGCCGGAGCCGACGTGCGCTACTTCGCCGTGAGGGCCCGCCCCGGATGGTCCGCCACGATCGGCGTCGTGCACCCGCACGTGCACGCCAAGTCCGTGAGCGTCGACGGGCTGCGTTGCACCGTCGGCAGCGCCAACCTCGACATCACCGCGTCCTACTGGGAGAGCGAGCTGGTGCTGCTCACCGAGGACGCGGCGCTCACCCAGGCCTACGAGGCGGGCCTCGACGCGCTGATGGAGGCGTCGACGCGGGTGCAGAAGGGAGACCCCGCGTGGCGCCAGCGCGCGCTGCGCCGAGGGTGGATGCGCCACTGGCCCGGGGTGCTCTCGGTGTAGCGACCGCGCGCCCTCTCTCGGGCCGCGAATACACTGTCAGGTAATCCATGCCACGCCCTCCGCCCCCCTTGCGCGCTGCGTCCCCATCGACGAACCTGCACCTCCCTCATGGACCGCCGCACCACAGCCCTGCTCACGCTGCTCGCCGGCCTCCTCCTGCCTCTCGCCTCCTCCGCGCAGCAGCACCGCCACCGCGCCGGCCGCCCCGCCCGCATCAGCCTGTCGAGCTACCGCGCCATCAACCAGCGCTGGCACAACCCCGCCGCCGTCCCCGCGGCGCGCTTCACGCCCGACGGGCGCATGGTGCTGCGGCTCTCGTCGCTCAACGGCATGGGCTCCGCCGAGCTCACCCCCGAGCGGCAGGACGGCGGCTTCGACGACGCCGCCCGCGCCGAGGCGGCCCGCGTGCTCGGCGACCGCCGCACCGGCGACCACGCCCCCATCGACCGCCGGCTCATCGATGTCGTCTTCCAGATCGCCCGCCACTTCGAGGTGGGTCAGGTCAACGTGGTCTCGGGCTACCGCCGCGAGTCCCGCAACAGCAACCACTCCCTCGGCCGCGCCGCGGACATCGTGCTCCCCGGGGTGAGCGACGAGGCGGTGGCGGCCTACGCGCGCAGCATCGGCTTCCTCGGCGTGGGGGTGTACCCGGTGAGCGGCTTCGTCCACGTCGACGTGCGCACCCGCAGCTTCTACTGGGTCGACCGCAGCGGGCCCGGCCGCACGGCCTCCCGCCGCCGCTCGCGCCGCCGCCGCAGCCGAGGGATCCAGGAGGTTCACGGCACCCTGGCGCAGCAGGCCGACGCCCGGGCGAGGGCCCTCGGGGTCACCGCCCTCGGGGGCACCGAGGCGACCGCGTGCCCGGCCCCGCAGGCGGCCGACGACGACGACGACGACGACGAGGGCGACGACGAGCAGCCCGCAGCCGTACGGACCGCGCCGAGTGGCGGTTGACGTAGACGTCGAGGCCCTGGTCGCGAGGGCCGAGATCGACCAGGCCGCGGCGCTCGCGGTGAACCGCAAACAGTGGCGCCGCGCGGCGGAGCTGCTGTCCTCGCTGGGGCGCGTGGCCGACGCCGCGGTGGCCGCCGCGGAGGGGGACGAGTGGCGGCTCGCCATGGACATCGCGCTACAGGCCTCCGACGAGCAGGTGCTCGACGCCCTCTGCGCCCGGCTGGGCAGCGACCCCGCCCGGGTGGCGCAGGCGGCAGGGCAGGCGAGGCTGGCGAGGCGCGACGACGTGGCCGCGAGGCTGCTGGAGCAGACGCGCCCGCTGGAGGCCGCGGAGACCTGGTACGCCCGGGGGGAGTACGCGAGGGCGGCGCCGTGCTTCGAGCGGGCGGGCGATCCCGGCCGGGCCGCGCGGGCCTGGGAGCAGCACCTGGCGCAGAGCCCCGAAGACGCCTCCGCGGCGCTGCGGCTGGGGGAGCTCAGGGCGAGGCAGGGGGACGACGAGGGCGCCGTGCGGGCGCTCCAGGCGGCGGCGAAGGTCGAGGCTGGCGACGAGGTGATGGCCAGGCTCGCGGCGGGGATGCGGCGCCTCGGGTACCTGCACGCCGCCCGCTACTGGATCGCCCGGCTGAGGGACCGCGACGCCTCGTGGCCGGTCGACCCGGAGGCCTACGACCGCTACCTGCCGAGGGCGGAGGGCGCGGCGAAGCGCTACGCGGGTCGGTACCGGGTGGTGAGGGAGGCCGGGTCGGGCGCGACGGGGCGGGTGCTGGAGGCGGTCGACGAGCTCACGGGCGACTCGGTGGCGCTCAAGGTGCTGACCGTGAGCGACGACCGCAGCGCGGCCTTCGGGCGCTTCGTGCGCGAGGCCGAGCTGGCGCGGACGCTCGATGACCCCTGCCTGGTGAGGATGAGGGCGCTCGACCCCGAGGGCCCCACCATCGTCTACGACTGGATGCCCGGAGGAACCCTCTCGGCGAAGGTCGGGTCGATGCCGCTGAGGGAGGTCGGGCGGGTGGCGCTGCGGCTGCTGCACGCCCTGGAGACGCTGCACCGGCACGGGGTGGTGCACCGCGACGTGAAGCCGAGCAACGTGCTCTTCGACGCGGCGGGGCAGGCGAGGCTGGGCGACCTCGGGGCGGCGCACCTCGGAGACCTCGGGGCGACGGTGACCGGAGGGCTCGTCGGGTCGCTGCCGTACATGGCCCCGGAGCAGATGACCGGGGCGCCGGTGAGCGCCTCGACGGACCTCTACGCGCTGGGCTGCGTGATCTTCGAGATGCTCACCGGGCAGGCGCCCTACGGCGGCCCGGACTACATGGCGCAGCACCTGGGGGAGGCCATCCCGAAGGTGACCGAGCTGTGCCCGCGGCTGCCGGAGGTCTTCGACGAGGCCATCGAGAAGCTGATGGCGAAGTCGCAGGACGACCGCCCCCAGGACGCCACCGAGGCGCGCGCCCTGCTCTCGTCGCTCCCCTGGGACCTCGCCGACGAGCTGGTGCTGGAGCGCCCGGTGCCCCGCAACGACCGCCGCTCCTCGGTGCCTCCGCCCCCGATGGACCGCGACGAGTCGCAGCGCGTCCGCACCGCCGCCGGCTGGGAGGACGCCTTCACCGGGGCGAGGCTCGCCCGGGTGACGACCTTCCGCGGGGCGAGGGAGCGGGTGCTCTCCTGGGCCCGCAGCAACGCGCCCGAATTGCAGACCGTGCTCGACCTGGACGAGGGCCCCGCGGAGGACGTCTGGTGGCTCTCGGCGGTGCAGGCCACGAGGCCGATGAGGGAGGTTCCTCCGCTGGCGAGGGAGCGGGCGCTGAGGGCGCTGGAGGCCGTCGGGGTCTCCCCCCTGGTGGCCGTCGATCTTACCGTGGCCTGGGACGGGGACGACGCCGTGGTCCCGCTGGCCGCGGCGCTCTCCGTCATGGGCGTACACGCCGCGGCGGAGTGAAATTGGAGCCTCCCCAGCCGATCTGCTAGGCGGTGGCCCGATGCGGATCGGGCGCGCGGAGTCGGTGCGGTGGGGCGTGGCGATGGCGCTGCTGGGCGCTCGTGCGGGGCACTCTCAGGTGCCCGCTCGGCGGGTCCCGGTGAGCGGGCCGGTGGTGGCCGAGGCCCTCTCGCCGCGCGCCGCGGACGACGTCTCCGACGGCACGGTGCTGCCCGCCTCGGCGCGCTCGCTGCGCATCGAGCGGGAGGGCGAGGTGGTGCGCTCCAGGCCCGACGTCGAGTCCGCCCGGAGGGGGACGCTCGCCCGGGGCGCGAGGCTCGCGGTCTTCGAGGCGACGCAGGGGAGGGGGTGCCGCACGGCGTGGATCCGCATCGACGTCGACGCGTGGGTCTGCGCCGACGGGGCGACGCTCACCGCCGACGGGCCGCTCGCGGCGAGGCAGCCGGTGGTGCGCGAGGGCGATGTGGTGCCCTACCAGTACGCCTTCGCGACGCACGCGGGCGTGCGCACCTACCGTCGCATGGAGGACGTCACCGAGGAGAACTGGGCCGAGGAGCTGGAGCGGGGGATGTCCGTCGCGGTGGTGGGCACCGCGCGCATCGACGGATCGACCTACGTGCACACCGCCAGCGGGCGCTGGGTGTCCATGCGCGACCTGTCCTTCGCCCGCCCCAGCGAGCGCGCGGGGATCTTCTACGAGCCCGGCGAGTCGGTGAGCTCCGTCGGGTTCTTCCGCGCCAACACCCGGGCGTGGCCGACCGCGGAGTCGGCGCGGCGAGACAGCGGCCCGTCGGGCTCCTCGGTGGTGTTCACCCGCCGCGAGGTGGCGCACGTCCGGGAGGAGCAGGTGCTCCGGGGCATCCGCTTCGCGCGGCTCGACGGGGGCTGGGTGCGCTCGTCGCTGCTGATGCGCCCCAACGTGGGCGCTCCCCCGGCGGGGCTCGGCGCGAGGGAGCGCTGGGTCGACATCGATCGCTCGCAGCAGATGCTGGTGGCGATGGAGGGCACGGCGCCGGTCTTCGCGACGCTGGTCTCCACCGGGAGGGCGGAGCACCCGACGCAGCCCGGAGAGCACCGGGTGTGGTCGAAGCTGGCCACCACGGACATGTCCAACGCGGGCGACTCGGACATCATGACCGCGACGGCCCTCTACACGGCGGCGCGCGTGCCGTGGGTGATGTTCTTCCACGAAGACCAGGGGCTCCACGGGGTGTTCTGGCACGACCTCTTCGGACGGCCTCGCTCCCACGGCTGCGTCAACATGGCCCCGCGCGACGCGGCCTGGCTCTTCCAGTGGTCGCCCCCGGCCCTGCCGCCGGGCTGGACCGCGGTGCTCCCCACGCGGGGCGACCCGGGGCTGCGGGTGCGGGTGCGCTGAGGGGGGTCTGCGCCCTCCGCGGGCCCCGCGCCCGCCCTCCAGCGAAGACCGTTGGAACCCTTGTGAACACCGTGCGATAACTGCGCGCCCGCGGGGCCACCAACCCGGATCCTTCGCCGCGCGGCGGGAGTGCACCTAACGTGACGAACCATCGCTCGACCCGCGCGCTGACGGGGATGTTGCTCAGCGCCGCCGTGGGCTGCGCGGGCTCCAACGCGCTCCACACCCGCTTCTCCGCGGTGCACAACACCCTCACCACCATGGGCGTGAGCCAGCTCGGGGCGCTCTCCGAGGGCTCCCTCGCGGAGGGCGCCACGGCGCGCTTCCCGGTCGAGCTCGACGCCCGCTGCCACACCTTCGTGGCCTTCGGCGACGGCGCGCGCGACGTCGAGCTCAACGTCCTCGACGCCAACAACCAGCGCGTGGCCGGCGACAGCACCCGCGACGCCCAGGCCACCGTGCAGTTCTGCCCGACGGTGCGTGGCCGCTACACCCTCGCCCTCCGCATGGCCGAGGGCGGCGGCGGCTACCTCCTCGCCAACTGGCGCGGCGGCACCAACGCCAGCGGCGGCGCCGGGGCCGCGGGCGAGGGGGGCCCGGGCTCCTGCGCCACGGCCATCCCCATCACCCCGGGGCAGACCGTCACCGGCGACACGCGCCGCGGCCAGAGCCACAACGACGGCTCGTGCGTCGGCGTCGAGGAGGGCGAGACCGGCGCGCCTGAGCTCGTCTACGCGCTCACCCTCGAGCGCCGCCAGCAGGTCACCATCGCCGTCGAGCAGGCGGGCTTCGACGGCACCGTCTACGTCCGCTCGGGCGGCTGCGAAGACCCGTCGAGCGAGGCCGCCGGCGGATGCAACGACGACGAGGGCGACACCTCGCACTCGCGCCTCGTGCTCGCGCTCGACCCGGGCACCCACTACATCTTCGTCGACGGCTACGCCCGCAACGCGGGCAACTTCTCCATGACCGTCACCGCCGCCGATGTCCCGTCCATCGCCGACGTGTGCCAGAGCGCGGCAGCCCTCACGCCCAACACCGCCGTCACCGGCACCCTCACCTCGCAAGACCTCAACCTCTTCCAGGCGCGCTGCGGCGGCAACGCCCGCGGGCCCGACCGGGTGTACCGCCTGGAGGTCCCGCAGGAGTCGCGGCTGCAGCTGCACCAGGAGAGCGACTACGACGGGGTGATCCACTTCCGCCGCGCGTGCGCCGAGGCCGGCACCGAGGTCGACTGCAACGACGACGCGGAGGACGTGCAGCACGCGCGCATCAACGCCATCGTCCCCGCGGGCACCTACTTCGTCTTCACCGACGGCTACGCCCCCAACGCGGCGGGCGCGTACACCCTCCAGGCCGACCTCGCGCCGGTGGCGGGCGGCAACACCGCGGGCGACACCTGCGCCGACGCCCAGCTCCTCACGCCGGGCACCCCCGTCGACGGCAACACCTTCCAGGCCCGCGACGACGTGCACTCGCCCTGCGCCGCCGCGGCCGACGGCTACGACGTGGTCTACCGGCTCAACGTGACCGCGCGCTCGCGGGTGAAGCTCTGGTTCGACAGCAACGACCTGCGCGAGCAGGGCACGATCACCGTCGCCCGCGCCTGCGACGGCGCCCCGCTCACCCAGGCCACCTGCCACCCCGGCGCGATCGGCGAGGCCCGCGCGTACGACCAGGTGCTCGACCCGGGCAACTACTACGTCATCGTCGACAGCGCGGCCCCGAGGCGCTTCGGGCGCTTCCGGCTCAACTCCCGCGTCGAGAGCGCCGCGGAGGTCGAGCGCCTCTGCCGCACGGCGCCGCTGCTGGTCCCCGGGCGCACCGTCACCGGCACCACCGTCGGGGGCACCGACCGCTTCCAGGCCTCCTGCGCGGGCGGCGCCCGCAGCCCGGAGAACCTCTACCGCCTCGTGGTGCGCCGCCGCTCGGCGGTGCGCGTCTCGGTGACCTCCACCACCAACGGCTACGACCCGGCGGTGTTCATCCGCCAGACCTGCGCGCAGTCGACCACCGAGCGCGGCTGCAACGACGACGCGGGCGACGTGCGGCACTCGCAGGTCGAGGCCACCCTCGAGCCCGGCACGTACACCGTCTTCGTCGACGGCTACGCCAACCGCAACAGCGGGGCCTACTCCCTGGAGTGCCAGGTCACCCCGCAATAAAGCCACCGGAGGGCGCTGTCCGACGGACCGACGCGCCCCCATCATTTCCCCACCGAGAGGAGCCCGCGCGTCGCCATGCTTGAAGAAGTCATCGAGGAGCTGAAGAACGCCTACACCAAGGCCCACGAGGCGCTCCGGCGCGACCTCTCGCGCCTTCGCACCGGGAGGGCCAACCCCTCCATGCTCGACGGCATCCGCGTCGACTACTACGGCACCCCCACGCCCATCGCGAGCATGGCGACCATCTCGGTCCCAGAGCCGCGGATGATCCAGATCAAGGTGTGGGAGCGGGGGCAGTCCAAGGCCGTCGACAAGGCCATCCGGGAGAGCGACCTGGGGCTCAACCCGCAGGTCGACGGAGACACGCTCCGCATCCCCCTTCCCTCGCTCACCGAAGAGCGCCGGAAGGACCTCGCCAAGAAGGCCCGCAAGGAGGGCGAGGACTGCAAGATCGCCATCCGCAAGGGCCGCAAGGACGCCAAGGACATGATCGACGCCCTGGTGAAGGACGGCGACGTGAGCCGCGACGACGGCGACGCCGCGTGGAAGAAGGCCGAAGACCTGGTGGCCGCCGCGGTGAAGACCGCGGACGACATCGTCGCCGTCAAGGAGAAGGAGATCATGACGGTGTGAGAGTCACCGTCGTGCGCCTCGCCTCCGCGCTCCTCTCCGTGGGGCTCTGCGCGGCACCGCTCCCCGCCACCGCCCAGGACCGCTCTCCCTGGCTGCCGCCGCCCGCGCTCGAGCAGCCCGTGGCGCCGCTCCCGCCGCCGGGGGTCGCTCGCCCCGAGGCGCCCCCTCCGCCGCGCTCTCCCCTGCCGCCGCTGCTCACCCGCCCGCTCTCCCTGCCCGCCGGGGTGGTCACCCTCCAGTGGGGCGCGGGCTTCGCGTACAGCACCCTCGGCAGCCTCGGCTTCAGCCGCTCCGACGGCGGGCTCGGGATCTCCTTCGACCTGAGCGCCGGCCTCGGCAAGCACCTCCAGCTCGACTTCGGCACGGGCCTGCGCTTCTCGACCCTCCTCGCCGCCGACCGCTACGGCAGGGTGTTTCGTGACGACGTCTTCCAGACCGGCAACCGCTTCATCGGCAACCCCTGGCTGAAGCTCCGGTACTCCTTCCTCGACGACGGCTCGCAGCCCTTCAGCGTCGGCGTCGAGGCACTGATCCAGGCGCCCATCGCCGAGGCCACCGCGTGGAGCGTGGGCGTGGGCGTGCCCCTTCAGCTCGCGCTCCCCTCGGCGCGGCTGCGCATCGAGAGCGGGGTGTTCATGCAGCTCGTGCTGAGCGAGGGCGCCACCATCCGCAACGTGCTCAACGTTCCAGTGCGACTGCTGCTCGGCGTCTCCCAGGGCTTCGCCGTCGGGATCGTCTCGGGCGTGCAGCTCGGCAACGCGCTCCGCTCCGACGCGACGGAGCCCAACGTGCAGCTCGGCCTGGTGCTGCGAGGCAGGGTCAGCGCCTCCGTGGAGATCAGCGGCCAGGCGATGCTCCCCGCCGTCTCTCCCGCGGGCCTCGACGCCTACGGCTTCGGCCTCGCCCTCACCCACCGCGTGCGCTGAGCATCCCTCCCGGGTCTTTGTCGCGGGCGCCGAGGCTCGTGTCTTGCTAATGCGGCAGCACGATGTCTCAACCACACTCTCTTTCGCGTCGCTTGACGCGCGTCGCGCTCGGCGTCTGCGCCGTTGCCCTTGGCGCGGGACGGCCGGTCGCCGCCCAGCCCCTCGCCGACTCTCCCCGTGATCATCTCCCCACCGTCTGGACCGACTCGGAGGTCCGCGCCCGCGCCCGCCGCTCGGCGTTTCGGGTGCGCCGCGCCGAGCACGCGCTGCGGGTCGCCCAGGCCGGCCGGGTCTTCGGCGATCTCCCGCGGGTCGGCAACCCCACCGTCGGCGTGATCGCGCTGCCTGGCCTGCCGAACTACGGCGCGCTCACCTACGCGGTCTCCCTCGGGCTGCCCATCGACCTCGCGGGGGTCGGCCGGGCGCGCTCTCGCGAGGCCGAGGCGGGCGTGCGGGTGGGCACGGCGCGGCTCGACGCGGAGCGGGCGGCGGCGGAGGCGGAGGCCCGCGCGGCGTGGGTGGCGGTCGGCGTGGCGCGCTCGCTGGAGGCGATCCAGCGGTCGAGGCTCGCGTCGGCGCAGGAGGCCGAGGCGCGCATCGAGGCGAGGCTCGCGGCGGGCGAGTCGACGGCGCTCGACCGGGCGATGGTGCAGCGAGAGCGCGCCGCGGCGGAGGCGGACGTGGCGAGGGCGGTGCGGCTGGGTCGCGAGGCGGCCGACGCGCTGAGGATGGCGCTCGACCTGCCTGGGCGCTCCCCGATCGAGGTGGCGCCCCTGGGCGCGCCGTCGCGACCCACCGCGGACACGATCTCGCGCGCGGCGCGGGCTGCGGGGTCGAGGAGAGGTGAGGTGAGGGCGGCGCAGGCGGTCGGGCTGGAGGCCTCGGCGAGGGGGGTGCGGCAGGGGCGCGAGGCGGTCGCGCCGCTGACCGTGGGCCTGGAGGGCCAGCAGGTGGCCGTCGGGCCGCAGGAGACGGCGAGCTCGCTGGGGCTCTCGCTGCGGTGGGAGCTTCCCTTCGTGCGGCGGGCCCAGGGCGAGCGCGCGGTGTCCTCGGCGGAGGCCTCGGCGGCGCGCGCGGACGCGAGGATCCTGCAGCGGGTGGTGTCCCGCGAGGTGGAGGCGGCGGGGGCCAGGCTGGAGAGCGCACTGGAGGAGCTCGACGTGCTGGAGCAGCGCGCGCTCCCCGCGGCGGCGAACCTGGAGCAGCAGACCACGGTGACGTGGACCGCGGGCAACCTGGAGTGGTTTCGGGTGCAGGAGGCGAGGCGCGAGCGGCTGGAGCTGGCGGCCCGCGCGCTGGAGGTGCTGAGGGAGGCGTGGCTCGCGCGCATCGAGCTCGACCGCGCCTCGGGGGCGGATCAGTGAACACCGCGCTGCGCGTCGGCGCGTCGGCGCTGCTGGCGGCAGCGCTGGTTGGCATCGCGGTGATGCTCTTCGGATCGGTGCAGTAGCTCCCGGCTGGGGAGCGAAGACCCCCCCTCAACCATCAGCCTTCAGGGAGAGGGGGGGGAGGTCGTCGCGCTCAGGCCTCTTCCACCACGGCGGTCTCTTCCTGCGTGGGCTCCTTCGCGGGCCGCACCGCGATCGCTCGCAGCAGCGCCGGCAGCAGGAAGATGCCCAGCAGCGTGCTCGATGCCAGGCCGCCGATGACCACCGTCGCCAGCGGCTGCTGCACCTCGCTGCCCGCGGAGGTCGAGAGCGCCATCGGGGCGAAGCCCAGCGCCGCCACCGTGGCCGTGAGCAGCAGCGGCTGCAGCACCGCCACCGCGCCGTCGACCAGCGCCCGCTCCGGGTCGGCGCCCTCGGCCACGCGCCGCCGGATCTCGCTCGCCATCACCACGCCGTTGAGCACGGCGATGCCGCAGAGGGCGATGAACCCGATGGCCGCGGGCAGGCTGAAGGACATGCCTCGCAGCTTGAGCGCGACGATGCCCCCGATGAGCGCGAAGGGCACTCCCGAGAACACCGCGAGCGCGTAGCGCGCGTTGCCGAACATCAGGAAGAGCATCCCCACGATGAGCCCGAGGCTCACCGGCACCACCAGGGCGAGGCGGGCGCTCGCTCGGGCGAAGTTCTCGAACTGCCCGCTCCACTCGACGCGGTAGCCCTGCGGCAGCCGCACCTCGCGCTCGACCCTGGCGCGCGCGTCGTCGACGAAGCCCACGAGGTCCCTGCCGCGGATGTTCACCTCGACGCGCAGGCGCCGCTGCATGCCCTCGCGGCTGATCTGCGCGGGCCCGTCCTCCTCGGTGACGTCGGCCACCTGGCCCAGCGGGATCAGCGAGCCCTCGCTGTGGCCCACCGGCAGCGCCTCGATGCTCTCCGCGCCTCGCCCGATCGGCGGCAGCAGCACCCGGAGGTCGAAGCGCATCTTGCCCTCGAACATCACGCCCACGCGCCGCCCCTGGCGGGTCGCCTCGACCGCCGCGAGCACGTCGTCCGCGGCCACGCCGTGACGGGCCAGCCGCTGCCGGTCGACCCGCACCTGCATCATCGGAAACCCGAGGGCCCGTTCGACGCGCACGTCGCCCGCGCCCGGCGTACCGCGCATCAGCTGCCCGATGCGGTTGCCGATGTCGGTCATCACCGTGAGGTCCTCGCCGAAGAGGTGGATCGCCACGTCGGCGCGGGAGCCGGAGATCAGCTCGTTGGTGCGGTCTTCGATGGGCTGCGAGATCGACACGAAGGTCGACGGCACCTCCCGCTCGATGGCGGTCTTCATCAGCTCGCCGAGCGTGTCGAGGTCGTGCGCGCTGGTCCACTCCCGCTTCGGCCGCAGGTGCACGAGGATGTCGGTGTTGTCCATGCCGACCGGGTCGGTGGCGACCTCCGCGCGGCCCGTCATGGCCAGCGAGGTCACCACCTCCGGGAAGCGAGCGAGCACCCGCTCGGTCGCGAGGTCGAGCCGGCGCGCCTCGCCGATGCCGATGGAGGGGATGCGCCGGATGGCCACCACGATGTCGCCCTCGTCGATGCGAGGGACGAAGTCCGCCCCGAGGCTCCCTGCGACGGGCACCGTGGCCGCCAGCGCCGCGACCGACGCGATGAAGAGGGCGGCGCGCTGCTTCACCGCCCAGGTCACGGCGCGCGAGTACGGCGCCTCCAGGCGGTGCAGCAGCCCGTGGGCGCCGGGCTTCTTCGGCGGGCGCAGGAAGGTCACCGCGCCGGCGGGGAAGACCACCAGCGCGAAGACCACCGAGCCGCCGAGCGCCAGCGCCATGGTGGTCGCCATCGGGCGGAACATCTTCCCCTCGGTGCCCTCCAGCGCCAGCAGCGGCAGGTACACCAGCAGGATGATGAGCACCGAGAACACCACCGGCCGCGCCACCTGGCGCACCGAGGCCGCCACCGCGTCGCGGTAGTTCTGCTGGTTGATGTCGTGCAGCGCGAGGCGCGCGAGCGCGGCCTCCAGCATCACGATGGGCCCGTCGACCAGGAACCCGAAGTCGATCGCCCCGAGGGACATCAGGTTGCCCGTGACCCCGAGCTGCCGCATCCCGAAGACCGCGAGGAGCATCGCGAAGGGGATGCCGAGCGTGACCAGCAGGCTGCCGCGCATCGAGCCCAGCAGCACCAGCAGCACCAGCGACACCAGCAGCGCGCCCTCCAGCAGGTTGTTGCCCACCGTCGCCAGCGTGCGGTCGATGAACTGCGCGCGGTCGTACACCTCGTCGATGTGCACCCCCGCGGGAAGCGTGCGCCGAAGCTCCTCCACCCGGTCGTGGACGCTGTGCACGACGGTGCGGGAGTTCTGACCCAGCAGCATCATCACGATGCCGCTGACCACCTCGCCTCGGCCGTCCTGGGTCACCACGCCCTGAGGGAGCGCCGCGCCGGTGCGGGCCTCGCCCAGGTGCCTGATCTGGATCGGCGTGCCGTCCGCGTCCGTCGCCACGACCACCGAGGCGAGGTCCGCCACGTCGCGCAGCTGCGCCTCGCCGCGGATGGTGAACTGCTCCGCGCCTCGCTCGATCCAGCCGCCGCCGACGTTGGCGTTGTTGCGCGCCAGCACCTCGAGCACGCGGCCGATGGTGATCCGGTGCGCCGCCAGGCGGTGCGGGTCGAGCGCGACCTCGTACTGCTTGCGGGCGCCGCCGAGGGCGTTGACCTCGATCACCCCGGGGACGCTGCGCAGCCGCGGCGCGACGTCCCACTCCAGCATGGTGCGCAGCTCCATCGCGGAGTGCCGGTCGCTGCGCAGCACGAACTGGTAGATCTCCCCGAGGCCGGTGGACACCGGCGCGAGCTCGGGCCTGCCGAACTGCGCCGGCACGTCGGCCTCGATGCTCCGCAGCCGCTCGGAGACGAGCTGCCGCGCGAACCACACGTCGATGTCGTCGTTGAAGACGATGGTCACCGCGGAGATGCCCGCGCGGGTGACCGAGCGGATCTCCTGGAGGTTGGGCAGGCCGTTGAGGCCGGTCTCCACGGGCAGGGTGACGTAGCGCTCGACCTCCTCGGCGGAGAGCCCCGGCGAGTCGGTGAGCACCTGCACCTGGACGTTGGTGATGTCCGGCACCGCGTCGATGGGCAGGCCGCGCGCGATCATGAACCCGACGAGCAGCACCACCGCGGTGCCCCAGAGCACCGCGATGCGCAGCCGGATCGAGGCTCGGACGATGGCGTCAATCATGTCGGCGCCCCCTCATCGGAGCATCTCGCTCTTCAGCGCGAAGGCACCTTCGGTCACGACCTCGTCGCCCGCGTTGAGCCCGCGGATGACCCCCACGTGGTCGCCGTCGACCTCGCCGAGGGCGACCGTCGCGGCCTCGAACTCCCGCGGCGCGCGCACCACGAAGACCGCCGGGCGACCCTCGATCTGCACCACCGCGCTGCGCGGCACCGCGGTCACCTCCCGCACGCCCGCCGCGGCCGTGCGCAGCCGCGCCGAGACGAACTGCCCCGGGCGAAGCTGGAGTTCGGCGTTGGCCACCTCGACGCGAACCTTCGCCGCGCGGGTGCGCAGGTCGATGGTGGCGTCGACGTGGCTCACCTCGCCCGTCACCGGCGGCCCGGCGCCCTGCACCCTGATCTCCGCCCGGTCGCCGATACGCACCCTCGTGAGGTCCATCTCGTAGACGTCGAGCTGCACCCAGACGCGGCTGAGGTCGGCGATGCGCATCACGCTGCTGGTGTCGTCGATGGTCTGGCCCACGATGACGTCCCGGCGAATCACCCGACCCGCGATGGGGGCCCTGAGCACCACGTGCCGCCCCGCCCCGGAGCCCGCGCCCATGGCCGCGAGCCGCTGCGCCGCGCCGCTGGCCTCCGCTTCGAAGCGCGCGAGGTCGGCCCTGGCGTCTTCCACGGCACGCGCCGTGGTGAGCTGCTGTCGGTAGAGGTCCGTCTCCCGGGCGAGGCGGGCGCGCGCGGCGGCGGCCTGGGCCTGCGCGGAGATTCGCGAGGCCGTCACGTCGCCGAGGCTCACGCTCTCGATCTCGACCAGCGGGGTGCCGACCTCCACCGCGTCGCCGGCCCCCACGAGCACGCGCGTGACGCGGCCGCGGATGCGCGCGCCCACGTCGGCCACGTGGTCGGGGTCGAAGTCCACCGAGCCGACGAGGTCGAGCGCAGGCGCGAGCGCCCGCGTGGCGACCCGGGTCGTCTGGATTCCGAATCGCCGTAGGAAAATTTCCGACACCTGCACCCGGGGGCCCCCTTCGGGCCGGTCGCAGCGAGGCGCCGCGGCGGGGGCTTGTGCGGACCCGGGAGCCGAGCTCACGAGCCCGCGCATCCCCAGCGCGCCAGCGGCGCAGAGGGCTCCGAAGCCGAGCGTGGCGACCCAGCGCATCACGACCGAACCAACGACGGTAGCGCCGAGGGGCGCGCGCCCGACGACACGAATAGAGGGAGTGGTTCCATTGAACCCACCTCGTAGGGCAGACCTCGTGCCGCGCACGCGGGAAGCGAGGATTTTTGTGCTGCCCGAGCGGCCGTGAGGAGGAAGACATGCGGCAGGTCGCCGCACCTGTGCGGAATGCGACCGCCGCGGCGCTCAGCCCGCCAGACGAGCCTGGAAGAACTGGTTGACCCTGGGGTCGTTGTAGCGGGCGTAGTCGATGACGAAGGGCGCCACCTCGCTCACGCCGTCGCGGTGGCGGATGGTGAGGGCCATGGGGGTCACCTCGCGGTAGTTGCTGGTCGGCGGCAGGTCGTCGTTGGTCTTGCCGCCCGCGGAGAAGAGGCTGAGCAGCATCGCGTCGCTGTCGTCGTAGACCTTGCGGAAGCCCTCGATGACGCGCTCGTGCCCGCGCACCATGGTGCGCAGCCCGAGGGCGCTCATGAAGTGCCTGAACTGCTTGCGCCCGAAGGGGAAGCGCGCATTGGCGTTCTGCAGCTCAGGCGGCACCACGTCGGCGGTGCTCGGGTCGCTCCAGAGCATCTGGAAGCGCAGGTCGCTGTCGTTGAGCGACGAGAGGTCGCTGTACTTCTCCCGGAAGGCGTCGTCCCTGGGGACGCCCGCGTGCACGAACATGGTGCGGTCGAAGATCAGCGTGTTGGGCAGCGCCTCGAATAGCTTCATGTACGCGCCGAAGACCTCCTGCGAGGCGATGCCCTGGAGCGAGGTCATGGCCTCCGCGGGGCGCACCGGCGCGAGCACCCGGCCGTTGAGCTCGACGTAGTACTCGTGGTTGCCGCGCAGCAGGTACACGTCGTCGGGGGCGACGAGGAAGATCGACATCGCCGCGCGCAGGATGCCGTTGTAGCTGAAGCGCCCCCGGTCGATGTAGTCGCCGAGCAGCACCAGCTTCATCGCCGGGGTGTTTGCGGGGTCGCGGTGGTGGGCCTCCACCTTGGCGAAGAAGTCCGCCTGGAGCAGCGCGGCCTTGAGGCACGAGTAGCAGCCGTGCAGGTCGCCGATGACCAGCAGCTCGTACTCCATCGAGGGCTTCGGCGGCAGCACGTGAACGTGCCCGTCGAGGAAGGGCTCCTGACCCGCGAAGTCCCCGACGTCCTTCACGCCCGCGAGGCGCCCCTTGCCCGCGGCGCGCATCGCGTCGAGGCGCTCGTGCACGGCGCGGATGAGCTTGAGGTCTTCCACCGCCTGCGTGGCGAAGGCCGAGGGGTCGCGGTCCCAGTCGCGCTCGAAGGACTGCAGGAAGGGGTGGTCGTCCTGCCTGGGGACGCGCACCTCCGGGGCCTCGATGAAGGTCATCCCGTCGGTGAGCGGCTCGACGTCGAGCTCCGGGAGTTCTTCCGGCGCGTCGAGCAGCCCCGCGAGCTCGGAGCGAAACTCCGCCTCCGCGGGGTGCACCACGCCGTCGGCCTCGATCATGGCGTCGGCCACGGTCATGAGCTGTCGTCGGCCCGGCGCGTCGAAGCGCTGGAAGAGCTCGAAGCACCGGAGCTTGAGCTTCGCGGTGACGAACTGGTCGGTGTTCTCCCCCTCGGCGACGGACTCGGTGAAGTACGCGCCGACCTCCGCGGCGACGCCGTCGGCGACCTCGTGGAAGTGCGCCGTCCATTTCTCCACCACGCTCGCGTGCAGGTCGGGGTCGTGGGCGAGGGCGGCGTCGGCGCGGCGGATGACGAGCTGCGCGACGTGGTCGCGGACGTACTCCCGCTCGCTCTCGTCGAAGTCCCCGTCGAGGTGACCGATGGCGGTCATGTACCAGATGATCGCCTGCATCTGCTGCTCGGCGGCGCGCGGGTCATCGCTGAAGGTGAGCATCTGCGCGCAAGGCTAGTACCACCTCGCTGGGGGCGAAATGGCCGAAGCCCCCGAAGCGGCACCCGTGAAGGTGGTCGCCGCGGGGGCTCCGCGAGAGACGTGGGATCAGAGACCGCGATCAGCGGTTCTGGTTCCAGGTGTCCTCGTGCGTGACGCCGCCGTTCGTGTAGGTCCACGAGATGGTGTGGTAGAGGAAGGTGACCTCCTCGAGGGCGGGCTCGGTCGAGGTCGCGGGGCAGATGCAGTCCGGGGAGACCTGCTTCTGCGAGGCGATGCGGCCCTGCTTGATCTCGACGGTGTAGAACTGCTCCGTCGTGCCGTCGCCCGTGGGGTTCGGGCGGAAGAACTTGAACTTGCCCTCGATGACCTGGTTCTCGACGAGCGCCTTGGCGAGGAGCGGCGAGGACTTGTCGATGCGCTTGCGGATGAGCAGCGGCTCATACTGGCGGCGACCGGTCGCCATGCCCGAGCCCGCCTCGCGGGCGGTCTTCACGCCCTGCTCGTAGTAGACGCACTCGATGGAGTCCTTGCGGCCGAGGCTCTCCTGCGAGCTGGAACCCTTGATGTCAGTGCCGTTCGCCTTGAGATAGAGATGTACGGTTTCGGCCATGTTGGTCTCTCGTGCAGGCTTTCTTGGAAGGGGTTGGTACGAGCGTTCGGTGCCTGCCACCGCTGCGTCCGATGGGGAACCCTTCAGCAGCCATCGTGCCAGCGCTCGCAGGCCTTACATCCAGCGCTCGCAACGACCTGCGCCGCCGCTGTTTCCGCCAGGCGCGCGCGCCGCCCGGTCTCCCTCCGCCGGTTGGACGCGGCGCACACCGCGAGGGTGGCTCGCCCCAGAACCCGATGGCCAACGGTGACATCGCCGCGCCACCGAAGCGTTTGGACGCGCTGCGACGCCCGTTGGACGATCGTCCCACGCGCCCCGCGACGCCCCTCAGAATACAGTCGTATGTATTCCAAAGAGCTTCGCGGCAGCGTGAAGACGCTTCCCCCGCGCGTACACTCTCCGGTAAGATCGGCCGCATGGCACGAGTGAAGCAGTCGAAGTCCCCCGCCCCGAAGAAGAAGCCCGCGGTACCGGTCGCAGCCAAGGTGAAGCCCGTCCTCAAGCCCCGCTCGCAGCGCCTGCGCGACAAGGGACGCGCCGCCATCTCGCTGATTCGCAAGCGCCGCGCGACGCTGGCCGACGACTTCCTCGATGTGGGCGAGGCGCTGCGTACGCTCAAGGGCGAGGGGATGTTCGAGGCGCTCGGCCGCGCCGACTTCGACGACGTCTGCGCGCGCGACCTCGACCTGGCGGAGTCCACCGCCGACGCCATGATCGCCCTCTCCGACCGCATCGAGCGCGAGCTCGAGAAGGACCTCGGGCGCGACCGCTCCAGCGCCCTCCTCGCCCTCGTCGACGCCATCCCCGAGGACGACCTCCCGATGAACCTGCTCGACGCCACCATCCAGCTCCCCACCGGCGGCAAGCTGGTGGTGCGCGGCGCCCCCGCCTCGGAGGTGCGCGAGGCCGCCCGCAGCTTCCGCCTCGTGCGCGGCGCGCGTCAGGGCAAGCGCTCTCGCGGCTTCACCACCACCCCCGAGGAGAAGCGACGGTTCACCGCCGTGGAGAAGCGCTGGCGAGCCCGCCGCGACCTCGCCGCGGTCGTGCACACCCGCCTCGTGGCCTCTCGCCGAGAGCACGGCGCCGAGGTCGACGTGCGCCTCCCCCTCGAGGTGTGGGAGCGCATCGAGCTCCCCGGCCTCCCCAAGCGCTGAAGCTACGCCACCGACTCCGCCTCGCCCGCCCCATCGTTGGCGGGCGGCATCACCAGCACCCAGCCCTGCGTCACGCAGTAGCGCTCCGCACCGAGCACCGCGGCCTCCGTCGCCCGCTCGCTGCGACGGGCCGCGCGGTAGACCACCCGCCCGCTGCCGATCGCCCGCAGCGCCACGGTGACCGTCGCCCCGCGCCGCCACACCTCCAGCCGCACCGCCCTCACGCTCTTCATGCACGCAGCACACACCCGCCGGACCGCGGAGTCCAGCGGGCGTGTGACATAGCCTGTCCGGTGAATTATCGGGGTACGGGGAAGGCCGAGCGGTAGTCCGCGATGCACGACAGCTCGTCGTGGTCGTGCTGGAAGCCGGTGGCCTTCCGGAAGGCCGCGCCGTCGATGACCACGGGGTACTTGATGTGCGCGATGGCGCCCTGCGGCAGCGACGGGAGGCCGAGGCGGCCGGTGAGCCCGAGGAAGGCCAGCTCGGGCATCGGGACGCGCTTGCGCCCGGTCTCGCGGACGATCACCGAGAGGGGCAGCGGCGCCGGGCCGGCGACGTTGAAGACCCCGCGGAGCTTGTGCTTCAGCGACAGCACGATGGCCGACGCGATGTCCTCCTCGTGCATGAACTGGTAGAGCGGGTCGTAGCCGAGGATGGCCGGGACGTGGCGGTTGCGGAGGAAGTTCGCGAGGGTTCCGGTGCCCGTGGGGCCGAGCACGTAGACCATGCGCAGCACCGAGGTGGTGAGCTCGGGAAGGCGCCAGAGCGAGGTGCAGGCGTAGAGGTCGGCGGCCACGAGGTCGGCCAGCTCGGGGAAGGTGGTCACCGCCATCGGGGGGTCGTCCTCGTGGTGGTAGAGCGCGTGGTCGGCGCCGGCGCCGTAGTAGGTGTGGCGCCCCACGAAGATGGCCTGCTTCGCTCCGTACTGGGCGGCGTACTCGAAGACCGCGCGGGTGCCGCCGAGGTTGATGCGGTAGCGCTCCTCGCTGCGGAAGCGCAGGTGCGTGACCGTGGCCATGTGGATCACGGCCTCGGGGCGGGCCTTGCGGAAGACGTCCTCGGCGGCTCGCTTGCGGATGTCGACGGCGTGCATCTCCACGCCGGCGGGGGCGCCCTCCCAGAGGCGGCGGTCGATGCCGATGACCTGGTGCCCCTCGGCCAGCAGGTGCTTCGCCACGATCTGCGCGACCGGCGACGCGATGCCCGTGAGCAGGACCTTCATCCCTGACCTCCCTCGCGGGCCAGCAGCCCATCGGCCATGAGCGACGCCACGCGAGACTTCACCGACTCGACGCTCTCCTGCACGGCCTCGTCCTCCTCGGTGCCGGTGCCCTCGAAGAACATCGGCTCTCCGAAGCGCAGCTCCATCTTCACCGGCAGCGGCAGGGCCAGGAGGTAGGGGGTGATGGGCACGTACGGCGCGCCCACCAGCTTGCCCAGCGTGGCGGAGTTGGCGATGGAGGGGATGGCCTCGCCGCCGCCGAGGATGCCGACGGGCACGATGGGCGTGCGGGTCTTCATCGCGAGGCGCACGAAGCCGGTGCCGAAGTCGACCAGAGAGTGGCGCTCCCAGTAGAGCTTGGCGGTGCCGCGCGCCCCCTCGGGGAAGACCATCAGCATCCGGTCGTCTTCGAGCAGCCGCTCGGCGTGCTCGGGCAGGCCCGTGAACTGCCCCGTGCGCGACGACCACAGCGACGCGAAGGGCACCCGGTTGATGAACTTCTCCGCCATGCCCTGCGCCAGCCGAGGAGGGTCGAGCTCCATGAACATCGACGTGATCAGCATCGCGCCGTCGATGGCGTAGCCCCCGGAGTGGTTGCCCACCAGCATCACCCGCCCCGACGTGGGCACGCGCTCGATGCCGTGGCACTTCACCCGGAAGTAGTTCCGGTAGAAGAACCCGAGGGCGGTGAACATCTCCGCGAGGTGCCGCTTGGAGATGCCGTAGGGGTCGTACCCGTAGCGGTTGAAGGGCAGCGCGATGCGCTCCACCCGAGCCTTGATCCGTGGATCGATCGGCAACATCGCTCTCTCCATCTCCTCCTTCGGGCCGCGCCGACGCTATGCCCCGGCCCAGCGTCGCAGCAAGCGCCATCCGCGCCGTTGACTTCCCCTGGGCGCCGGTGTGCAAGTGCCGCCGTGCGCTGCCGGACGCTCCTGCTCTCGCTCTCCCTGCTCGCCGCGCCAGGCTGCGCCCCCCGACGGGTGGCCCCCGCCCCCGGGGCGCGCGCCTCCCGCACCATCCCCCCCGCCCGCTGGATCGCCTCGACGCCCGCCATGCGCTCGCTGCTGAGGGCTCTGGTGATCGCCGACCGCGTCTCCGCCCGCCTCGCCCGCACGCCCTTCGCCTCGTCGCGCTCGGACCCCGACCGCATCGTGGCCCAGGTCACCGAGGCGCGCGAAGCCTTCCGCGAGGCCTCCCGGGAGGGCGCCCTGCTCGACTGCCGCGCCCTCGACGACGTGGACTTCGCGCAGACCCAGACCGAGCCCGGCTCGGACGTCTGGGGGCCCTACGCCATCGCCGGGGCCCGTATCGACTTCGTCGCCACGCGCTCGACGGTGACGCCCTTCATCCGCCGCGACGCCAGGGAGGCGGGCATCGCGGTGCGCTCGTCGAGCGGCCGGCTGATGATCACCCTCGGCTGCAACGAGTCGCTCGCCATGGTGGACACCTCCGCGCCCGACCGGCTGCGCTGCGAGCGCTACGGGGCGTGCCCCTCGGCGGCCTTCCTCCCGCTGCTCGCCGGAGAGCAGGTCGACCTCGAAGACCTCATCGCCCGCTACGGGCGAAGGGGGATCACTTCACCCCGTCGATGACCTCCAGGGCCATCTCCCAGCGCTCTAGCGGCGGCATCACGTAGGCCCCCGCCACGCGGTGCCGCACCGCCAGCAGCATCTCCCGCGCGATGCCCACGCCCTCCTTGCGCGCCAGCGGCCCGCTGCCGACCTTGCGCATGCGCTCCCTCACCTCGTCGGGAACCCTCATCCCGGGCACCTCGTTGTGGAGAAACTCCGCGTTGCGGTAGCTCGCCAGCGGAAGGATTCCCACCATCACGGGGATGCCCCAGGGCTCGACGTCGTCGAGGAAGCGGGTGAGCACCGCCGGGTCGTACACCGGCTGGGTCATTACCAGGTCGGCGCCCGCCTCGACCTTCTTCTTCAGCCGGGCGATCTCCCTCGCGTAGTCCATCGCCGCGGGCTCGGCGCCGGTCGCCAGCACGAACTCCGTCACACCCCCGAGGGCCTTGCCGCCCGGGTCTCGGCCGTGGTTGAGCCCTCGCACGAGGCGCAAGAGCCCGATGGAGTCGAGGTCGTAGACGGCCGTGCAGTCGGGGTAGTCGCCCATCTTGGGCGGGTCACCCGTGATGATCACCAGGTTGCGCACCCCGAGCTCGTGCGCCGCCATCACGTGGCCCACCAGGCCGAGGGTGTTGCGGTCGCGGCAGCAGACGTGGAGCAGCGGCTCGACGCCCTCTCGGATGAGCTTCACCGCCAGCGCCAGGTTGCCCATGCGGGCGCTCGCCCGGGGGCCGTCGGCGATGTTGATCACGTCGACGCCGTTGGCCAGCAGGTGCTTCGCGGCGGCCACGGCCTTCCCGGGGTCCATCCCCGCGGGGGGGTTGACCTCCACGCTCACCACGAACTGCTTGCCCAGCTTCGCCGCGAAGGGGCTCCGCTCGGCCAGAGGCACCACCCGGGCGCCCGGAGCCGGCTCGATCGCCGCGCCGGACATCGTCGGGTCGTTGGGCTCCTGCGCCCCGCCCGTCGTGCGGACCGAGCCGCCCTCGCTCACCGCCGCGCCCTCGTGGGCGTGCATGCGGGCCGCGTTGGCGGCGCGCCGGATGTGGTCCATGGTGGTGCCGCAGCAGCCGCCCACGAGGCGCACGCCCAGCTTGATGAGGCGCCGCGCATACACCCCGAAGTATTCCGGGTTGGCCATGTAGAGCATCCGGCCCTCGATGCGCCGGGGGATGCCCGCGTTGGGCATCGCCGCCATCGGCAGACCCGCGCCGCGCATGCGCTCGAGGGTGTCGAAGACCCCGGCCGGGCCGTCGCCGCAGTTGACCCCGATGACGTCGGCGCCCCACTGCGCCAGCCGGTCGGCCATCGCCTCGGGCGTGGTGCCGTCGGCCATGGTGCCGAAGGCGTCGAAGCTCACCATGGCCACCATCGGGAGGTCGGTGGCGGCGCGCACGGCCTCGATGCAGAGCCGCATCTCCTCGGGGGAGCGCATCGTCTCGATGGTGATCAGGTCGGCGCTGGCGAGCCCCGCGGCCTGCTCCTCGAAGGCGCTGCGGATCTCCGCGAGGTCGCGCCCGGTGAGGCCCTTGAGCGTGGGCATCCCCGTCGGACCGATGTTGCCGGCCACCCAGGCGCTCGCGGCGGTGGACTCCGCGACGGCCTCGCGCGCCACGCGCACGCCCGCCTCGTTGAGTTCCTTCACCCGCTTCTCCAGGTTGAACTTCGCCAGCCGGTAGCGGTTGGCCCCGAAGGTGTTGGTCTCGATCACCTGCGCGCCCGCCCGGAGGTAGTCGCGGTGGATGCTCTTGATCAGCTCCGGCCGGGTGACGCAGATCTCCTCGTAGTTCTGCGTGTAGAGCACGCCGCGCTCGTAGAGCTGGGTGCCCATGGCGCCGTCGGCCACGAGGGGGTGATCGCGAAGGGCATCAAGGAAGCGCTCTGCCATCTTGTCGGCGGACATAGCCCTACGACGGGGCACCGGCAAGAGCGCACGCCCGCGGCGAATGCGCTAAGAGATGCGACCGCCATGGCAGACGTCGACGAAGGCTACCGAACCCACCGCCGCTTCGACCGCGCCGCGAGGCTGCTGGGCGAGCCCTCGATGCGCACCCTCGCCGCGTCGAGGGTGATGGTCGTCGGCCTCGGAGGGGTGGGGAGCTTCGCCGCCGAGGCCCTCGCCCGCACCGCGGTCGGCCGCATCGACCTCGTCGACTTCGACCTGGTGTGCGTCACCAACAGCAACCGCCAGCTCCACGCGATGCGGGGCAACATCGGGCGCCACAAGGTGGAGGTCATGGCCGAGCGCCTCAGGCTCATCCACCCGGGCGCCACCGTCACCCCGAGGGCGGAGTTCTACAGCGTCGACAACAGCGAGGCGCTGCTCGGCGACCGACCCGACTACGTCATCGACGCGATCGACAACCTCACCGCCAAGGCCCACCTCGTGGCCACCTGCCGCCGGGAGGGCATCCCCGTGGTGAGCGTGATGGGCGCGGCCGCACGGGTCGATCCGACGAGGGTGAGGGTCGACGACATCGCGCGCAGCAAGCACGACCCCTTCGCGCACCACTTCCGGGAGATCCTCCGCACCAAGCACGGGTGGCGGCTGCGGCCGTCGATTCCGACGGGCGTGGCCTGCGTGTTCAGCGACGAGGCGCCCATCGCCCCGACCGACCTCGCGTACGACCACGACCATGGCTTCCAGTGCGTGTGCCCGCAGTCGGACAACGGGATGCACACCTGCGAGAAGCGCGCTCGCATCGACGGCAGCGCGGCGTGGGTGACGGGCACCTTCGGGCTGGTCGCCGCCTCGGTGGCGGTGCGCGAGCTGCGGGGCGAGTCGGTGATCGACCGCAGCAACGGCTGCGACCCGTGGGCGCACCCGACCCGTCAGGGGGGTTGAGCCGATGTGGCGCGCCGCGCGGGGCCTCGGGAGGGCGATCGACCCGGGCGAGTCGGCGCCGACCGGGCGCGTCGGGGTGCGAGACCTCGGCGGGGGCGTGACGGAGGTCGAGGTCGGGAGGGCCGCGCCCTCGAGGGTGGCCGTGGCGCTCGGGGTGCTGCTGGCGCTGGCTCCTGTGGTGGTGGCCGCGAGGGTGGGCCTCGCGGGGGGATGGTCGGCGTGGGACGTCGCGCTCGGGGCGGCGGCCGTCGCGGTGATGGCGCTGGTGGGCGCGAGGGTCGTGCTCGTCGGGCTGGGCCTCGGAGACGCGGCGGTGGTGACGGTCTCCTCGGAGGCCCTGGTGAGGAGAGGGGCGCTTCGGTGGATGCCGTGGCGAAGGGTGATCCCGACCGGGGTCATCGGGGAGCTCAGGGTCGCCGCGGAGCAGGACTCCGAGGAGGGGCGCTGCGTGGTCGAGGTGCTGGAGGGAGCGCGGTGGCGGAGGCTCTTCGCGCAGCTCTCGGCGGCGGAGGCCACGGCGGCCGCCAGCGCCATCGCAGCTCGACTGGGCTTCCAGCGGTAGTACCGTCGCGCCGCGATGGACCCCGTGGAAGGACAGCTCGAGGCCTACAACGCGCGCGACGCCGAGCGCTTCGCGCGCTTCTTCACCGACGACGTGGCGATCGACGACGCCGCGGGGCAGCGGCTGATGACCGGCCGCGACGAGCTGCGGGCGCGCTACGGGGAGATGTTCGCGGCGTCGCCGGAGCTGCGCTGCGAGGTGGTGACGAGGCTGCGCGCGGGGCGCTTCGTGGTGGACGAGGAGCGGGTGACCGGGCGCGGGCCCGAGGCGCTCCACGTGATCGTCGTGTACACCCTGCGAGGCGAGCTCATCGCGCACGTCCGGGTGCTGCGGTAGCGGGTCAGCCCTCGAGCGCGTCGAAGCGTGCGAAGCCCGCGACCGAGTCGGCGATGCGGCCCAGCAGGCGCAGGCGCGAGGCGCGCATCACCTCGTCCTTGTCCATGACGAAGACCTCGGTGAAGAGCCGGTCGACCGGGGCGCGCAGCGAGCGGGCGATGAGCTCCAGCGCCTCGCCGTACTTGCGCCCCGCCCAGAGGGGCTCGAGCTCCGTGCGGGCGTGCGCGAAGGCCTCGATGAGGGCCGTCTCCGCGGGCTGCGTGAGGCGCCCGAGGTCCTCCATGGTGAGCTCACCCGCCGGGGCCTCGCGAGAGATGTTGAACACCCGCTTGAAGGCCACCCCCAGGTCGGCCGCCGCGGGCGTCTTCCAGAAGGTACCCAGCGCCTCGACGCGCTCCGCCACGTCCACCGGGTCGTCCTTGCCCGCGGCCATGCAGGCGCTCACAAGGTCGCGGCCGAAGCGCGCCTCGAGCACCACCCGAAGGCGATCGGCGCAGAAGTCCACCACCGTCGCGACCAGCGCCTCGCGGGTGGTCTTCGCGCCGGCGGCCGCCGCGAGCATCTTGCCGTTCTCCGCCGCGTAGACGTCCCAGGCCGCGCCCGCGAGCTCGGCCAGGGAGAGCCTCACCCGGTGCTGCAGCAGCGTGCGCACCACGCCGCCCGCGAGGCGCCGCAGCCCGAAGGGGTCTTCGCTCCCGGTGGGCTTCAGGCCCACCGCGAGGCAGCCCACCAGGGTGTCGACGCGGTCGGCGATGGCCACCACGGCGCCCATCGGGGAGGGCGCCACCTCGTCGGCCGCGCCCTTGGGCTGGTAGTGCTCCCCGATGGCGTCGGCCACCGCGCCGGGCTCGCCGTCGAGGCGCGCGTGGTAGGCGCCCATCTCGCCCTGCAGCTCGGGGAACTCCCCCACCGTGAGCGTCACCAGGTCGGCCTTCGCCAGCGAGGCCGCGCGGGCGCTCTGCGAGGCGTCCACGCCGAAGGCCTTCGCCACGGAGGCAGCGAGGCTCGCCATCCGCCGGGCCTTGTCGCCGTAGCTCCCCAGCTTCGCGTGGAACACCACCCCGTCGAGGTCGGCGACCCGGTCGGCCAGCGGGTGCTTGCGGTCCTGCTCGACGAAGAAGGCCGCGTCGGAGAGGCGGGCCCGCATCACGCGCTCGTTGCCCCGGCGGATGGTGGCCTCGTCGAGCGCCGTGTTCACCACCGTCAGGAACACCGGCAGCAGCCGCCCGTTGCCCTCGGCCTTCGCCGCGTCGGTGCGCTGCACCGCGAAGTACCGCTGGTGGTCTCGCATCACGCTCTCGATGAGCGCGTCGGGCAGCTTCAGGAAGCTCTCGTCGAAGCGCCCCGCCACCACGAAGGCCTCCTCCACGAGGCCGGTCACCTCGCGCTCGAGGAAGGCGTCCTCACGGAGCGCTCCGCCCGCCTCCTTCGCTGCTGCGTTGAGGGCGGCCATCATCCCGTCGCGGCGCGCCGCGGTGTCGACCATGGCGTGCGCCGAGGCGAGGGCCTCGACGTAGCCCTCGGCCTTCGCGAGGTCGAAGCGATCGGGGGAGAGGAAGCGGTGGCCGCGGGTGCTGCGCCCGGCGGTGATGCCCGCGAAGGAGAAGGGGATCACCGCGTCGCCGAGGAGCGCGACGATCCACTGGATGGGGCGGCCGAAGGCCACGTCGCCGTCCGCCCAGCGCATGCTCTTGGCGAAGGCGATGCGGCGGCACACGGCCCCGAGGGCCTCGGGGAGCAGGGCGCTGGTCTCGGCGCCGGGGGTGCGCTTCACGGCGCGCAGGTAGCGGCCCTTCGGGGTCTCAGCGATGGAGAGCGCGTCGAGGCTGAGCTCGTTCTTGCGGGCGAAGCCCTCGGCGGCCTTGGACCACTCCCCGGCGGGGGTCTTCGCGGCGCTCTCGGCGGGGCCGAGCAGCTCTTCCTCGCGGGCGGCCACGGCGTCGGCCACGTCGTGCACCAGCACCGAGAGCCTGCGCGGGGTGCCCAGCACCCGGACGGCGCCGAAGGCCACGCGGGCCCGGGTGAGCTCCTCGGGGACCAGCGTCGCGAGCTGCTCGAGCGCCCCATCGAGGAAGGAGGTGGGGAGTTCTTCGCAACCAATTTCCAGCAGTAGCGTCGATGCCATGGCGTCGCTGTGGGTACCAGAAGCCGGTGGCCCCGTCGACGGTTCGCGCGGCGCGCGGATCAGGGGTTCATCGGCAGGCCCGCTCGCTGCCAGAGCGAGGTGCCGAGGAGGAAGAAGAGCAGCAGACCGGCCCCGCCGTAGGTGATCGCGATGCAGTCCGAGCGGGTGATCCCGTCGGGGCCCCGGCGGGAGAGGAAGGCCGCCTGGGCGATGGGAGCGGCGATCATCAGAAGCTCCCGGGTGGTCACCGCGTGGGCGAGGCGCGCCCCGACGAGCATCGCCACGGAGGCCGCGCAGAGGGCGTAGATGATGGCCGCGCTGGTCGCGGGCCCGTGCACCACGGGGTAGGTCGGGACGCCCACCGCGCGGTCGCCGTCGACGTCGCGGAGGTCGTAGAGCACCTCGAAGGTGTGCTCGAAGAGGAAGAAGAACCCCATGACGGCCGCGATGCCGGGCAGGGACATCACCCGCGCGTGGTGCACCCCGAGGAGGGGATAGAGCCCCACGCTGAGCACGAACATCACGGCGCTCATGGAGTTCTTGAGGAGGTAGAGGTCCTTGAAGCGGCGCATTCCCTTCGGGGTGGGGACAATGCGGAAGCTGTATCCCAGGCCCATCGCGTGGAAGACCACGCGCACGATGGCGAGCGAGAGCGGAAGCGCCGCGAAGCCCCAGGCGAGCGAGGCCGCGAGGGTGACGAGGCATCCCCCGACGAGCGAGCGCGCGTGGCTGGCGACGAACTCCGTGGCCGCGATGCCGTTGAGCCGGTCTTCATCGACGTCGGTGGCGCGGTTGAGGAGGTTGACGATGCACCAGTCGAGGCCGCAGAGCAGCGCGAGCCCGACGGGGTACGCGCCCATGAAGAGGTAGCCGAAGGTCACGGTGGCGCAGACCGCGATGGCCACGATGTGCAGCCGAAGCGCCGAGGCGAGGTCGTTCACGCGCGGACTGTAGACGCCCCGAGGCGTGCGATGCTCCGCGCCCGCCGATGATCGCCCTGGAAATCGCCTGCCTCGCCATCCTCGCGGCGTACTTCGTCGCCCACCGCCGGGAGCCCTCGCTGCTCCGCGACGCCCTTCTCCTCGGCCTCGGCGCGCTCGTCGGCGAGGACACCATGATCCGCGCGTACGGCTTCTACGCGTACTCGCCCGGGTGGCACCTCTTCGTCGACCGGGTTCCGCTGCTCATCCCCACCATCTGGGCGCCGGTGGTGCTCTCCGCCCGCGCCGTCGCCCGCGCGCTCCTCCGCTCGACCGACGCTCCCGCCTGGAAGGAGGCCGCCCTCACCGGGGCGCTGGTCACCTTCGACGCGGCGCTCATCGAGCCCATCGCCGTGCGCGCGGGCCTCTGGCGCTGGACCCACCCGGGCGTGATGACCGTCCCCGTCATCGGCATCGTCGGCTGGGGCTGCTACGCCTTCGCGGCCACCTGGCTGCTCGCCGCGCTGCCGCCCGCGAGGCGATGGGCGATGATCCCGCTGGCGCTGGTGGCCTCTCACGCGATGGTGCTCGCGCTCTGGTGGGCGCTGCTTCGGTGGGTGCTGCGGACGGAGCTGCCGCTGTCGGTGACGGCGCCCGCGCTGGCCTTCTTCGCGACGCTGTACACGGTGGCGGTGGTGAAGACGGGCGCGCGGCTGCCGTTGCGGGAGCTCGCTCCTCGGGCGGCGGCGACGGGCTTCTTCGCGGTGCTGCTGGCGAGCCGGGCGGACGCGGCGATGGTGCTGTGGGCGGCGCTCTTCACGCCGCCGTGGCTGGTGTTCTGCGCGAGGGCGCTGCGGGGAGAGCGGAACGCCCTGGACGGTTGACGCTCCCGCGGGTCGAGGGCTCTTATCGACGGCGTGCTGCGCTCTGTCCGGATCGTTGATTTCAAGGGCATCCACGACCTGACGGTCGACCTGGCACCGTTGACGGTGCTGGTCGGGCCCAACGCGGTGGGAAAGACGTCGGTGCTGGAGGCGCTCTACGTCGCGGGGCTCGGCGTCTGGCGGAGCGGGGACGAGGAGGGCCACAACCCGCTCGGTTCAGGTCGATGGACGCGGGATCAGCTGCTTCGCCACGGCGCGGGCGAGATGGGGGTGGAGGTCGAGGCTGGAGCGTTGACGTACCGCTTCTCCTGGGCTCGCGACGCGAAGGGCTACGAGAGGGAGATCAAGGACAGCGACGGCGAGTGGCGGGAGCTGGACATCGCGGGCGACATCGATGCCCTGCCTGATCTCTCTCGCGTCTCCCGGCTGCGACTCGATCAGGATCAGGTCGCCGCGATCTCGCTCGTTGGCGGTGCGCGCCCGACGCTCCGCTACGACGGAGCGGGTCTGCCGTCCTTCCTTCAGTACCTGCATGGACTGCGTGACGGCACGCTGGACGCGATCGAGGCCGCCGTGCGGAAGATCGTCCCGCGGTTTCTGCGCGTGCAGTTTCGGCCCGCGATGCTGATCAGGCACGAGCGCGAGGTGCTGACGCTCGACGGACAGAAGGTCGCGCGTGATGTGCAGCGCGAGGAGGCCGGCGTCGAGCTGCTGGTGGAGTTCGCGGACGGCGCCGTCGTGCCGGCGACCCACGTGAGCGAGGGGACGCTGGTGGTGCTCGCCCTGCTGAGCATGGTCCACGCACCGAACCACCAGCGGCGGCGCCTGCTGCTGATCGATGACCTCGACCGGGCGCTTCACCCGTCGGCGCAACACCAGCTGGTCGATGCGCTTCATCAGATCCTCCAGAAGACTCCAGACCTGCAGATCATCGCGACCACGCACTCACCCGACCTGATCGACAGATGCGCGCCCGAAGAGGTGAAGGTGATGGGCTTCGACGCGCAGGGCCTGCCCGCCGTCCGCGCGCTGACCTCCCACCCGGAAGCGGACAAGTGGCTCGAGCTCATCCGCTCCGGGGAGTTCTGGAGCACGGTCGGGGAGGAATGGGTCGCATCGGGTGAGGTGCCCCATCCATGAGCAGCGCCGTCGATGTGGCGCTCGTGGGCGAGGACACTGCGCATGCGGTGCTCCTCGGGGTGTTGCTTCGGGAGACCATTCGGGAGGCCGCGACCGAATCAGGCCGCGAGTGGATCATCGACAACCTGGAGCATGAGCCTGCGTTCATCGGGGACGTCGACCTCACGGAGGTCATCCCCGGGCTGCGGTACTCGAGCTCACTCACCCCCCTCGCGACAGCGAAGGAGCGGCTCACGATCGGTGGCCGCCCTGTGAAGCTCCGAGGCTTCATCGATGGCAAGCCGAGAGAGGCGGAGTCGAAGAAGTGGGAGCTGCTCCTGCTGGCGCTGCTCTCGGGAAGTCCGACGCCTGACGTCGTGCTCGTCGCGAAGGACACCGACGGAGCCCCCGCTGCTATCAACGGACTTCGTCAAGCCGCGGGGCGCTTCACCGATCACCGCATCGTCATTGCGGCCCCCCATCGCGACGCCGAGTGCTGGCTGGTCGCAGGAGTCGAGCCCACCAGCGATCGTGAGCGAGAGTCCCTCGCCGCAGTTCAGCGAGACCTCTCGTTCAATCCGCTGACAGAGCCCGATCGTCTCACCGGCCAACCCAACGACGCACCGACCGACGCCAAGCGGGTGCTACGCCGCCTGCTCTGCCTGGATGTCGCGAGCCGCCCGCTCTCGCCCGACGAGCTGCGAGACCATCACCCGAGGCTGCTCTCCGACCTCGAGCGCCTCCGTCAACGCGGCGAGCGCTCCGGTCTCACGGCCTTCCTCGACGCCCTCCGCGCCGACGTCGTGCCACTCTTCGTCCCAGGGTCGTAGCGCCCGCTCACCCCCCGAAGACCACCCGCCCGAACCTCGTCGCCCGGTGGAAGTTCCCCTGTCCCATGAGCGGCGACCACGCGAGCGAGTCTCGCTGCCCGTCCCTGAAGGTGTACAGGTTCATCCGCCACGCCTCGCCCGCCCTCGGCGCCGCGGTCACCCTCGACGTCATCACCGCCGCCCACGGCACCAGCATCTCCACCACGTAGCCCTCGCTCGTGCGCGCCGTGCCGCACTCCAGCGCGGGCTCCCAGTCCTCGTGCCCGAAGTGCATCGCCCCGCTCTCATCCCGCGCCACGGGGCGGTTGTAGTCGTCGAAGCGCGTCGTCCAGCGGGCGCCGTTCACGCCCACCTGCACCTCGAAGTACTCCCGGTTGTCGCCGAAGTCCCCGGGCTGCAGCATCACCTCCACGCCCGACGCCCGCTCCCACACATGGGCGTCCCGCTGCGTCGGCGCGAACGGGCTCTCGGCCTCCCGGTCGCGCACCTCGAAGGCCACCATCAGCCCCGCGTCGCTCCACGCCACGCGCGCGTCCCCGTTCACCTTCGACCCCGGCTCCGGCTGCCCGGTGGTCGGGTGTACGAAGCCCCCGATGCGCCGCGCGGTCGCCCACACGGGCTCGTCCAGCCGGCCGTCCCAGCGCATCGCCCCGGCCACCCTCGGCGCCGTCACCGTGGGCAGCGCCCCGTCCGCCCGGGAGCTCACCGGCGCCGGCGTCGTAGCCTCCCGGCGGCACCCGAGCGCCACCACCAGCACCAGCGCTCCCGCGAGGCGCATCAGTCGGTTCCGCCCGAGCGCACCGGGGCGGGGGAGAGCACCTCGTGGCCCGTCGCCGCGGCCACCACGGCGTCCGCCGAGAGCAGCATCGGCAGCGCGCGGTTGCCCAGCCAGAGCCTCGCCTGGTCGTCGTAGAACTCGCTGTTGTTCAGCCCCGACTGCCCCCCGGGGATCACGTTGCGACCCTCCATCGCGTCGGGCATCCCCCGGCGGAGGGCCACCACCATCCGGTAGGTGGGGCCCGACCCGAAGGTGAACGACTCACCCCCGAAGCCCGAGTTGGCCGCGTCGACGCCCCACTGATCGCCCGGCCGGGGGAAGCCCGGGAGCGTGGCGCGAGGGTCCGTGGGCGCGAGGTTCATCGCCAGCGGAATACGCGTCGGTGTAATCGAGAAGCCCGACACCAGCGCGCCCAGCGACGACCCTCCGTCGAGGAAGGTCGACAGGATCGACTCGAACTTCACCGTGTGCCGCAGGCCCCACACCCACTGGTCCATGTCGTTGGTGCCGTAGCCTCCGCGGCCCGGCGCCGACGGGGCGGCGCGCAGGAAGGTGAGCGCCGCGTCGAGGGCGGTGAGGGCCACCTCGCGGCTGGTCTCCACGGCCTCGGTGCCGAGCACGTCGAAGTACGCGCTCTCCTGCGTGGCGGGGTTGTACGAGGCCAGCATCTCGGGGTTGCCCGCCCCTCGGCCCCGCAGCATCCGCAGCATCGCCCGCACGCGACCGACGTTGCCGCCGCCGCCGTTGTCGAAGACGCCCTCCGGCAGTCGCTCGTCGCCGAACACCCCGTTGAAGAAGCGCCCCATCCAGGCGTTGTGGATGCTGGTCGCCACGGAGAGCTCGCGCTCGTTGGGGACGAGCGAGTGATAGAAGGTCTCCACCCCGGAGTGGGCGGGGTAGCCCGCCGTGCGCCACGCCGTGAGCCGGCGCTCGACGCTCTCGTAGTCTGCCTGGTGGGCGCGCCACGCGGCCGCGAGCCGGGCCTCCGGTGAGCCTGCGGCGGGCGTCGCGGCGGCGGCGGTGCGGGCGCTCGCGATGGCGTCGAGCAGCGCGGGCACGAGCGCCTCGCCGAGGTTGGAGCGCGAGTCGGCCTGGAGCGCGGCCATCGCGTCGCCGTCGAGGGTGCGGGCCGCGACGCCCGCGGTGAGCACCGTGTCGATGCGCGCCCCGCGGAAGCCGTCGTGCCAGGGGCCGCCGATGTACACCGGGTCGTTGGTGACCGAGTCGTCGCCGGTGATGTTGCCGGGCTCGTTGTTGGCCGTCATGACGTAGCCGCGCGCAGGGTCGAGCGCCGCGGGCGTGCGGTCGAGCGGGACCACGCACTGGTAGGGGTCGGCCGCGCCCATGGACTCGTCGATGACGCCGTCGCGCAGCGGGATGTGGAAGCCGCCGTAGGTGGTGCCGTCGAGGAGGCGCCGGGGGTTGGCGCCGGTGATCCAGTTGCGGTCGGCGCCCCGGGGGAGGTACTCGCGGCAGGGGACGGCCTGCCAGCCGGCGTAGTAGATCGAGCCGTCGGCGTCGGCGGCGACCTGGTTGAGCGAGGTGGCCAGCATCGAGCGGCTCGCCTCGCGAAACTCCCTCACGTTGCGGGCCTTGCCGTAGCCGTCGTAGGCGCGGAAGGCGTTGCCTCCGTCGAGGCCCACGTAGTCGAAGCTCACCGCGGTGATCACCCCGTCGCCGTCGGTGTCGCCCGGGACCACCAGGTCGCCGAGGAGCTGCACCCGCACCTCGCCCGGCGCCGTCGGGTCCGTGGGCCTCACGCGGCGGCCCTCGATCTGGTTGATCCAGCGGCCGTCGAAGGTGACGTAGCGGCTCCAGCGCTCGGTGCGGCCGACGCTCATCAGCGCCGGGACGTTGGCCACCCCGACGCTCTCCTCGGTGACCGTGAGCGGCCGCACCTCGCCGCGGAAGCGCGTGCCCGACGGGCGCCCGGAGGCGTCGAGCACCAGCTCCTCGCGGTACCAGTCGGTGATGTCGCCGCCGAGCTGGGTGAAGCCCCAGGCGACGCGCCCGTTGGTCCCCATGGCCGTCGCCGGGAGGAAGGTGAGCGCGATGCCCATCTGGTGGATGTCGCCGCCGCCGAGGGTCTGCGTGTCGAGGCCGATCTGGTAGAAGAGCGCGGGGATGGTGAGCGGGAGGTGACCGTCCGCCGCGAGCAGCGTGTTGCCGTCGCGGGTGCGGCTGCCCATCACGGCCCAGCTGTTGGAGCCGTAGCCCACCTCGTGGTCGCGCATCAGCCTCGCCTGGATCTCGCCGAGGTTGCTCGCGAGCCGGTCGAGCGAGGGCAGCGGAACGGCCATGCTGGCGGCGCCCGGGTGGGCGTCCGGTCGCTGCTCGCGGGGCGGGGCGGCGGGGCGCGCGATGGCCATGGTGCCCGAGGCGGTCTCGAGGCCCCACCCGTCGGCGGAGCGCGAGGCGGCGGGCTGTCGGAGGGGGTTCCAGAGCTCGGGGAAGACGCCCGCGGCGCGGAGGTCGGCGAGGGCCTGGCCCGTGAAGTTGCCGGGGAGGTTGCGGGCGGCGCGGTCGCGGCCGACGTCGTCGGTCTCGAAGCCCGACTGGTAGAGGAAGGTGGTGTTCATCGCGGCGACGTCGCGAAGGGTGAAGCTCTCGAGGAGGTCGGACGCGCGTCGGCGGCCGAGCAGCGGAGCGGCGAGGGTGTACTCGCTGGGCGAGGCGAGGGCGCCGTCCTGGGCCTGGGCGATGTAGGCGTTGATGCCGTCGGCGAAGCCCTGGAAGACGGCGCGCTGCTCGGGGCTGAGCAGCCGCAGGATGTTGTCGGTGACGAAGCCCATGCCGACGCCGAGGTTCTGCTGGTCGGTGCGCAGGGCGGCGTCGCCGAGGAGGGCGGCGAGGCGGCCGGTGCCGTAGCGCCGAGCGAGGTCGAGGAAGAAGAAGCGGTCGCGGGCGACGACGAAGCCGTGCGCCCGGGCGAGGTCGACGCGGTTGCGGGCGTAGACGTGCGGGACGTTGCCGGCGGTGCGGAGGATGTGCACCTCGCCGGTGAGGCCGGGGATGTCCCAGCGCTCGGTGACCGCGACCGAGGGAAACGCGCTGGGCAGGCCGCTGTCGTTGGCGTCGGCGGGGGCGGGGCCGTCGGCGCCCAGGTCGCTGGAGGCATCGAGCGCGCTTGCGTCGGCGCCGGAGTCCGCCGGCGGGGTCGGCGAGTCGGTGCATGAGAGGACCAGGGCAGGGCAGACCGCGAGGAGCCAGCGAAGCGTGCGCATTGCCTGCATTGGTGGAGGGAAGGGTAGGGGGCCGTCAAGAAGCGACCACCGGTCGGGGTGACGAGCGCTCGCCTGGGGGCGCTGCCGGTCCGCAGGGTGCCGGAGGGCAGTAGGGGGACTGGCCAGCCGACCCGACAGGGAGCCACACTTGGGCCATCGTTGCGGCGCCACCCCAGGTGCCCTCCACTGCCCCTCCGATGGGGCTGCTTAAGAGGACGAACATGATTCACCTGCGCACTCGCCACCTTGGATTTGCCGCGCGCTTCGCCGCGGCCGCGTTGATCGCTGGTTGCGGCGCCACGCCGCTCGAGCCCTCCGTCGACGGGGGCGATGACGACGCCAGCGCGACCTCCGACACCCCGGTCGCCCCCCCGGTCGACACGGGCGCTCCGGTCGACACGGGCGTGCCCACGGTCGACGCCGGCGAGGTCCCCATCGACACGGGCGTGCCCACGGTCGACGCCGGCGAGGTCCCCGTCGACACGGGCGTGCCCACGGTCGACGTGGTCAGCCCGCCGCGCGACACGGGCGGCGGAGCCTTCTGTCCTCGCGCCCTCTGCATGGTCGGCACCCTCTGCTGTGAGTCCCTCCAGCGCTGCCTCCCGGCGGGCGAGCGCTGTCCCGACGTGCCGCCGCCGGTCGACGCGGGGCAGCCCATCGACGCCGGCCCGGCCATCGACGCCGGAAGCTCCTGTCGCACCAGCGCCGACTGCGGGCGTAGCGCCTATTGCGCGGGCACCGGCTGCGGAACCCCCGGGACCTGCGCCCCGCGCCCCGAGGCCTGCACCCTCGAGTACAGCCCCGTCTGCGGCTGCGACGGGCGCACCTACGGCAACGCGTGCGCTGCCGCCTCGGCGGGCATGCGCGTGGCCTCCCGAGGCGTCTGCGGCAGCGCGGTCGACGCGGGCGTGATCGATGCGGGGGCCCCCGCGTGTCGCACCAACGGCGACTGCGGGCGCAACGCCTACTGCGCAGCGAGCACCTGCGGCGGCCTCGGCGCGTGCGCGCTGCGACCGGAGGTCTGCACCCGCGAGTACAACCCGGTCTGCGGCTGCGACGGGCGCACCTACGGCAACGAGTGCGGCGCCGCCTCGGCGGGCGTGCGCGTGGCCTCCCGGGGCGTCTGCGGCAGCGCGGTCGACGCGGGCAGCGCGGTCGACGCGGGCAACGGGCGCTGCAACACCGCGAGGGACTGCGGCGCGGGGCAGGAGTGCGTGTTCGCCGCGAGCGCGTGCGTGCGCGACGGGTTCTGCTCCGCGGCCATCGCGTGCCTGCGCGCGGAGACCTTCTGCTCGTGCGCGGGCGAGACCTACCTCTCCTGCCGCCCCGACCGGCCGACCAGCGCCCGAGGCGCCTGCCCGTCGACGTCGTGTCGCAGCAACGCCGACTGCGGTCGGGAGTCCTACTGCGCGGGCGACGTCTGCGGCACCGTAGGCGCATGCGCCGCGCGCCCGACGGCGTGTATCGAAGTCTACTCGCCGGTGTGCGGCTGCGACGGCCGCACGTACCCCAACTCCTGCTACGCCGCCTCCGCGGGCGCCCGCGTCAGCACCCGCGGCGTCTGTCCCCGCTAGCCGGGCTTCCCGTTCGGATCTGGGCCGCCCACGCCATCAGTACCCGGCCTCACCCGGAGCGAAGCGGAGGGGCGCGAGCGCTCACGTCATCGATCCCCGGCGTTTCGGTCGGCGCCCGCGATCGGAGGCGCGATCGAAACGTGAGCGCTTGCGCCCCTCCGCTTCGCTCCGGGTGAGGCCGGGTACTGATGGCGTGGGCGGCCCAGATCCGGATTGGAACCGCGCTAGCTCTGACGGCCCCGCCAACAAACCTGACAACAGACTGACAGTCCGCTCCGCCCTGATCGGAGCGCTCATCGCGTAGGACCCTCGGCCCCTTCAGGGTCGCTCGCCTCCTCGCGGTGCGGTACTCATGGACCCTCGTCGGAGGAGAAGCCCATGGGGAAGGTCATTCATCGCCTCGCGCTCACGGTGACGCTGACGGCCTGTGCGCCGCGGGTCGTCACCGTCGACCCCTACGCCGACGCGGGCACGCCCGACGCACGCGTGTCCCCGGTCGATGTCGCGCTCTCAGCCGACGTCCCTGTTGCTCCGGTCGATGTCCCCGCGCCCGTCGATACGGGCGCCCGCGCGGACGTCCCGGTCGCGCCTGTGGACGTCCCGGTCGCGCCAGTGGACGTCCCCTCGTCGCCTGTGGGGTGCACCCGCTCGGGCTCGGCGGACCTTCTCTTCGTGGTCGACAACTCCAACTCCATGGCCAGCAACCAGGCCAACCTCGCTCGCAGCTTCAGCGTGCTCATCGAGCAGCTCGCGTCGCCTCCGGTCGATCCCGCCACCGGGCGCCCGATGTATCCCCCGGTCAGGAGCCTCCAGATCGGCGTGATCTCCACCGACCTCGGAACCCCGGGGAGCACCGTTCCGTCGTGCGCCAACAGCGACATCGGCGACGATGGGCGGCTCAACCCCATCCGCAACGGCGAGGCGCTCCGCCGTCATCAGCCCTGGACCTCGGCCCCCGCGGGCGTCCGCCCGGCGCGCTGCACCAACGAGCCCAACCAGTACCCGAGCTTCCTCACCTTCAGCGCGGCCTCGACCACCCCGACGGAGTTCCGCGACGACGTCGTCTGCAACGCGTACCTCTCGACGGGCGGTTGCGGGCTGGAGCAGCAGCTCGAGTCGGCGTACCGGGCGCTGGTGGTGCGCAACCCCCGAGCGCGGCCGGGCAACACGGACCCCAACGCGGGCTTCGTGCGCGACGACGCCGTGCTCGGCATCGTGATGCTCACCGACGAGGAGGACGGCTCGGTGCGCGACTGCCGCTACGCCGAGCCGGGCGTCCCCTGCACCGACGCCATCGAGGTCTTCGACGGCACCTCCGAGGGGTGGGCCAGCCGCGACCTCAACCTCCGCTTCTACCTCTACACCCCCGGCTCCTCGCAGGACCCGACCTGGAACATCGACCGCTACATCAACCCGGCGCGGCCGTCGCGCGGGTTCACGTCGCTCAAGCCGGGAGCGCCGCAGCTCGTGGTGTTCGGCGCCATCGCGGGCGTCCCGATGAACCTTCCCCCTCGCTCGGGCGTCGTCGTCGACTGGGACACCCTCCTCGGCCGCACGCCCGACGGCTCCGACGGTCTCACGGCCATGTCCGCCGAGGGCCCCGTCTCCATGCGCCAGCGCAACATGGACCCGAGCTGCCCCTCCCGCGTCGTGCCCGCCTGCCGTCGCGAGGGCTCGTCCTACGACCCCGCGCGCCCGGCCTGCGACACCATGGTGCAGTACTTCGCGCTCCCGTCGCGCCGCGTCGCGCAGGTGGTGCGCCGCTTCGACGAGACCTATCGCAACGGCGTGATCGGCTCCATCTGTCGCAACGACTACAGCGAGTTCATGAGGGCCTTCGCCCGCCAGGTCACGAGCCGCTTCTGCCCCTGAACTACCGTCTGGTCCTCCGAGAGGGCTACGCGAGCTCGCGCCGGGTGAGCGCTCGCTCCAGCGGAGAGAGCGCCGGGTCGAGCGCTCCGGGGGCGAGGTTCATCCCTCGTGATACCGCGCTCACGGTGTAGCGCGCCGCCCCCACCACGAACATCCGGTGCAGCGTCATGCGGTTGGTCTCGTCGAGCACGACGCAGGACATCGGCCTCGGCAGCTCGGCGCGCTCGGCGCGCTCGGCGAGCGTGAGGAAGAAGGCCGCGGTGCCAGCGAGCGCCTCGACCTCCCCTGCGCCCGTGCTCGCCGCGAGCGGGAGCCCCGACTCGTCGCTGAGCACGACGTGGGAGAAGCCCGCCTTCTGCGCGATGGCGTCGAGGAGCTTCGGCAGCTCGCCCAGGCCGCCGCCGCCCACCCGGATGCCCGACAGCTCCCGGCCGATGCGCTCCCGATCGAGCAGCGGCGCGAGCATCCCCTCGAGCTCGGTCTTGACCTGATCGTCCCGCGGGCGAGGCGGCTGCGCGGCGAGCCGGGCCTCGAGCGCCATGACCCTCGCCCCCTGCGCCTCCCTCTCCTCCAGTATCGCCGCCCTCGCGGCCCTCCCGGCGCGCGCGCCGAAGAGGTAGCCCGCGATCAGCAGCGCGGTGACCGCCGCGGCGGCCAGAACAACGACCAGCGGCGTCATGGTTCGATGACCTCCTCCCTCTCGCTCGGGCACTCGTCGCCCTGGGTCTGGATGACGACGCGTCGGTTCCACGAGGCGTCCGGCGGCGACTCGCCGACCGGCCAGTATGAGCCGAAGCCGCGGATGGTGATGCGCGTCGGCGGCGCCCCCGAGCGCACCAGGGCGGCGCGGACGAGCGCGGCCCGATGTCGGCTCAGCCGCAGGTTGCCGTCGTCCGATCCGGTGGAGTCGGCGTGCCCGTCGACGAACACGCCGATCGTCGGGTGGGCCACGAGCCACGCCGCGAGCGCGGAGAGCGAACCCTGGGCGGCCGCGGGCGGCGCCTCCCTCGCGGCGCGGAAGTTCACCACGAGCGCCGGGCAACGGGGCCGCTCTGGGGCGCTCGCCACCGGGGCTGGGGCGCTCGGCACCGGCGCGGGAGTCGGTGCTGGTGCTGGAGCTGGTGCTGGAGCTGGTGCTGGAGCTGGAGCTGGAGTGACTGCGACTGCGGGGGCAGCGGGCCGCGGGTGATCCGCTCTCGCCGCGCTCGCCCAGGTCAGCAGCGCACCCACGGTGGTCGCCACGCCGATGGCGGCGAAGGCGCTGGCCACGAAGGACGGGAGATCCTCGCCCGGAACCGCGAAGCGAGAGTGCGCGGTCATGCGAACCCCATGCTGCGGAGGCGCTCCAGGTTGGCGACGACGTGGCGGTCGTCCGGGGAGATACGGCTGGCCTCGGTGAACGCGGCGAGGGCCCTCGGGTAGTCCTTGGCGAGCAGCGCATCGACGCCGCGCTCGAAGGCCTCGTCGAAGGCCCTGCCCGTGCTCTTCAGCGAGGGAATCGGAGGCGGCCGCGGGACATCCCTCACGGGCCCCCGGCCCACGGTCGGCGCCCTCGGCGGCGGCGGCCGGAGCGTCCCCGCCTGGATGCTCCTCCCGGCGCGGGGCGGGCGGGTGCTGGCCTTCGCCGCGGGGGCCTCCACGAACACGTCGCCCCAGCCGTCGTCGTTGGCGGTCGCGCCTCGGGCCGCGTCGCGCTCGGCCTCGTCGCAGGTGCGGGCCACCTCGAGGAGGGCGCTCTCCGCGGAGCGTCCGATGTCCCGCGTCGGGAGCTCGTTCTTGCGGAGCGTGCGGCAGCTCACCTGCGCCGCGCCGAGGAGCACGAGGCGCCGGAAGGCGTCGATGCCCGACCCCAGGCTGTCCTCCGCGCTCCACAGCTCTCCGCTGTTGACGTGCAATCTCCCGTGGCCACCGACCGAGCGCACCTCGATGACGACCGAGTGGCGCCCCATGCCGGCGAGCTGCACATAGTCCGACACGCCGAAGGGCGAGATGGGCGCCGCGTCGGCGAGCCCGAGCTTGTCCTCGACCACGGCGCGCAGCTTGTCGAGCCCGACGGGCTTCTCGTACACCTCAACGTCTCCCCGGGTCGGAAGCCGATGACGAAACCTCCCGAGGTACGCGGACACGAACACGATCGGCACCCTGATCCCCAGTCGATCGAGCTCCGCCACGACCTCGATGCCCGAGCCGTCCGGCAGGTCGAGGTCGGAGATCACCAGCTCCGGGGGGGTCGTCGCGATCAGGCTCTTCGCCTCGCGCACCGTTGCCGCGTCGGCCACCTTCACGCCTGGGAGCTTGGAGAGCCCCCGCGCCATCGATAGCCGCAGCGTCTGCTCGTCCTCTATGAAGAGGATGTTGCGGATACGATCCATCAGCCCTCACGTGCGTAGAAGCTCTCGACGACGTCGACACCGCACTCGAGCCCCTCGCACCACGAGATGAAGCGCTCCACCATGGGCCTGCCCTTGAAGACCGCCCCGTGCTGCGGCGCGATGATCTCGATGTCGAGGCGGCGCGCGATCTTCGCCCAGGCCCTCATCGCGCGGTTGCCGGACATGTAGCGGCGATGGAAGCCGGCCATGTGCTGCAGGTGCGCGTCGAAGTCGGTCACCTCGCGGTACTCCGGCCCGACCGCCGCGCCGAGGTCGCCGCTGTACAGGATCTTCGCCACCGGGTCGTAGAGCTGGAAGTTGCCCGGCGAGTGGAGGAAGTGCGCGGGGATGATCTGCATGGTCGCCGCGCCGAGGGGCAGCGACATCCCATGATCGGGGATGGGCAGCAGGCGCGACTCGACCAGCCGGTCGACGCCGAAGTGCGCCACGAAGCGGATCCACAGCGCGGACAGGTAGGCCGTCGCGTCGGTGGTCATCAGCCAGCCGTTGACGGCGGCCACGATGTCCGGGTCCTGGTGCGAGAGGAAGATGCTCTCCAGCTTCGCGCGGCCGAGCAGGCCCGACGTGGCCGCGAGCACCTTCGAGTAGACCTTGTGCCCTCCGGGGTCGAGGATCATCCCCGAGGCGCCGTCGACGATGACGTGCTGGTTCGCCTGCACGGCGAGGCCGCCGGTGCCGTAGTCGTCGAGGAGGATGTTCTTGTGGGTACCGTTATCGAACAGGACAACGTGTGACATGAGCGTGCGCTGACCTTCCTCAGAGAATCTTGGCGATGTCCTCGACCGCGCGGCGCATGTCGAGAAAGACGAGCCCGAGCTTGGCCTGCTTGCTGGCGAGGCAGAGGAGGAGCGTCCCCGAGGCCGCCGCCATCATCACGGCATATCCGCTCTTTCCCCGGACGAGCACCTCCTCGACGTCGCCTCGCTCGAGCTCCGTCGCCGCGCGGGTGCCGAGGCTGGAGAGCGTCGCGCTCATGCCCGCGACGCGGCTCTCGTCGACGTGCTGGGGCAGGGCGCTCGCGATCATGAGCCCGTCCTCGGAGATGAGCGCGCTCGCCTCCACGTCCGGCGACGAGCTCTGCAGACCACGGAGGACGCGATTCAAGCTGTCTACGCGTGACATGATAACCTCTTGTTGCCTTTCTATTCTCGAGTCGATCGATTCAGCCGTCCGCGCCGTAGGGGGGGCGCGAATCGGCACTTCACAAGCTGCGTCGTAGCCCGCGGTCAGCCGCTGCCGGGGCGAGAGAGCCGGGCCGGGTGCAGCGGCACCTCGAGGGTGACCACCGTCCCGTCGCCGAGGGTGCTCTTGATGTCGAGAGAGCCTCCCGACGACTCGGCGATCTGCTGGCAGAGCGCGAGCCCGATGCCCGAGCCCTGCTGCTTGCTGGTGAAGAAGAGCTGCCGACAGCGGGCGAGCACCTCTGGGGTCATCCCCTCACCGGTGTCCGCCACGCGGAGCACGAAGGTGTCGTCGGGGTCGAGGCTCGCGCTGACCAGGATGGAGTCGCCCTCCTCGCAGGCCTCGATCGCGTTCTTGACGAGGTTGAAGACGATGCCGCTCACCACGCCCCAGTCGAGCGGGAGCAGCGGCAGCGTGGGCACCTCGGCGCTCAGCTTCACCCCGAGCCGCGTCGCGTTTCCCTCGAGAATCCTGCACGCCTCGCTCACCGCGAGGTCGACCGCGACGTGGCGGTCGGAGTGCATCGGCCGAGCGAGGCCGCCGACGCCCTGCAGCGTGAGGTTCATCCGGCGCACCTCCCAGAGGATCGAGTGGAGGTAGTCGCGCATGGCGTCGTCGGCCTCTTCGACGAGCACCTCCAGCGTGCTCGTCACCGCCGCGAGGGGGTTGCGCAGCTCGTGGAGGATCGACGGCAGCGCGTCGCCGAGCGCCGCCATCTGGAGCAGCCGGTCGCGCTCCCGCCGCAGCTCCAGCACCGCGGTGATCTCCTGGAAGAGGACCGTGCGGGTGCCCAGCGAGCTGGGCGCGCTGACCGCGAAGCCTACGACGGTGCTCGACCCGTCTTGCAGCGTGACCGTGACCTCTCGCTGCGCCTCGGTCCCGGCTGCGGAGCTGATGACCTGCTCGAGCGACACGAGCACCTCGGAGGCCGCGCGCCCGACCAGGCGATCGGTGGGTTGCCGGAGAATCTTCCCCGCCGCCTGGTTGGCATAATCGAGACGTCCATCGGTGCCGACGACGATGACTCCTGCCGTCAAACTCTCTAGCACCTGATCGTCCTGGACCGACCTCACTTGCCTCGATGCGGCGATTCGCACGGCTCATGCCACATGATATTTCGCATCTCGGCATGGCGTTGCCGCAAGAGTTGCCTGTAGCCAACCCCCGAAAGCGGCCCCAACCGACACGAAAACCATTAGCCACAAGGGCCTTTGGCGAGATCGTAGCTTCTTGCACCCCAGCGCAGAATCTGCGTGAGCAAGAGCCCCTTGGGAGCCCTCATCGCACTAGACCTATATGCAGTGCAGCCGAGGGCTCGCCATCACACATGGGCCTTCAGACGCGCACCGTCAACGCCTGCGGTACTAAGGAGAGGCGAAAGCCGGGACACCGGGCTTCCCCCCCTGCGTATATGCTTATGAGAAGCTCTCTCACGAGCAGGCACCAGTCACCTTTCCAGGCTCTTGGTGAGGCTCGGCCATTGCTATATCGGCGTCCCGGCGGGGAGAAAGAGTCGTCTCGTTCATGTTTCCCGAAGTTTGGTCCCCGCAGGTTGGTCTTGGCCGCGCTCTCTTCGTTCTCTCCGACGCGCTCGATCTGGTCGGCGTCGATGATGTCTTTCACGGCAAGCGGGTGGCATGGATGGCGCGCCATCTGGTGGACACCCTGGGTCAACCCGAGCTCCGGCAGGACGTGCACCATGCGTCGCTGGTGCATGACTGCGGCGTGTCCTCGACGGCGCTCCACGGTCTGCTGGTGCGGCGGATCACCTCGGAGGACGGCCACTCCGAGGCTGGGGCGCGGCTGGTGTCAGGCTTCGGTCCCCTCGCTCACCTCGCCGACGTCATCCGCTACCACCACACCCCCTGGGCCCAGCTGCGGGACCTCGACGAGCGCACGGCGAAGCTGACCAACCTCATCTTCCTGGCCGACCGGATGGACGTGCTCCAGGCGAGCGTGAAGACCGACGACGCGGGCGCCCTGCGCCGGCTGATGCACGAGCGGCTGCTAGAGCCCTGGGCGCGGCTGTTCGCGCCCGACCTTGTGGACGCGGCCCGCCTGCTGCTCGAAGACCCGGAGACGCTGTTCACGATGCGCAGCCAGGCGCGCGAGCCCCTCACGATGCCTGTCGAGGACGCCCACCGCGAGCTCAGGCCCGCCGAAGCGCGGGGCCTCGCCCTGCTCTTCGCGCAGACCGTGGACGCCAAGAGCCCCTTCACCGCCCGGCACTCCAACGGCGTGGCTGCGCTGGCCCTGCACCTCGCCGACGCGAGCGGGCGGCTGCGCGGATCGCGAGAGGCCCTGGAGATCGCCGCGCTGCTGCACGACCTGGGGAAGCTGCGGGTGCCCGATGAGGTGCTCGACAAGCCGGGGCCCCTCGACGCGTGCGAGTGCGCGGCGATGCGCCGCCACGTCACCGAGTCGCGCCTCATCCTCGGCCGCATCGGCGGCTTCGAGGCCATCGCGCGCGTCGCTGGGATGCACCACGAGCTGCTCGACGGCACCGGCTACCCGGACGGCCTGAGGGGCGAGGAGATCCCCATCGAGGCGCAGTTCATCACCGTGGCCGACATCTTCCAGGCCCTCGCGCAGGATCGGCCCTATCGAAAGGCGCTGGCGCCGCGGCAGGTCCTCTCGGTGCTCGACAGCATCGTGAGGGCGGGGCGCCTCGACGGCGGTCTGGTGCGCATCCTCGCCGAGGACATGGAGCTGTCCTGGGGGCTGGCGCGGGTCGGCGAGCCCAGCGTCGCGCCCGCGGCGGCCTGAGCCCTCGACGGGCCAGGCGGGGCCGCGGTCATCCGACGGGGAGTCCCGCGCGCGTCACCACGACCTCGCCTTCGCTCAGCGGCTCCCAGCCCTCGGCGCTCAGCGGGACGCTCGCGAAGAGCAGCACGCGCTGCTCCTCGGCGTCGGAGGTTATGCGTAGACCGCCCGCGGCGAAGGTGCCTCCCTGCGGGCAGTGCCGCGAGAGGCGCCACAGCCCCGGGGCTCGAACCGAGCCGTCGGACTGATGCCGTCGGTGTGCATGAGCGAAGAGCGCGTCGCCGTCGGAGTAGAGGAAGTTCGCTGGCCCGAGGAGTCGCAGCTCCCGGGCGAACTCCGTGACGACCGCCAGGCGCGCCCCGAGCGGCGGGAGCCCGTCGCTCCAGAGCGGACGCAGGCGATCGAGCAGGACGCAGAACGCGTGCTCCGAGTCCGTCTCCCCTACCGGGCGGAAGGAGCGCGGGCGGTAGAGCGCGTCGCGGGTCAGGTCGGCGAGGTCGCCGTTGTGGGCGAAGGCGTGCATGGCGCCGCCGAGCTCGCGAGCGAATGGCTGGCAGTTGCGGGAGAACACGCCCCCCTGGGTGGCCTTGCGCACATGGCTGATCAGCAGGGCGCTCTCGACGCGGCTCTCCTGGAGGAAGCGCACCCAGCGGCTCGAGGCAGCGGGCGCTGGCTCCTTCACGGAGTGCAGATCGCGTCCGTCGTACCAGGCGATGCCCCAGCCGTCCTTGTGGCTCGCCGTCAGGCCGCCGTGTCGTGCGAACTCCTCGAACGAGAGCTCGACGTCGCTCGGAATGCGCGCGCTCATCGCGAAGAGTTCACACATCGCGGCTCAGCCTATCCGGTGCGTCGCGCCGCGACTCACCCGAAGGGCCACCCCTTCCGCTTCTCGGCCGCCTCTCGCGGAGGCTGCGACGACTGTTGGTTGCACGAGCACCGCTGCTCGGCCGGGACACCGCCGAGCACCTGCTCGACGTGCATGCCGCAGCCCGCGAACGTCGCCTTGTTGCACTCGGAACAAGCCACTCGTCTACACATGGTCTTCGTCTCCCTCTCGACGATGGGAGCCGGTCGCGCCGCATGAGGGTTCACGAAAAATCGTGAGTGAGCGATCGCGCTCACCACCACTCCCAGTGCCACGACTCCGACGGCACCGTCCGGCGGAACCCGAAGCGCCGCGCGTTGCGGTCGAGCCATCGCAGCACGCCCGGCGACGAGGTGTTGAGGTCGAGCGCGTGGCCGCTCTGGTGGTTGGAGTGCCCCGGCAGCGCCGCCAGGTTGCCCCGGCCCCGTCGGTACGCCCGGTAGAGCGCCTGCTGGTGCGCCATGGTGCGGAAGCCGCTGACGATGCGCAGCCGCACGTTGTCCCTCAGCGCCGCGTCGCGCATCCGGAGGTAGGCCGCCGCGGTGCGCACCTCGACGGGCTTGGCGTCGAGGCGCCTCACCACGATGCGCATCGAGCGCCCCTCGACGTAGCCCTGCACGGGCCCCTCGGGGACGTCGTCCGAGGTGATCACCGAGGGGTCGCGCCGCCTCGGCGGGGCGGGCGCCGCGGCCAGCACGGGGGCGTCCACGATCGACTCGTCGGCGATCACCACCGAGCCCGCGTCCGAGGGGGCCTCTTCGAGGTCGTCCATGACCCCGTCGCCCGCCGTCTCGGGGTTGGCCTCCTGCGAGAGCAGCGGACCGCCGTCCGCCGCGGGCACCACCGTCACCAGCACCAGCGGAGCGCTCGGCGCGTGCATCACCCCGAGCGCGCTGCCGCCCAGCATGCCGCCGAGGCTCGCGCACACCGCCGCCAGGGCCACGAGCCCTACGCGCGACTGTTTGGGTCGCTGGGGCTGCTCGGGTGGGGGCGTCGGGGGGCCTTCGGTCATCGCTCGCGGCGACGGAGGCTAGCAGGGTCGCGACGCAGACCCTCCAACGATGTGTCCAAGGCCGACGTCTTCCCGGGGCCATGGACGTCGGCAGAACCGGGCCCCACGAAGGGATCGAAGCTCCCGGCGCTTGACCTGCGCCGGGGGAGTGCGGCACTCACGCCATCGGGCGCCCTGCAAGGCTCTCGGCACTGTTCAGTAAGATGGAGGAATCCTCTAAAGTGGCGACGGACGGCGGACAGTCGGCGGGGCCCCAGACCACCCGCGTGGTGAAGCGCTACAGCAACCGCAAGCTCTACGACACGGTCGAGAGCCGCTACGTCACGCTGCCGCAGATCGCGGAGTACGTCCGCCAGGGCGAGGACGTCCGGATCATCGACAACACCACCAAGGAAGACCTCACCCGGATGACGCTCGCGCAGATCCTCTACGAGGAGGAGCGCAAGCAGAGCCGGCTGCCCCTGGGGGCTTTGAAGGAGCTCTTGCACTCGTCGAGCGAGCGCATCCTCTCGGCGGTCCGCGACACCCCGATGGGCAAGCTCATCACCCGCAACGAGGCTGGCCCCCCGGAGCCCGAACCCGAGCCCGCTGCGCCGGAGCCCGCGCCTGTCGACGAGCCCGCGGTGCCTGCGGCGGCGACGGTGGCCGAGCCCGGTCGGGTGGAGAAGTTCGTCGAGCAGTCGCGAGAGGCCATCGACCAGTGGCAGCACCGGGTCGACCACCAGATGAAGTCGTTCTGGGAGGGCATCAACCCGATGGCCCAGATCGAGGCGCTCCAGGCGGAGGTTCGGCGGCTCAACCAGCGCGTCGAGGCCCTGGAGGCCAGAGCGTCGGAGCGGGCCCACGAGGCTGACCGGGACGCCTGAGGAATAGATCGACCCCTTGCCAGGGTTGTCCACCGTGCTTCTCTATCCGTCCCGAGGAACATGATGGACCCGACCCAACGACGACAGATCTTCGAGGCCGAGGTGCTCCCGCACCTCGATGCCATGCACCGCACGGCCACGCAGTTCACCCGCAGCCCGAGCGACGCCGACGACCTGGTGCAGGACGCGGTCATCAAGGCGTGGCGCTTCTTCGACAGCTACGAGCGGGGCACCAACATCCGGGCCTGGCTGCTCAAGATCGTCACCAACGTCTTCTACTCGAAGCACCGGCGCAACACCCTGGAGGGCAACGTCCACGCGATGGCGACCGTCGACCCGGTCTCCGACGGCTGGGTCAGCGCCGCTTCGATGAACGCCCAGCGAGAGCCCGAGCGCGTGGCCGAGCGCCCGCTGCTCGAGCGCTCCGTGGCCGAGGCGTTGAAAGACCTGCCGGAAGATTTCCGCCAGGTGCTGGTTCTGGTCGACGTGGAAGGCCTGACGTACCGCGAGGTCGCAGAGGCGATGAATTGCCCCATGGGGACGGTGATGTCCCGGCTCCATCGGGCGCGCCGCGCGGTCGCCCAGAAGCTCGGCATCGTGCCCGAGCAGGGCCCCACGAGCACCGAACAGGACGGGGCGAGGGTGTTGGAGATGAACAGCTTCCGCCGCCGCAAGGAGGCATAGACGGATGACCGTAAGCTGCGAGCAGGCGACGCGGTGGACCGACGCATGGATCGACGGCGAGCTCGATCCGAGCGCGGCCCTGCTCGTCGAAGATCACCTGGCCAGCTGCGCCTGCTGCCGGGCCGAGGCGGACATGATCCGCAAGCTGAAGCGGGGCCTCGGGGCGCTCCGCGAGGACTGCGCGCCCACGGCGCTGCGCTTCCGCATCACGGCGGCGCTCGACGCCTGCGAGCGCGATCAGGAGGCCGACCGCAACGCGGCGGCGCGCAAGAAGCACGCGCGAAACTTCGCGCTGGCCGGAGCGGCGCTGGCGGGGGTGGTGCTGGCCAACGGGCTCAAGGCGCGCTCGGGCGCTCCGACGACGATGACCACCGCGGGGATGCTGCCGGTGGTGGAAGACATCGCCGAGCGCCACGCCCGCGAGCTGCCGGTGGAGGTGTCCAACAGCGACCCGGCGGCGGTGACCCAGTGGTTTCGCGGGAAGATGGACATCCCGGTGCGGCCGGTGCTGTTTCGGGGGATGACCGCGCGGCTCGTCGGGGCGCGCATCTCCAACGTGCAGAACCAGATGGCCGCGGCGCTCACCTACGACGTCGACGGCCGGCGCATGACGGTGTTCATGTTCGACAACGCCCGGATGCCGCGCTTCTCGGAGACCACCACGGTGGTTCACGGGCGGCCGGTCTACACGACCTCGGCCCACGGCTACACGGTGACCTTCACCGAGCAGCAGGGCATCGGCTACGCCATCGCCTCCGACCTGCCTCCGCAAGAGTGCGCCCGCATCGTGGCCCACGCCGAGATGCGCTGAGAAGGTCAGCATGAACCTGCTGCGCCCCCCGATGCAGCGGTCGGCCGCGCTCGAAATACCCCGCGTATGTCTCGCGCGGCCTCCCTCGCCTCAGGGTGCTCGCGACGGTTCATGCTGACCTTCTGACGGGGGCTCAGCCCTCGTCGCGAAGCCCGTCGAGCAGCGACTGCACGGCGGCGCGCACCCGGGCGTCGTGCTCCAGCACCATCTCCTCGGTGACCTCGTCGCCCTCGTGGAGACCTTCGGGCACGGGGATGGGCTCGCCGAAGCGGTAGCGCAGGGTGGTGGGCGGCGGGATGTGCGGCCACGGCCCGATGGCCAGGCCCCAGGGCAGCGACAGATGCACCGGGAACACCTCGGCCCGGGCGAAGCGCTGCAGCCCCACGGCGCGCGCGAAGCGGTAGCCGTCGGTGAGCACCATCAGGGTCTCGTGGGCGCCCGCGTGGGCCACCGGGACGATGGGCACCCGGGCCTGGAGCGCGAGGCGCGCATAGCCGGTGCGCCCTGCGAACTCGACCTGGTGGCGGCGCGAGTACGGGCGCCAGGTGTCGCGGTCGCCGCCGGGCATCACCATCAGGTCGCGCTTCCAGCGGGTGAGCACCTCGCGGGCGAGGGTGGGGTTGGCGTGGAGCACGCCGCGGCGGGCGAACCAGCGGCCCAGGCGCTGGTTGGCGAAGATGAGCTCGTGGCCCGATGGGTGGAGCGGCCGGGAGGTGCCGAAGTGCCGGTACCAGAACCACAGGAAGCCCCAGACGTCGGGGATGATGGTTCCTCCCGAGTGGTTGGACACCAGCATCACCGGGGCAGGGGGGATGCGCTCGGCGCCCTTCACGTCGACGCGAAACCATCCCCGCGGCCCGAAGATCGGGCCCGAGAGCGAGGCGATGGTGTCGGCGACGCTGCGCTCGTCGAACTGGCCGGGATCGCGGCCCCAGTGCTCCTGGGAACCTCCCCGTAGCAGGCGGTGAAGGGGTGTGTGGGGCTTGTTCAAGGGACTTCGAGGCCTCCGACGCGGTGGATCGACGTTTCAGTACTCTACTGGCGCCGGAGGCCCCGAACGGCTAACCCCTCCAGCCACATGGCCGCCCTCACCGAGCACGCCTCGCTCCTCAACCTCCGCGTCCGGGGCTGGCGGGGGCGGCACGTCGAGACCCCCTACGGGCGCGTCCACCTCATCGAGGCCCGCGGCGAGGGGGCGCTCCCCACGGTGGTGCTGCTTCACGGCTTCACCGCGGCGGGAGCCCACTACGGCCCGCTGCTGGAGGAGCTGCGCCGGGCGGCGCGGCGGGTGGTGGCCCCCGACCTCCCGGCCCACGGCTTCAGCGACTCGCCCGTCGAGCTCGACCTCGGCAACCTCTACCTCGGCCTGCGCGACGCGCTCGACCTGTCCCTCGACGGCCCCTGCGTGCTGGTGGGCAACTCCCTCGGCGGGGCCTTCGCCGTGCGCTACGCGCTCGACCGGCCGGAGCGCGTCCTCGGCCTCGCGCTGCTCTCCCCGGGCGGCGCCCCCATGACCGCCCAGGAGTTGGTCTCCCTCAAGGAGCTCTTCAACGTGCGCTCCGACGGCGACGCGCTGGCCTTCGTCGACCGGGCGATGGTCCGCCCCGGCGTGATGCGACGGCTCTACGCGTGGGGCATCCGCCAGGGCTTCTCCCGGCCGGCGATCCGCTCGATTCTCGCCGGGATGAGCACCGCGGACTGCCTCCGCCCGGAGGAGCTGCGCTCGCTCACGATGCCGCTGCGGGTGATGTGGGGCGAGGAGGAGCGGGTGCTCCCGTCGAGCGGCAAGAGCTTCTTCATGGACAACCTCCCGCCGGGCGGGCGCGTCGAGGTCCACCGCGGCATCGGGCACTGCCCCCACATCGACGACCTCGACCACACGGCGCGCACGCTGATCCGCTGGTGCCGGGAGTTCACGCGCGTCCCGGCGCGACGGCACCCGTAGCCGCGCCCCGCTGGGGGAGGTAGCTCCCGCGGCCCTCCCTCGTGTACTCCTGCGGGTATGGATTACGACCTCAAGATCACCGGCGGAACCCTCGTGGACGGCACCGGCGCTCCCCCGCGCCTCGCCGACGTGGCCGTGCGCGGCGGGCGCATCGTGGCCGTCGGGGACTGCCCCGGCGCCGCGGCGCGCACCATCGACGCCGACGGGGCGATCGTCACGCCGGGCTTCGTCGACATCCATTGCCACTACGACGGGCAGGTCTCCTGGGACGAGACGCTCTCCCCCTCGGCCTCGCACGGGGTCACCACCTGCGTGATGGGCAACTGCGGGGTGGGCTTCGCGCCGGTGCACGAGCGCGACCGGGCGCGGCTCATCGCGCTGATGGAGGGCGTCGAGGACATCCCCGGCTCGGCGCTCGCCGAGGGCCTCCAGTGGAGCTGGGAGAGCTTCCCGCAGTACCTCGACGCCATCGCCGCGAAGCCGAGGAGCATCGACGTGCTGGCGCAGGTTCCGCACGACGCGCTGCGGGTGTTCGTGATGGGCGACCGCGCGGTGGCCCACGGCGTGGCCACGGACGAGGACATCGACCAGATGCGCGCCATCGTGCGCGAGGCCCTTCTGGCCGGGGCGGCGGGCTTCTCCACCGGGCGGTCGGACAACCACGTCTCGGTGACCGGAGAGGCGACGCCCGCGTCGGAGTCCGAGGCGCGCGAGCTCGCGGGCATCGCGAAGGCCTTCGAGGGCCTCTCCCACGGCGTGCTTCAGGCCGTGAGCGACTTCGACATGCCAAAGGGCCCCGAGCGCTTCGACGCGGAGTTCGACGTGCTGGAGCGCATGGCCGAGGGCGCCGGGGGTCACCCGCTGTCCATCTCGCTGATGCAGCGGGACATGGAGCCCGACCAGTGGCGGCGCATCCTCGCGCGGGTGGAGCGGGCGACGGCGCGGGGCGTCCCGATGCGGGTGCAGGTGGCGCCGAGGGCGCTCGGCGTGCTGCTGGGCCTGGAGGCGACCTTCCACCCCTTCATCGGGTTCCCCAGCTACAAGGCCATCGCGCACCTGTCGCTGGCCGAGCGCGTGGCGGCCATGAGCGACCCGGCCTTCAAGGCGCGATTGCTCTCCGAGACCTCAGAGAAGGTCGCTGGCGACGGGAGCAAGATCCCCCCGCTGGCGGACCTGCTGCTCGCTCGCATCGAGATGGTGGCGATGCGGCTCTTCCGGCTGGGGACGCGCCCCGAGTACGAGCCCACGCTGGAGCAGTCGCTCTACGCCGAGGCGCAGGCCACGGGGCGCCCCACGATGGAGGTGCTCTACGACGCCCTCCTCGCCCACGAGGGCCACGAGCTGCTGTATTTCCCGCTCTACAACTACACGGAGTTCTCCCTCGACAACGTGCGCGCGATGCTCGGCCACCCGCTCTCGCTGGTGGGACTGAGCGACGGCGGCGCCCACGTGGGCACGGTCTGCGACGCGTCGTATGCGACCTTCGCGCTGATGCACTGGGCGCGCGACCGGGCGGAGGGTCGCATCGCCATCGAGGAGCTGGTGAAGAAGCTCGCCCACGACACCGCGCGCTTCATCGGGCTGCGCGACCGAGGCACCGTGGAGGTCGGTCAGCGGGCCGACCTCAACGTCATCGACATGGCGAAGCTGGCGCTGCACCGACCGCACATGGCGGCCGACCTCCCGGCGGGCGGCAAGCGCCTGGTGCAGGACGCGACGGGCTACCGCGCGACGCTGGTCGCGGGCGAGGTGATCGTGGAAGACGACCGGATGACCGACGCGCGGCCCGGCAAGCTGGTGCGGATGGGCGAGGGCGTCACCCGCTCATAGGGAAAGCGCGGCACCCTCGCTGGCATCGATCAGCCAGAAGCGACAGAACACCCGGTGTGCGAAATTCGCGCTCTCCGGCGAGCTCGATGGGTAGCTCAGTGGCCGCTGGAGAGCGCCGCTGGGCTTCGACTACGACGCCTTCGAGGTCGACCGGGTGGTCGAAGCTCACCGCGCGAGCGTGCGCCCACCATCCCCCCCGGCGCCGTTGCGCGCCCGTCGTCTCCGCGGGCATTCTCGCCGCCAACACCGATGGCGAAGGCACCGAAGGCTCCAGGCAAGAACGGTCCGAGCGACCCAGGTACGTTGGCCGACGCGCTCGACCGCGCGATCGTCGCGGTGGGTGACGGCTACTGGCGAAGCCAGGTGCTCCTCGGATCGCTGGTGGCGCTCGCGAAGGGCCTCGGCGACGCCCGCGCGCGGGCCGTTCTCGCGCGGGTCACCGAGCCGTCGTGGCGCGCGCGCGGCACCGCCCACGTCGCCGAGGGCCTCGGCCTCGCGGGTCACACCGAGGCCGCGCGCAAGGCGCTGACCGAGGCCTACGAGCAGCTCCAGCACCCCGAGGTCGACGGCGAAGAGGGCACCCTCGCGTGGCGCGCGGCGGCCTACGCTCACGCGGCGCTCGGCGACGAGGCGGGCGTCGACCGCTGCCTCGTCGAGGCGGTCCGGTGCGCGAACCGCGAGACGAGCAACCCGACGCAGCCGTGGCCGCACCTCGCGATTGCGTACGCCGTGCTCGGGCGCGACGCGCTGCTCCGGGAGCACCTCCGCGCGCACGCGGGAGGATCGTCGCTCTCCTTCGATCACGCCCGGGCGGCGGGGATCGGCGTGCGCCGCGCGGTCGAGCGCGGCGACGTGGCGGGCTTCGCGGGCTGGTGCGAGACCCTCGCCCAGCGCAACGGCTACGAGCTCGCGACGGCCCTCAAGGAGGGCGCTCCGGCCGCGGCGGCGGCGCACCCCGACGCGCTCCTCGCGATGGTCGCCGGGTTCGCCGTCAACGCGTCGTACGCCGACGACTGCTGCGCGTCGGTGGCGTCGACGCTCGGGGCCGCGGGCCGCCTCGGCCTCGCCCGCTCCGTGGTCGCGACGGCGCAGAAGCACTTCCCCGGCGCGGCCCCGCAGCTCGCCGTGTGCGCGCAGCGGCTCGACGCGGGCGCCGCCGAGGTCGCCCTCGGCGACGGACTCGGCGCGTTCATCGAGCCGTTCAGGCTGCGCTGGGCGGTCGACCCCGCGGGCGCCCGCGCCCTCGCCGACGATCGCGAGGTCGCGCTCCGCAGCGCGCTCCCCGGCGCCGGATCGACCCCGAGCGAGGACCTCGCCGCGCTCGGCATCGCGCTCGCCCAGGTGGGCGAGGTCGCCCGCGGAACGACCCTCCTGAACGACGCGCTCGCCCGGGCCGCGACGCTCACCGGCGGCGCGAAGGCGTCGGCGCTGAAGTCCATCGGCATCGCGGCGAGCGAGCGCGACCTCGCGGAGGCGGGGCTCTTCGCGCTGCGCAAGCTGACCTCGAAGACCGCGCGCACCGACGTCTCGAAGGTGCTCTCGCTCAGCTACGTGCGCGCCCGCGACTACGCCGGCGCCGTCGCGGTCGTCGCCATGGGGGACGAGCGCCCGCTCTCGCAGGCCATGCGCCTCTGCGACGCCCTCTCGGCGACGATCGGCACCCCGCAGGCGTTCACCACCTACGTCTGATCGCGGTGCGCCGGCACCCGTCGCGCGCTCACCCACCGCGGCGCGACGCCTGCGCCCCGCAGCGTCGCGGCCACCGCCGTGCTCGTCGAGCTGCGCTCCGGCCCCGCGCGCTAGGCTGCTCTCGACCATGAAGCTCTACACCATCGGGTACGAACACGCGGGCCAGCTCGCCCTCCTGCGCACGCTCGCCGAGCACGGCGTCCAGAAGCTCATCGACGTGCGCGATCTCCCCAACTCCCGCCAGGCGGGCTTCTCCAAGAAGGCCCTCGCGGCCTCCCTCGGCGCCGAGGGCATCTCGTACGCGCACCTCCGCGCGCTTGGCACCCCCAAGGAGGGCCGCCAGGCCAACCGCCGCCGCGACTGGGCGACCTTCTGGGGCATCGTCGACGCGCAGCTCGCCACCCCGCAGGCCGTCGAGGCCTTCGCCGACGCGGCGTCGATGGCCCGCGCCGCGCCGAGCTGCCTGCTCTGCCTCGAGGCAGACCACACCCACTGCCACCGCGCCCGCGTCGCCGACGAGCTCGCGCGGCGCTACGGGTTCACCGTCGAGCACCTCAGGGTCGAGGGCCTGAGCATCGTGTGAGCGCGGCGCCCGTGGGGCTGCAGGAGGCACGCGACGAGGTCGCAGCCCGTCCTGGCGGAGGCCGGCGTCGTGGGCGCGATCGAGGCCGCGGACACGCCGGCGCTGCGACTCATGGGCGCGGGGCTCACGTGGCGTCGCGCGCTGCTCGACCTGAAGAGCACCGCGTCCGGGACGGCCATCCGCAAGGAGTGCTCCGTGTTCACGCAGGCGTTGCCGCCGATCAGGCTGAAGCTGGTCTCGGCGCATCGGCTGGTGGCATAGAACACCCCGTCGCCGCGCGGCGTGAAGGCGACCGACAGGAACGCCTCGCTGGACGCGAAGGTCACCTCGCCGGTGGTGAGGTCGACCACGGACACCCCGCCCGCCTCGCGACGGAGGGCGCGGAGCCCGCTCCCAGACCAGCGCAGCGCCAACATCTCTCTGGGAGTACCGGGGAGCCGGGTCGACTGCCCGTCTCGGAGGCGCAGGGAGCTCAGGTCGGTGGTGATGCCGGGGCCGACGACCCGCGCGACGAGCAGGCGCTCGCCATCGGGAGAGAACACGAGGGGCCGATCGCTACCGAGCGAGGGCGTGTGGCCAAGGACAAGTACATACTGCGCGCTGGTGCCGGGCGAACCCCTCGTCGAAGCGTCGCGGGAGGAAACGCGTTCACGATACGTCCTTCGGGCGCGCGGCGCTGCTCAGGTGGGACCTCGGGATGGGACGCGTTCGCACAACGCGGGTTCGCCCGTAAGGAATGAGGGTGATGTTTCCCCTCACACGCATCTCACAGGAGAATGCCTCAGCCCGATGGGCTCACCGACCCGCGAGCGCCCCGAGGCCCGTCTCTCCGTCGAGCGCCCGCGCCCGCGCGCCGTCGTGCGCCGCGAGCGCGAGCACCGCGTAGCGGCGGGGCCCGCGCGCCGCGGAGGCGTCCCGCGCGAGCGCGACGAGCTCACCGTGGAGCGCCGCGCCACCGCTCGCGGCGCAGCGCGCGAGGACGAGCCCGTACGGGTCCCACCGCGGGACCGCGCCGTCGAAGGGGCGCACGCTCCGCGTCGTGACCGGCGCGTCGGGCGCCGCGAGGAGCATCGCCACCGCGGCGCGCGCCGCGCCCTCGCGGTCGATGCGTGACCACGCCCACAGCGCGTGCAGCCAGAGCGCCTCGTTGGTCCCGCGCGGCGCCGGGGCGGCGCGGGCGATCATGCCCACGTCAAGCAGCGCATCGCGCACTTCGAGCCGCCCCACGGTCACCACCAGCGGGTCGAGCACCTCCGGCGGCGCCGTGCCTCGGGACGCGGCGAGGTCCGCGCGCACCCGCGCCGCCACCGTGGCCCGCGCGGCCCATTCGAGCGCGGCGCGAGAGCCCTCGCAGCGCGGCCCGGACCACCCGCTCGCATAGAGGACATCGAACTGCGATGGGTCCTCTCGAATGAGGTTCGCGAGGGCCTCCGTCGGCGCGGCGCAGCGCGCGGCGGCCTCGAGCACCGCGCCCCGAAGCCTCCGGAGCGTCGCGCCCTGAAACGCGTCCCCGAGGTCCACGCGCCCGTCGCGCGCGAACACCCCGTCGCGGAGCATGGCGGCGAGCAGCGCGTCAGGCGTGGGCGCCGCCCCGATCGCGGCTTCGATCGCGCCGTGCGCGGGGAGCGGGTCGCGGCGAAACGCGAACCCCTCCCCGGTGACGTGAACGAGCAGGGTCGACGCGCCGCCCTCTACCTGCGCACCGACGACGGTCCCTTCGGGCGTGGTACGGGCGAGCACGCGCCCGCGCATCCCGCGGCAGTACGCGCGCACGCGGCCGCAGTCGCGGTCGTGGAGGAGGTTGAAGAACTCCTGCGTTGCGCTGCGCGCGCGCCCGTCGACCGTGAGCGTCGCGCGCGCGGTGCAGCCCTGGCGCTCGAAGAGGTCCCCGCGCCCCGCGCCGATCTTCGTCCTGGGGACGCACTGGAGCGTCGCGCGCCACGCCTGCCCCTCCGCGCGCGCGGCGGTCGCGGAGGCGTAGGGCCCCGCGCAGTCCCGCGCGCAGCCCGACACGAGCATCAGCAGCGCGACGCCGTAGCGACGCCAGCGTTCGGTCATCCGCGCGATCCTACCAACGGACGATGCCGCCGGGGCCCGCGGGCTCGCCGCGCGCCGCGGCGACGAGCTCATCGAGGCGCAGCGCGAGGGCGACGCCGAGCGTGTGGCCGCCGTTGCCTTCGAGGAAATGCGAGGCCGTGTATGCGAGCTGCACCGAGACGGAGGGCGTGGGGATGAACTCGAGCCACGCCGAGAGAGCGCTGCGGGTCGCCGTCGCTGGCGTCACGCCGTCGGGGCGCGTTGCGAAGAAGGTATGGCTCATCACAAAGGAGATCCCGGGGCTGAGCCACCGCCAACGAGGCGCAGAGGTCAGGGACCACCAGAGCCCGTCGGTGGCGTAGCTGTTCGCCGTCGGCGACGAGCGCATCGGAAAAACCAGCGATTTTGGCACCGCCGCCCTGATCCGAGGGGATGCCATGGCAGGTAGGGCGGTAATCCGGGCCCACATCGGAGCGGAGGACCGGGGTGATGTATTGAAAGAACGGGTGCTCCCATCCCAGCGACGCGCGCGCGAAGTCGCGCCCACGCGCTGCGAGAGCTCGGCGAGGGCGCTCGCCACCGCGGGCCGCGCCATGTACCGACACAGCCGCTCCAGCGCAGCGCGGTCGTCGCCCGCGACGCTCACGCCCGCGTGCAGGTTGAACCCGTCGACCTCCGCGACGAGACCGTGCGACCGCATCCGCAACGGCGCCAACGCCCGCTCTTCCGCCGCGCCGCCGTGTCGCTCATCCGTCGACCGCCGCAGCTCGAGCACACCCCGCGGTGCTTGCACGAGAACGCCACCAGCCGATCGTGACCGCAGCCCGGACAGCGAGCGCGCATGAAGCCGCAGGCCAGCACCCCGCAGCGGAGGAAGGCGTCGAACTCCTCGATGACGTACCGCGGCAGCGAGCGTCCGCCCTCCTGCGCCTGCTCGGCGAAGGCCGCGAAGTGATCGCGCACGAGGCCATGCACGACCCCGTCGCGGAGGGGGTCCCGGGGGCCAACGTGGGCCCCGCCCGATCACAACAATTGTGATCCCCGATCACAACAATTGTGATCCCGCCGGTACGTCTTCCTGGAGTTCGGAATACGACCGCGAGGCCATCCGCATCGGCGCTCCCGCCGGAGCGGGCGTCACCCCGGCGTGATGCGCCGCAGGTCGAGGCCGCCCGGGTACATGTACGAGGTGTACGGCGCGACGCCGTAGACCTTGAGCCCGATGCCCTGGCCGCCGGGGCTCTGCAGGTGGTGGTCTCCCGGGGCGATGGGCAGCGTGTACACCGTGAACCCGCCCACCTCGGAGGACGAACCACGAAGCGCCTGTCCGTCCATCTCCAGCGTTCCTCCGGTGGTGGTCACCACGTTGATGAAGTTGGAGACGTAGGTCGACGGAACGGTGAAATCATACGAGCTGCGGTATTGCTCCACCGGCACCTCCAGCACCATCGCGGGGTCGCCCGCGAGCCGCCGGTCGTAGCCCTGGCCGCTCATGAACTGCACCGGAAGGAAGGGCCCGGTGCCTCGCACCACGAAGTGCTGCGAGGTGCTGAGGTCGAGCACCTGGCCCGCGCCCAGGGTGACCCCGGCGTGCACCTCCGGCGGATCGAAGGTGAGCGTGTTGCCGTCGACGCGCGACACGATGCGCACCGGCGAGGCGGTGGTGGCGCCGCGGTCTCGCAGCGCCGAGACGACGTACTCGCGGCCCCAGGTCTCGTTGGGCAGGAGCTGCTCCTCCAGGTGGTCGCACGCGGGGTTGTCGAGGGGGACGTTGGTGCAGTCGTGGCCCACGAAGACCGCCACGCGCTCGCTCGCCTCGATGGTGGTCCCGGTGATGTCGCCGCCCCCATCGCCCACGAGCTGGAGCACGTCGCCGGGGCTGAGCGTGAAGGTGCGGGGCTCCCCGGCGCTCATCGCAGGGACGCCCGCTCCGGGGCGGAGGGCGGAGGCGGCGCGCACGGTGACGGTGGTGCTCTCTCCGGTGACCGCGACCACCGAGGCGAAGCCGCCGAAGTACCAGGTCATCGGGTTCTCCCCGCCGGGCGAGTGGGGGAAGTTGGGCCAGGTGACGACCGTGTAGCGCTGCGTGAGAACGCCCTGAGGGAGCAGCAGCGAGGCGTCGTTGGTGTACGAGTAGAGCCCGTTGGGGCGCGAGAAGGTCAGCGGGTTGAACTGGTAGGCCGTGATGGGGCCATTGGCGTGAACGTGGTACGCGCCGTTGCGGCGGAGGGTGGAGACGGCGGCGTTCCAGGGGATGCAGGCCTCGCCGATCTGGACGCAGCTCGGGTTGAGCTGAACGAGGTCGACCACCCACGGCAGGATCACCGTCTCCACCGCGCCGGGAGCCAACTCCTCCGTGCGAGGCGCGTCGAGCGAGCCTCCGGTGATGGTCGCGCGCACCGGGTAGGTCTGCGGGTTGGTGAGCACCACCGCGTACTGGAAGGCCGGGTTGAGCCCCGCGTTGGGCGTCACCGTCGGCCAGTAGTCGCAGCCCAGGTACGAGTTGCCCAGGGCGCTGTCGGAGCAGCGGTCGACGCACGCCCCGGCGTTGCACGTCTGGCCCTCGGCGTCGCAGAGGGTGCCTTCGGTGTAGCCCGATCCGTCGTCGAGGCAGCGCTGCGCCCGCCGAGGCATCGATGGGTCGCAGCGAGAGGATCCAGGGGTGCACGCGAGGCACCCGCGGCCCTGCACGCAGAGGGGTGTGGGCGCGGCGCAGGCGCGGCGGTCGACCACGTTGCCGTCGGCGTCGCAGGTGTACTGCGTGTCGCCCTGGCAGTAGATCACCCCCGCGGCGCAGCGCGATGGAGCGTCGGGAGCGGGGGCGTCGATGCGGCCCTCCACGTCGGCGCGGGCGCCCGCGTCGGCCGGGGTGAGGGGGCGGGGCTCGTCGGCGCAGCCAATCCAGAGGGCGCACACAGCCGGGACGAGTCGTCGGAGGGTCATCGCGTCGGCGATGCTATCGCTCAGATGCGCTCGACCGAGAGGACCCCCTTCACCTTCTGCAGGGCGCGCATCACGCCCTTGAGCGAGCCGAGGTCGGTGATGGTGAAGGTGAAGAGGTTGACCGCGCGCTCTTCTTCCGCGGCGCGGCAGTTGGCCTCCTCGATGTTGACGCCGCACTTGGAGAAGGTGTTGCCCACCTCCGCCAGCAACCCCGGGCGGTTGGCGGTGATGACCCGCAGGCACACCGGGCGGGCCATCTTCGCCCCCTCGTCCCAGCTCACCACGACGCGGCGCTCGGGATCGATGTCGAGGCCCTTGGTGCAGGTGCGGCGGTGCACCGAGATGCCGCGGCCGCGGCTGATGTACCCGACGATCTGGTCGCCAGGCAGCGGAGAACAGCACCTGGCGAAGCGCACCAGGATGTTGTTCTCGCCGTCGACCAGGATGCCGTTGGAGTCGCGCCCGGTGACCTTGCGCATCACGCGCTCCATGGTCCCCTGCTTGATGTCCGACGGCGCCTTGCTCTCCGGCGGAACCAGGCTGCGCACCACCGCGTCGGCGCTGTACCGCCCGTAGCCCACCTGGATGATCAGCTCGTCGACGCTCTGGAGCTTGGCGTCCTCCAGGGCCCGGCCGAGGGCGTTGGTCTTGAGCACCTTGGCGAAGCTCAGCCCCGCGGAGTGAAGCGCCCGCTCCAGAAGGTCCTTGCCCAGCTTGAGCGCCGACTCTCGCTGCTCGTTGCGAAGGTAGCTGCGGATCTTGCTGCGCGCCCGCGAGGTGACCGTGAACTCCAGCCAGTCCTTGTTGGGGTGGCGGTTGGGGTCCGTCAGGATCTCCACCACGTCGCCCGATCGGAGCTGGTAGCGCAGCGGGACGATCTGCCCGTTGACCCGCGCGCCGGTGCACTTGTTGCCGACGTTGGAGTGCACCGCGAAGGCGAAGTCGACGGGCGTCGCGGTGCGGGGAAACACCTTGATCTCCCCGCGCGGCGTGAAGACGTAGACCTCGTCCTGGAAGAGGTCGACCTTCACGCTCTCCAAGAACTCCTGCGGGTCCTTGAGCTCCTGCTGCCACTCCATGAGCTGGCGCAGCCAGTGGAAGCGCTGGGCGTCCTTGTGGTCGATGGCGTGGCCCGCGACGTTCTTCGGGCGCTCCTTGTACTTCCAGTGCGCGGCGATGCCCTGCTCGGCGATGCGGTGCATGTCGCGCGTGCGGAGCTGCACCTCCATGCGCTCCCGGTCGGGGCCCAGCACCGTGGTGTGCAGCGACTGGTACCCGTTGGGCTTGGGGAGCGCGATGTAGTCCTTGAAGCGCCCTGGGATGGGCGTGTACAGCGAGTGCACCACCCCAAGCACCGCGTAGCAGTCGGCCGCGGACTCCACCACCGCCCGGAAGGCGATGACGTCCCACACCTGCTCGAACTCGCTCTTGGACTGCTGCATCTTCCGCCAGATCGAGTACAGGTGCTTGACGCGCCCGCTCACCTCCGCGGCGAAGCCCGCCTCGGCGAAGCGCTCGGAGAGCAGGGCCTGCGTGCGGTGGATGTACCCGTCGCGCTGCTGCACCAGCGCCGCGACCTTGCCCGAGACCAGCTTGTAGCCGTCGGGGTTGGTGTGCTTGAAGCCGAGGTCTTCGAGCTCGGACTTCATCCACGCGATGCCCAGCCGGTTGGCGAGCGGGGCGTAGATGTCGAGGGTCTCGCGGGCGATGCGCTCCTGCGCCTCGGGCTTCATGTGCTCGAGCGTGCGCATGTTGTCGAGGCGGTCGGCGAGCTTCACCAGCAGCACGCGGATGTCGCTCGCCATGTGCAGCAGCATCTTGCGGAAGTTCTCCGCCTGCGCGTCTTCCTTCGAGGTGAAGTTGAACTTCGACAGCTTGGTGACGCCGTCGACCAGGAAGGTCACCTCCTCGCCGAACTCCTTGCGCACGTCGTCGAGGGTGGCCTTGGTGTCCTCGACGGTGTCGTGCAGCAGCGCCGCGCAGAGCGAGGCGGAGTCGAGGCGCAGCTCGGTGATGATCTTCGCGACCGCGATGGGGTGGGTGAAGTAAGCCTCGCCCGATTTGCGCTTCTGCCCCTCGTGGTGGCGCTCGCCGAACTCGAACGCCCTCCGCAGCAGTCCGACGTCGGCCTCGGGGTGGTAGCGGGTGACCTGTCCGACAAGCTCTCCAAGCGAATCCATGGAGGGTCACTATGCCCGCGCTCCCTGAAAGGGCAATGAAGCTACGAGCCCGCGGCGCTTGACCCACGAGCTGCGCAGCCAGCGTCGGTTGGGGGGGGGGCGGCCCGCTGCGGCGCCGGTTCGGGCGTTGGCCCTCACCGCCGAGCGGGAGCCTTGCACCGTCGGGAAGATCCACCGCCCCGCGAGGGTCGGAGCACCGCCACCCCGCCGCCACCCCGCCGCCACCCTCGCTCGGCGCTGAGATGCCTGTAAAAGCAGTGGATTCGTGATGGCACACGCGTCGCTCTGCCCGCGGTCCCTGCGATGGCCGATGGCGGTGTCCATGCCCACGTCGGAGCCCGCGACCCCGTCCGCGACGGGGTGGTCCACGGGCTGGTGCGCGATCACTTCGCCGCGTTCGTCGAGCGGGTCCAGGAGGGCGGACGCTCGCTGCCACGGTACGTCGTCGCGGAGTTCGAGGCCCTCCTCCGTTGCGGCGTGCTCGCGTGCGGGTTCATGCGAGCGCGCTGCGCGGGCTGCGGCCACGACCGCCTGGTGGCCTTCTCGTGCAAGCACCGGGGGGTGTGTTCGAGCTGCGGCGGGAGGCGCATGAGCGAGACCGCCGCGCGGCAGCGCGATCGGGTGCTGCCCGCGGTGCCGTATCGCCAGTGGGTGCTGTCGCTGCCGTGGGAGCTGCGGCTGCCGGTGGCGCGCGACCCGGCGCTGCTCAACGCGGTGTCGCGGGTCTTCTTCGAGGAGGTGCGGGAGTGGCTGCGAGAGGCGGCAGGCGCAGTGCTGGGCGCGCGGGTCGAGTCCGCCGCCGTCACGAACGTGCAGAGGTTCGGTGGGAGCTTGAACCTCAACCCTCACCTTCATGTGCTGGTGGCCGACGGGGTGTTCGTCTGCCGCGAGGATGGGAGCTCGCCGGAGTTCATGGCGACGCCAGCGCCGACATGCGAGGACCTGCGCGGGGTGATCGCTCGGGTGATCGAGCGGTTGGAGACCATCGCGCGACGACGGGATCAACGCGAACCGTCGGCCGCCAACGACGACGAGGACGGGATGGAAGGGCTGCGACGGGCGGCGGGCGGACGAGGAACCTTCGCGCGGATCGATGAGAAGGGCGCTCGCGAGGACGACGAGGAGAAGCGCGGCGCGGTGGTGCTGCGGCTGTCGTCGCGTGGGCTCGTGGCGGAGTTGGGCGGGTTCAACCTGCACGCGGGGGTGCGCGTCGAGGGGGACGATCGCGATGCGCTGGAGCGGTTGTGCAGGTACATGGCGCGGCCTGCGGTGGCGGCGGGGCGGGTGAGCGTGCTGCCCGACGGCAACGTGGCGTACCGGGTGAAGGCACCGCGCA
>Ga0207969_100050_pt1 | contig 85176 bp, 76 predicted proteins | sample LakWasMet25_LOW6_2_FD_183869 | JGI IMG/M metagenome (GOLD analysis project Ga0207969, IMG submission 183869) | Freshwater sediment methanotrophic microbial communities from Lake Washington under simulated oxygen tension - Sediment Metagenome... | ecosystem: Environmental > Aquatic > Freshwater >...
GGCAGACTGTTCGGGCTGACTCATCATTTCTCCACTGCGGCCGGACTCCCTGCCGCTTCGATCAGGATCGCCCTGAAGTCATTCACGTTGGTGCGTGTCGGCCCGGTGACGACTAGGTCGCCCAAAGCCGCAAAAACGCTATAGGCGTCATTTTCGACCAGCCGCCGGCGCAAATCAATTCCCGCATGCCTGGCGCGCAGCGGGGTATCCGGCAACAGCAGCGCGCCGGCGTTGTCTTCCGAGCCATCGATGCCGTCGGTATCGCAGGCGATGGCGTGAACCTGCGGATGTCCGCCCAGCGCCAGCGCGAGGCCGAGCAGGAATTCGGCGTTGCGCCCGCCGCGCCCCCGGCCTTTCACCGTGACCGTCGTTTCGCCGCCGGAAAGCAGCACGCAGGGCGCCGCCAGCGGCACGCCGTGCGTTGCGCATGACAGCGCGATGCCGCCCAGCACGCGTGCCACCTCGCGCGCCTCGCCCTCGATCGCGTCCCCCAGCACCAGCGGCGCGATGCCCTGCGCGCGCGCCGCCGCGGCGGCCGCGGCAAGCGAAGACTGTGCCGTGGCGATGACGTACGATTCGCAGCGCGAAAAGCGCGGGTCGCCGGCCTTGGGCGTTTCGGCGGCGCCGCTCAGCAGGGCCTGGCGTGCGGCGGCAGGAAGCTCGATGGCGTAGCGCTCGACGATCTCCAGCGCGTCGGCGGAGGTGGTCGGATCGGGCACGGTAGGGCCGGACGCGATGGTGGACAAGTCGTCGCCGGGCACATCGGAAATCGCCAGCGTCACCACGCGGGCCGGCGCGGCGGCGAGCGCCAGGCGGCCGCCCTTGATCGCCGAAAGGTGCTTCCTGACGCAGTTGATCTCGCCGATGCTGGCGCCGCTCGCGAGCAGGGCCCTGGTCACGGCACGCTTCTGCTCCAGCGTGATGCCGGCCATGGGGGCCGCCAATAGCGCCGAGCCACCGCCGGAAAGCAGCACCAGCACCAGATCGTCGGCCGTCAGCCCGGCTACAAGCTCGAGGATGCGCGCCGCCGCCTGCTGCCCCGCGGCATCGGGCGTCGGGTGCGCGGCTTCGACGACCTCGATGCGCCGCGTCGGAGCGCCGTGCCCGTAGCGCGTGACGACCAGGCCGGAGAGCCGTGCGGGATCGCCGCGCCAATGGTCCTCGACGCTGCGCGCCATCGCTGCCGCCGCCTTGCCGGCGCCGACTATTACAGTGCGGCCTCCAGGCGCATCGGGCAGCCAGGCCGGCAGGCAACGCGCCGGATCGGCCGCGGCAACGGCGGCGTCGAACAGGCCGCGCAGCACGGCCCGCTGGCCGGCGTGAGTCATGGCACCATCCCCCCATCCCCTGCCCCACGGCTGGCTTTGCACAGCCAGCCGGCTTCGACGGCGCGGAGCAGTGCTCCGCGAAACCCCGTCTGCGCCCCAAGGAAGGGGGTGACGGCGGTTCGCGAGCTGCGCTCGCTCCAAATGACCGGCTGCACCATCCTTGGGGCGGCCCAGCGGACAGCGCTCATCGCCACGGCTCCAGCCAGCCGAAACTGTCTTCCGTGCGCCCGCTCGGCTTGTATTCGCAGCCGACCCAGCCGGCGTAGCCGATGCGATCGAGATGCTGCAGCAGGAACGAAAAGTTGATCTCGCCGGTACCGGGCTCGTGCCGCCCCGGATTGTCTGCAAGCTGGATGTGGCCGATCTGCGCCAGATGCTCCTGCAAGGTGCGGGCCAGATCGCCTTCCATGACCTGGGCGTGGTAGATGTCGTATTGGACACGCAGATTACCGCTGCCGACGTCCCTGATGACCGCCAATCCGCTGCGTGTGGTGGGGACGAAGAAGCCCGGCGTATCGCGCGTGTTGAGCGGTTCCAACACCAGTTCGATGCCCGCACGGGCGGTGACGGCCGCGGCGAAGCGCAGGTTCTCGACCAGGGTTTCCCGCGCCTTTTCGTGGGCGACGTCGCCGGGCGCGACGCCGGCGAGGCAATTGAGCTTTCCGCAACCCAGCAGCCTGGCGTACTCCAGCGCCTGACCGACGCCGTCCTGGAACTCCGCGACCCGCCGCGGATGACAGGCGATGCCCCGCTCCCCGGCCGCCCAGTCGCCTGGCGGCAGATTGAAGAGAACTACGTCGAGGCCGGAAGTCATGACCACCTCGGCCAGCGCCGCGCGGTCCAACTCATACGGGAAATGAAACTCGACGGCGGTGAAGCCGGCCGCCCGCGCCGCGGCGAAGCGTTCGAGAAAGGGACGCTCGGTGAACAGGAAAGAAAGGTTCGCGGCAAAGCGTGGCATGGCGCGATTATAGGGGGATGGCGGGCCCGAACGTATTGTTGCCTTGCATGCACCAATCATTTGAGGCAGCCGATCTTTGCTATGCTTTACTTGATGCGTAAAGTACGCCCTTCGCCCAAGAATCAGGTTCCGCCAATCCGCCCATCATGACGTCCCCGCCAACAACTTCGCCGGCTTCCGGCACGCGCTTTACCGGTGTCGCCATCGGCCTGCACTGGCTGATCGCGGTGGCCATCATCGGCACATTCGCGCTCGGCCTGTACATGCACGAACTGCCGCTGTCGCCGCAGAAACTCAAGCTCTACTCCTGGCACAAGTGGGCCGGCGTCACGATCTTCCTGTGCGTGCTGCTGCGCCTCCTCTGGCGCCTGCTGCACCGCCCTCCCGAACTACCCGCCGGCATGCCGGCCTGGCAGCGCAAGGCGGCCGAAGCCACTCACGTGCTGCTCTACCTGCTGATGGTCGCCGTGCCGCTGTCCGGCTGGCTGATGAGCTCGGCCAAGGGTTTCCAGACCGTCTGGTTCGGCATGGTGCCGCTGCCCGACCTGCTGGACAAGAACAAGGAACTGGGCGACCTGCTGCAGGAGGTGCATGAGGTTCTGAACTTCACCATGGCGGGCCTGGTATTGGCCCACCTCGGCGCGGCGCTCAAGCACCATTTCATCGACCGCGACGACGTGCTCGTGCGCATGGCACCCTTTCTCGGCAGAACCACAGGAGACACCAAATGAATTGCAGACTGTGCGGCCCGGCCCTCGCCGCCGCCTTCCTGATCGCTGCGCCGGCGGTGCAGGCCATCGAGTTCAATCAGTTCCAGGCGAACAGGAGCGCGCTCTCCTTCGTCTCGAAGCAGATGAACGTGCCCGTCGAAGGCCAGTTCAAGAGCTTCCGCAGCAAGATCGCGTTCGACCCCGCCAAACCGGCTGCGGCCAGGGCCGAACTGGAAATCGACCTGGCCAGCATCGACGCCGGCTCGAAGGACGCCAACGACGAAGTGGCGGGCAAGGCCTGGTTCAACACGAAGGAATTTCCCGTCGCGAAGTTCGTCGCCACGTCCGTCAAGCCCCTCGGCGGCAACCGCTTCGAACTCGCCGGCAAGATGACGATCAAGGGCAGGACACAGGACCTGACCACGCCCGTGACGATGCGCCAGGAAGGCAACAGCGCCAGCTTCGAAGGCAGCCTGGTGCTCAAGCGCGCCGACTACGCCCTGGGCGAGGGCATGTGGGCCGACTTCGGCACCGTCGCCAACGAAGTGCAAGTCAAGTTCCGTCTGGTGGCCACCGCAGCTGCGGCCGCCGCTCCCGCCAAAAAGTAGTCCCTACCCCTCAGGAGAAATCCCATGAAGAAATTTGCTCTCGTCGTCGCTCTTTCCAGCTTTGCCGCCGCGGCCGTCGCCGCTCCCGAAACCTTCAACATCGATCCGACGCACACCGCACCGCGCTTCGAGTACAGCCACTTCGGCTATTCCAACCAGATGCACCGCTTCGACAAGACCAGCGGCAAGATCGTGCTCGACCGCGCGGCCAAGACCGGATCGGTCGATGTGACGATCGATGCCAAGTCGGTGAACACCGGCTATGCGCTGTTCAACGGCCACATCCAGGGCGAGGACTTCTTCAGCACCGAGAAGTACCCGACCATCACCTTCAAATCGACCGCGGTCAAGTTCGACGGCGACAAGCCGGTGGCCGTCGACGGCAATCTGACCATCAAGGGCGTCACCAAGCCGGTGACCCTGACCATGACGTCGTTTCATTTGATGCCGCACCCGATGCTGAAGAAGGATGCGATCGGCGCCAACGCGACAACGAAGATCAAGCGCTCCGACTTCAACATGGGCAAGTACGCACCGAACGTCAGCGACGAGGTCACCCTCAGCCTCGCCGTCGAGGCCGTAAAGGAATAAACGCGGCCCGGCCGCCGCCGGCGGCTACAGGGAAATCGAGGCCGGCTCGTGGGACAGCCCTGCGATGCCGGCCTCGTCCATTTCGAGCAGGCGTCTGCCGAGCGCGGCGAAATGGATGGCGCCGGCCTGCGCGGCGGCGCGCAGAAGCGCCGTCTCGCCAGCGCCGACTGTCGACTGGTAGGCGGTAACGAGGCGCGGGAACAGTTCGCGGCGCAAGCCGTCGAAGGTCGAGAACCAGAAATGTAGAGAGTCGTCCGTGCCCCTTTGCAGCAGCTTGGGCAAGGTCACAAGGCAATCCGCCAGGTTGTCGCGCACCGCGCGGGCCAGAAGTTCGGCGCGCTTCCCGGTGAAACCCTGAAGTTTCGCGGACCAGTCGCTGCCCAGCAGCCGGCCGGCGGCGAGTTCGCCCTCCTCGTGCAGCACCAGGGTCTCGATCTCGTTTTCGGTCATGCGCTCGATGGCGGCCTGGGCATCGACATCGAAGCCGTAGGCGAGCAGGGCCGACTTCAGCGCGCCGTCCTGCTGCTTCACGTTCCAGCCCTCGGCCTTCTCCCACAGCCACTGCCGCAGCGCCTCGCGGCGCACGATGACGGTGGCGCCTTGCGATGCGGCCGGGATGGCCGAAACGTCGCGCGCATATTCGCAGCCGCAGACCAGCAGCCGCGCCTCGCCGCGCTGTTCTTCGCGGGCGAGCTGCGCAAGGAAGAAATGCGGCTTGTGAAAGCGCCCCAGCCCCGCGCCATACACCAGCCCGCTGCCGGCCAGCGCGGCGTTGATCTGCGGCGCGGCGAAGGGATCGAACTCGCGGCCGGCGACCGGCAGCGCGCGGAAATCCTCCTCGGCGATCAGCTCCCAGCGCGCTTCGCGCTCGGCGATCCAGCGACCCACCTCGTCCCGCGGCGGCGAAACGCCATAGGGCAGATCATGTTCCCAGCGATAGAACTCGCGCATGCCGAGCAGATAGGTGCACAGGCTGACGTCGCGCGCATGGCGAGCGTCTGCAATGTCGCAGTTCGCCTGCACGGCGCTTACCAGCGCGGCCATGCCGACGATCATCGCGGTGCCCCCGAATGACGGCGGCGGGGTTTCCACGCCGCCATGCCCTGGACGATCTCGGAAAACGGCAGCGCCGCAAGATCGCCGTAGCGTTCCCGTGCCATGACCACCATGCGTCGCACATCCGGCGTCGCCTCGGTATCGAGCAGTGCTGTCAGGCCGTCGAGCCCGCCGCACTGGATCTTCATCACCATCGCATGGGGCAGGATGCCATGGGTCGCGGCAAGGCCCAGGGCAAAGGCGGATTTCTCGCGCAGCAACGCAGACAGTTCCGCGCAGGCCGCATGGGCCGCCGCATCCGCGCAGGCCACCGTCTCGCGCTCGGCGATCTGATGCCGCACCGCCAGCTCGCAACCCGCATGGCGCGCCAGCAGCGCGCGCTCAAAGATGCAGGGCAGGCGATTGATCTCGCCACGGGCGTGATGGAAGGCGGTTTCGTCGACCACGATGCTAGTAATCTTCTCCCGTCATCGGCTCTTCCCTGGGCGGCTGACTTAGCAGGTCCTCCGCCTGAAGTTCCGTTTCGGCAAAGATCGTCTTGATCGTCTGCCCGGGTCCGAGATCGGTTTCGCGACGCAGGCGTTTGGCTTCCTGCGAGGCCTCCTTGAACACCTCGAACTGGGCGATCTTCTCCAGTCGCGGCACGGGGCCGAGCGAGGTGACTCGATAAATGTAGTACGGCATCAGGCTTACTCCACGTAACGTTTGCTTGCCCGGCGACGGCCGGGTTTCGATTTCTGGATGATGACCCCTTTCACCGCATCGAGGTCGGGAATGTCCGCAGCGGGATAGGCGGCGTTGAGGGCCCGCAACCGCCAGCCCGCGTCATGCTTTACCAGCTGGCGGAAGATCCACTCCCCGTCGAGGCGGGCGAGGACAAAGGAGCCGTCGGTGGCGAGTCCCTCGGGCTCGATCAGGATGATCTCGCCCTCGACGAACTCCGGCTCCATGCTGTCGCCGAGCACCATCAGTGCGAACGGCTCGGCGGAGGAACAGGCATCGAGTTCGGGATCGACACCTTGTGGCTGGATGGGGATGATGCGTTGCGCTGGGGTCATGGTGGCTCGGTCAGGGTGTCAAAACGCCTCGATATGCAATTGTTGCTGCGGCACGCCGGCAGCAAGCAGAACCGCCGCCAGCGGTTCGACCCGATCGGCCGCGCCGGCGAGATACACGTCGCTCGCCGGCAAGGCGGCATTCGCCGCCAGCGTTGCCGCCAGGTCGTCGGCCGCCAGCGGCACATAGCTGAATTCGTCGAGCGCCTCGTCCCAGGCGCGGCACTGGTTGGGCAGATACTGGCCGCCCGGCTGCGAACTCGCCCAGTAGAGTGAAATCGACTCGGCCGCGTCGACCGCGATCGCATGCTCGATCAAGCTGTTCACCGGCGCAAAGCCATCGTCGATGGCGATGAAGACCAGGGGTCGGACCGAGTCATGCTCCAGCACGAAACCGCCCCAGGGCCCCCACACCGAGACATCGTCGCCCGCCTTGATACGGCCGTCGACAACGCATTGCAGAAAGTCGGCGCTGGCGGCACGGCGATCCGTGCGGCAGAGATGAAAAATCAGATTGCGGTCGTCGCAGGGACAGCTCGCCACGGGATATTCGGCATGCAGGTCGCCGCCCCCCCCCAGGCCCGCACTGACGCCGAGGGTGACCCGCTGCCCGGCGAGAAAGCGCAGGCGGTTGCTGCGGGGCGTTTGCAGGTGAAGGCGCATCACCCCGCTGCTCAGTGCATCTACACTGCGCACTTTGGCGACGACTCGCTGTTCGGGAATGTCCCCGGGCACAGCGGCTTCCAGCAGTTCCAAGACAATCTCGGAGCTGAGCGCCGTGCAGGCGCACATCAGCACGTGGTTCTGCGCCTTTTCGGCCGCAGTAAAGCGATAGTCGCTCGGCGCCACGCCACGCGCCTCGCCGCTCACCACGCGCGCCTTGCACAAGCCGCAGACGCCGTTGCCGCAGCCATAATTGGGCGTCAGGCCGGCGCGCAGCGCTGCCTTCAGCAGCGTTTCCGAGCCTTCGACAAAGAATTCGCGGCCCGAGGGTTTGACCGTAACGTGCGCCGACATGACGCGCAGCATAGCATCGAGCGCCGCCATGTCGGCCGCCGGTGCCGGAACGGCCAGCGCCCGCGCCATGCCCTCGTCGAGCAGGCGTGCCAACTCCTCTGCCGTCGGCGCCGGCGCGGCGGCGAGACGCGCGCCCAAGGCTTCGAACAACGCGTGGTAGCGGGTCAGCGTCCGCTGCAATTCGGCGAGTTCCTGCCCCTGGGCAAACAGGCGCTGGGCCAGCGCCTCCTGCGTCGGCAGCACGCGTTCGCGCAGACGCCGCGCGAACGCATCCTCACGAATCGCGCGCGTCTTTTCGAAACTGCCCGACTCTTCGAGGCTCAGATCCGGCCAGGTCCGCTGCAGATCGTCAGCCGCTACCATGCCGTCGAAAGAGCGCAACTCGCCGTCGCGAATGCGCTTCTGCAAAGCCACGCGCGAAATGCCGAGCAGGTGCGCGGCACGGGAAAGGGTCAGCCATTGCGACATGCCTGTCAGCATAGCGAAGCGGTGCCCTGCTGCAAATCCAGAATTTTTATGTGCCCGTTCGATTGGACGGGGACGGTATCCCGGGATATGGCCGCTCCAGTGGCAGCGACTCGGACCGGGAAGATGGTCCGATCGCCACCCTAAGGAAAGGCTCTACCGTGCTATTTCTGTCTTGATCATCCTGCCGTCATCGTAAGTAACCTCGATCCTCATGACGACGCCGACTCTCAATCCGTGGAGTTCGCCTGGTTTGAAGCGGAGCCGCTCGAATGCGCCGACGGCAACGTCAACGAAATATTGCGGAAGATCGGTGCTTTCCACGGCAACCTTGAGCGCCTCACCGGATGGCTTGATCCAGAGTGTCAGCCGCACCTTGCCGGAAGCGACAATGGGTCTTAGCTGCGGCGGATCAAGGTCAGCTTCGCCCACCGGCTGCGGACGCACAGTCAGAAGGCTGGTCGGATAGTAAACGGCCACGGGCAAAGGCGATAAATCCGCTGTAGCCGCTCGGGGACCCACCGGGTTCGGTGCGGGAATCGCTACCGGTCGCGATTCCGCTGCCTGCAGCTCGGAAGGCACCCACGGGCTGGCCGCGGATGGATGCCAGTCCTGAGCCGTAATCATGCGCGACGCAGGCAAGGTTACGGCAAGACGGGATGGCTTGTCCTGGCTGCTTTCAGAATACGGTAGGCCGGATATGGAGGCCGTGCCGAACACGGGAGAAAAGAGAACAAACAAATGAAGCGCGCACGAGCAAATAAGCGAAAGCATGAAGTGGCTTGCTTTCGGGGCCGCGTACCGGATGTCTTCCATTGCAGGGCCATCGAGGAACAAAGGAGATGGAGCGTCGACTCGAGCAGTCATATCTAATGTTGCAGGGTGCATCGGGCCACCTGCGCTAACTATACGGCCCTTCGCATTCGACCACCATTCAGGATGGCGTCAGGAAGTCTGCGACTCGTTACACAAGCGAAAGTCGGCGCGGGTGAGACGCCGTTTCGCCCCCGCCGCTGGACTGTGATCGCGGGCTCCGGGCACAGTCGGCAGCGACCTGCAGGCCGCTGCCGAGATCATTGCCCATCATCGAACCGACCAACCGGTCCTATTCGGAAATCAGCTCGCGCCAGGAAACTCGCCTCGTTGTGCTCGCGCCAGCGCCAATCGCGACGTCGGACGTCGTGGTTGAGCTGTCCGACAGTCGAGTCAAGGCCACCACCGTGTTGTTGGGCAGGCGCACCACGGTCGGGCGCGTGGCAAGCGCGCTGCCGAGCCTGCGGGCAGTGACGCCCGTCGTCGAGCTGGAGACCGCACCGCCGGTGCGGTAGTCAAGGAACCACGTGTAGCTGTAGCCGCCCGCCGTACAAGCGCTCACGTTGGGAACGTTGGTATTGAATACCAGGGTGCCCAACTGCAGCACGGGGTCGGTGTTGTTGCGTTCGCCGGGATCAGGGAAGTCGACATACCAGCCGTTCCTGGTCGAAAAATCCACCGCGTTGTTTGTCGTCGTGCGCACGCTCTCTCCGGCCCGGCAAATATGAGTCGGCGTGCCGGTTGGACAGAGCGTAGTCGTCTGTACTTGCTCGACAAAGTTCGACGCAGCGACATGAGGATTGCCCAAGGCGGTGGTGCCCAAGTTGTCCTTGATCGCGTACATCGTCTGCTGGGAAAGATCCGTCAAGTCCGGCGTGCCCAGATAACGGCCGGTACCGACGAAGACCACAGGATACTTTGTGCTGCCCACCGTTATCTCGCCGAGTTCAGGCCTATTGGTAATGGGCTGCGTCGCGGTACCGGTCGCGTCGGTGTAAAGCGTCACCAGGCGCTGGGCATCGTATCCCGCTGCACCGACGTCGCCATTGACGTCGAAACGCCACACATTGCCGAACATGTCGCCGCCGTAAACGCGCTGGGTCGTGTTGTCATTCGTCGCGTTATCGACCCAGGCGCGAATTCGGCCGAGATTGCTCGGGGTACCCCCGGCAACCGCTCCAGTCGCCCCCGGGTCGGATGCCAGCGTATATTTGAACGTCGTTGTAGACGGCACGGCTGTGACGGTAACGGTGCCGTTGTAGCCGCTAAGCGAAACGCCGGCGACGGTGACCGTATTGCCGACGGCCAAGCCATGCGCCGTGGCAGTAGTGATCGTCGCCGCATTGGCGGCCCAGGGCGTGGCGACCGATGCGGTTCTGCTGACCGTCTCGCTCCCGGTAGCCGCCCAGCCGCCCGGATCGGAAGCCAGCGCGTACTGCAGGCGGGTCGTGCTGGGTACGGCGGTGACAATAAAGTCGCCGTTATAACCTGTATTGGCATTGTCAAAGCCAGCGACCGTGATAGCCGTCCCTACAGTGAGGTCATGGGCCGAGGAGGTATCGATGGTCACCGTGCCTGCGGACCACGAGGCCGTAGTGACCGTACGGGGATTCACGCGACCCGCAAGCGTCACGAATGGATCAGTGGCCAGCGCATAGCGGAACTGAGTCGTACTGGGCACTGCCGTCACGGTGAAAGTGCCGTTGTATCCATCGGGTACAAGCCCCGTGACCGAGGCCGAATTACCCACGACAAAACCATGGGCGGCTGTCGTGGTTATTGTCACCGAGCCGCTCGACCAAGACGCCGTCGATATGGGCACGGCAGGACTGCCGACCCCGGTACTGATGGTGCGGATCAGGGCGCCGGTATATGCGTTGAGAACATACAGGCGACCAATGCCATCTCCCGGCGACAGGTTGTTGTAGCCCGACGTCACCATGACCACCCATGTGCCATCCTTCAGCTTGGCGATCTCGGGATTGCCGAAGGTGTAGCCCATGTTTGTGTCGGTATATTCCCACAGCGCCTTGGGCGCCAAGGGGTCGGTGATGTCCAGCGCGTAATAGCCCCGCCCGCCCGCATTCAGGCCGCCGACCAGGATCGTCTTCCACACCGGGTCTGGGTTGACGCCGGGATTCACCGGCAACGCGTACTTGAACGAGGTTGTAGTCGGTGTCGCCGTAATCGTGAAGGTGCCGTCGTAGCCGGTGGCCGAGGCATTGCTGATAACAACTACTGTGCCAACGCTGAAATTGTGGACTTCCGCAGTGACGATTGTTGCCTCCCCCCCCGCCCATGTGGTCGATACGACTGCAAACCCCGTTGGCGCACCATCTTCCGTCGCGGTTGGGGTGGCTATGCAGTTGCTGATGCAGATGTCAGCCACGACCGGTGTTCCATCCACCGAATAGACGTGGTGGTTTGCATAATCCTTGTCTGCCAGCTTGTACAGGTTGGGCAGGACAAGAGCAGGTATGTAGGCCCATGCCTCCTGCCCGCCTTGTACGGTGGGGCCAGTCGTAATATCGGGATCGCAATCCGCGGGAACTGCCGCGACCGGTGGGCTTGCCGACGGGTTGGGCAGCGTCGTGCAGGGCGCCGATGCCGCATAGAACGCATGCAGCATACCGTCATTGGAAGCCGCGTAGACCATGCCGCGACGCGTATTGTTGACCGTCGCAAAGGGTATATAGCTGGTGCCTTCTGGCGTCTTCATGTAGCCGCGATCGAGGTACTGGAACAGGGATTTCTTTACGTACACCGCCTCGGCCGTCACGATGTCGCCGAGAAGGTGGTTGCGCTGACGGTAGTATTTGCTCGTGTCGCTGGCAACGCCCTCATTGGTTCGCTGACCGCGCAAGAAGTTGACCAGGTTGGCCCCAGCGGCGGCGCTCTGGTCGGTGGTACTCAGGCACGTGGCGCCGGACGAACAGAATTGAGTCAGGCCAAGAATGGTGGGCGTATTGAAGTAGGCCTGCTCCGCGCTCGTCAAGCCGCCGTAGGTGAACAACTTCAGCTTGCCCGCGGCGCCGGGATCGAAGGTATAGATCCTGCGATCCGAATACGTCTGGAGGTCGAGTTTTTCTTCGGCGCGCCAGTCGACCGTCGACGACACCACGCCGGTCGTCAGGTCGATTTGCTGTCGCACCAGTTCTCCATCCCACACCAGCGTGGAAAAGGTGGAACTGAAGACGAAATTGTCGCCCGAGGTCACGTTGGGGTTGCTGGTTGTGGCAGCCGCCGAAGAGCCGATGCGAGCGCTCACGCTTGACAAGGCACTGCTCAAACCGGACGAAAGGGTCGCGGGGTTGGTGGCGCTGAAGTAGGTGCCGCGCCCGTTGACGGCGGTGTGCCACAAATCGTCGATGGTGCTCATGGTATTGCTGACTGGGGTCGGCCAGTTGCATGTGGTGCCATCGGCCTGCCAGGAACAGATACCTGCAACGCTGTTAGCGGTTACACCGTTCTTGATCGCGTAGAAGTCATCCAGGGAGCTTGTGGCAGACGCATAGCTGGGCGAAAACAGCATGTACCCGGATGCCCCCAAGCCAAGGGTAAAGGTGGTCATGTGCTGCCAGGAGGCGGCGTCCTCACCCGTGGAAGGCACGTCGTTGCTGCATACATCGCTACCAGCGGTGGCCGGGGGAACGATTACGCCGGTGCAATTGCTCAATGCCGAGGTCCGCAGATCCGTCTTGTAGTAGTACTCCGACACGTCGGCCAGGGTATCCGCGGTGCCGCCTGAGCCGGTGGTGGTGGTGGTCGGGGTGCCCGCCGCATAGACCCCGGCGATCGTGGTCGTTACGACCGGCGTGCCATTTGCAGTTGTGGGCGTACCCGCAACACCGGGGCTCGTGCCGGCTGCAGGCGGGCTGGCCGAGCAACTGACCGCCGGCGAGCCGCTGTTGGTCCACAATGTGGGGTTGCTGCCATCGGGAACACCCGTGTCCGAAGAACCAGCGTCAAGAGTCGCGGGCGTGACATTGACGCTGGTCACAGTGGTGGCACTTTGGGTTGGCGGCGCGGCGACGCCGTTGGTCGTGACGACCGTGATGTTGTAGGTCGACGTAAAGTCGTCCAGTGACGTGGTGCTCCCGGTGAGGGTGCGAGGCGATGTCTGGGTTTGAACGCTGACGACCGATTGACCGGCGGCGCACTGCATCTTGCAGCCGTAAAGATTGCTGCCCGAGCTGACTCGCTCACAAGAAGCAGTGCCCGCCGGATTGTTGCTGCCGAAAATACAGTACTTGGAGCCATCAGAGTCATCCTTGCACGCGGCGCTGCTGCCGGGTTGCGTAGTCGACGTGGTATTGCCGCGGCACGCATAGACTTTGGTAGTGCCCCCAGGATCGAGCTGGTTGCACTCATATCTCTGATTGGAGGTGCTATTGCCGGAGTTCGTGATGCACCAGGTTTTGACCGTGCCGGCCGAATTGCTGCCGTTGTCCTGTAGGCACGCACTGGGAACGACGGTGGCGGCTGAAACGGTGGTGATCGTGCGCGTATAAGGCGTGGTGGTGACTATGGGCGTCACCGTCTGCTTGCGGTCAACCTTGCTCCATGGGGTCACCGTCGTGTCGGTGACAATGCTGGAATCAACAAAAGGCCGAATTTCGCTGCCATCCTGCTGCCCGACCGTGGTAGTGCCGTTGATCTGATACCCGCTCCCCGAATTCCAGTAGCCGTCCGTCGACAGGATGGTGAAATTCTGCTGGCAGGAATACTGCATCGGATCGATCACAGTGCTGCCATTGAACGTACTGCCATTCAACTTTCCGGCATACATGCGTCCTGCCCTGGTCAACGCCGGGTGCAGCGGAGTACTGTTGTTGGGATTGGCCGCAAACAGCTTGGCATACCACGCCCGCTTCTGCGTCATGTTGAAATCCGACACGTTCAGGAAGTCGCTGCCGGTATTGTTGTTGATGCTGAAATATCCCACCCGATAATTGGCCCCCACCGGCTGAAAGGCTATGCTGGTTGAGGTCTTCATCATCTGCATGCGCGTCTGGTAGTAGGTGAACCAGTTCGCGTAGTTGGTCATTTCCTCGGCGTAGGTGCAGGTAGCGCCCGCGCAGTCGGAGCGTGAGGACGCCTTGGTGGTAGTTCCCGGATAGGGGTAGCTGTTGTTGGTCGACACGATGTTGGTGCGCACGTTGCGCCCCGGCACGTTGACCTGGCCTGCCGCAAGGGCGTAGCCGGAGAAGGCGACTGTGCCGAATGTCAATCCGCCGGCCTTGGTCACTACCGGCGTGTAGGCATGAACCGTGTTGGTCAGGGAAGGCGGCGCCGAAATCCGCACGATTTCATTGCTGAAACCGGTGCGAACCGCGCTGTAGCCGGCCACCTGACAGGCGCCGACAGCGAAATCGGTACAGGCGTTGATCGCATTGACCACATTGGTTGCCGTGGTACTTACCGAGGTACTAGTGGCCGTGGCGGCAGACATGATCTGCTGGCCGTTGATGGTAATCCCGGAAACAACGGTCGTTACTCCGGTTCCGGCGCCCACCGTGATATCAGACTTGGCACGCGTCCCGGTGAACATGCCCGGATAACGTCCCGTACTGAAGGCCGACGACGTCCACACTGACTGACAGCCCTTGGGTGTCGTTGCCGATGGTGCCGCGTCGTTAGTCTGCGCCGAACTGTCGCACCAGCGCAGATAGGCCGTGACGGGATAGGTTGCACTTGGGGCAGTGCCGGCAGCACAGGTTTTCTGATGAAGGTCGGTGCAATACTCGCCAGGCAGGAAGGTATAGAAGTAGGCGGAGCTGGTCAAATCGCTGGTGCTGGTGCTCTGTACGCCATACGCATCCTGCTTGACCATCTTCCAGTTGGGCATGGCCACGCCAGTGTTGGCCCCGCTCGCGGTGGAGGTTCCGGTCTGGCTGGGATAGGTGGTCGTGTCCAGTGTACCATCCGAAGCATATTTGATAGGCGTCAGGTAGGTGATGGCCGGATCGTAGGCCACTCCGTTGAAGCGGCTGTTCCTGAGCAAGGCAGCGTCGCCGTTCGCCTCGTTTGTTACCCAATCCGGCATGTAGCTCCAGTCCATGCTGCCGGAATCGTCAAGTATGAACATCAGATTGGGCAGCACCGCCGAGGCAGACGAAGTGACCAGTGGAGCCGACGCGATGCTGGTGACGGCGCCCTGAGTGCCGGCGGCGGCGCCAAACAACAGCAACGCCTGGCTGATACCCCTGAGTAGTCTGGCATTCATGATATTTCCCTTCTAGCGATGCATCACAGCGCCACGATCGCCTGAACGTAGCTGACTGTGTTTCGGGGCCCCGCGATGCGCGAGGTAATCCGGTAATAAACTTGACTGCTGTACGTCAGGGCAACCACCCCGGCACCCTTGCTGCTGCTGCCGGTGCTGATGGTCGGCGGCGGCTGCGAGCAACCTGCGTTCGCACTGGTCGGCGCAAACGGGTTGGCGCACAGGCGCTGGATGGCATAGGACACCGTGTTACCGGCGGCATTGGGAGCGGAATTTGTATAGGCCATGAAAGTGCCGGGAGCATTCGGATTCACAGTGACGGCTTGGGCGAACAGCGACGCGCGCCAGTAGGCATCCCAACTTTGTCCCGGCGCCGGATCTCCGCGGGTCGCCGAGTAACCCTGGGCGGCAAAAGACGTATACAGGGTCGGACCGCTGTTGGCCTCCAGCCAGTTCACCGCGAGTTCGATGCCGGTATCTCCCGAATTGGTGGCCCCTTGCTGAAACGCCAGATTGCCCGCGATGATGTTGGTCATATTCACCGAGCGCACCAAGGCAAGCCCTCCCAGCGTCATGGCCACCAGCATGATCAGGGCAATCATGAGTACCACTCCGCTCTGGCGGGAGCGCGGCAGTCGCCAAGCCGGCCGCGGTGCACGTTTGATCAGCATCCTGATTGCACTCCCAGCCAGGAAACATTCCGCAGCGGCACCGTGGTCTGGTAGACCTTGTAGCGATAATTCTGCCAGTTGGCGTCGGTGGTCAGGTTGATCGGAACGCTGGTGGCGCTGGTGGTGCCGTCCCAAACCGGGGCGGCGCCGGTGACCACAGTTTTTTCATACTGGCTGTTGCGCACCACCAGCGCCAGCCTGAGTGCAGGAGTCATGGCCCAGCCACAAGCGGTCGCCGGTGTGCTCTGGTCATAGCTGTCGACTATCGCATCCATAGGCACCGAAATATCGCGTCCATACTCGGCGCGCATGCTGACCACATTGCTGGCGATCGGTATCCAGTTCCCGTTGCACGATCCGCCGACCGCAGTCGCGGCAGGACCATCGGTCGATGTACAGGCAGCAGCGCAGTTGCTGGTCATGTAATCGCACACCGTCAGGTTTCCGCGGTGAATGGCGTAGGCCACAATCTTTGGCCCTTGCCCCAGGTTGAATAGCGTCCCTTGCCCCATGCCGGCGCTGCCCGTTGTGACCGTTATATTTGTCGCGCCGACTCCGGTGACACTGTCCAGCATCAGGTCACAGGGCGCAAGGCGGGTTTGCGGCGCGGCGATGACGCGGTCGTTGACGACAAACGAAGCAAGCGCTGTAACCGTATAGGGCGGTGTGGCGGCTGCGAGTTGATCGATAATGAGCTCGCCTTGGGGCGAACTGTTGGAGTTGCCATAGACCACCAGCAGCGTGTCCGTGTTCGGGTCTCCCGCCGGAATTGACGCGTGGTTGATCGTCACCGGCGCTATGGAGTTGAGGGTAACGCCGGCACGCAGGAGGATATTGCAGCCCAACAACCTGACATCGGTAATGCCGTATCCGGCCTGACGAATGTCGCGCTGCATGCCATACAGGGCAATGGCTCCGGCACTTTGCGCATCGCCCGCTCCAGTGGTAGTGCGCTTGCGCCCTTCGGTCAGGGAGAACAACTGCATCATGACTATGATGCCGAGCATGCCGATCACCATGCCAACCATGATTTCGACCAGGCTGAAGCCCCCGACGCGGGAAAGTTCGCTTCGAGGAAGAGGATTTGATGTCATGGATAGCACCTGCATCTCCTACCTGATCTGCGCCGTGACCGCGTGTGAATGGGGAAGAGCATCATTGGGTCCCTGCCAGAAGACGGTGACGGTCGTCGTACCCGTGGTCGCCGTGCCCGCGGTGACATCCACGACCACGGTTGGCGGATTGGTGATCGTGCCGGGCAAGGTCCGTCTCACGTTCGTCGCATTCAACCTCGTATCGTTCGCATACCCCCACCAGGTTGCGTACGTCGGGTAACTTTGGCAAGCAGCGCTTTCGACGTCGGCAGTACAAGCGGCGCAAGCAGCGGCAGCGGCGGCAACCCCGGCCGCCTGTGCGGTGCACGCGTTGGCGTTCGTGCCAAACAAGGCGCTCAGGGTGGCAGGAGTGTGGTCGCTGGCCCACATCTGACCGAGCAGTTCCTCGGCCAGCAGGGCAGCATCGCTTCGATACTTGGCATCTTCAGTTAATTTTATTGAAACCGCCTGCAAGGCCACAATGGCAAGAATGCCAAGAGAAAAAATCAGGATCGCGATGAGCGCCTCCAGCAGCATGAAGCCGGATTGACTATCGCAGGAAGGTGAACCTGGATGGCGGGTCATGATGTCAACAAGCTACCGGATCTGTGCTGACGCGGGCAGGGTCGCAAAGCCGAATCTGGCCTCCCGCGGAAACGGTTATGCGCATGCAGCGTATGGGACCGCCTCCACCGCCGACCGCTGCACACGCTCCGGCCCCTGGGTTGGAAACATTGATATTGATCGTGGCGCCGGGAACCGGAACGACTCGCCCAAGACCGTTAAAGATGATGACGGCCTGATCGGCCGCGACGGTAATGCCGGTGGAGCCTTCAGCCGCCGGCCTGACCTGAATCATGCGCGGCGGCGGGCTGGCCACGTTGTCGCTTGCATCTGTAGCGTCAGTCAGCAACGCATTGCCGCACAGGTTTGAGGGATCATCAAAACTCACTATCCAGTTGGCGCCGCTGGTTGTTGTCACACAGCCGGCGGTAATGGTATCGGTCAGCTGGAAGCGAATCCGCGTGTTGCGCCTGACCGCTTCGGTGCGGGCCAACTGGAGGCCGTTCAGGATCGCCTCGGCGGTGGTGCGAACCTTCGTGTTCTGAATCCAACCGGTGTAGCTGGGCGCCGCCAAGGCGAGCAGGATTCCGACGATCAGAAGTCCGACCGCCAGTTCGACCAGGCTCATTCCGCGCTGGGCATGTTTCAGGTTCAGCACGAGCCTCCCTGGTTGGTGATCCAGCAACTCGTCGATGCCGCTATCCATCCCGAAGGGGCCGGAGCGACAATTGTGCTTCCCTTGGTTCCGTTTTGATCCACGGTGTAGGTAAAGCCTGCCATGGACGCCTTGCCCACGGCTGCCAGCGTGAATGTGGTGGCGGTGCCCGGTGTCGCTGCCGGACACGAGAAGTCGAAGTACTTGCTCGTGGTCGTATCGCTTGTGCAGGGCGTTGCGCCGACATAAGTCCGGTTGTCCTGAAACCACTGCTCCATTTGCACCCGCTTGCTCGACAAGTTCGAGGTGGCGTCCGGAATCTTGCTTCTGATCACGTAGTCGTTGTAGTTGGGAAGCGCGATCGCCATCAAAATCCCTATCACGGCAACAACGACCATCAGTTCAACAAGAGAGAATCCGTTTTGTGTTTTCATTGGCAACCCCGGTTGTAAGTAACGGCCAAAAGTAATTTCCATACGACCCAAAGAAACAATCCGCAAACCCATCACTGCCACATGCACCGCATCGCCTACGCCGGCCGGAGATCGTGATGCGCCGGGTCCACTATTTGTATGTGAGCATGATTCCCTTGCCTACGCTCTTGCGCCATCAGCAAAAGCGGATTGGCGGTAAGGGAAACCTGACCCCGGGGCGACAGGGACTTCGCAGTTTCGGGCACTTGTTTCGTTTCTCCGGCTCGATCCTCTGTAGCGCCGCGACACCGCGCTGTCTCTATAATCGCCCGCAAGTCCCGTTTTCGGAGTTTCCCTGCCGTGTCGCTCGCCCATGCCGCCGAGGATATCACCATCGCATCTTCGCGGCAGTTGACCATTTCCGCCATGATCCTGATCGGCATCACGCTGGCCGTGATGACCGGCTTCGCGTTCTGGTCATGGCGCCGCCGCCAGGGGCTGGCCACGCGCCGGCGACAGGCCGAATTGGCTCTGCGCGCCTCGGAAGACCGACTGCGCCAGGTGTCGAGCCAACTGCCGGTCGCCCTGTTCGAGTATCTGGCCGCCCCGGTACCGGAGTTTCGCTCCATCAGCGAAGGCGTGGCTCGACTGTTGCCCTGCACCGCGGCCGAGGCACTGGCTGACCCCCAGGCCTTTTTCGACGGCATTCATGCCGAGGATCTTGCCGGCCTGGTCTGGCGCGACGCAGCGACGCCACCGGCGCGCGAGTTCGAGTGGGTCGGGCGCAGCCGGCTCGAAGCCGACCACCCGCGCTGGCTGCAAATCCGCGCGACGACAGAGTTCACCACCGGGGGCGAACGGGTGATTCACGGCGTAATTCTTGATGTCACGGCGCTCAAGCAGGCGCAGCACGACCTCGAACGTTCACGCCAGGAATTGCGCAGGCTGGCCAGCCATCGCGAAGCAAGCATCGAGCAGGAGCGCGCGCGCCTGGCACGCGAGTTCCACGACGAACTGGGCCAGGTACTGACCACCGCGCGGATGCACCTGCAGCTGCTGGAACGCAGCCTGCCTGCCGATTCGTCCACCCCTCGCGAGGCCGCGCGCAACATCGATGCAATGATTGCCGAGGCCTATCGCAGCGTCAAGGCGATCGCCTCCGACTTGCGTCCGGCGGCCCTCAATCTGGGCCTGGCCGCGGCGGTGGAGTGGGTGGCCGCCCGCGTTCTCGGTCCGGCCGCCATCCGCCACAGCATTTCCTTTACGCCGGCCGCCGACCGGCTCGACGACGACTACGCGATTGCGCTGTTTCGCATTGTTCAGGAATCGCTCAGCAACGTCGTTCGCCATGCCATGGCGCACAGCGTGCACATCACGCTCAGCCACCATGAAGGAGAGATGCGCCTGCTGGTGGAGGATGACGGCAAGGGCTTCGATGCCGCACGGGTCGACCACACTACGCATTTCGGCTTGCTGGGAATCTCGGAGCGGGTCACCGCACTCGGCGGCACACTCGAGATCGACAGCAGTCCCGGCGCCGGAACCCGCCTTTCTGTCACACTGCCGGACACTCCGCTGAATACAAGCCTTGCGGACGGGAGCCCGATTTCGCCATGATCAGGATCATCATCGCCGACGACCACACCTTGTTCCGTGTCGGCCTCAAGCAAATGCTGCACTCCTTCGCGGGCATAGAAGTGGTGAAGGAGGCCACCAATGCCGCCGAAGCGCTTGCAGAAGCAAGCGCCGGGGATGCCGACCTGATCATCATGGATCTGACGATGCCGGGCGTGTCCGGCACCAGCCTCATCGAACAAACGAGGAAGGCGCGTCCGGACCTGCCGATTCTGGTCCTGAGCATGCACGATGAACCGGGAACCGTGCGCCGCGCATTGCAGGCCGGCGCGTCCGGCTACATCACCAAGGGGTCGAGCCCGGACACCCTGTTTACCGCTGTGGCCCGGGTTGGCGCCGGCGAGCGGTTTATCGATCCCACCATCGCCGAGTCGCTGGCTTTCGATACGGCGACCCACGGCGCGGGCGATCCGCACCAGAGCCTGAGTCAGCGGGAGTGGCAGGTGCTGCGCCTGATCGCACAGGGCGTGATGCTGAGCCAGATCGCCGAGCAGCTGCATCTGAGCCCGAAAACCGTCACCACCCACAAGACGCACGTGATGGAGAAGCTTGGCATCGGCAACAACGCGGATCTGATCCGTTATGCCATCGAACACAGGCTTTTCGATTGAAAGCCTCTGAGCGAATCCCCTGCACGACCGGCTGGAGCCGGTGGCCGGCACAGGTGGCATGGTGATCCGCCGCGAGCCGGGAGGGAGGCCGCATCAGCGAAATCCCCGAGTTGACGGGATGCAGGCATGGATCGAGGAGTAGGCAAAATGGACAATGAAACCCGCGGACTCGGTCTGGCCCCCGCTACGGCGAGCGACTATCGTGAACTGGCCCGCAAGCGGCTGCCGCGACACCTGTTCGATTACCTAGATGGTGCAGCCTACGAGGAAGTGACGGCAGCCGAAAACCGGCAGGCGTTCCACCGCTTGCGTCTGCGTCAGCGCGTCATGCGCGATGTCTCGCAACTGAAGTTGGCGAGCCGCGTGCTGGGGCAGGAGCTTGCCTTGCCCCTGGTCCTCGCCCCGCTCGGACTTGCCGGCGCAATGGCGCGCAGGGCCGAGGTGCAGGCGGCGCGCGCCGCGGAACGCGCCGGAGTGGCGTTTTGCGAATCGACCGTTTCGATCTGCTCGATCGAGGAAGTTCGCGCTGCAACCAGGGCACCTTTCTGGTATCAGCTCTATGTGATGCGCGACCGCGGCTACACTCGGTCGCTGCTGGCACGGGCTCAGGCGGCCGGTTGTCCGGTGCTGGTGCTGACGGTCGATCTCGCCGTCATGGGTGCGCGCTATCGCGACGTGCGCAACGGCATGGCGGGCGGGCTGTCGCTGAGCGGAAAGCTGAGCAAAGCTTGGGATCTGCTGTCGCATCCGCGCTGGCTGCTGGATGTCGGCATCCGCGGCAAGCCCCTGACCTTCGGCAACCTGACGGCTGCAGTGCCCGATGCGCGCAGCCTGCCGGCCTTCAAGGCTTGGGTCGATAGCCAGTTCGATCCACGCATCACCTGGAGCGATCTGGCCTGGGTTCGGGACAACTGGCAGGGCAAGATCCTGCTCAAGGGCATCCTCGACACGGACGATGCGCGCCAGGCCGCGTCGGTCGGCGTCGATGGCATCGTCGTCTCCAATCATGGCGGCCGGCAGCTGGACAGCGTCGCAGCCAGCACCGACGCCTTGCCGCGAATTGTCGACGCCGTGGGCGATCGGCTCGAGGTACTGATGGATGGCGGCGTGCGCAGCGGACTGGATGTGGTCAAGGCGCTCGCGCTCGGTGCCAGAGCCTGCATGATCGGCCGCGCCTGGGGCTATGCGGTGGCAGGCCGCGGCGAGGCGGGCATCGCCCACATGCTGTCGGTCATGCGCAACGAGATGAACGTGGCGCTGGCGCTGTGTGGTGTGACCGACGTGGCGAAGGTGGATCGGGAGACGCTGCTGAAGGACGAGGCAGTTACCGGGTAAAGGCGCCGTAGCGCCAGCGCCGACTCCTGCCCGCCTCCCTGCAGCATGCCCGCCGTTGCGCCATGGCCGGACGTACGGTATCTCTACGTAAACGTTGATAAATATCAAGAACCCGCTCAGCCAATTATTTAAAATATTTTTATTGTTTTTAGCCGAATTGGCAGTAGTGCCGCAATACCGACAGCCCGGAAATGTGCTCTCCATCTCGTTGCGGCAAATCACGACATATCACTATCGTAATAGGTGACAATTGACGCAAAATCCCTTAGGATTATATCCATACTGATAGTATTGACTTTATCTGGGCCGGCAGGAGAGTCGCCGCGATTGGAAACAGGTTTGCATTTAACAAATGGAGAGCAAGATGGCGCAACTACTGGAATGGACTCCCGATCTGAGCGTCGGGATCGAAGTTATCGACGCCCAGCACAAGCGTATCGTCGAATACATCAACTTGTTGCATGAGGCCCGTCTGCGCAGGGATCGCGAGGCGATTGCCAAGGTGATCGAGGAATTGGTGGATTACACGCTGTCTCACTTCAGCTTCGAGGAATCGATGATGGAGGAGGCAAAGTATCGCTTTTTGGCACCGCACAAGAAGGTGCATGAACTGTTCGTGCGCCGCGTCAGCGAATACCAGCAACGTTTCAAAATGGGCGAAGACGTGGAAACCGTGGCCGGCGACATGCAGAACACCCTGGTCACCTGGCTGATGAATCACATCAAGCGCGAAGACATGGATTACGGTCCGACAGTACGCGCCAGCCTCGGCGAGGACAAGCTCAAGCAAGCGACGGCGAAGAAATCGGGCTGGCTCGAGCGCTTCTTCGGCGGCCGATAAGCAGAGACAGGCAGTCGATGGCATGACCGTTGCAGCCTTGCGGTCATGCCTTGTTTGGCGTTGCCTCTCGCACCGCCCAGCGCCGATCGAGCGGGTTCCAGGCAAGTCTCCCGGCCCGCGACTTGTCGGGCCGTCATCCTGCAAGGGTGGTGGTGGTGTGGAGCTTTTGCCCCGCATAACCCCCGCGGGCATAGCCTCTTTATGACATGGCTCCCGTCCGAAGCAACTTGTCGAAGGGGCCAAGGAGTAAACTTTCGCTTTCCAGGATGCCGTTCCGGCGTGAGGGAAGCGCCAAATTCCTATGAATGAGTACTTGACGCCGGGTGCGGATGGCCGTCGCTCACGCCGAACTTGGGCGGCGACGTCATTGGTCTTCCTGTTAAGCGCCATTCTCGCGGCCAGCCTGATCTGGAACCAGCACCAGTACCGGCTTCGTCACGAGCGCACCGAGGCATCCCTTCAGGTCGCCGACTACGCCCAGGCACTTGGCAACACCATCGAGCACGCCCTGTCGGTCACTTATGCCATGGCCGCCCTGGTTCGCCATGGCCATGGCACGGTTCAGGATTTCGACAAGGTCGCCGGCGAGCTCCTCCCGTCATACCCCGCAGCATCGGTGCTGATCCTGGCGCCCGACGGAATCATCCGCAACGTGGTCCCGCTCGCGGGCAACGAAAAAGCCATCGGCCTCAACCTGCTTGAGGACCCGGTAATGAAGAAGGAGGCAACGCTGGCCCGGGACACGGGCAAGCTGGTCCTCGCCGGACCGCTAAATCTGGTTCAAGGTGGTATGGGCGTGATCGGGCGCCTTCCCGTATTCCTTGAGGGCGAAGACGGCAAGCCCGCCTTCTGGGGCTTTACCAACGTCGTGATGCGATTTCCGGACGCCATGACCGGCGCCAGGCTGCCGCAGCTGGTGGAGCGCGGCTTTGACTATGAACTCTGGCGCATCCATCCGGATACCGGGAAACGACAGGTGATCGCCGCTTCGGCGTCTGCCGCGCTGATCGACCCGGTGAACTGCGTCCTCGATCTGCCCTATGGCAACTGGACCCTGAGCGCCGCCCCGCGCCAAGGCTGGAGCGGCAGCCTCTGGCTTTCGTCGAATGGCGCGCTGGGCTTCTTGTTCAGCCTCATGCTGGCTTTCCTGGCAAAACTGCTGATTGAATCCAGAATGCATGAAGAAGAACTCGAAGCACTGGTGACACAGCGAACCACCGATATTCTCGCCTCGAAAAACCAGCTGGCGGCGATGCTCGAGGCGATTCCCGACCCGATGTGGGAACTCGGGCTCGACGGCTATTGCCATGGCTGTCATTCCTGGCGGGTCGAATCGCTGGCTACGTTCATGCTCGAAATGATCGGCCACAAGGTGTGCGAAACGTTTCCGCCCGCAGCGGCCGACACGATCATGGCTGCCTTGACCGAGGCCCAGGCCAATGGCTCGTCACACGGCAGGGAGATTGAACTGCGGCTGGCGCACGAGAAACTGTGGTTCGAGCTTTCGGTTGCCAGCAAAGCCAGCCAGCCCGGCGAGGAAGATCGTTTCATCGTTCTCGCCCGCGACATCACCGAGCGCAAGCGCGCTGAAACGGAACTGCGCATCGCCGCCACCGCCTTCGAGTCGCAGGAAGGCATGCTGATCACCGACGCGAACAACGTGATCCTCCAGGTTAACCGGACATTTACCGAAATGACAGGCTACACGGCAGCTGAGGCAATAGGCCACACGCCCCGCTTGATCAGATCGGACCGGCACGACGCGGCTTTCTATGCCGCCATGTGGGAAACCCTCAGGGCGAACGGTGTATGGCAGGGCGAAATCTGGAACCAGCGCAAGAATGGCGAAGTGTTTCCCTCCTTGCTCACCATCACCGCAGTGAAGGGACACACCGGCGCCATCACCCACTATGTCGGCAGCCAGCTGGACATCACAGAACGAAAGGCGGCCGAAGAGAAAATCGAGCATCTGGCCTACTTCGATGCGCTTACCGAACTGCCCAACCGGCGCCTGCAGGCCGACCGTCTGCAACAGGCCGTGGCGGCGAGTGCGCGCAGCAGGAAGCACGGCGCACTGCTTTTCCTCGATCTGGACAACTTCAAGACCCTCAACGACACGCTGGGTCATGAAATAGGCGATTTGCTGCTGCAACAGGTCGCCCAGCGGCTGCACGGTTGCGTCCGCAAGGGAGACACCGTGGCCCGCCTCGGCGGCGACGAATTCGTGGTCATACTGCAGGACCTGAGCGAAAAGTCGGAGGAGGCCGCAGCCCAGACGGAAGCCATCGGCGAGAAGATCCGCGATACGCTGAGCCAGGCCTACACGATTGCCGGGCAGACGCAGCTCAGCACTCCAAGCATCGGCGTCACCCTTTTCGCCGGTGAGGACGAAAGCATCGACGAACTGATGAAACGCGCCGACCTTGCCCTGTATCAAGCCAAGGCCGCCGGGCGCAATACGCTGCGCTTCTTCGATCCGGACATGCAGACCCGGGTGTTGGCACGCGCCAGGCTGGATGCCGACTTGCGCGAAGCCGTCGTGCAGGAACAATTCGTCCTCCACTATCAACCCCAGGTGGACGCCACGGCCGGCATAGTCGGCGCCGAGGCCTTGCTGCGTTGGCGACATCCCCGACGCGGCATGGTGCTGCCCGCCGAATTCATTCCCCGCGCCGAGGACACGGGATTGATCCTGGTCCTGGGCCACTGGGCGCTGAAGACCGCAATCGCGCAGCTGGTCGCCTGGGGGGCGCGACCGGATACGGCCCACCTCATCCTGGCGGTGAATGTGAGCGTCCACCAGTTCGCCACGCCGGGTTTCGTTGACGACGTACTGGCCCTGCTCGATCAATTCGGCGCCGACCCCCGCAAGCTCAAGCTGGAGCTGACCGAAAGTCTGCTGATGGAGAATGCCGACGACGTCATTGCCAAGATGACCGCCCTGAAGGCGCGCGGCGTGAGCTTTTCGCTGGATGACTTCGGTACCGGATATTCGTCCCTCGCCTACCTCAAGCGTCTGCCGCTGGCCCAGCTAAAGATCGATCAGTCCTTCGTGCGCGACGTGGCCACCAACCCCGGAGACGCTGTGATCGCCAATGCCATCATCGCCCTGGCCAACAGCATGGGGATGTCGGTCATCGCCGAGGGAGTGGAAACCGAGGAACATCGAAATTTTCTCGGCAGCCACGGCTGCCAGGTCTACCAGGGCTACCTGTTCAGCGCACCGTTGCCGATCGAGGAATTTCAGCAGTTCCTGGCCGGCTTCGAGCAAAGCGTTCCGTCGACGCCATAGGGCCGGCGCCAATCGCGCGCTATTCGCGGCTGCGAACAGCCGCCAGAATCCCCTGCATCAAGGCTAGCGGCGTCGGCGGACAGCCGGGAATCCGCAGATCGACGCCGACCACGTTCTCGACCCCTCCGCAGCTCGCATAGCTTTCGCCGAAGACCCCGCCATTGCAGCCGCAGTCGCCAACCGCGACCACCAGCTTGGGGTCGGGCGTGCAGTCATAGGCGATGCGCAGCGCGTTTTCCATGTTCTTCGTCACCGGGCCGGTCACCAGCAGCATGTCGGCATGGCGCGGGCTGGCGACAAACTTGATGCCGCGTCCCTCGAGGTTGTAATAGGGATTATTGAGGGCCTGAATCTCCAGCTCGCAGCCGTTGCAGGACCCGGCATCCACCTCGCGAATGGTCAGCGCCCTGCCCAGAATATGCAGGATCTCGTCGTGCAGCCGGTCGATCTCGCGCTGCGGCCCTCCTTCGGGAAGCGGCGTGGGCTCGGTGAGGATGCCGGTGCGGAAGATGTGCCTGAGCAACGGGATCACAGATCAGCTCCGCTGTAGGAAAGGTTGAACGACTTGTTGATCAGCGGGAAGTCGGGAACGATATCCTTCATCACCGCGTGCTCCAGCGCCGGCCAGATCTGCCACGAGGGATCGTGCGGGTGGACGCGGGCCAGCTTGCCGTCCTCGCCGAACTGGACGCCGACCAGCACCTCGCCGCGCCAGCCTTCGATCACGCCCAAGCCGCTGGCGCCGCCAATCGGCGCGATTTCAAATCGCGTGTCGCCCGATGGCATGCCGACGGCCATTTCGCGCAGCAAGCGCAGCGATTCGAAAATTTCATCGAAGCGCACGGCGACACGCGCAGCGACGTCGCCGCGCTCATCGGTGACCGGGCGCACGCCCAGCTTCGCATAAGGTGCTGGCGGCGTGTAGCCCTGCCGGTGCGCCCGGCCGTCAAGCAGAATGCCGGTACAGCGAGCGGCCAAGCCGGTCAACGAGAGTTCTTGCGCCAGGGTGGCGTCGATCGCGCCGGTGGTCGCAAAACGATCCTGCAGGCCGGCGTGCGCGTCATAGAGCGTGCGCAGCCTTTTCACTTCGCTGCCGATGACGCCGCACTGCTCGACGATCGCGGCAAGCGCCGCAGCCTCGATATCCATGGCAACGCCACCGGGCATGATGCGATCCATCATGAAGCGGTGGCCGAACACCTGATGGTTCAGCCGCAGCCAGGCTTCCTTGAGGCGCATGAACTGCGTGAGGCCGAAGGCGAAAGCGGCGTCATTGCCAATTGCGCCGAGATCGCCCAGGTGATTGGCGACGCGCTCGCGCTCGAGCATCAGCGCACGCAACATGAGGGCCCGCGGCGGCGCCTCGATCCGGCACGCAGCCTCCACCGCTTCGGCGTAGGCCCAGGCGTAGGCGCAGGTGGAGTCGCCGGAAACGCGGCCAACCAAGCGCGCGCCCTGCGGCACATCGGCACCGACGAACAGCTTCTCGACACCCTTGTGCAGGTAGCCCAGCCTCTGTTCCAAACGCAGCACGCGCTCGCCGATCACGGAAAACCGGAAGTGTCCCGGCTCGATGATCCCGGCGTGTATGGGACCGACCGGGATTTCATGAGCGCCCTCGCCGCCCACCTGGACGAAATCGTAGTCACTGGGAAGATTCTCGAAGCCGGCGCCCATTCCTGCCTGGTGCACGGCGTCGTGCCGCAGCGGATACCAGTCCGCCGGCCAGGCGCCATGACGCAGCCAGGGCCGATGGTCGCTGCCGTCGGTGGTGATGCCGACCAGGTCACGGGTGGCGCGCTGCATGCGATTGGCGGCCGGAAAGATGCCCGACAGGTCGGGATAGACCGGGCACTGATCGCCGCTGGCAGCCAGGTCGAGGCCGAGCTGGAGCCAGCCCTCGTCGAGGGCGAACACGCAGTGCAGGCGATAGACGCCGTGGCTTGGCCGATCGTCGCTCCCCCACAACGCGGCAAGGCGGCCCTGGTGACGATGGACGGAAATCGCGAAGCGCAGCAGGTCCTCGCCGTCGGCGGCACGACCGCTCCACACCGGCGCACCGCTGCCGGGCTGGCGGGCGAATTCGATGGGTTCGGCGTGGAAGATCATGATCAGCCGAGCATGCGCGCCGCTTCATGAAACCAGCGCGTGAGATAGGGGGGAATGTAGAGGCCGAGCATCAGCACGATGCCCAGATGGAGAAAGACCGGCGTGATTGCAGGCGCATGCGGCAGGCGCCTGGCCTCGGTCTCGCCGAAGACCATCGGCTGCACCTTGCCGAAAATGGCGGCGAAGGCGACGCCCAGTCCCAGCAGCAGGATCGGCGTCGCCCATGGGTGGTACTTCATGGCGTGGGTGAGGATCATGAACTCGCTGGCGAAGACACCGAAGGGCGGCATGCCGAGGATGGCCAGGGTCCCCAGCATCAGGCCCCAGCCGATCAGCGGATTGATCTTCATCAGGCCGCGGATGTTCTCCATCAGCTGGGTGCCGGTCTTCTGCGTGGCATGGCCGACGGCGAAGAAGATCGCCGACTTGGTCAGCGAGTGCATGGTCATGTGCAGCAGGCCGGCGAAGTTGGCTACCGGACCGCCCATGCCGAAAGCGAAGGTGATGAGGCCCATGTGCTCGATCGACGAATAGGCGAACATGCGCTTGACGTCCCTCTGTCGCGACAGGAAGAAGGCTGCAACCAGCAGCGTGAATAGGCCGAAGCCCATCATCAGGTTGCCGGCAAAGGTGCCGGCGCCGTTGGCAGTGATGGCGCCGTCGGCGAGCACCTTGCAGCGCAGAATGGCGTACAGGGCGACGTTCAGCAGCAGGCCCGAGAGCACCGCCGACACGGGCGTCGGGCCTTCGGCGTGCGCATCGGGCAGCCAGTTGTGCAACGGCGCCAGGCCCACCTTGGTGCCGTAGCCGACCAGCAGGAAGATGAAGGACAGGGCCATGATGGTCGGCTCGAGCTGCCCTTTGACGTCGATCAGGTGGGTCCATAGCAGCGCATTGCCGCTCTCGCCGAGCACGCGCTCGGCGGCGAAGTAGAGCAGGATGGTGCCGAACAGCGCCTGGGCGATGCCGACGCCGCAGAGGATGAAATACTTCCACGCCGCCTCGAGGCTGGCCGGGGTGCGGTAGAGCGACACCAGCAGTACCGTGGTCAGGGTTGCCGCTTCCATCGCCACCCAGAGGATGCCGAGATTGTTGGTGGTCAGCGCCGCGAGCATGGTGAACATGAAGAGCTGGTACATGCCCTTGTAAAGGCGCAGGCGCGCAGCGGTGAGCCGGCCGTGCTCACGCTCGTTCTTCATGTAGGGGCCGGAGAAGATGCTGGTGGTAAGGCCGACAAAGGCGGTCAGCGCGACGAAGAATACATTCAGCGAATCGATGAAGAACTGCTCGCCGAAGGCAAAACGCGGACCGTTGGCGACGATCTCGACCGTTAGGCCGGCGGCAGCGAGGAAAGTGCCGAGGCTGGCGATGATGTTGAGGTTGGGCGCCCAGGCGCGTTCGCCGACCACCGTCAGCAGCGCGCCGCTGACGAGGGGAATGACGAGCATGAGGACGAAGAAATCCATCGATTTACCGTGAAGTATGCTGTTCAGCGCGCTTGGTAATTTTCGAGCGCAGCGAGCCGGTCAATAGCCTCCCCGAGAGGGGAGGATGGGAGGGGCGGGCCCATTTGTCAGCTTGAGGCCTGTCGAAATTACGATATTTCACGATGTGGAGTCGCCTATCGAAGCCATGAGCGTTAGCTGTCTTTCAGCTGTTCCATGTTCCGGATGTCGAGACTGTCGAACTGGTCGCGAATCTGGAAGAAGAACACGCCGAGGATGATGACCCCGACCAGTACGTCGAGCGCAATGCCCAGTTCCACCACCATCGGCATGCCGTAGGTGGCGCTGGTGGCAGCAAGAAACAGGCCGTTCTCCATCGATAGAAAGCCGACCACCTGGGTGATGGCCTTCTGCCGCGTGATCATCATGAGGAAGGCCAGCATTACCACCGCGAGGGCGATGCCGAGCGTGCCGCGCGTAATGGTGTGGGACAGTTCGGAGATGGGCAGCGCGACATTGAAGGCGACCATGACGAGAACGATGCCGACCAGCATCGTGGTGGGAATGTTGATCAGTGCCTCGACTTCGCCCTTGACGTTGAGCTTGCGCACCAGTCGATGCAGGATCCAGGGCAGCAGCAGTACCTTGAGAATCAGTGTCAGGGCGGCCGAGTAGTACAGGTGCGGCTGGCTGGTAGTCACCGCCGCTACCAGCGTCGCCAGGCACAAGGTCAATCCCTGCATGGCGAACAGGTTGATCAGCGCCAGCACCCGGCGCTGCGCCAGCATGGCGAACGCCAGCAGCAGGATCACCGCTGCGAACAGATTGATGAGCTGGGCGGAGAACGGAATCGCGCTGTTCATACCTTGGCCTCCAGCAGCAGGCGCACCAGCAGCCCCAGCACCGCCAGCATGAAGGCGGTTCCCAGAAACTCGGGGGCGCGGAAGATGCGCATCTTGGCGTTGATGGTCTCGATGACGGCGAGCAGGAAGCCGCCGATGGCGAGCTTGAACAACAACACCGGAATCGCCGCCAGCAGGGCGAGAAAACTTTCGCCGGCCGCGATTCCCCATGGGAAGAACAGCGCGAGGCCGAGGCAGGAATAGGCATAGAGCTTGAGGCTGGCCGCCCACTCGAGCAGCGCCAGATAGCGGCCCGAGTATTCGAGAATCATCGCCTCGTGGATCATCGTCAGCTCTAGATGGGTGGCCGGATTGTCCACCGGCACGCGGGCATTCTCGGCGAGCGAGACGAAGGTGAAGGCGATTCCGGCAAAAGCCAGGCTTGGATAGATCACCAGTTCGCGGTGGGCCAAGGTCTCGACGATGGTGGCGACCGAGGTCGACTGGACGGTCATGGCCAGGGTGAAAATCACCATCAGGAGTGCCGGCTCGGCAAGAAAGCCGATCAGCATTTCACGTCGGCCGCCGAGGCTGCCGAAGGAGGTGCCGACATCCATCGCAGCCAGCGAAATGAAGATACGCGCCAGGCCGAACACGCCTACCAGTGCCAGGGCATCGGCGGCAGGAGCGAGCGGCAGGTCGGTCGACAGGCTGGGAATGATGGCGCAGGCCAGCACCATGCAGCCGAAGACTACGAAGGGCGCGACGCGAAATAAGGACGAGGCGCCATGCGCCAGCACCACATCCTTGTGGAACAGCTTCTGCAGCATGTAATAGGGCAACAGCAGCGGCGGCGCCGTGCGGCTTTGCAGCCAGGCGCGGCATTGCCCGACCCAGCCCGACAGCAGCGGCGCCAGCATCAGCGCAAGCAAAATCGCGAACGCCTGTCCCAACAGTCCGGAAATGCTTATCATGGCCGCGCCACCAGCAGGAGTACGAGGAGGGTGATGAAGCTGTACATAAGATAGACAGCGATGCGCCCGCCCTGCAGGGCGACGATGAACGTCGATATCCGGCCCGCCAGTTTGGCCACCGGCAGGTAGAGCCAGTACCAGAAATGATCCTCGACCTTGACGCTGTAATGCGGCTTGGTGTCGCGCGCCGTCGGGAAATGTCGCTGCATGCGGAACATCGGCTCGAAGATGCGGCGAATCGGCTGGCTGAATCCCTCGGCCGTGTCCTGCGCCCGCGGTCCCTGGAAATAGTAGCCGCAATCCCAGGCTCGCGTGCGGCGCACCCGGCCGTGATAGAGGCTGCGCACCAGCCAGCGCCCCAGCAGCAGCGTGGCGGCGATGGTGACGAGAAAGATCATCGGCTCGTAGCTGGCACGTTCAGGCGAGATCGGCGCCAGCATCCACCAGCCCTGCTCCTTCAGTTTGTCGGCGAGGCCCGTGCCCAGCAACTGGCGGGTGGCGGCGTCGATGCGCGAAATTACCGCCGACGGCAGAATCCCCAGCAGCAGCGTGATCAGTGCCAGCCAGACCAGACCGGCCTTCTCCCAAATCCCGGCGTCGTGGGCATCTTTCAGGCCCGCCTCACGCATCTGGCCGAGGAAGATGATGGCGTAGAACTTGACCATGGCGAAACCGGCCAGCGCCGCGACAAGAACAACCAGCGCAGCCGCCACCGGCACCACCATGTTGAGCCAGGGATGCGGCAGGCCCGGCGAAAACAGGAAGCTTTGCAGCAGCAGCCACTCCGAAACGAATCCCGAGAGCGGTGGCAGGCCCGCGCTGGCGATCACCCCCGCCAGCGCCAGCCAGGCCACCCAGGGCATGCGATGGATCAGGCCGCCGAGTTTACCCAGGCTGCGCTCCTTGGTCGCGTGCAGCACCGAGCCGGTACACAGGAACAGGAGGCTCTTGAAGGCGGAATGGGCCAGACAATGGTAGAGCACGGCGGTCATTGCCAGCGCCGCCAGCGCCTCCATGCGGTAGGCATGAAAGATCAGCGTCAGGCCGAAGCCGACGGCGATCAGGCCGATGTTCTCGATCGACGAATAGGCCAGCAACCGTTTCATGTCGCTTTGGACCGTGCTGTAGAGCACGCCGAACAGCGCCGTGATCAAGCCCACCGCCAGCGCCACCACGCCCCACCACCACAGCGTCGAATGCACCAGGTCGAAGCTCACCCGCAGCAGGCCGTAGATGGCGGTCTTCAGCATGACGCCGCTCATCATCGCCGAGACCGGCGACGGCGCGGCAGGATGCGCCTCCGGCAGCCAGACGTGGAGCGGCACCAGACCGGCCTTGGCGCCGAAGCCCGCGAGCGCCAGCAGGTAGGCGACCGAGGCCCAGAACGGCGACAGTTCCTGGGCGCGCATGCCGGAAAAGCTGTAGTCGCCTGCGCCTCCGGTCATCACGCCGAACGACAACAGGATGCTGATCGCGCCGACGTGCGCTATCAGGAGATACAGGAAACCGGCGCGGCGTATTTCGTCGTGGCGATGATCCGTGGTGACGAGGAAGAACGATGACAATGCCATTGTCTCCCAAGCCACCATGAAGGCGTAGGCGTCGTCTGCCAGCAGCACCACCAGCATGCTGGCGAGGAAGACGTGGTACTCGAGACAGAGCACCCCCGGTGCGGTACCTTCGCCCTTCCTGAAATAGCCGGCGGCAAAGATGGAAATGCCGACCGAGACGAAACCCAGCAGCAGGGCGAACACCGCGGAAAGATTGTCGAGTCGCAGATGGAAGGGCAGATCGGGCAGGCCGATGGCCAGCACTGCGGTCTGCGCCGGGCCGCCGAGCGAATCCAGTGCCACCAATCCCACCAGCATACCGACCATGGCGCCGAGCGGAAACAGGGTCTTGCTGATGAAACGCGTATTTCGCGGGGCCAACAGTCCGAGCAGCCCGATTCCCCCCCATGCGCAGGCGGCCGTCAGCAGGATATCGATGGACAAGAAACTGGTCATGTTTGCGGTACGAACATCGCCAATTCTAACAGCGGAGCCGGGCTTCTGACCGCCGCGCCAGCGGCAGACATCGTCGTGCAATGCAAACGGAATGCACGCCGGGATCAGCCAAAGCGCTGCTCTGATATCGGCACAGGCATCGAGGCCGGGCGCAAGCCATCGACCGCGCCGAGATTCTCCTCGCGCGAGTAGATCTGTTCCAGGGCCCGGTCCGCCGTGGCGAAGAAGTTCTTCTCGCCGATCACGGCATGCAGCCCGGTGGCCTTCATGACATCCAGCACCTGCTTCTTCAGGCCGGCGAACAGGACTACGAGACCGTTGCCGCGCAGGCGGTCGACGAGGTGATGGATCACCTCCTCGCCCGAGGCGTCGAGTTCATTGATGCCGTCGCCGACGATCAGCAGGTAGGGCGCCTGCGGATTGCTGGCGACCGCCTCGAGAATGGCATCCTCGAAGAAGGCCACGTTGGCGAAGTACAGGCGGCCATCGAAGCGCACCGCGGTGACGACTTGCGACGGCGGCAGATTGTTCAGTTTGGCGTCGCGCAGGGTTCCGTCCGCGTGACGCCCGAGAATGACCGCGCGCGGCGACATGGTCCGGTACAGATAGAGCACGATGGCGAGGCCGGCGCCGACCAGGATGCCCTTGTCCAGATGGGGCGCAAAAGCCAGTGTGGCGACGAAGGTGACGACTGCCGCGATGCCGTCGTGCCGGCTGGCCTGCCAGGCGTGCTTGACCGCCGCGACGTTGATGAGGCCGATCACGGCCATGATGATGACCGCCGCCAGCACTGCCTGCGGCAGGTGATAGAGCAGCGGGGTCAGGAACAGCAGGGTCAGCAGCACGAACAGGCCGGTGATGACCGAGGACATTCCGGTCAAGGCTCCGGCGTTGATGTTCACCGCCGAGCGCGAGAAGGATCCGGAAACCGGGAAGGCCTGGGTCGCCGCGCCGACGAGGTTGGCCAGGCCCTGCCCGATGAGTTCCTGGCTGGGATCGATCTTCTGCTTGGTCTTGGCGGCGATGGCCTTGGCGATCGAAATGGCTTCCATGAAGCCCACCAGGGAAATCACGATGGCGGCCGTGAGCAGGCTGCCGAGCATCTCCCACGACATCCGCGGTACGCCGACGGAGGGCAGGCCTTCCGGCACCTTGCCGACCACCTCGCCGCCGCCGGTCAGCTTCATGCTGCCCTGGGCCGCGCGCGGAATGCGCCAGCGGTGGCCGTCGGAGGTCTTGCCGGCCGGGACCCGGCCCTCGGCGTAGAGCTGCCCCGCCTCACCGGCGGGAGCCGCGATGCGCTCGAAGACGAAGCTGCGGATCGCCCGGTTGCGGCGACGGTTCTCGTCCTCGCGGTCCTTGAGCTGCAGGCGCAGCAGATCCACCTCGTGGTTGAGGGTCACCATTTCGTGCGAAAGCTCGCCGCGATCCTTGCGCAGAGCTTTCAGCCCGCTGGTCCGGGCCGCGATCTGGTCGTTGATTTCCCTGATGCGGGTCTCGGTGCGGGCGAACTCGGTCAGCAAGGCCCTCGCTTCCGGCTCCATCACCTGCTCGACGGTCGCGGTCGCGTTGAGCTCGAAGCCGATCAGCCACGACGCCGTCGTCGTCAGCGCCACCGCGATCAGCACGCCGGGCAGCTTGGGCGCCTTCTTGCGGATTACCCACATGATTGCGATGGCCGTCGCGCCCATGGCCAGGGTTGGCAGGTGCGTGTCGCCCACCAGCTTGGCCACGCCCCAGATGTCCTCGATGAAATGCTCCGAGCGCCCCATCGGGACGCCGATCAGCTTGTTGACCTGCGACAGGCCGATGATGATGGCGGCCGCGTTGGTGAAGCCGACGATGACCGGATGGGACAGGAAGTTGACGATGACGCCGAGCTTGAACACGCCGAGGCCGAGCTGGACGATGCCCACCAGCAGCGCCAGCATGATTGCATAGGCCACGAAGGCTTCGGAACCGGGCGCTGCCAGCGGCGTCAGCGACGAGGCTGTCAACAGGGAGGCCACGGCCACCGGTCCCGTAGCAAGCTGGTTCGACGAACCCCAAAGCGCCGCCACCATCACCGGCAGGAATGCGGCGTAGAGTCCGTAGTACGCCGGCATGCCGGCGAGTTGGGCGTAGGCCATCGACTGCGGCACCAGCACCAGGGCCACCGTAAGGCCGGCAAGGAAGTCCGCCCGAAAGCATCCTGCCGAATAGGGAAACCAGCGCAGGAAGGGAAAAAAGCGGCGTAGGATTGGAGGCGGAGCCATTGGTGATGACGGGTGAATCGCTCGGCCGCCACGAATCGATCAGCGCCGGCAACGGTAAGATGAGCGATTTTAGACGCTCGGTCCGACGCCGGACCGATACATTTCTTATATTTCAATCAGCATCACATATTGACCTGCGACCATGGGACACCGACTCTCCAAAATCTATACCCGTACCGGCGATGCCGGCACCACCGGCCTCGGCGACGGTTCGCGCACGGCGAAGAACTCCGCGCGCGTCGCCGCGATGGGCGACGTGGATGAACTCAATTCGCTGATCGGCGTGATTCTGTGCGAAGAACTTCCCACCGACGTGCGCGCGCTCTTCACCGGAATCCAGCACGACCTGTTCGATCTGGGCGGGGAGATGTCGATCCCCGGCGCGGTGCTGCTGAAACCGACGCAACCGGCGCGACTCGAAGCCGCCATCGACCACTACAACGCCGATCTCGGACCGCTCAAGGAATTCATTTTGCCTGGGGGGAACCGTGCCGCGGCGCTCACCCATCTGGCGCGCACCGTCTGCCGCCGCGCCGAGCGCGTCACGGTGGGACTGGCCGCCGGGGAAGCCGTATCGGACACGGGGCGGCAATACCTCAATCGCCTCTCCGATCTGCTCTTTGTCCTTGGCCGCTGGCTGAACAAGGCGGCCGGCGGCGGCGATGTTCTCTGGCAAAAGGGCAAGAACGCCTGAGAGCCTGGCTCCGGAGCCGGCGCCGACTCGCTCTGCACACACGGGATTCCGCTTTATATCCCGAAGGGACGGTATTCCCTTCCGGCACGCAGAAGGTAACGGCGGCCGCGGATAAAAACCTACTTTATTAGTATGGTTTTAAGTTTTTGATTCATAAATGATTTACATCAATTTCCGGGCGCCGCCCGAGGTGCATAGTGCGTTACCCCAACCGAAAGGACACGCCATGCACGTTCATCTCTCCCCCGATTCAATCTATCCCTTCGACGCCCGCGGCATCGCCAAGCGCTTTCGCCATGCGGCCATCTTCGGCTCGCTGGACGCGCTCCGCGCCGGCGAGACGATGCGCTTCGTCAATGACCACGACCCCCTGCCGCTGCTCGACCAGCTCGTCCAGCGCTACGGCGACGCGGTGGAAATCACCTACAAGGCACGCGAGCCCGGCAACATCGTGATCGACTTCGTCAAGAAGAAATAGCATCAGTACGATGCAAACCCCGGCCTTCTACGGCCAGGTGCGCAGCCTGACCGTATATGACCCGCTGGCCGAGTTCCTCGGCGCCGTCGAGAATGGCCGCATCGAGTACCGCTACATCGATGCGGTCAAGTTGGCCGGCCACTCCTGCCCGACCGTTGCCGCGGCGTACTGGATGACGCTGAAGGCGCTGGGCAGCCTGTACCCCGATTCGCTGCCGCAGCGCGGCGGCATCCGCGTCGAATTCCGCCAGGAACTGCTGTCGGGCGTCACCGGCGTGATCGCCAACGTCGTCGCCATGCTCACCGGTGCCACGCATGACACGGGCTTCAAGGGCATCGGCGGACGTTTCGACCGGCGCAAGCTGCTGTATTTCTCCGCCGACGTCGGCGAGGAGATTCGCTTCACCCGGGTGGATACCGGTCAGGCCGTGGATGTCGCGGCGCGCATGCAGTCCGTCCCCTTCGCACCGCAGACCGTCGAATTGATGCAGAAGTGCCTGTCCGACAGTGCCACACCGGCAGAGGCAGCCGAGTTCCGCGAATGCTGGCAGGGACGGGTGCGCTCGGTTCTGCTCGAGCACGGCGACGATCCGGAGGTTTTCCCGGTATTCCCGGTGGCGCGCTGACGCAAGGCGCGAGACTGCCTGCCTAGCGAATGCGCGAACGCCGCGCTTCCACGCAGTCCATGAGTTGCGCGCTGACGCTCCGCAGCCGCTGATTGAGCAGCATCAGCAGTTCCATCATCAGCTTGATGCCGATGCGCGGTTCTTCGGTAAGCATGCGCGAAAGGCTTGCCCGATCCAGCACGGCAATCTCGATGGTATCGAGCGCCACGCAACTGGCAAAACGCGGTTCGCCATCGATCAGCGACATTTCGCCCAGCGTCTTGCCCGGACCCGCACTGCCCATGATCTGCGGCAGCCCGCGCACATCTTTCTTGATGATCTCGATGGCGCCGTCCAGCAGCAACAGCATGAAGTCGCCTTCGTCGCCCTCGCGGATGATCTCGGTGCCCAGCGGCGCGCGGTAGCAGCGCATGTAGCGCGCGAGCCCTTCCAACTCGTCGGCCTCGAAATCCTCGAACAGCTGGATTACCTCGATGATCTCGCGAATGCGGCCGACGAAGGGCGTGGCATCGCCGAGATACTCGACATTGGGGATGTGGTCGATCGAACTCATGGCTTTGGCATTATAGCCCCGCCCAGCAGCGCAAGCACCAGCAGCAGCCATCCCAACGTCGCCGCCAGGAGGTGGGGATCGGTCAGCAGTTCCTGCGCCGGATCGCCGCCGCCGCCGCGGGTATGCAGCCGCCACAGGTAGCGCAACATCCCGTAGAGCACGAAGGGAACCGTCGCGATCAGGCCGCGCGTCCCGTGCAGCGCCACCGTTTCGGCGCTGACCGTATAGAGCGCGTAGGAAATCACCGTTCCCGCCGCCGCGATGCCGATGAACTGGTCGAGCATGGGCGCCGTGTAGTGCTCCAGAACGCGGCGGTGGCCGGCGCTGTCGGCCAGCAGGGCGTTGAGTTCGGCGCGGCGCTTGGCGAAGCCGAGGAACAGCGTGAGCATCAGGCCGCACAGCAGCAGCCACTGGGAGGGCGCGATGCCGAGGCCCAGCGTGCCGGCCAGTATGCGCAGCATGAAGCCGGAGGCGATGATGAAGACGTCGAGGATGACGACGTGCTTGAGGCCAAAGCTGTAGGCGACATTGAGCGCCACATAGGCGAAAAAGATCCACGGCGCCGAGCCGGCCCACAGCCAGGCGACGATGCTGCCGGCCGCAAGACAAGCCAGCGCCAGGGCCAGTGCCGCCGTCACGCTGACCGCGCCTGCCGCCAGCGGCCGCTTTTTCTTGCGCGGATGCAACCGGTCCTGCTCGCGGTCGATCAGGTCGTTCATCACGTAGACGGCGGACGCCAGCAGGCAGAAGGCGGCAAAAGCCGCCAGCGCCTGCCCGAGCTTGACCGGGTCGCTCCAGGCATGCCCGAACAGCAGCCCGACGAAAACGAAGCCGTTCTTCAGCCATTGGTGCGGGCGCAACAGGCGAATCAACGGCGGCATGCTTCCCCCGGGAAATACCGATCGCACATATAGCACGCAGTTTGCGGCAACCAGGCCGGCAGCGCATAGTACTTCTGCCTGACCCCGGCCAGCACCCCTTCGCGATAAGCCGGGTAGTCGAAGGCCTCGCCCTTCACCCGCCAGAAACGCGCGCCGCGTATCTCGAAGCTGTCCGCGCTGACCTCGCGGAAATACTTGCGGTAGTCGTCCAGGTTCGGCGCGGACTTCCTCAGGATCAGGAAGTTGCGCCCCGCCAGCGCGCGGAAATCCGTGACCAGGTCATCATGCCGGGCATGGCTCGAGGCCTCGCCGAAGACCACGACGTACTGGCGCAGGTTGTAGCCCAGCGTCACCGCATTCGAATAGCCGTCCATCGCCAGCACCCAGTCCGCTCGATACGGCTGCAGCTCCCTGGTCAGCGCCTGGTGTTCAAAGCTGAGGACGATGCCGTCGTAGAGCCGGGTCTTCTGCCAGGTTTCCAGCGGCACGCGGGAAACGACCAGGATCGCGGCGATGTGCAGCATGGCGAAGCCGGCGAAGAACAGGCCCAGCCGGCGCAGGACGGCGGGCGTCAGACGCAGCGCCAGCCAGATCAGGGCAAAGGGCACGAAGGAGAGCAGCCAGTGCAGGCCGATCTGCTTGACCAGCGAGAGTCCGGCGAAGAGCACGAAGGGCACCCACGCCAGAATCGTCAGTGCGGACGGAACCGGAGAGTCGGCGCTGACGCCACGGTGACTTGAGCCGCGATTGCGCCACGCCAGCCACATCGCGGGCGGGCCCAGCACATAAATCAGCGTCACGACGTAGAGCAGCGGCGTCTTCAGCGACCAGCCGGCGTCGCCGTGGCGATTGACGAAGTTGAACATGTAGTTCGGCCAGCAGTGGCCGCTGTTCCACCACGCCATCAGGCCCAGCGCCGGCAGCGTGCAGGCATAGGCGATGGCCAGTCCCGCCCAGGCGCCGGACCTGCGCCGCCGCAGCACATCGACCAGATAGGCAAAGCCGAGAATCGCTGCGAAATACTTGGACAGCACCGCTCCCGCCAACAGCAGGCCGGCGGCCAGGTACCAGCGCGGCGCGTCGTCGCGGGAGGCGCGAATCCATGCCAGTCCGGAAAACACGCTGAAGTAGATCAGCGGCGTGTCGGTGGTGATGAACACGTTCCAGACGTTCACCGGCGCCAGCAGCACCAGCACGGCCGCCCACAGCCGGCGTTCGTCGCTGACTCCTGAAACCAGTCGCGGCAGCGCCCGATACACGCCCAGCGCAAGCACCGCCGGCTGCAGGATGACCGGCAGGCGCAGCCACCATTCCGCGTCGTTCAGGGTCAGCAGCGCGGCGAGCCACCAGCCGATCATCGGCGGATGGTCGTAGAAGCCCCAGTCCGGCTTCCAGCCCCACCAGATGAAATAGGCCTCGTCGCCGGTGATCGGGAAGACCGCCGCCAGCCAGAAGCGGAAGACCAGCGTGAGGACCAGCAGCGCGGCGAACAGGCGGCCGGTCATTCTTGCGGCTTACTTTTCGGCGAGGGCGACGCGGCGTGCCTTCACGGCGTCGGCGAGTATTTCCAGCGCCACTACGGTGTCGTCCCAGCCGAGGCAGGCATCGGTGACCGAAACGCCGTATTCGAGCGGCTTGCCGGGCGTCAGATCCTGGCGGCCTTCCTTGAGGTGCGACTCGATCATGACACCGAAGATGCGGTCTTCGCCGGCCGCCATCTGCGCCGCGACATCGCGCGCGACGTCGATCTGGCGCTTGAACTGCTTGCTGCTGTTGGCATGCGAAAAGTCGATCATGACGCGCGCCGCGAGGCCGGCCTTGCCCAGCTCGGTGCACGCGGCATCGACCGCCGCGGCGTCGTAATTCGGCGTCTTGCCGCCGCGCAGGATCACATGGCAATCCTCGTTGCCGTTGGTGGACACGATGGCGGAATGGCCCGCCTTGGTCACCGAGAGAAAGTGGTGGGGACTGGCCGCGGCCTTGATCGCATCCACCGCGATGCGGATATTGCCGTCGGTGCCGTTCTTGAAACCGACCGGGCAGGAAAGGCCCGAGGCCAGCTCGCGATGCACCTGCGATTCCGTGGTGCGCGCGCCGATCGCACCCCAGCTGATGAGGTCGGCCGTGTATTGCGGCGTGATGGTGTCGAGGAACTCGGTGCCGCAGGGCAGGCCGAGTTCGTTGATTTCCCACAAGAGCTTCCTCGCCAGGCGCAGGCCGTCGTTGATCCTGAAGCTGCCGTCCATGCGCGGATCGTTGATCAGCCCCTTCCAGCCCACCGTGGTGCGCGGCTTCTCGAAATATACCCGCATCAGGATCAGCAGGTCGTCGGCGTATCGCTTGGCTTCTTCGCGCAGCTTGCTCGCGTATTCCATCGCCGCGTCATAGTCGTGGATCGAGCAGGGGCCGACCACCACTACCAGGCGCCCGTCGGCGCCGTGCAGCACGCGGTGCACGGCCTGGCGCGCCTGGTAGGTCGTTTCCGCCGCCTCGTCGGTGGTGGGAAACTCGCGCAGGATATGCCCCGGGGGCGAGAGTTCCTTGATCTCGCGGATGCGGACGTCGTCGGTAATGTGCTTCATGTCTCGGCCTGGATGCGGGTAAAGCCGTGATTCTACCGGACCGGCAGGGGGCAACCTCGCCAATTCGGCACGACAGGGGTATGCTTTGACCGCACAAGAACAAGGAGAAATCATGTTCCAGGTTCGCATTCACGGCCGCGGCGGCCAGGGTGTCGTGACGGCCGCCGAAATGTTGTCGGTGGCGGCTTTCGACGAGGGGCGTCATGCCCAGGCCTTTCCCAGTTTCGGTTCCGAGCGGATGGGGGCGCCGGTGGTGGCCTTCTGCCGCATCGACGACAAGGAGATCCGCTTGCGCGAGCCGATCATGGAGCCCGATGCAATCATCATCCAGGACCCGACCCTGCTGCACCAGGTCGATGTCTTCGCCGGCCTCAGGAAGGACGGCTACATCCTGATCAACACCAGCAAGACCTTCGACCAGCTCGGCCTTGGCGACATGATCCGCGACTGGCGCCATGAACGGCTGTGCACGGTGCCGGCGATGGAACTGGCCCTCAAGCACGTCGGCCGGCCGGTGCCGAATGTGCCCCTGCTCGGCGGCTTTGCCGCGGTGGCCGGCGTGCTGCAGCTCGAGTCGGTGATCAAGGCGATCGGCGAACGTTTCTCCGGCAAGGTCGCCGCGGGCAACATCGCTGCCGCCAGGGAAGCCTACGAGATCGTCAGGGCCGAGATGGACGAGGCCCGCAGAAAGGAAACCGAGCATGCTTAAACAGACCGAAGGCTCGCGCGCCGTTGCCGAAGCCGTCGCCATGTGCCGGCCGGAGGTGATCTGCGCCTATCCGATTTCGCCGCAGACCCACATCGTCGAAGCGCTGGGCGAAATGGTCAAGGACGGCTCGCTCAGCCCCTGCGAGTTCATCAACGTCGAATCCGAATTCGCCGCCATGTCGGTGGCCATCGGCGCCTCTGCCGCCGGCGCGCGCAGCTACACGGCGACGGCCTCGCAGGGCCTGCTGTTCATGGCCGAGGCGGTGTACAACGCTTCGGGCCTCGGCCTGCCGATCGTCATGACGGTGGCCAACCGCTCGATCGGCGCGCCGATCAACATCTGGAACGACCATTCCGACGCGCTGTCGCAACGCGATTCGGGCTGGCTGCAACTGTTCGCCGAAACCAATCAGGAGGCGCTCGATCTGCACATCCAGGCCTTCCGCCTCGCCGAGGAGTTGTCGCTGCCGGTGATGGTCTGCATGGACGGCTTCATCCTCACCCACGCCTACGAGCGCGTCGACATGCCGACCCAGGCGCAGGTCGACGCCTACCTGCCGAAATACGAACCGCGCCAGGTGCTCGACCCCAGCGAACCGGTGTCGATCGGCGCCATGGTCGGTCCCGAGGCCTTCATGGAAGTGCGCTACCTGGCCCACGCCAAGCAGATGCAGGCGCTCGAGCGCATCCCCGAATTTGCCGCCGAGTTCAGGCAGATCTTCGGCCGCGACAGCGGCGGCCTGACCCACACCTATCGCACCGAGGATGCCGAAACCATCATCGTCGCCATGGGCTCGGTGCTCGGCACCATCAAGGACGTGATCGACGAGATGCGCGAGGCAGGCCACAAGATCGGCGTGCTCGGCATTACGCTGTTCCGCCCCTTCCCGCTGGCGCGCGTGCGCGAAAGCCTGCAGGGCGCCAAGCGCGTCGTGGTGCTGGAAAAGAGCATGGCGGTCGGCCTGGGCGGCATCCTGTCCACCAACGTGCGCATGGCGCTGTCCGGCCTGCACATGCACGGCTACACGGTGATCGCCGGGCTCGGCGGGCGCGCCATCACCAAGAAGTCGCTGCACGGCCTGTTCCGCGAGGCCGAGCAGGACGCACTGGAGCCGCTGACCTTCCTCGACCTCGACTGGAACATGGTCAACAAACAGCTCGAGCGCGAGAAGGCGCACCGCCGCTCCGGCCCGGTGGCCGAGAACCTGCTGCGCGACGTCGGCGTCGTCGCCGCGCGCAATTACTGACATGGGCGCCCTGCGCCGGGCCGCCCCAAGCGGGCGCCAGTCAACAACATGGAGGCCGCGCATCTTGCGGCCGAACACAAGTCACCCCTTTCCGCGGGAAAGGGATTGGGGGAAAGGCCAATCATGAGCTTCCAGCCTGTAAAGTTCTATCAGACCGGCACCTTCACCGTCGGCAACCGCCTGCTACCGCCCGAAGAGCGCAGCGTGCAGGCCAGTACCAAGCGCTTCAACTCGATCAACTCCGGCCACCGCGCCTGTCAGGGTTGCGGCGAGGCGCTCGGCGCGCGCTATGCCATCGACGCCGCGATGGAGGCGGCCGACGGCCGGGTCATCGCCGCCAACGCCACGGGCTGCCTCGAGGTGTTCTCGACGCCCTACCCCGAAACCTCATGGCAGATTCCCTGGATCCATTCGCTGTTCGGCAACACGGCCGCGGTGGCGACCGGCATCGCCGCCGCGCTCAAGGTCAAGGGCCAGGCGCAGACCCGCGTCGTCGCCCAGGGCGGCGACGGCGGCACCACCGACATCGGCTTCGGCTGCCTGTCAGGCATGTTCGAGCGCAATGACGACGTGCTCTACATCTGCTACGACAATGGCGGCTACATGAACACCGGCGTGCAGCGCTCCTCGGCCACACCGCCGGCGGCGCGCACCGCCACCACCATGGCCGTCGGCCCCGAGCCGGGCAACGTGTTCGGCCAGGGCAAGTTCGTGCCGGCGATCGCCATGGCGCACAACATTCCCTACGTCGCCACGGCGACGGTGGCCGACCTGCGCGACCTCGAAGCCAAGGTCACGCGCGCCATGGAACTCCACGGCGCACGCTACATCCACATCCTCGTGCCCTGCCCGCTGGGCTGGGGCACGCCCTCGCACGACACCATCAAGATGGCGCGGCTGGCAAAGGAAACCGGCATCTTCCCGGTATTCGAGGCCGAGGACGGAGAGATAAAGTCGGTGCTGGCGATACGGCGACCGCTGCCGGTGGAAGACTACCTGCGGCCGCAGAAGCGCTATGCGCATCTGTTCGGAAAGACTCCCGCCATCGAAACGATTGCACATATCCAGGCGCTGGCCGACAAGAACATCCGCAAGTACGGGCTGCAGGCCCGCAAAGGAGGGCACTGAAATGGAAAAGCCCTTCGCCATCACCCTCGACCCCGGCTCCTCGCTGGCCAACCATACCGGTTCCTGGCGTACCTTCCGCCCCGAGTACGTCGACCGCCTGCCGCCCTGCAATGCCGCCTGCCCCGCCGGCGAGAACATCCAGGGCTGGCTGTTCCACGCCGAAGCCGGCGACTACGAAGCCGCCTGGCGCTCGCTGGTGGAGAACAATCCGCTGCCGGCGATCATGGGCCGCGTCTGCTACCACCCCTGCGAGGGCGGCTGCAACCGCCAGCACCTCGACTCCGCCGTCGGCATCAATTCGGTCGAGCGCTTCCTCGGCGACGAAGCCAACAAGCAGGACTGGAAATTCGCGCCGCCGGCCGCAGCCACCGGCAAGCGCGTGCTGGTGGTCGGTTCCGGCCCGGCCGGCCTATCGGCCGCCTACCACCTGACCCGCATGGGCCACAAGGCGGTCATCTACGAAGCCGGCCCGCTCGCGGGCGGCATGATGCGCTTCGGCATCCCCAAGTACCGCCTGCCGCGCGAGGTGCTCGACGCCGAAATCCGGAGACTCATCGATTTCGGGGTGGAAATCCAGTTGCGGACGAAGGTCACGGATGTGCGGCAGGCGATGAAGGACGGCTTCGATGCGGTATTCCTCGGCGTCGGCGCGCACATCGCCAAGCGCGCCTACATCCCCGCGGGCGATGCCAACAAGGTGCTCGACGCGGTCGCCGTCTTGCGCGGCATGGAAGGCCACGACGCGCCGATGCTGGGTCGCAAGGTGGTGGTCTACGGCGGCGGCAACACCGCGATCGACGTCGCGCGCACCGCCAAGCGCCTCGGCGCGGAAGAGGCGATCATCGTCTACCGCCGTACCCGCGACAAGATGCCGGCCCACGATTTCGAGGTCGAGGAGGCGCTGCAGGAAGGCATCTCGATCAAGTGGCTGTCGACCATCAAGGAAGCCGGCGAGTCCGACATCATGGTCGAGAAAATGGCGCTCGACGACAAGGGATTTCCGCAGCCGACCGGCGAATTCGAGCGCATCGAGGCCGATTCGGTAGTGCTGGCGCTGGGCCAGGACGCCGACCTCTCGCTGCTCGAAAACGTGCCGGGCCTGGTCGTCGAAGGCGGCATGATCCAGGTCGATGCCGGAATGATGACCGGCCATCCCGGCGTCTTCGCCGGCGGCGACATGGCCGGCAACGAACGCACCGTCACCGTCGCCGTCGGCCACGGCAAGAAGGCCGCCCGCGCCATCGACTCCTGGCTGCGCGGCGACCGATACACCCCGCTGCCCAAGCCCGAGATCGCCACCATCGACCGGATGAATTCCTGGTACTACTCCGATGCGCCGAAGACCATGCGCCCTGTGCTCGACATCATCCGCCGCCAGTCCACCTTCGAAGAAGTGCTGGGCGGGCTCGACGAAAGCAATGCGCTGTTCGAGGCGCGCCGCTGCATGTCCTGCGGCAACTGCTTCGAGTGCGACAACTGCTACGGCGTCTGTCCCGACAACGCCGTGATCAAGCTCGGCCCCGGCAAGCGCTTCAAGTTCAATTTCGACTACTGCAAGGGCTGCGGCATCTGCGCCACCGAGTGTCCCTGCGGTGCGATCCGGATGGTGGCGGAAGAAAACTGATGGCGTGACGCCGGCGCCGGCGCGATGCTTCCCCGCGAGAACTTTCAGGCGGCTTGCGCGATGCTGCGCGCCCGCAGCTGACCGCAGCCGCCGTCGATGTCCTGACCGGCAGACTGGCGCAGCTTGGCGAGGATGCCGTGGCGATGGAGGTGCCGCGACATCGCCGCCGCACGCTCCCACGAGGGGCGACGATAAACGAGCCCCTCCACGTCGTTGTAGGGGATAAAGTTCATCACCGCGTACTTGCCCGCGAGCAGCCGCGCGATGCCGGCGAGTTCGTCATCGCCGTCGTTGATGCCCTCGAGCAGCGTCCACTGGTACTGGATGGGATAGCCGGTAGCGCGGGCGTAATGCTCTGCCAGTTCCACCAGTTCAGCCGGATCGATGCGTTGCGCCCTCGGCAGGAGTTGTGCTCGCAGTTCGGCGCGGGTCGAATGCAGCGACAGCGCCAGCGCCGGCTTGACGCGTTCACGCGGCAGTTGCTCGAACACGCGGCGGTCGCCGACGGTCGAGAACACCAGGTTCTTGTGCGCGATGTTCGCCGCGGTGCCGAGCAGGTCGATCGCTTCGAGCACGTTGTCCATGTTGTGCGCCGGCTCGCCCATGCCCATGAATGCGACCTTCTTCACCGTGCGGCGGGCGCGGGCCAGCACTACCTGGGCGACGATCTCCGCGCTGCCTAGTTGGCGCAACAGGCCATCGCGGCCCGTCATGCAGAAGGTGCAGCCCACCGCGCAGCCGACCTGGGTCGAGACGCAGAGCCCGTCGCGCGGAAGCAGTACGCTCTCCACCGTCTGGCCGTCGCGGAGTTCCACCAGCAGCCGCGCAGAACCATCTGCGCCAATATGCTCCGAGCGCACCCGCGCCAGGCCGCCGAGTTCCGTCGCCAGGCCGGGCAGGGCGGCGCGGACGCTCAAGGGGAAAAAATCCTCCGGCGGCACCGAGCCCCTGTCGAGCGGCGAGGCCCGCGTCCACGCGCGGAGGATGCGCTCCTCGTGGCAAGGCAGCGCGCCATGGCCGCGCAGGCGCCGGCGAACGTGGTCGATGTGCATGACCCTCATCGCGCCGTCCGCGCCGCCATTTTCCTCGGTTCCAATCGCGCTCAATCCGGCTGGCTCTTGTCCGCAATGGACTGAAAGCAGCGGCTGCAGACTGATGAACCCTCGCGCGGCACGTGGCCGTATTTTGCGCATTGCCGCTCGATTGCAAACAGCGCGAAGCTCGCCCTCCTTGAGGCGAGCACGAAGATGCAGAGGGTGGCGGCGATGAAGGCATAATCCCCGCCGTTTGCCCCGAACCTGCTCACGGCAAAGGATTGCAGCAAGGATGCGGCGAGCATGATGACTCCCGCCCCGATTACGAACACGGTGTTGGCGAAGTGCCTTGCCTTGGCTTCGAGTTCTTCTTTCGATGGTGTCACGGTGGCTCCGGCTGAATGAACGGCTGCGATCAAGCTGTACAGTTTACCGCCTCTGTCGGCGCGCGCCGGATGTCGTCGCACATCCAGGAGTCGATATGGCCGCCTTCCCCCCGCGCACGGAAGGGGCTATATTTGGCATAAAGGAAGCGAGCGAGGAATGGATTCTTCATCGATCATCCGCAAGACGGCCGCCGACCTGCGGCTGACGCCCAATTTCACGGATTACGCCGGTCAGCGGGCAGCGTTTTCATGGGCAGCGATTCGCACCCAACTCGCAGGTACGCCGGGCGGTGGCATCAACATCACGGCCGAAGCGGTGGAGCGGCAGGCGGCGGGCGCTTTGCGCGACAAGATCGCCTTCCGCTTTCTCTCCCGCGGCAAGCCGGCCCGAGAGATCAGTTTCGGCGAACTCTCCGTGCTCGCCAGCCGCTTCGCCAATGTGCTGGACAAGCTCGGCATCGCCCGAGGCGAACGGATCTTCATCCTGGCCGGGCGCATTCCCGAGCTTTATATCGCGATGCTGGGCGGCCTCAAGCGCGGCGTGGTGGTTTCGCCCCTGTTCTCGGCCTTCGGCCCCGAGCCGATCGCGACGCGCGTGAATCTCGGTGAAGGCCGGGTGCTGGTGACCACCGACTTCCTCTACGAGCGCAAGGTGGCGAAGTGGCGCGACAAGATGCCGACACTGGAACATGTGCTGCTGGCGGCCGAGGACGGCGGCGGCACCGACATTCCCGGCACGCTCGATCTCGCCACGCTGATGGCCGAGGCCGGCGATACCAGCCCGGTGGCCAACACCGGTGCGGAGGACATGTCGCTGCTGCACTTCACCAGCGGCACCACGGGTACGCCGAAGGGCGCCGTGCATGTCCATGGCGCCGTCGTCACCCATTTCGCCACCGGCCGCTACGCGCTGGACCTGCATCCCGACGACATCTACTGGTGCACTGCCGATCCGGGCTGGGTCACGGGCACCTCCTACGGCATCATCGCGCCGCTGCTGCACGGCGTGACCTCGATCATCGATTCCGAGGAATTCGATGCCGAGCGCTGGTACGGCCTGCTGCAGGACGAGCGCGTGACGGTCTGGTACACCGCGCCGACGGCGGTGCGCATGCTGATGAAGGCCGGCCCGGCGATTCCGCAGAAATACCGCTTCCCGCAGCTGCGCTTCATCGCCAGCGTCGGCGAGCCGCTCAATCCCGAGGCGGTGCGCTGGGGCAAGGAGGTGCTGGGCCTGCCGATCCACGACAACTGGTGGCAGACCGAGACCGGCGGCATCATGATCGCCAACACGCCGGCCTTCGACATCAAGCCCGGCTCGATGGGGCGGCCGTTGCCGGGCATCGATGCCGCTATCATGCGCCGCCACGAAGACGGCACCGCGACATTGATCGACGAGCCCGACGTCGAGGGCGAGCTGGCGCTGAAGCGCGGCTGGCCGTCGATGTTCCGCACCTATTTGAACAACGAGGAGCGCTATCGCAAGTGCTTCGCCGGCCCGGACAACGAGTGGTACCTGACCGGCGACCTGGCCAAGCGCGACGCCGACGGCTACTTCTGGTTCGTCGGCCGCGCCGACGACGTGATCAAGTCGGCCGGCCACCTGATCGGGCCCTTCGAAGTCGAGAGCGCGCTGATGGAACACCCGGCCGTGGCCGAAGCCGGCGTGATCGGCAAGCCCGACCCGGTGGTGGGCGAGGTGGTCAAGGCTTTCGTTTCGCTGAAGAAGGGTTTCGAAGAGAGCGAGGCGCTGCGCATGGAACTGCTCGGCCACGCCAGGAAGCGCCTCGGCGCCGCCGTGGCGCCGAAGGAGATCGCCTTCCTGCCCTCGCTGCCGCGCACGCGCAGCGGCAAGATCATGCGCCGGCTGCTGAAGGCGCGAGAGCTGGGTCTGCCCGAGGGCGATACCTCGACACTGGAAGCGGGAGGGGGAGTATGAGCAGGAAGCAGGGGCCCCACGCAGTGGGGATGCGACCGGCCGCGATTGCTCCCAGCCGCCGACGGGATGGCGACCGTATCAGCGATATCGGCTCGGAGGCGGCAACATGACGGATCATCACGCCGCCGCACCCCCTTCCGGCCCCGTGCCGTGGGACAAGGACTTCGCGCTCAAGCTGCTGGCCGACATGGTGCGCATCCGCCGCATGGAAGAGAAGTCGGCCGAGATGTACGGCGCCGGCAAGATTCGCGGCTTCCTCCATCTCTACATCGGCGAGGAGGCGACGGCGGTCGGCGCGCTGCACGCGCTAAGCCCCGATGACAACATCGTCGCCACGTACCGCGAGCACGGCCATGCGCTGGTGCGTGGCATGGACATGGGCGCGATCATGGCCGAGATGTACGGCAAGCGCGAAGGCTGCGCGCGCGGCCGCGGCGGCTCGATGCACCTGTTCGACCGCGCCACCCGGCTGTTCGGCGGCAACGCCATCGTCGGCGGCGGGCTGCCGCTGGCGGTCGGGCTGGGGCTGGCCGACAAGATGCAGAACGAAAAGCGCGTCACCGCCTGTTTCTTCGGCGACGGTGCAGTGGCCGAAGGGGCCTTCCACGAGTCGCTGAACCTCGCGGCGCTGTGGAAGCTGCCGGTGCTGTTCTGCTGCGAGAACAACCTCTTCGGCATGGGCACGGCCATCGAGCGCGCCGAGTCGCAGACCGACCTCTGCGTCAAGGCCGCCTCCTACAACATGCCGGCGCTGAAGGTCGATGGCATGGACATCGTCGCGGTGCATGAGGTCACGAAGCAGGCCGCCGAGCGCGTGCGCGCCGGCGAGGGCCCGCTGTTCGTCGAATACCAGACCTACCGCTTCCGCGCCCACTCGATGTTCGACGCCGAGCTCTACCGGCAGAAGGCCGAGGTCGAGGAGTGGAAGACGCGCGGACCGATCCACACGTTCTCGGCCCGGCTCAAGGCCGAGGGAAAACTGACCGAAGAAGAGTTTCTCGTGCTCGATGCCGCAGCGAACGCGGAAGTGGATGCGGCGGTGGCCTTCGCCGAAGCGGGCACCTGGGAGCCGATCGAAGACCTGCTCAGGGACGTGCACACACCATGAGCCGCAAACTCAATTATCGCGAAGCCATGCGCGAGGCAATGCACGAGGCGCTGAGCAACGACCCGCGCGTGTTCCTCATGGGCGAGGACGTCGGCATGTACGGCGGCACCTATGCCTTCTCCAAGGGCTTCCTCGCCGAATTCGGGCCCGAACGGATCCGCGACACGCCGCTGTCCGAGCTCGGTTTCGTCGGCGCCGGCATCGGCGCGGCGCTGGGCGGCATGCGTCCCATCGTCGAGGTGATGACGATCAATTTCAGCCTGCTGGCGCTCGACCAGATCGTGAATAGCGCGGCCGCCTACCGCCACATGTCGGGCGGCCAGTTCTCGGTGCCGCTGGTGATCCGCATGACCACGGGCGCCGGCCGGCAACTGGCGGCGCAGCACTCGCACAGCCTCGAAGGCTGGTACGCGCACATTCCCGGCATCAAGGTGCTGGCGCCGGCGACCATCGAGGATGCGCGCGGCATGCTGGCGCCGGCGCTGGCCGATCCCGATCCGGTGGTGATTTTCGAGCATGCGGGGCTGTTCAACATGGAAGGCGAATTGCCGGACGACTGGACCGTCGACATCACCTCGGCCAGAGTGCGCCGCGAGGGCAAGGACGTCGCCATCATCACCCACGGTGGTTCGCTGCCCAAGGCGCTGGCCGCGGCGGAGAGCCTGGCGGCGGAGGGCATCTCGGCCCAAGTGGTCGACCTGCGCGTGCTGCGTCCGCTGGATACCGCGACCATTGCCGCCTCGGTCGCCAAGTGCCACCGCGCCGTGGTAGTCGACGAAGGCTGGCGCACCGGCAGCCTTGCCGCCGAAGTGATGGCGCGCATCATGGAGAACGCCTTCTACGAACTCGATGCGCCGGTGGCGCGCGTCTGCTCGGAAGAGGTGCCGATTCCCTACGCCAGGCATCTGGAAGAGGCCGCGCTACCGCAAGCGGACAAGATAGTTGCCGCGGTGAAAGGACTTTTCGGATGACTACGACCTGCCTCCCGTCCCCCTTCCCGCGGAAAGGGGTGACAAGGGTTCGCGGGCTTTGCCCGGTCCGGTTCTTTGGCTGGCTGCCTCCTTGGGTCGGCCCTGCGGAGGCAGCATGATCGAATTCAAGCTGCCCTCGCTGGGCTCCGACATGGATGAGGGCACTCTGCTCGAATGGAAAGTCGGCGTTGGCGACAAGGTGAAGAAGGGCCAGGTCGTGGCCATCGTCGACACGACGAAGGCTGCCGTGGATGTCGAGATCTGGCAGGAAGGCGTGGTGCATGAATTGATCGCCGAAATCGGGCAGAAGTTGCCGGTCGGCGCGGTGATGGCGCTGCTGCTCGAGGCGGGCGAGACCGCCCCGGCGAAAGTCGGCGCTGGCGGGACGGCGAAACCGGTGACGGCGGCGGCACCGGCGGTCGCAGCTGCTGTGCCTATTACTCCACCCGCGGCTGCTGTTGTTGCAGCTGCGGCCCCGGGGCGCCGCATGATCTCGCCCGCCGCGCGCAAGCATGCGGAAGAACAGGGCATCGATCTCGACGGCATCACCGGTACCGGTCCGCATGGTGCGGTGACGCTGGAAGACGTCGAAAATGCCGCGGCCGCCCGACCGGCACCCGCTGCGGAGAAGGCCGCTATCAAGCCCGCGGAACCGCAGGCGTCCAGGGCGGCGGACATGCGCAAGACCATCGCTGCGGCGATGAGCCGCTCCAAGCGCGAGATTCCGCACTATTACGTGTCCGAGGACATCCCGCTGGCAAAGGCGCTGGCCTGGCTGCAGGCGGCCAACGCGCAACGGCCGATGGCCGAGCGCCTGCTGCCGGCGGTGCTGCTGCTGAAGGCGGTGGCGATGGCGCTGAAGCGCTATCCCGAACTCAACGGCTACTGGCGCGACGGTGGTTTCGTGCCGGTCGCCGCCATAAATCTCGGTGTGGCGATTTCACTGCGCCAGGGCGGGCTGATCGCGCCGGCGCTGCTCAATGCCGACGGCAAGCCACTGACCCTGCTGATGCAGGAACTGACCGACCTCGTCAAGCGCACGCGTGCCGGCTCGCTGCGCAGTTCCGAGATGAACGAGGCGACGATCACGGTGACCAATCTCGGCGACCAGGGATCGCAGGCCGTGTTCGGCGTCATCACGCCGCCCCAGGTGGCGCTGGTGGGCTTCGGCCGCGTCGCCGAGAGGCCGTGGGCGGAGAACGGCGGGCTCAAGGTGCTCCCGGTCGTCACCGCCAGCCTTTCGGCCGACCACCGCATTTCGGATGGCCATCGCGGCGCGCTGTTCCTGATCGAGCTCAACGAACTTCTGCAAAGACCTGAGGAACTGGAAAAATGACCGATGCCGAAATCCGCGCCGTGGCGCTGGCCACCCTCCTCTCGATCGCGCCCGAGGTCGAGGTCGACGAGTTGCGTGACGACCGCACGCTGCGCAGCCAGGTGGACCTGGACTCGATGGACTGGCTGAATTTCCTGCTCGGACTCCACGAGAAGCTCAAGGTGGAGATCCCCGAAGCCGACTACGCGAAGCTGATCACGCTCAATGACGTGGTGGCCTATCTGCAAAAGAAGCTCGGCGCCGGATGACGGCGCCAGGCGTTGAACGGCTTGCGGAGGGACCCGACTATCTGGCTGCCGACAATTTCCTGAACGGCCGCGACGAGAGGCGGGCATACACGGCGTCGATAATTTCCGCTTCGCGCTCATTGAGCGAGAAGAACCCGTAGCGCCGCCAGGCGCGTATCGCGCCGCGAAGTTCCTTTAAAGAGAATGAAGGGCTCATTATGTGTCTCCCGGGGAGTTCGCCCGCCGAGCGGACGAGTGACCGACTTCGATGTCGATTCGTTCCTTTTCCGCGGCCAGTCTTGCACAAGACCGGCGAGTCCGAAACGGAAATGACCGCAGGAAATGTGGCCGATATTTGCGCCATGCCGCCGGCCACCGGGCATGTCTCGGCACCCCTCTGAGTGACCCCGCATGAGTGCCGACAACGCCAGGGAACTCGACTGCCTGCTGGATGAGATCCGCGAGGAAGTACGGGCAACCCGCCACCTCACCGGCCGGCCTGTACTCGACGACCGGGTGATGGCGGCCTTGCGCGAGGTACCGCGCCATGAGTTCGTGCCGCTTGAACTCCAGTTTGGTGCATATGCCAATCACCCGTTGCCGATCGGCCATGGACAAACCATCTCGCAGCCCTACATCGTGGCCTTGATGACCGACCTGATCCGGCCGCGGCCGGACGCCGTGGTGCTGGAGATCGGTACCGGCTCCGGCTATCAGGCCGCCGTCCTGTCCAGGCTGGTAAAACAGGTCTACTCGATGGAGATCGTCGAAGCGCTTGCCGCAACGGCCAGCGAGCGGCTGCTGCGCCTGGGCTATGACAATGTCGAAGTCCGCGCCGGCAACGGCTGCCTGGGTTGGCCGCAGCATGCACCCTACGACGCGATTCTGGTGACTGCCGCCGCGGGGCGGATTCCCCCGGCGCTGATCGAGCAACTCAAGCCCGGAGGCATCCTCGTCATGCCGGTGGGCGCCTATCATGCCGGGCAGGAGTTGATGGCCGTCCGCAAGCAGGCGAGCGGCGCCATCGAGGAGACATGCGTTCTGCCCGTGGTCTTCGTGCCCCTGACAGGAACAACGGAGGACTGAGCCACACGCCTGTGTCATCGCTGTATCATCACCAATGAACTGGATTTCCGGCTGCGACGAGGGGATCTGCGATGCCAGCGGCGGAACTCGGACCGTATTGAAACCTGCTTGAATGAGAGGAGAAAGTTCGTGACCACGCATGAGAACAAGACCAAAGTGACGATTCTGACGGGGTCCTACCGCATCGTCGGCTACATCGATGTCCTGCCAGGGGCGCGCGTGACGGACTTCATGCTCGAATCGAAGGAGTTTGTCGTCGTGATGGACGTAGAGGTCTTCGAAGCGGGAGAGACGGGCCGAAAGGTTCTGAGCGCTCCGTTCATCGACCTCAATCGCAATCACATCCAGATTGTCACCGCCTGCTAGCACCCCTGGCCGGGCCGGGCCCGGCCGATGGGCCATAGTCATGAACAGCAGGACATGAGAACGCGAATGCGCGCCATGCTCCTCGACCGGCCCGCAACGCCGCTGCGCATGGTCGATCTGCCGGTGCCGCAACCGGGGAGCGGCACGCTGCTGATCGAAGTGGAAGCCTGCGGTGTTTGCCGCACGGATTTGCATCTGATCGACGGCGAGTTGCCGCATCCCGTGCTGCCCGTGATTCCCGGCCACGAGATCGTCGGCCGGGTCGCGGCCATCGGCCAAGGTGTCGCAGGTTTCGCGGTTGGCCAACGCGTAGGCGTGCCATGGCTCGGCTGGACCTGCGGCGAATGCCGCTTCTGCACCAGCGGCCGCGAGAACCTCTGCGACGCGGCGCGCTTCACCGGCTACCAGATTCAGGGCGGCTATGCCGAATACACGGTGGCCGATGGGCGCTACTGCTTCCCGCTGCCGGATTTCGGTGATGCCGCGCCGCTGGCGCCGCTGCTGTGCGCCGGCCTGATCGGCTACCGCGCGCTGCGCCTGGCCGGCGAGTCGAAACGGGTCGGCATCTACGGCTTCGGCGCCGCCGCCCACATCGTCGCCCAGGTGCTGAAATACCAGGGGCGCGAGTTCCACGCCTTCACCCGCCCCGCTGATGTCGCCAGCCAGGAGTTTGCCCGTCGCCTCGGTGCCGCCTGGGCCGGCAGCGCCGACCAGACCCCGCCGGCATTGCTCGATGCCGCGCTGATCTTCGCCCCGGCCGGACCGCTGGTGCCGGCGGCATTGCGTCATCTGGAAAAGGGCGGCTGCGTCGTCTGTGCCGGCATCCACATGAGCGACATTCCGGCCTTCCCTTACGACATCCTCTGGGGCGAACGCAGCATCCGTTCGGTCGCCAACCTGACCCGGCGCGACGGCCTCGAATTCCTCGAACTCGCGCCGCGGGTGCCGGTGCGCACCGAGGTGGTCCGCTTCCCGCTGGCGCAAGCCAACGAGGCGCTGGCGCAACTGCGTCGCGGCGCATTCCAGGGCGCCGCGGTGCTGACGATGAACGCTTGACCGGCCGGTCAGCCGTGGTTGCGGCCGGACTCGGCCTTTTCCCGGCGCCGGCGCTTGCCGCCGCCGGCGAAGGCCTGGCGCACTTGCGACATTTCCATCATTCGCGTCGCGACCAGATAGTTGATGCTGCCCTCCGGCACCACGCCGTCGTCATCGGGTTCGCCGGCCGCAATGCCGGTGAGGAGCTCGATGGCCTGCTCGACGGTGGCAACCGCATGGATGCGGAACTTTCCTTCCGCACAGGCAGCCACCACATCCTGGCGCAGCATCAGGTTCTTCAGGTTGGCCTCGGGAATCAGCACGCCCTGCTTTCCGGTGAGGCCGCGCAGGCGGCAGATGTCGAAGAAGCCTTCGATCTTTTCATTGACCCCGCCGATGGCCTGCACCATGCCGAACTGGTTGACCGAACCGGTAATGGCCAGGGACTGGTCGATCGGCGCCCCCGACAATGCCGAAAGGAGGGCGCAAAGTTCGGCCAGGGAGGCGCTGTCGCCCTCGACCGGGCCGTAGGACTGCTCGAACACCAGGCTCGCCGAGAGCGACAGCGGCACCTGGCTGGAATAGCGCGTGGCGAGGAATGACGAGAGAATCATCACGCCCTTGGAATGGATCGGGCCGCCCATTTCGGTTTCGCGCTCGATGTCGATGACGTCGCCCTCGCCCACTCTCACGGTGGCGGTGATGCGCACCGGATGGGCAAAGCGGAAGTCGCCGAGATCGATCACGGCGAGGCCGTTGATCTGGCCGACGTGGCCGCCGCTGGAGGTGATCAGCAGGGTGTTCTCGAGAATTGCCTGCTGGTACCGCTCGCGCATCCGGTCGTGGCGCCGGACCTGGATCGCCAATGCCGCTTCGACATCACCGGCGCCGACCGAGGCACGACCGGCGCGGACGGCGCAATGCTCCGCCTCGTGCAGCAGATTGACGATGTGCTGCGTGTTGGTCGACAGGCGTTGCGCATCGCCGACGAAGCGCGCCGACTGTTCGATGACGCGCGCCACAGCGTCGCGTTCGAAGGGGCGCAAGCCGTCACGCCGACACAGGTCGGCAATTCTGCGGGCATAGCTCCGCGTGTTGTCGTCGCCGCGTTCGACGTCGGTTTCGAAATCGGCTGCGACGCGAAACAGTTCGCTGAATTCCGGATCGTATTCCTTCAGCAGGTAGTAGAGGAGCGGCTCGCCGAACAGCACGACCTTGCACGACAGCTTGATCGGCGCGGGTACCAGCGGCAGGCCGCTGGCGAAGCCCAGGGTCCGCTCGAGCGACTCGATGCGGATCTCGCCGGCCTTGAGGGTGCGCTTGAGCGCCTCGTAGGCGAAGGGCTGGCGCAGCAGCTTGTCCGCATCGAGCATCAGGAAGCCGCCGTTGGCGCGATGCAGGGCGCCGGCCTTGATCAGGGTGAAATTGGTCACCAGCGTGCCCATGTGGGCGATGTGATCGACCCGGCCGACCAGATTCGGAAAGGTCGGGTTGTCTTCGCTGATGATCGGGGCCGCTTTGCTGTCGCCGTGATCGACGAGCAGATTGGCCTGGTAGCGCTGCACCGACAGGCCGTCTCCGGTCAGCTCGAAGCCCTCGCTCTCGCCGTGCTGTTCGCGCAGGCCTTCGCCGTACTCGACGATGTCGGCCAGCACCTCGTCGAGAAAGCTCAACACGTTCTCCAGCCCTACGTAGCGCTCTTTCAGTTCATCGATCAGGTGGCCGATGGCGAGACTCATCGTGTCGCGGCCGAGTTGCTTGAGCCGCCCCTGCATTTCCCGCCGCCAGCGCGGAAATTGATGCAGCAGCTTTTGCAGGCGTTCGCCGAACTCCTCCATGACGTGGCCCAGGCGCTGCTTCTCCTCGTCGGCAAGTGCCGCAAAGACGTCGGGGGTCATCGGCTCCTCTCCCTGCAGCGGAGCAAAGGCGAAGCCTTGCGGCGTGCGGATCAGCGCAAATCCCTGCTGTCGCGATTCGTCGCCGAGCTGGTTCAGGGCGCCGGCCTCGCGTTCCTTGAGTTCGTTCTGGATAGCCTCAGCATGGGTACGGAAATCCTCGCTGTCGAAGGCCGCCGAGATGGCGGGCTCCAGTTCCTCGATCAGCTTTTGCATATCGCGCCGCAGCTCTGCGCCACGTCCCGGCGGCAGCAAAAGCACACGCGGCGATTGCGCATCGGCGAAGTTATTGACGTAGCAATAGTCGTCGGGCGCCGGCAGCGTGGCCGCCTTGGCCGCCAGCAGTTCGCGCACGTCGTCGTGGCGGCTGCTGCCCGGCTCGCCGAGCACGAAAAGGTTGTAGCCGGCACGATCGATGTCGATCGCGAAGCGCACGGCTTCCACCGCGCGCGGCTGGCCGAAGATTTCTTCCAGCGGCGGCAACTGGTCGGAAGTTTCGAAATCGAGCAGGGCGGGGTCGCAGCGGCGATACAGTGCCTGCGCGTCGACGGGTTTCAGGTCGGTCAGGGCGAGTGAGCCCGGAGTGCTGTCGCTGGTCATGTCCATGCCGGTTCGACATGAACCGGTCCGTCCGCGTTGATCGGGCCCGTTCTTGTTCGTGTTCCGGGCAGGACGGATTATGCCGTCAATTCCGCTTCCGGAAAATCAGGTGTCGTGCCGGACCAGACCGACAGTCGGCGCCGGCACTGCGGCGCCGAAGTTCGCCCTATACGCAGCCGGTGGGTTTGGGCATCCCGGCATAACGCGCCGCCTGCTTGGCGGGGCCGTAGGGGAACAGGTCGAAAAGATATTTCTTGTCGCCGAACTGCTCGCCGAGCGCGCCGCCGATCAGCTTCGACATGACGCGCAGATTGGGCGCCGTGCCGTTCTCCGCGTAGTAGTCGCGTATCCAGCGCACCACCTGCCAATGCTCGTCGGCCAGGGCGAGCTGGTCGCGCTCGGCGAGCACCTTCGCCACGTCTTCGCTCCAGTCGTCCAGCGAAGCGAGGTAGCCCTCGGCGTCGGTCTCGATGTCGCGTCCATTTACGTTGATCATGTTTCGTTCTCTCTGTTGGGGTTCGGGGGTATTACTTGACTATTTTTGTCGGATTATAAATCAGAAATGCGGTGAGGTCATAAAGGCTTCTGCAGCCGGGCTCGCAAGGACTTATCGCCGGGCCACGGCGCCACCGGAAGCCGCACGGACCCAGAGCCCACACTGGACGCAGGGGTCTCAAATCCGGATAATTCGCAAGGATCCGATCGATGACGACCTGCGTGGCTGGGAACTCCCGGCGCAGGTTTATTTTTTCCCTTGCCCGAAAGCGCACCATGGCCGCCGTCATGCCGCAGTTGTCAAACCCGTTGGCTCCGCCACCCGCAACCAGCCGGCTTCTGTTGTCCGGCAACGAAGCCGTTGCCCGCGCCGTCTGGGAATCCGGCGTCCGCGTCGCCGCCGCCTACCCTGGTACTCCCTCGACCGAGATCATCGAGTCGCTGGCGCGCTATCCCGACCTCCACGCCGAATGGTCGGTCAACGAGAAGGTTTCGATGGAAGTCGCGCTCGGCGCGTCGATGACCGGCGCCCGGGCCTTTTGCGCGATGAAGCACGTCGGCCTCAATGTCGCCAGCGACTGCCTGATGACCATGACGATCACCGGCGCCTACGGCGGCCTGGTGGTGGCCGTGGCCGACGACGTCGGCCTGTCCTCGTCGCAGAACGAGCAGGATTCGCGCTTCTGGGGCCGCTTCGCGCATCTGCCGGTGCTCGAGCCGGCCGATTCGCAGGAAGCCTACGAGATGACGAAGCTCGCCTTCGGCCTCTCCGAGCAATACGAAACCCCGGTGCTGTTGCGTCTCACCACGCGCATCTGCCACGTCAAGGGCCTGGTCGTCGTCGGCGAGCGCGAGAATCACGAACCCGCCGGCTTCATCAAGAATCCCGAGCGCTGGGTAATGGTCCCGGCCCATGCCAAGCTGCGCATCCCCAGCCTGTTCCAGCGCGACGACACCCTGCGCGGCGTGTCGGAAGCATCGCCGCTCAACGTGCTGGAATCCGGAACGGACCGCAGCGTCGGCTTCGTCGCCTCGGGCCCGGCCTACATGCATGTCAAGGAAGCCTTCCCGAACGCGCCGGTGCTGAAGCTGGGCTTTTCCTATCCGTGGCCGCCGGAAAAGGTGCGCGCCCTGGCGGCGCTGTGCGACACGCTGGTGGTGGTCGAGGAAACCGAGCAGCTGCTCGAAACCGAAATCAGGGCGGCGGGCATCGCCTGCCACGGCAAGGACGTGCTGCCGAAAATGGGCGAGCTGTCGCCGCAGGTGCTGCTGCCGGCCGTGGATCGCCTGCTCGGCAAGGACGTGCCGCCGCCCGCGCCTGCCGCGGCGCCGATGAAAGTCTTCCCGCGGCCGCCGACGCTGTGCGCGTCGTGCCCGCACATGGGCATCTACTACACGCTGTCGCAGATCAAGAACATCATCGTCTCCGGCGACATCGGTTGCTACACGCTGGGCGCCGGCCATCCGTGGAATGCGCTCGACACGACGATCTGCATGGGCGCCACGATGGGCGTCGCGCTCGGCATCGACAAGGGTCGCGGCGAGGTCGACAAGAACAAGCGCATCCTCGCCGTGATCGGCGATTCGACCTTCATGCACATGGGCATGCAGGGCCTGCTCAACATCACCTACAACAAGGGCAACGTCACCGTCCTGCTGCTCGACAACAACACCACCGGCATGACCGGCGGCCAGGCGACGCCGGCCTCGGGCCGCGACATTCACGGCGCGGAGGCGCCGCGCGTCGATCTGGCCAAGGTGGTCGAGGCGCTCGGCGTGCCCAACGAGCGGATCAAGGTGGTGGATCCCTACGAACTGCCGATCCTGTTCAAGACCGTGCGCGACGAAATCAAGATCGAGGGCCCTTCGGTGATCATCGCCCGCCGGCCCTGCGTGCTGATCGACGACTTCAAGCCTTTCCGCCCCTATCTGGTCGAGGAGGACAAGTGCACCGGCTGCGGCAACTGCCTCGAGGTCGGCTGCCCCGCGATCCACGTCACCCACCGCGAGAAGGTGATCAAGCCCTCCGGCAAGGAAGTCGAACTGGCCTTCGTCAATATCGACAACCAGGCCTGCACCGGCTGCGGCCTGTGCGTGCAGCCCTGCGCGCCGGACGCCATCCAGCACGTGCCGCGGCGCGACATTCCGATCCATATCGTCAAGACATGAGCCAGAACGAAATCACCAATATTCTCGTCTGCGGCATCGGCGGCCAGGGCGTCATGACGGCCACCGAGATTCTCGCCGAAGCCGCGATCGCCGAAGGACACGACGTCAAGAAAACCGAGGTGGCCGGCATGGCGCAGCGCGGCGGCGTAGTCACCTCGCATCTGCGCTTCGGCCGCAAGGTGCTCTCGCCGCAGATCGAACCGGGCACGGTGCAGGTGCTGCTCGGCTTCGAGGGCGCCGAGGCGCTGCGCTGGTCGCACTACCTGCGGCCCGACGGCCTGGCGCTGGTGAACAACGCCAAGCTGGTGCCGCCCGTGGTCGAACTCGGATTGTTCGACTACCCCGAAGATCCGACCGGGCAGATGCGCGCCGCCGGGCGCCGCGTGGTGTCCTTCGACGCCATGTCGATCGCGCGCGACCTGGGCGAGGTCCGGCTCGGCAATACCGTCATGCTCGGCGCCATTGCCGACTACCTGCCGTTCTCGCCGGACGTGCTGCTGGCATGCATCGTCAAGCGCTTTGCGCGCAAGGGCGAACAGGTGGTGGCGGCGAATCGCCAGGCATTCGCCGCAGGCCGCGAGGCGGTGGCCAAACAACTCGGTGGCGCTCCGGCGCACGCCTGACCAATCGTACAAGACCACACGGAACACTTCATGACTGCACGAATCATTGACGGCAATGCCCTCTCGGCGGAAATCCGCGGCCAGCTCGCCGAGCGCGCCGCCTTGCTCAAGTCCGTCGGCATCACGCCCTGCCTCGCCGTGATCCTGGTCGGCGAAGACCCCGCTTCCGCGGTCTATGTCCGCAACAAGGTTGCCGCCTGCGAAAAGGTCGGCATGCAGTCGCTGCGCGATGTCTATGCCGCCGACGTCGATCCGTCCCTGGTCTTCGAGCGCATCGCCGAGCTCAACGCCGACCCCTCGGTGCACGGCATCCTGGTGCAACTGCCGCTGCCGAAGCACTTCGATTCGGAGGCGGTGCTCGAGTCGATTTCGCCCGAGAAGGATGTCGACGGCTTCCACGCCGAAAACGTCGGCGCACTGATGCAGGGCAACCCGCGCTTCATTCCCTGCACGCCCTACGGCGTCATGAAAATGCTGGAAAGCGCCAAGGTCCCTCTCAAGGGCGCCGAAGTCGTCATTGTCGGCCGCAGCAACATCGTCGGCAAGCCGATGGCCATGCTGCTGCTGGCGCAGAGCTGCACCGTCACCATTTGTCATTCGCAGTCGAAGGATCTGGCCTTCCACACTCGCCGCGCCGACATCCTGGTGGCAGCCGTCGGCCGCGCGAAGATGATCACCGGCGACATGATCAAGCCGGGCGCCACGGTAATCGACGTCGGCATCAACCGCACGCCGGAAGGCAAGCTGTGCGGCGACGTCGATTTCGAAACCGCAAAGGAAGTTGCCGGCGTCATCACCCCGGTGCCAGGCGGCGTCGGCCCGATGACCATCACCATGCTGCTGGCCAACACCCTCGAAGCGGCCGAAAGGTGCATCAAATGAAACCACTGGTCGGGATCGTCATGGGCTCGGATTCGGACTGGCCCGTCATGCAGGCGGCGGCGCAGATGCTGAAGGAATTCGGCGTGCCTTACGAGGCGCGCGTCGTCTCCGCCCACCGCACGCCCGACCTGCTGTTCGACTACGCTGCCGTGGCCCACGAACGCGACCTGCGGGCGATCATTGCCGGCGCGGGCGGGGCGGCGCATCTGCCCGGCATGCTGGCGGCGAAGACCATCGTGCCGGTGCTCGGCGTGCCGGTGCCGTCGAAGCACCTCAACGGCCTCGATTCCCTGCTGTCCATCGTGCAGATGCCGAAGGGCATTCCGGTCGCCACCTTCGCCATCGGCGAAGCCGGCGCCGCCAATGCCGCCCTTACCGCGATCGCCATCATCGCCACCGCCAACGACGACTACGGCCGCGAATTGGCGCGGAAGCTCGAGGATTTCCGCAGCCAACAGAGCCAGAAGGTGCTGGCGATGAAGCTGCCCGAGCTCTGATGGACATTGCGTCGATACGGGACTATTTCACGGGTCTGCAGCAGCGCATCGTCGGCGAACTCGAAGTCATCGAAGGCTCGCCCTTTCTGCGCGATGCCTGGGAGCGGCCGCAGGGGGGCGGCGGCATTTCCCGCCTGATCGAAGACGGCAAGGTTTTCGAGCGCGGCGGCGTCAATTTCTCGCACGTCAAGGGCGACCGGATGCCCGGCTCCGCCACCGCACATCGTCCCGAACTGGAGGGCCGCCGGTGGGAAGCCATGGGCGTCTCGCTGGTGCTGCATCCGCAGAACCCCTACTGCCCGACCTCGCACATGAACGTGCGCTTCTTCGTCGCCGAGAAGGAGGGCGAGGAGCCGGTGTGGTGGTTCGGCGGCGGCATGGACCTGACGCCCTACTACGGCTTCGAGGAAGACGCCCGGCACTTCCACCGCAGCTGCCGCGACGCGCTGGCACCCTTCGGCCCCGAAGTGCACGCGCGCTGCAAGAAATGGTGCGACGACTATTTCTTCCTTAAGCACCGCAACGAAGCCCGCGGCATCGGCGGCATCTTCTTCGACGACCTCAACGAGGGAGGCTTCGACCGCTGCTTCGGCCTGACGAAGAGCGTCGGCGATCATTTCACCGCCGCCTACCTGCCGCTGATCGAACGCCGCAGCGCCCTGCCCTATGGCGAACGCGAGCGGGATTTCCAGGCCTACCGGCGCGGACGCTACGTCGAATTCAACCTGGTCTGGGACCGCGGCACGCTGTTCGGCCTGCAGTCGGGCGGCCGCACCGAGTCGATCCTGATGTCGCTGCCGCCCATCGTCAAATGGCGTTATTGCTGGGAACCCGCGGCAGGCACCGAGGAAGCCCGGCTCTACAGCGACTTCCTGCCGCCGCGCGACTGGCTCTAGCCCCGAACCGCCGTAGCGCCAGCGCCGACTTTCGCATGAGTCACCAATTCAATTTCTGCCCGAACTGCGCAACGCCCTTGCAGATGCTCTCGGCGATGGAGGACGGCGGCCCGAAGCTGCGGCTGCGCTGCCCGGCCTGCGAGTGGACCCATTGGAACAACCCGACGCCGGTACTCGCCGCGATCATAGAGATGGCGGACCGCGACGGTCAGGTGCTGCTGGCGCGCAATGCCGCATGGCAGGGCCGGATGTTCGCCCTCATCACCGGTTTCATGGAAGCCGGCGAGACGCCGCAGGACGGTATCGCCCGCGAGGTCCTCGAGGAAACCGGCCTGCGCATCGATGCGCCGAGCCTCGTCGGCGTCTACGACTTCCAGCGCATGAACCAGATCATCATCGCCTACCACGTGGTGGCGAGCGGCAAGATCGTGCTCTCGCCCGAACTGGCCGAATACCGGCTGTTCCGTCCCGAAGACCTCAAGTGCTGGCGCGCCGGAACGGGCTATGCGCTGGCCGACTGGCTCACCGCGCGAGGCATCGCGCCGAAGTGGATCGAACTGCCGCCGAGCCCTGAAGCGCCAGCGGGTCAGAGCACCGCCGCGGCACGATAGTGGCGTACCGCCAGCGCCGACTCTTCGAGCTGGTCGAGCAGTTGGGCGAGTTCGACATGGGCGGCGCGTGAGGGCGCGATGGCCAGCGCGGCTTCCAGATAACTCCTCGCCTTGCCCCACAACTGTTGCTGACGACACAGGCGGCCCAGGGTAAACAACAAGGCGCCGTCGCGCGGCACGCGCTGCAACCATTTCTCCGCCTGCGCGATGCGTCCGAGCACGTCACCGGCGGGCTCACCGGCCCGGCAGCAGTCGCCATAGGCCAGCACCAGACTGGTATCCCAGTGTTCGTCGAGGGCGTCCTCGATCACGCGTTGGGCCTCGCGGCAGTCGCCCGCTGCCATCAGCGCGCGAGCGGTCTCCAGCGCCAGCGAGGGCTCCGCGCGGTCGCTCTCGTCCAGTTCGCGCCAGTAGCGCATGAGCCCCGGAGGATCTTCGCGCAAACCGCGCAGGGCTTCGCGCACGGCGCGACTGCGGATCGGTGCAGCCTGTTCGGCAGTCAGCGCCTGATGTTTCTCCAATTGGCGCACCAGGCGCGCCACCTCGCGCCAGTTGCCCAGACCCTGTTCGGCGCGCAAGGAGAGGCGCATGGCGGCGATATGCCGCCCTTCAACCGCAGCGAACTGATGCAAGGCATCGCGAGCGTCCTCGAAGCGCCGCTCTTCCAGGGCAAATTCGGCTTCGGTCATCAGCCGGGCCGCCTGCAAGCCATTGCCGTCGTACGCGCGCATGCGCCTGCCCCATTCCGCCGTACGCTCCGCGTCGCGCAAGGCGTGCGCGGCGCGCCAGCCGGCCAGTGCCAGCATGCCCGCGCGGGTCTGTTCGGGCCAGGCTTTCTCGGCGCAACGCATGGCGTGACCGTAGCGACCTTCCTGCAGCAGGCGCCAGGCATCGTGCAGAGCGAGCGCGGCCTTCTCCTGTCGCCGGCGGCGACGGAATTCCGCCACTGCGCGCGGCAGGCCGAGCGTGTGGCTGACGGCGCGCGCCAGCAGATAGACCACGAAGAAGCCGACGATCGACGCCAGCAGGAACAGGTTGAGCGAGACTTCCGCGCGCCACGGCGGCAGCACCAGCAGCACGTAGCCGTCGTTGTAGCGCGCGGCAAGGGCCAGGCCCACTGCCGCCGCAGCGAGAATCAGCAACCAGAGCACGGCACGCATCTTGAGAGCTACCGGGCCGCGCCCGCGCCCCGCTCGCGGGCGAACTTCAGGTTGCGCAGGGCAGTGAGGGTTTCCGCCAGACCCGGCAGGTCGAAGCTGACATCGGTGGTCGCCAGCGTCTTCAAGGTGCCCTGCGCCGCCTGTACCGCCTTGGCGCGACTGTCGAAGTAGCGATCGAGATGCTCGCGCGCCTGGCGGATCTCTTCGCGGAAGGTTTTGCCGTCGCGCTGCAGCAGCGCCAGGCGCGCGTTGAGCAGGCGCAGCTTGAGGTTCTCGCGCAGGAAGAAACTCTGCGTCGGCGAGAGCAGTGCGGGGTCGTTCTGGTCGATGCGCTCGAGGCGCACCAGCTGCCTGAATTCCCGCCAGAGGTCGGCGCCCAGTTCGCGCCAGTAATCCACGCTTGCCGGCTTCGCCGGCGGTCCCGGCTTCGTCGTTTCCGTCCTGGGCCGCTGCTCATAGGCCAATGGCAAGCCGTCGATGACAGCCACCACGCTTTCAATCTTCAGCGACAGACCAGTGACGTTGGCGCCGGGCGTCGCCTTGAGACGCTCGATGTCGCGCGCGATGAGTTTTCTGGCGGGCAGAAATTGCGGCTGGACCGAGCGCGCAAGACGGGCGTCGGCGCCTTGCAGCGCAATCAGTGCCGCCTCGACGTTGCCGGCGAACTGCAGCTGCTGCATGGCGATGACCACTGCCTGCTCGACCTCCGCCAGCACGCGTTCATCGCGGGTGCTGGAGAGCTCCTGGTACATGGCTTCGAGCGCCAGGGCCTGACTCTGGGTTTCAGCCAGTTTCGCTTCGAGCGCGCCGACCTTGGCCTGCAAGGACGCCAGCGACTCCTGGTTCTGCCGCGCAACTGCGCGCCCTTCCTTGACCATCGAGTCGCCCTCGGCGAGGCGGCGTGCAAGTTCCTGCTGCAGGCTCGTGACCTGGATGCGGGTATCGGCCCATTGCGCGACGACCACCACAATCGCGACGACAAGAACGCGCACGGTCGGCCGGCGCCAGGCATCGCGCCAGCGGCCGGTGGCGGGTGTCGAATCAGTTTGAACTGGAGTTTCCATGAGAAGCGAAGTATTGCACGAGTCCGGCCATCAAGCCGTCATCGCCGGGTCCCGTCGCGATCACCTTGGTCAGGCCCAGGGCCTCGGCCTGTTCGGCAATGCGCAGATGCGGCACGAAGGCCGGCGTCTTCTTCAGCCATGCCTGGCCGAGACGACCGACCATGTCGAAAAAATTGCGCAGGCCCTCGCTGCTGGTGAGGGTCACGGCGTCGAGCCGACCCTCTTCCCAGAGCTTGAGCAGGGGCGCCGGGTCGAGCTGCGGTTGGCCGCGGCGATAGCAGGTCACGTACTCGATCGTGGCGCCGCGCGCCTTGAGCGTCTCACCCAGCAATTCGCGACCGCCGTCGCCGCGAAAGATGATCACGCGGCGGCCGCGCACGTCGATCAGCTCGGGGAGATCGAGCAAGGCTTCGGAATCGAAGCGCAGCGGCGGCGAGATGACGTCATGAATGCCATGGCGGGCAAGCTCGCGTTCGCTGCTCTTGCCCAGCGCCGCGACGCGCAGGGTGGCGGGCCACGAACGGCGTGAGAGGATGACGTTCAGCGCCCTCTCTATCGCGTTGGGGCTGACGAACACCGCAAGGTCGAAACCGTCGAGGCGAATCGCGACGTCGAGCAGCGGTACGACATCTTCGACATCGCGAATTTCCAGCACCGGGTAGAGCACCGGAATGGCCCCCGCCTCGGTCAATGCCGTGGCGAAATGCGCCGCCTGCCCGGCCGGGCGCGTCACCACGACATGGCGGCCGGCCAAACTCATTGTCAGCTGCCGAGCGCTGCGAGAATTTCGGCGGCACCCTGTCTGCGCAGTTCGTCCGCCAGTTTCAGACCGAGCGCTTCCGGATCGGCGGAACTGCCGCTGAGTTCGGCATGTGCCATGCGCTTGCCGTCGGGCGAGGCGACGAAACCGCGCAAACGGAGATTGCCCGCACGCATTTCGGCAAAGGCCCCCAGCGGGACTTCACAACTTCCTGCCAGCGCGCGCGATACTGCGCGCTCGGCGCGCACACAGGCGGCGGTATCCGGGTCATTGAGCGGCGCCACCCAGGCAGCCACCTCCGGGCGCGAAGCCAGCGCTTCGATGCCCAGCGCGCCCTGCCCCGCGGCGGGCAGCGAATCCTCGGCGGGCAGCACGGCGCGGATGCGATTGCCGAGGCCCAGGCGCGTGAGGCCCGCGGCGGCGAGAATGATCGCGTCGAACTGGCCTTCGTCGAGCTTGCGCAGGCGCGTATCGAGATTGCCGCGCAGGGGCGTCACGGCGAGCCAGGGATAACGTGCATGCAGCTGTGCCTCGCGGCGCAGGCTCGAGGTGCCGACCACGGCACCGGGCGGCATGTCCTCGAGGCTGGCGTACTTGCCCGACACCAGGGCATCCAGCGGGACTTCGCGCGGACCGATGGCAACCAGCGAGAACTCCGGCTCCATCTGCATCGGCACGTCTTTCATGGAGTGCACGGCGAGATCGGCCGCGCCGTTGAGCAGGGCGGCCTCCAGTTCCTTGACGAACAGGCCCTTGCCGCCAACCTTGGACAGGGGCCGGTCGAGAATCTGGTCGCCGCGAGTGGTCATGCCCGACAACTCGACCTGGCAGGCCGGATACAGTTGTTGCAGAAGGCTGCGCACATGCTCGGCCTGCCACAAGGCGAGCCGGGATTCGCGCGTGGCGATGACGATGCGCGCAGGCGGGGATGCAGGGGAAGGTGATGGGCTCACGAAACGACCGATCGAGGGAGAATGGAATGCCAGGAAAAGTACTGCCTGCCGGTCCGCCGCGGCGGTCCTGCAGCAACATGATTTTGCAGGAATTCTAGCAGCCTGGCGGGCTTTCGGCGCGGGATGCGCCGCAGTCAAACGGGATTTTCACGCGAAATGGCGCAAAAAAGCCACCCGCAGGCGGCCGTGGATTCAGCACCGAAAATCAGCCGGCGCTCGCCCGTGCCAGCGAGGCGCTCTCGACCCACCGCTTGATGCGATTGGCGTCACCGATGCGCGTCATCTTGCCCCAGGAGTCGAGCAGAACGATGATGGTCGGCTTGTTGTTGAGCCAGGCCTGCATCACCAGGCATTTGCCGGCCTCGTTGATGTAACCGGTCTTCGACAAGCCGATCTCCCAGGTCGGGCTCTTCACCAGCGTGTTGGTGTTGCGGAACTGCTGCGACCGGCCGGCGATGCTGAACTCGCCTTCGGACGTCGTCGAAAACTCGCGAATCAGCGGATACTGGTGTGCGGCATCGACCATTTTCGCCAGATCGCGCGGACTCGATACGTTGGCCGCGGTCAAGCCGGTCGGATCCTGAAACCGCGTATCGACCAGACCGAGCAACTGCGCCTTCTGGTTCATGGCGGCAACGAAAGCCTCCCGACCGCCGGGATAGTGGCGCGACAAGGCGGACGCCGCACGGTTTTCGGAAGACATCAGGGCCAGGCGCAGCATCTCCTCGCGGGCCAGACGGGTGCCGACCTTGAGGCGCGAACGCGTTCCCTTGAGGACATCGACATCTTCCTCGCCGATGGCCAGGGTTTCAGTGAGGTCGGGCTTGGCGTCGAGCACGACCATCGCCGTCATCAGCTTGGTGATCGACGCGATCGGCAGGACGGCGTTGGGATTCTTTTCGAACAGCACGGCGCCGGTGGCCTGATCCAGCACCAGTGCGGCCGATGACTGCAGTGCAAGGTGGTGGGCATCGTCAAACGACGCGACGCGCCGTGCGGAGTGGACGCGTACCTTGTGCCTTGCGGTGATCTGCATCGACACGCGCGGAGCCTTTGCGGCAGCTGCCTTCTTCTTCTTGGTGGCCGCTTCGGCCTGCGCCGGCGTCACGCCGGCGCCGACAGTTGCCGCCAGCAACAACATCAGTAGTGCCTTTTTCATGGAGATGCCCCTCCTGCAATCGAGCCATTCTAGCAGAGGATATCCCCTCCGAAATAAGCGGCATAGGCAGTTTTCTATGTGAATAAAGGAGTTAAGCGTCAAGGCTCGCTAACAACATTAACTCAGATCAAGAAACAGCCCCAATCCGTTCCGGCCTGCCGCTGCCGGTCAGAATCGGGGCCGTACCGGATTCCACATGCGAGAAATCAACTGCCGCCCTTGGCGTGCTGCTGCGCTTCGACGGACAACAATGCGGTGACGTTGACAATTCGCCTTACGGTCGCGGTCGGGGTCAGGATATGCACCGGGCGCGCCGCGCCAAGCAGCAGCGGACCCACCGTCAGGCCGTCACCCGCCGAAGTCTTGATCAGATTGAAGGAGATATTCGCGGCATCCAGCGTCGGCATGATCAGCAGGTTGGCCTGGCCCTTCAGTGTCGAGTCGGGAAACACCTGCCGCCGGATGTCGTCGGAAAGCGCCGCGTCGCCGTGCATCTCGCCATCGACTTCCAGCTGCGGCGCCGTGCGACGCAGGATTTCCAGGGCGCGACGCATCTTGATCGCCGTCGGCGTGTCCTCGGTGCCGAAACTCGAATGCGACAGCAGCGCCACCTTGGGCGTCAGGCCGAAGCGCGCGACTTCGTCCGCCGCCAGCCGGGTCATCTCCGCGAGTTGTTCGGCCGTCGGCTCGTAATTCACGTAGGTGTCGCCGATGAACAGGGTTCGGCGCGGCAAGACCAGCATGTTCATGGCGTAAAAGTGCTCGATCCCGGGCTTCAGACCGATCACGGTTTCGATGTAGCGCAGATGCAGGGAGTGCTTGCCGAAGGTTCCGCAGAGCATCGCGTCGGCATAGTTGTGGCGTACCAGCATGGCGCCGATCAGCGTGGTGCGCCGGCGCATCTCGCGCTTGGCGTATTCGACGCTGACGCCCTTGCGCGCCATGAGACCGTAGTAATCCTGCCAGAGCTCCTTGTAGCGCGGATCGAAATCCGGATTGACCAGCTCGAAATGCTCGCCGGCGCGAATCCGCAGGCCATGGCGGGCGATGCTCTTGTCCACCACCTCGGGACGACCGATCAATATCGGCCGCGCCAGACCTTCGTCGCACACGGTTTGCGCGGCGCGCAGCACGCGCTCGTCCTCGCCTTCGCAGAACACCACGCGAGCGGGCTTCTTCCTGGCTGCCGCGAACACCGGCCGCATCAGGAGTCCGGTCGAATAGACGAAGTCGTTCAATTGCTGGACGTAGGCATCCATGTCGGCGAGCGGGCGCGTGGCGACACCGGAATCCATCGCAGCCTGAGCCACCGCCGGTGCAACCTTGATGATGAGCCGGGGATCGAACGGCTTCGGAATCAGGTACTCGGGACCGAAGGAAAGATCCTCCGTACCGTAGGCGGCGGTCACCACCTCCGATTGCTCGGCGTGCGCGAGTTCTGCAATCGCCCGCACGGCAGCCACCTTCATGGCCTCGTTGATCGTCGTTGCGCCGACGTCCAGCGCACCCCGGAACATGTAAGGGAAACAAAGGACATTGTTAACCTGATTCGGATAGTCCGACCGACCGGTGCCGATGATGGCGTCGGGGCGCACGGCCTTGGCGTCTTCGGGACGAATTTCAGGGTCGGGATTGGCCATCGCCAGAATCAGCGGATCACGCGCCATGGTCTTGACCATCTCCGGCTTCAGTACGCCCCCCGCAGACAGACCGAGGAAGATGTCGGCGCCGACCGTTGCGTCGGCCAGGGAGCGTGCCGCCGTTGCCTGCGCATAGCGCTGCTTCGATGGGTCGAGCCCCTCGCGTCCATCGTGGATCACACCCTTGCTATCTACCGCGAAGACGTTCTTTGGATCGAGGCCGAGGCTCACCAGCAGATCGAGGCAGGCGATCGCCGCCGCCCCCGCTCCGGAACAGACCAGCTTGACCTTCGCAATGTCCTTGCCGACGACGCGCATGCCATTCAAGACGGCAGCACTGGCAATGATCGCGGTACCGTGCTGGTCGTCGTGGAACACCGGGATCTTCATCCGCTCGCGCAGCTTGGACTCGACATAGAAGCACTCGGGCGCCTTGATGTCTTCCAGATTGATGCCACCAAAGGTCGGCTCCAGCGAGGCGATGATATCCACCAGCTTGTCGGGATCGTTCTCGGCGACCTCGATGTCGAAGACGTCGACGCCGGCAAACTTCTTGAACAGCACGCCCTTGCCTTCCATCACCGGTTTGCCGGCCAGCGGTCCGATATTGCCCAGTCCCAGCACCGCCGTGCCGTTGGTGATTACCGCCACGAGATTGGCGCGCGAGGTGTACAAGGCGGCCGTGGCGGGATCGCGCACGATCTCGTCGCAGGCGGCGGCGACACCCGGCGAATAGGCCAGCGACAGGTCGGCTTGACCGGTCAGCGGCTTGGTCGGGGTAACGGCGATCTTGCCGGGTTTGGGGCTGCGGTGATATTCCAGCGCCGCAGCGCGGATACGTTCGTCCATAGCATCATTCTCCTGTTGGCGTCGACCCCAATTGTATCGCCGTGTCGCCAGCGCCGACTTCTTGACAGATCGGCAATTTCAGTTGCGGCCGCAGCGCTCGACGCCGATAGAGCGGGCATTGGCCTCCGCCGAGACTTCGTTTTCCGAGGCAACGCGAACGGCCAGCCCGGAACCGCGTCGCCAGTCCCGGCGATCACCGTCAGCCGGCGCGGAACGCCGCGCGCCTCCGCGCCGCGTGCCGCATTCGATTGTGGGATAATCCGCGGCTCATTTGGCTCCGCGACCCGGACCATCCCGCCCGCTGCGAGCTGCCGCAAGCCCCGCCGATCCCTACCCGTCGATCGCCAGGCCGGCAGGCGCAGATCAAAAATCAGAGTGGAGATTTTCGCGTCATGAACCAGCCCAAACAGTTTCAATCCCCGGCCTACGTCAGGAACGCCAAGCTGAGTGCCTGGGTTGCCGAAGTCGCCGCACTCACCGAGCCCGCCGACATCGTCTGGTGTGATGGCTCGCAGGATGAGGCCGATCGCCTCTTCGCGCAGATGGTCGCGTCCGGGAGCATGATCAAGCTCAATCCGGCGAAGCGCAAGAATTCCTACCTTGCCTTGTCCGACCCGTCCGACGTCGCCCGTGTCGAAGATCGCACCTACGTCTGCACCTCGGACCCGGAGGATGCGGGTCCCAACAACAACTGGGAACACCCGGACAAGATGAAGACCACCCTGCGCGGCCTGTTCAAGGGCTGCATGCGCGGGCGCACCATGTACGTCATCCCGTTCTCGATGGGCCCCATCGGCTCCCCGATCGCCCACATCGGCGTCGAGCTTTCCGATAGTCCCTACGTCGTGGTCAACATGCGCATCATGGCGCGCATGGGTCGAGCGGTGCTCGATCAGCTCGGCAGCGACGGCTTTTTCGTGCCTTGCCTGCACAGCGTCGGTCACCCGCTCGACGCCGGCCAGGCCGACGTCAAATGGCCCTGCAACAACACCAAGTACATCTGCCACTTCCCGGAAACCCGGGAGATCTGGTCGTTCGGCTCGGGCTACGGCGGCAACGCGCTGCTGGGCAAGAAGTGCTTCGCGCTTCGCATCGCCTCGACGATGGCCCGCGACGAAGGCTGGCTGGCCGAACACATGCTGATTCTCGGCGTCGAATCGCCCGAAGGCGAGAAGAGCTATGTCGCGGCGGCCTTCCCGTCGGCCTGCGGCAAGACCAACTTCGCCATGCTGATTCCGCCGCTGGGCCTCGGCGGCTGGAAAGTTACCACGGTCGGCGACGACATCGCCTGGATCAAGCCCGGCAAGGACGGCCGCCTGTACGCGATCAATCCGGAAGCCGGCTTTTTCGGCGTAGCCCCGGGCACCAGCGAAAAGACCAATTTCAACGCGATGGCGACGCTGAAAGAGAACATCATTTTCACCAATGTCGCCCTGACCGATGACGGCGACGTCTGGTGGGAAGGCATGAGCAAGGAGCCCCCTGCGCACTGCATCGACTGGCAGGGCCAGGACTGGACGCCGCAGATCGGCAAGGAAACCGGGCGCAAGGCAGCCCACCCCAATTCGCGCTTCACGGCACCCGCCGCTCAGTGTCCGGTGATCGACCCGGAATGGGAAAACCCCGCCGGCGTGCCGATCTCGGCATTCATCTTCGGTGGCCGCAGGGCAACTACGGTGCCGCTGGTATTCGAAGCCTTCAACTGGAACTACGGCGTATATATGGCGGCGACGCTGGGATCGGAAACCACCGCTGCGGTCATGGGCGCCCAGGGTGTCTTGCGCCGCGACCCGTTCGCGATGCTGCCTTTCTGCGGCTATCACATGGGAGACTACTTCAACCACTGGCTGCGCATCGGCCATCAGGTGGAGCATGCGCCCCGGATTTTTACGGTGAACTGGTTCCGCCAGGACAAGGACGGCAACTTCATGTGGCCGGGCTTCAGCGACAACATGCGCGTATTGAAGTGGATCGTCGGTCGTTGCGGCGGGCGGGCGGATGCAAAGCAGACGACGCTCGGCTGGATACCCCGTTTCGAGGATCTCGACTGGAGCGGCAGCGAGGAAGTCACCAAGGAACAGTTCGAGCAACTCACGGCGGTCGACGCGACTGCGTGGCGGGAGGAGTTGAAACTGCACGCCGAGTGGTTCGACAAGCTCAAGAGCCGCTTGCCGCGCTCACTGACCCTCAAGCGCGAACTGTTCGAACTGGCTCTCGTGGATTGACAGTCGGCGCTGGTGTCACGGCGAGTCACGGATCGGCCGCCCTGCGTCAGCAAGGCGGCCGATTTTTCCTGGAGAACCGAATGAGCATCGCCGCCCGAATGGCGCAGATCGAACCGTTCCATGTCATGGAATTGATGTCACGCGCCCAGGCACTCGAAGCCGAAGGAAGGTCCATCATCCACATGGAGGTCGGCGAACCCGACTTTGCGACTGCCGACCCGATTCTCGAAGTCGCCCGGCGCTTTCTCTCCGGCGGACACGTTCATTACACGGCGGCCCTCGGTCTGCAGCAACTGCGGGAAGCGATCAGCGGCTGGTACCGCACGCGCTACGGTCTCGAGGTTTCGCCGGCACGAATCGTGGTCACGGCCGGCGCCTCCGGTGCGCTGCTGCTCGCCCTCGGCGTACTGGTCAATCCAGGCGACGAATGGCTGCTGCCGGATCCCGGCTATCCCTGCAACAGGCATTTCGTGCGCCTGTTCGAAGGCCGGCCGCTGTCGCTCGCCGTGGAGGAAGCGGCGAACTACCAGCCCACCGCGGACCGGGTTGACGCCTCATGGACCGCAAACACGCGGGGGCTGCTGGTGGCTTCCCCCGCCAATCCTACGGGAACCATGCTCGACCACGACACCCTCGCGGCACTGGCGGAGATCGTCGCGGCGCGAGGCGGCACTCTGCTGGTCGACGAGATCTATCACGGGCTGACCTACGGAGTGGACGCCGGGTCGGCGCTGGCGATCAGCGACGACATCTTCGTCATCAACAGCTTCTCCAAATACTTCGGCATGACCGGCTGGCGCCTGGGCTGGCTCGTCGCCCCGCAGCGCTATGTACGCGAGATCGAGAAGCTCGCGCAGAACCTCTACATCGCGCCATCGACCGTCGCCCAGCATGCCGCGCTGGCGGCCTTCCAGCCGGAGACCCTGGCCATTCTCGAGGCGCGGCGCCACGAGTTTTCCCTGCGCAGGGATTTGCTGCTGCCCGGGCTGCGCGAACTCGGGTTCAAGATCGCGGCCGAGCCACGCGGTGCGTTCTACGTGTACGCCGACTGCAGCGAACTGGCGGATGACAGCTTCGCTCTCGGCCAGAGACTGCTGACCGAGGCAGGAGTGGCGGCGACGCCGGGGCTGGATTTCGGCAACAATGCGCCGCAACGCCACATGCGCTTTGCCTACACCATCGACCGTGCCCGGATCGCGGACGGCCTCGCCCGCATGGCGGCGTTCCTGAATTCCGGAAATCGGGGAATTGGAAAATAGATAAAAGAAAGCGCGTGCTGAGCTAACAGCACGCGCTTGCTATCCACTAGGCGCCGCGATCAGTCCCGCAGGACCAAGCGCAGCGCTGCTACCGTCAGGGACGGGAACCGGTGGGAAACGGCCAGGCCGCCGCTGGATTCAGCGAGGACTTGATGCCGGGTGCAGCTGCAGTCGAAGGTGCAGCAGCGGCAGCAGGCTTCGCGGCCGGCTTAGCAGCAGCCTTCTTCGGTGCGGCCTTCTTGGCAGCCGGCTTCGCAGCCGGCTTCGCAGCAGGCTTCTTGGCAGCCGGCTTCTTCGCAGCAGGCTTCTTCGCAGCAGGCTTTTTGGCAGCCGGCTTTTTAGCAGCAGGCTTCTTCGCAGCAGCCTTCTTCGGTGCAGCCTTCTTGGCAGCAGGCTTCTTCGCAGCAGCCTTCTTCGGTGCAGCCTTCTTCGGTGCAGCCTTCTTCGCAGCAGGCTTCTTGGCGGCAACCTTCTTCGCGGCCGGCTTCTTGGCAGCGACTTTCTTCGGTGCAGCCTTCTTCGCAGCAGGCTTCTTCGCTGCCGGTTTCTTGGCAACAGCCTTCTTCGCAGCGGGCTTGGCAGCCGCCTTCTTTACAGCCGGCTTTTTAGCAGCCGGCTTCTTCGGGGCCGCAGACTTCTTAGCGGCGGGCTTAGCCGCAGCCTTCTTTGCGGCCGGCTTCTTGGCTTTCTTGGTATCAGCCATGTTGAACCTCCTTAACAAATTAACAGGAAAGAACCACCACTACTTTTTACTGCCACCCGTCTGGGCTAGCACGGATTATCCAACGCTCCGATGCAATCGAAAGCGACGAATTCCTCACGTTTATCCGCCTATCACTTCGTTTTGAAACTGCCGATGACAAACGCACAAGCAACCACACATCATATTTTGGCGAGCGCCTGAAGCGCGCCGGCCTTCTGCCGCACGGCGACAGCTACCTCGAGTCCAATCCGCGGGGTACCGGATCAGCAGCGCACCCGCGGTTGACGAACGATCGAGCCCGCAACCGAAAACTGCGCCAATGTCGCACTCACGTCGATGCAAGTTCGTATTGCGACTCACCTGCCGCCGGGATCCCGATGCGCGCAAGCGCCGGCCACGCAAAATGCCGCTCAGCGCAATTGCACGCCGGGCGGAGGCCTGGAGCAGGGGAAAGAATGAACTGCCGGAGATGGAATGCAGACGAAAGCCGGTGTCCGGATCAGATGAAGACGGTTGGGCTATCCGATTGATGTCGGCAAAGTCGGCGCCCAAGGCATCTTGCATTCAGATCTCCCGTCTTTGTGTTCATGAAGCCGGTGATGATCGGGACGCTATGGCAGCGTATCGTCCCTTCTGCACAACGACCTACTATATCTAGTAGGCCATCGACGATTCCGCACTAATTGTAGTGGTTGCCTTTTTTGACTGCAAGAGTTTTCTGCGGCGGCAATGCAAATCGACGTTGCAGCTTTGCGACAGTCATCTGTGCGCACCGCGTACGCGACTCCAGTCAAAGCATGGGCCGGGGTCCGTCTTGCGCCCCGGCGCAATATCGCTGTGGCCCACCACCGCCTCCAGCGAATAGTGGCGGCGCAGCTGAGCGAGCAACCGATTGAGGGTCCGATACTGGACGCCCTCGAAGGGGGAATGGTCGCAGCCCTCGAGCTCGATGCCGATGGAGAAGTCGTTGCAGTTCTCCCGCCCCAGCCAGTTCGAAACGCCGGCGTGCCATGCCCGCCGCGAGCACGGAACGAATTGGATCAGCTCGCCGTCACGGCGGACGAGGAAGTGGGCCGATACCCGCAAGGCGTGGATCTGACGAAAATACGGATGCGCTTCGGGATCGAGGCAATTGGTGAATAGCTGGACGATTCCCGGTCCGCCGAATTCGTCCGGCGGCAGACTGATCGCGTGGATGACGACCAGGCGCACCTTTGCATCCGCCGGCCGCTCATCGCAATTCGGCGACGGCACCCGCCGCGCTGCGGGCAGCCAGCCCGCGTCAAGCAAGGCCGCCTGTCCCTGCTTCACCTGCTTCACTCGTTCATTCCGAGCCGCGCCATGCGATAGCGCAGGGAGCGGAAGGTAACGCCGAGCAGCCTTGAAGCGGCGGTGCGATTGTTGTTCGACTGCTTGAGGGCATCAAGGATCGCCTGCCGTTCAACGTGGTCGAGATGGTCCTGCAGGGAACCGCCGGCCGCAGCGGCGGCCACACCGGGCAATTGGGCCGGCGCCAGATTCAGATCGGCCGCGTCGATGCGGTTGTCCGCCATCAAGGCCAGTGCTCGCTCCAGGACGTTTTCGAGCTCACGCACGTTGCCCGGAAAGGGATAGCTCTGCAAGGCTTCGAGAGCGGCCGCGGTCAGCGGGGGAGGGCTCAAACCGGCATCCCGTGCCAACCGGTCCAGGATATGCCGCGCCAGCATCGGAATGTCTTCGCGGCACTCCCGCAGGGCCGGCATCCGCAGTTCGATGACATTGAGCCGGTAGAACAGATCCTGACGGAACCTTCCCTGCTCGACCAGCAGCTTCAGGTCCTGGTGCGTGGCGCACATCACCCGCACATCGACGGTCTCCTCGCTGGTGGCGCCGACCTTGCGCACCCGCTTTTCCTGGATCGCGCGCAACAGCTTGACCTGCATGGTCAGCGGCAGTTCCGCCACCTCGTCGAGAAACAGCGTGCCGCCGTCGGCGACCTGGAAGAAGCCGTCACGATCATCGCTGGCGCCGGTAAACGCACCCTTGCGGTAGCCGAAAAACTCGCTCTCCATCAGATTTTCCGGAATCGCCCCGCAGTTCACCGGGACGAACGCGCGGCTTCGCCGTGCACCCAACGTATGGATCAGCCGCGCCGCCAGTTCCTTGCCGCTCCCCGACTCGCCGGTGATATGCACCGGCGCCTGACTCCGTGCCACGCGATCGATCAGTTCGCGCACCTGCTCGATGGCCGCCGACTCGCCAAGCAGTGCGCGCATGTCACCGGTGCCGCCCATGTCGCCCGTCGGATCGGAGCTGGGCAACTCCAGCGCCGACTTGACCATGCCGCGCAACTGTTCGAGCGAGACCGGCTTGGCGATGTAATCGAATGCACCTGCCTTGAGCGCAGATACGGCATTCTCTGCACTGCCGTGCGCAGTAATCACCGCCACCGGCAGGTCGGCCACGGTATCGGCAATATGACGGACCAGTTCCAGGCCCTCGCCGTCGGGCAGGCGCATGTCGGTCAGGCACAACTGGTAGCGTTGGCTGGCAAGCATGCGGCGCGCTTCGGCCAGGGAGCCGACGCAATCCGCCAGCAGGCCCATGCGCGCCAAGGTGAGATCGAGAAGTTCGCGGATATCCGCTTCGTCATCGACCACCAGCACGCGCTTGGCTTCGCCCCGACCCCGAGGACGACGTTCATTCTTCAGCGACATAGGACTCCTTCGGCGGAGATACGGAAATGGGCACCCGGCCGCTGATCCAGCAATTCGAGACGGGCACCGCTCGCCTCGCACAGTTCCCGTGCAATGTAGAGGCCCAGCCCCGTACCCGCGCCGTGTGTCGTAAAAAAGGGTTCGAACACCTGGTTGCGCTGTCCTTCATCGACCCCGGGACCGTCGTCGATGATGTGCAGTTCGACGCCGTTTGCGACGGCGGCGGCCCGGGCCTCCAATCGCACCGCCCCGTCTGCTGCACTGGCATGGCGCAGCGCATTTGCCAGCAGGTTCCACAGTACACGATAGAGGTGGCCCCGGTCGAAGCGCAGCTCGACATCGCCCTCTCCAATGTGGATACGCCTTGCGGCCGAGGCGTCGTGCAATGCCAATTCTTCCAGAAAGCCGGAAAGAAACACACGCCAGCGCAGCGTTTCCGGTTGCGCGCGATCGCGGCGCCCGAGTTCCAGCACCTCGGTCACCAGCCGATTGAGGCGCCGGGTATTGTCATGAATGATCCGGGCAAGGCGCTGATGCAGCGGATCGCTGTCCTCCTCGACCAGGAGCTCCGCCGCATGGCTGATGGCGGCCAGCGGATTGCGGATCTCGTGCGCCATGTTGGCTGTCAGGCGACCGAGCGCAGCGAGTTTCAGCTGCTGCGCCTGGGACTGTACCCGCTCCATGTCTTCCAGATAAATCAGCGCATGGCCGCCGGTCTCGGCCGCCGGCAAGTAGCGCACACGCAACAGGCGCCCGCCTTCCTGGCGCAAAATCTCCACCATTTCGACCGGCTGCGCGCTCCACGTCCGATAGCGGTCCGCCAGACCTCCGGAAAACGCTGCCAGGTCGGCGCCGTCCGATGCAGGAACGTCCAGCAGCGCCTCGGCACGGGGGTTGAGCAGTCGCACACGCCCCTCGCCATCGACCACCAGCACCCCGTCTTCCATGTCGCGAATGATCCGCTCGCTGATCCGCAACTGGTCATTGAGTTCCCGCCCCCGCTCCCGCGCCAGCGTTTCGTTGGCAACCAGTCGCCGGGCCAGGAGTTGGGCGATGATCGCCGTGCCGAAGAAGGCAATGCTGATGATTCCGGTGCGCACGAAGTCTCCAGGATCGCTTTCCATGGTCAACGCGCGCCAGCTCTCTTCCAGCAGCATGGCCACCGAGGCCAGCGCCGCATAAAACAGCGTCATTCGTCCCTGTCCGACCAGGCCGGCCGCGGCGACCACCACCAGCAGCAGGACGGCTATCCCGCTCTTTTGTCCCCCGCTGGCGAACATCATCAGCGTCAGCGCAGCGACGTCGACCGCCACCTGCACCGAAAGCTGGAGGTTGAAGCGGCGCGGTCTGCGCAGCAAGGCGACAAGAAAGGCGACCGCCAGCAGAAGATAGACTGCAGCGGTGCGCTCGAACAGCTGGGCATCCTGCGTGCCGAGACTCACCGTGTCGCCAAAGACCAGCGCAGCGACCAAAAACAGCATGGCGATCGATAGGCGGTAGATCGAGAAGAAGCGCAGCGAACGCCAGAAGGATTCGATTGCGTCCGGCTCCTGCGGCGCGACAACCTGCCCGGTCAAGACCCCACTCCCAGACGCCGATGATCTTCGCAGCAATAGTCGCGATCATTCCCGCGTACCGACTCGCTAAGGGGAAAATGCACCCCGCAATGCGCGCATTGCGCCATCGCCTCGGGGGTGCGCGCCGCGGGTGGCGCCTTGCTGCGGCGGTTTGACGCGCGCACCAGCACATAGATCACGGCGAGCACGGCGACGAACAGGAGGAATTTCGCCACGGCGTCAGCCTCCCGCAGCAGATTGGTCGGGGCGAGAGGATTCGAACCTCCGACTCCTGCGTCCCGAACGCAGTACTCTACCAGGCTGAGCTACGCCCCGATGGCAAGTTGGTGGCAAGGATGGACATTGCGGGAACAGGCTGAAAATTTCGGCCCGTGGGGTCATCCTTGCAAACATTGCGGCGGTCAGAAACTTCGTTGCACCGCAAAGTCTGCTAATTGTAGCAGCGTTTCCCTGAACTTTGAATCCTTCAGCGGCGCCAGTGCCGCCTTGGCCATCTCGGCCTCCTCGACGCCCTGCCGCCGCGCGGCGTCGAGCGCGCCGCTGGAACGCACCGCCGCCAGGACTTCGGCGAAACTGTCGCTGCTGGCGTTTTCAATGGCGCCGCGCACCAGCGCAGCCTGTTGCGGACTGCCGTGCTGGATCACATGAATCAGGGGCAGGGTAGGCTTGCCCTCGGCCAGGTCGTCGCCGAGATGCTTGCCGGTTTCCGCCTCCTTGCCAGAGTAATCGAGCACATCATCGATCAGCTGGAACGCGGTGCCGATGTGCGTGCCGTAGGCCGCCATCGCCTCCTCGATCCCGGGACTCGCGTTGCCGAGAATGGCGCCGAGCCGCCCGGCCGCTTCGAACAGCTTCGCGGTCTTGTAGCGAATCACGCGCAAATAGGCATCCACCTCGATATCTGCGTTGCGGCAGTTCATCAGTTGCAGCACTTCACCCTCGGCGATGATGTTGGTCGCATCGGCGAGTACCTGCATGACGCGCATGCTGCCGACGCCGACCATGATCTGGAAGGCGCGCGAGTAAAGGAAATCGCCCACCAGCACGCTGGCCGGATTGCCGAATACCGCGTTGGCGGTGTCGCGGCCGCGCCGAAGCGACGATTCATCGACTACGTCATCGTGCAGCAGGGTGGCGGTGTGGATGAACTCGACCACTGCGGCCAACTCGTGATGGCGGGTTCCCGAGTAGCCACAGGCGCCCGCGGAAAGCAGCACCAGCGCGGGACGCATGCGTTTGCCGCCGGCTGAGATGATGTACTCGGCGACCTGCCGAACCAGCACCACCTCCGAATGCAGTCGCTCCCGAACTACGGCGTCAACCGCGCGCATATCTTCGTCAATGGGGGCGTACAGGCTGGCGATGTCCACGGTGGAGTTGTTTGCTGAAGCAAAGGCGCGATGTTAGGCGGCGCTTGTGCCGCCGTCAACGGAACCGCGCGGCGACCACTGCCAGGGACCGGTCAGACGGCGAAGGCTTTTACCTTATACTTCGCATTTGGCTCAGTCGCCTGTCACCTTTGATTTTCCAGTGTTTTTAACTATGGCCGCTGCGCTTGGCGCCGATGAGGCTGGGGCGCCCTTCACTGAAACTTCGTTTTATCGCATGGACGCACTGCCAGCTGACATGGCAACCCGATTATGACAAAACCGAAACTACCGGCATCTCCAGCAACCCAGGCAGCGTGGTCCGGCCGCTTTTCGGAACCTGTTTCCGACCTGGTCAAGCGTTACACCGCATCCGTCTTTTTTGATCGGCGCATGTGGCGTCAGGACATTCGCGCGTCCCTGGCGCATGCGCGCATGCTGGCGCGGCAGGGCATTATCGCCGGCGCCGACCTGGCGGCCATCGAGCAGGGCATGGCGACCATCACCAGCGAGATCGAAGCCGGCAGTTTCAACTGGAATCTCGACGACGAGGACGTGCACCTCAACATCGAAAAACGTCTCACGGCCCTGGTCGGCGACGCCGGCAAGCGCCTGCATACCGGTCGCTCGCGCAACGACCAGGTGGCCACCGACATCCGACTCTGGCTGCGCGACACCATCGACGACATCGACGGCCTGATCCGCAATTTCCAGCAGGCGCTGCTTGACGCCGCGGACGCACACATCGACACGGCAATGCCGGGATTCACGCACTTGCAGATAGCCCAGCCGGTCACCTTCGGCCACCATCTGCTGGCCTATTTCGAGATGCTGCGCCGCGACCGCGAGCGTCTCGCCGATTGCCGCCGCCGAGTCAATCGCCTGCCGCTGGGTGCCGCCGCACTCGCCGGCACCACCTTCCCCATCGACCGCGAGGCTGTGGCGCGCGACCTCGGCTTCGAATCCGTCTGCGAGAATTCGCTGGACGCCGTTTCGGATCGCGATTTCGCCATCGAATTCTGCGCAGCCGCATCACTGGTGATGACCCATGTCTCCCGCTTCTCGGAAGAACTGATTCTGTGGATGAGTCCTCGGGTCGGCTTCATCGACCTCGCCGACCGCTTCTGCACCGGCTCGTCGATCATGCCGCAAAAGAAGAACCCCGACGTGCCTGAGCTTGCGCGCGGCAAGACCGGCCGCGTCTTCGGACATCTGATGGGCCTGCTGACACTGATGAAGGGCCAGCCGCTGGCCTACAACAAGGACAACCAGGAAGACAAGGAGCCTCTGTTCGACACGGCCGACACGCTGATCGACACCTTGCGCATCTTTGCCGACCTGGTGCCCGGCATTCGCGTCATTCCCGAAGCGATGGCCGCCGCATTGCGCCAGGGCTATGCCACCGCGACGGATCTGGCCGACTATCTGGTCAAAAAGGGACTGCCCTTCCGCGATGCACACGAAGCCGTCGCCCGCGCCGTGCGCGCCTGCGAGGTGCGCGGCTGCGACCTTCCCGATCTGACGCTGGACGAGCTGCGCTCGTTCTCCCCTCTGATCGAGAAAGATGCATTCTCCGTGTTGACCGTGGCCGGCTCGCTCGCCGCCCGCGATCACCTCGGCGGCACCGCGCCGGCGCAGGTGGCCGCGGCAATCGCACGATCGCGCACGCGGCTCTGATCACCGATCGATGGCCATTCCGGAGCGTATCGGCAAATACGAGATTCGCAAGAAGCTCGGCGAGGGCGCCACCTCCATCGTGTACCTCGGCTACGATCCTTTTGCCGAGCGCGAAGTCGCGGTAAAGGCGATCTTCCCCGAGGTCCTGCGCGACAAGGAGCGCGGCCGGCTCTACCGCAATCTGCTGATGACCGAGGCTTCGCTGGCGGGTAAGCTCCAGCATCCGCACATCGTGCAGATTTTCGATGCCGTGCTGGACGAGGAACAAAGCTACGTCGTCATGGAGTATGTCAGGGGCGGCACGCTGGAACCCTTCTGCACCCCCAGCACGCTGCTGCCGGTCGATCGGCTGGTGGAGATAATCTTCAAATGCACCCGGGCGCTGGACTACGCGTTTCGCGCCGGCATCACCCATCGCGACATCAAGCCGGCGAACATCCTTCTGGTCAACGCCGGCGACAGTGCCGAGCGAGCCAGCGGCGACATCAAGATCTCGGACTTCGGCGCGGCCATGCTGACCAGCGCGGAACAAACCCGCACCCAGGTATCGGGAGTCGGCTCGCCAGCCTACATGTCGCCGCAACAGGTGCGCGACATGACCCTCAATCACCAGACCGACATCTACTCCCTGGGCGTAGTGATGTATCAGCTGCTCACCGGCCGGCTGCCGTTCCAGTCGACCTCCAACTACGGCATGATCTACCAGATCTGCAATACCGATCCGCCACCCCCTTCGACCTTCCGCACCGACATGCCGGTCAGTCTCGATGCAGTGGTCGCCCGCGCCATGCAGAAGGAAATCGGGGCGCGCTACCAGACCTGGGAGGAATTCTCCCACGACCTCGCCCAGTCCTTTCGCAACAAGCAGCTCCTGGCACAGCGTCAGGCATTCCCCGACAGCGAGAAGTTCGAGGCACTTCGCGCACTGCATTTCTTCAACGAGTTTTCCGATGTCCACTTGTGGGAGGTGGTGCGCTTCTCGCGCTGGGACGAAGTAGCGGCCGGTACGCTGATCATGCGGGATGGCGAACGCGGTGATTTCTTTGCGTTCGTGCTCGACGGGGAACTGACGGTCTCGAAGATCGGCCATTCGCTGGGCACCCTGGCAGCCGGCGAATGCTTCGGCGAGATGGCCATCATCCGCCGCGGCGAACATACCCGAGGCGCGGACGTGACGGCTCAGACCGCCACGCGCGTCGTCACCATTTCCGCGCAGGCCCTGCAGCACGCCTCGGACGTCTGCAGAATGCACTTCTATCAGGGCTTTCTGGACGTCATCGCCGGACGCCTGGCCGATGCCAACGCCCGCCTCGCGTCGCTTTGACGCCGGACGCCTTGACGCCCGAAACTAGCGCCGAATTCGACGTGATTGCGGCGGCGATTGCCGACCGCACCGGAGCAGCTTTCGTTCCCCGGTCGGCCCACCCTGTCGGCGGCGGTTCGATTCATCGCGCCTGGCACCTCGACGACGGCAGCCGCCACTATTTCGTAAAGACCAACGCGCTGGCCGGCGCACCGATGTTTGCTGCGGAGGCGCAGGGACTTCAGGCGCTGGCAGCCACCGGCGTGGTGCCAACGCCGACTTTCGTCACTCTGGGCCAGACCGAGACCCGGGCCTTTCTGGTGCTCGATTATCTCGATCTGGCGGCGCTGGACCGGGCGGGCGGCGCCGCATTGGGCGCAGCGCTGGCGCAGCTGCATCGGGTGACGGGAGATTCGTTCGGCTGGTGCGAGGACAACTTCATCGGCGCGACACCGCAATGCAATACGCCGCATCCGGGCTGGCCGCATTTCTTCGGCGAACGCCGCTTGCGCCCGCAGCTGCAGCTCGCGCTGCAA